>Ga0308167_1000260_pt1 | contig 112134 bp, 118 predicted proteins | sample PhyCR1_2_FD_202138 | JGI IMG/M metagenome (GOLD analysis project Ga0308167, IMG submission 202138) | Phyllosphere microbial communities from UC Gill Tract Community Farm, Albany, California, United States - DLSLRC.R1 | ecosystem: Host-associated > Plants > Phyllosphere > Unclassified | place...
TCTGACCCACATGATAACCGCAGGCCCCCATTCCATGCAGCTTTCCGCCACGCCCCTGGCCGCCCCCGTCCGCTGGCAGCAACGGTGGCGCGAGGCGATCCGCGACCCGCGCGAGCTGCTGCGCCAGTTGGGGCTGGATCCGGCGGAACTGGGCGTTTCGGACGAGGCGGCCGGCCAGTTCGCGGTGCGTGTGCCGCAAGGCTTTGCAGCCCGGATGCGTCATGGCGACCGGCATGACCCCCTGCTTCGCCAGGTCCTGCCGATCACCGACGAGCTGAAGGTCGTGCCCGGCTTCAGCCTGGATGCGGTGGGCGACGGGGCGGCCAAGAAGGCCACCGGGGTCATCCAGAAGTACCGCGGCCGCGCCCTGCTGGTCACCACCGGCAGCTGCGCGATCAACTGCCGGTACTGTTTCCGCCGCCATTTCGACTACGGCACCGAGAACGCGGCCCGCGAGGGCTGGCGCGATGCCGTGGATGCGATCGCGCAGGACCCGGACATCGACGAGGTGATCCTGTCCGGCGGCGACCCGCTCTCGCTGGCCACCCACAAGCTGGTGGAGCTGACCCAGGCCCTGACGCAGATTCCGCACCTGCGCCGCCTGCGCATCCACAGCCGCCTGCCGGTGGTGCTGCCCGAGCGCGTGGACGACGCGCTGGTGCAGTGGATCGGCTCGCTGCCGTGGCCGGTGGCGTTCGTGATCCATGCCAACCACGCCAATGAGTTCGACGCATCGGTGGACGCCGCGATGGCGCGCCTGCGTGAGGCCGGTGCCACCCTGCTCAACCAGGCGGTGCTGCTGCGCGGGGTCAACGATTCGATCGAGGCGCTGCAGGCGCTGAGCGAGCGCAGTTTCGCGGCGGGCGTGCTGCCCTATTACCTGTATCAGGTGGACCGGGTCGAAGGCGTGGCCCATTTCGAAGTGGCCGACGACACCGCCAAGGACCTGCATGCGCAGCTGACCGCGCGCCTGTCCGGCTACCTGGTCCCCAAGCTGGTCCGCGAGATCTCCGGCGACAGCAGCAAGCGCCCGGTCTGATCAGCTGCCGGCCTCGAGCAGCTGCACCACGTCCGTGGCGCTGACCGGGTGGCTCAACCAGTAGCCCTGGGCCAGGTCGCAGCCGCGCTGGGCCAGCAGATCGAACTGCACTTCCTGCTCGATGCCTTCGGCCACCACGGTGATCCCCAGTGCATGGGCCATGGCGATGATCGCCGTGGTCAACGCCAGATCGTCCGGGTCACGCTGCATGTCGGCCACGAAGCTCTTGTCGATCTTGACCCCGTCCACCGGCACCTGGCGCAGGTGGCTCAGGCCGGAGAAGCCGGTGCCGAAGTCGTCCAGCCAGACTTTGACGCCCGTCCGGTGCAGCTTGTCCAGCAGCGCGGCAGCCAGCATTTCATCGCCGATCACGGCGGTTTCGGTCAGCTCCAGGTGCAGGCGCGAGGCCGGCAGGCCGGTGTCGCGCAGGCAGTCGGCGACCAGCGTCGGCAGCTCGCCACCGCGCAGCTGGCGCGGTGACACGTTGACCGAGACGAACAGGCCTTCGCCATCGGCACCCGGCGGCCACTGCACCGCCTCGGTACAGGCCGCGCGCAGCACCTTGGGGCCGATCACTTCGATCAGGCCACTCTGCTCGGCCACTTCGATGAACACCGAGGGCGGAATCGTGCCCAAGGTGGGGTGTTGCCAGCGCAGCAGCACCTCCACGCCGACCATGCGGCGGTCGCGGGTCCGGTAGATCGGCTGATAGGCCAGCCGCAGCTCGCCGCGCTCCCAGGCGCCGCGCAGCTCCTGTTCCATGTGCACGCGGCGCTCGACCGCGTGATCCATGGCCCGGCTGTAGTACCGGTAGCAGTTCTTGCCCGCCATCTTGGCCTGGTACATGGCGATGTCGCCGTTCTTGAGCAGCGTGGTGGCATCGGCGGCATCATCGGGAAACAGGGTCACGCCGATCGAGGTGCCCAGGAACAGCTCACGGCCCTGCACCACCAGCGGCTTGCCCAGTTCACGCACGAGAATCTCGGCCAGCTCACGGGCGCCGGCAGGAACATCGCCGTCACCGATCAGGATCACGAACTCATCGCCACCGAAGCGCGCCAGCAGCGCTTCATCGCCACCGGCCTGGGCCACCGCCGCGCTGATCCGCTGCGCGAACTGCAGCAAGGCCTCGTCACCGGCCTCGTGGCCCAGCGTGTCGTTGACGCGCTTGAAATCGTCCATGTCAGCGAACAACAGCCCCAGCCGATGCCCGGAGGCCCGTGCCGCCATCAAGCGATGATCCAGCGCCTCGCGGAAGGCCAGCCGGTTGGTCAGCCCGGTCAGGGCGTCGGTATAGGCCATGTGCCGCACCTCCCGGTCGTGCCGGGCAATCGCCTGGCTCATGCGACCGAACGCGCGCATCAGCTCCCCCACCTCATCCTGGCGCCGGATCTCCGGCATCTGCAGGGTGTAATCGCCGGCCTCGATCTGGCGGGCGGCGCCGGCCAGCCAGCGGATCGGCGTGACCAGGGTGCGCTGCACGTAGATGATCACCACTGAGCCGATTCCGACCAGCAGGCCGAGCATCAGCAGCAGCCAGCCCAGGTGCCGCTTGCCGACCTGCTGCAGGCGGTCGCCCAGGGTCTGGTTGGCCTGCTGCTCCATGGCCTGCACATCGTCCAGCGCCATGCCCACGCGCACGCCGCCGATCCGCTGGTTGCCGATCATGATCGGCATCGCGTTGTCGAGCACCTTGGGCGACTGCTGCACCACCAGCCCGCGCGCGCCGGCCGCGCCCGCCGCGAGCGGATCGGTCATCGGCTGGCCAAACTCGAGCACGTCCAGCGTGCCGTCGTGGATCAGCCTGCCGTTGTCATCGAACACCAGCACATAGCGCACCACCTGCTGCCGCGAGGTATTGCGCACCAGCGCACCGACCTGCTCCAGGTCGTTGTAATAGAGCGGATTGGCCAGCGCATCGGACAGCTCCCGCGCCAGCGCTTCGCCCCGGCTGCGCACACTGCGATCGAACAGGTCATGGATGACCGTCCCGCTGAGGTGCTGCACCTCATCCTGCATCGTCGCCTGGCGCCCCAGCACCACGGCCACGATCGCCACCACGACCAGCATCGCGCCGCCCATCGCCAGCACGAAGCGGGCCTGCATTCCCGAACCCAAGCGACTCATTCCACTTCCATCCGCACGCGCGTCAAGCCTTGTTTCAATTCATCCAGCCGGTGCTGCATCTGCGCATCCACCCGGTGGAACCCGGACGTACCAAAAAATGTTTTCAATGCCGGCTGCGCCTGCGGATCCGATGCGGCATCCAGCAGAACCTGCTGCAACCGGTCGCGCACCTTCGGATCCAGGTCGTCACGCACCATTTCGACCGCACGCGGATACGGTTCGGTGCGATGGATGATGCGGAAATCGCGCAGGAAATTGGCCGGAATGCGTTTGGCATCGGACCAGTCCACGCTGCTCACCGCACCGGCATCGACCAGCCCCTTGTGGACGAACGTGGCGATGTTCGATTCCGACCGCGCGAACACGTAACCCACCGTATCCGGTGCGGCGACATCGCCGATCGAGGCCAGGATTTCCGGCGTCTCGCCGTGCTGCAGCAGGGTCATCACCGGCACCAGATACGCGCTGGTGGAGGCCACGTTCTGCAACGCCAGGGTGTGCCCACGCAGGTCTTCCAGTGTCTGGATGGCGCTGTCGCGGCGCACGAAAAACACGGTGTGGTAGTCGCGAACGCCGCTGCGCTCGGTCAGCAGCAGCGGCCTGGCGCCGCTGCGCAACCCCAGCGCGACGGCAGTACCGGAGGTCTCGGTCACCCAGTCGACCCGGCCGCGGCGCAGGTAACTGCCCATCTGCTGGGTGTCGCGCGCCATCAGGATGCGGCCTTCGGTGATACCAACATCGTGCATGCGCGGAATCACGTAATCGAGCAGGGGCTGCAGTTGCGCATAGTGTGACCTGGGGTCGTCGCTGATCCGGCCCAGCACCAGCACCTGCGCGGGGCCGGCCCACACCGGGCCGGTCATCGCGGCGATGGCCAGACACAGCACTACGCTCTGCAGCAGCCTTCGCAGTCCCGACAAGCCCATCACTCCCCCCAAGGAATCGAGACAGACTACCCGAAAAAATGAGAACTGCGTCAGCTTACAGGGGCTTATTCGTCGCCAATCGCGCCATGCGCTGTGCGTCGGAGAGGATGCCGCGCAGCAGGCGCACTTCCTGTTCGCTCAATTCGGTGCGCAGGAACAGACGGCGCAGCTTGCGCATCGCCGATTCGGGGGCACGGCCCTTGTGGAAATCGATCTCATCCAAGGTGTCACCCAGCTGGCCGAACAGGCCTTCCACCTGGGCATGACTGGCCGGCGCTTCGCCGAAGCCGGGGTCGGCCGGGACGGCAACCGGGGCATCGGCCGCGCCGAGAATGGCCATGCGCACTTCATAGGCCAGCACCTGGACAGCGGCGGCCAGGTTCAATGAACTGAAGTCCGGGTTGGACGGAATATGCACGGCGGCGTGGCAGAGCTGCAGCTCTTCGTTGGTCAGGCCGGTGCGTTCACGGCCGAACACGAAGGCCACTTCGGCCGGCTCGGCGGCCTTGGCCAGGACGCGCTGGGCAGCCACGGCCGGCAGCAGCTCTTCCAGCTGGACCCGGCGCGAGCGGGCGGTACAGCCCAGCACGAAGCGGCAGTCGGCCACGGCCTCGGCCAGGGTCGCCACCACCGGCGCGTCGCCCAGGACGTCTTCGGCACCGGCCGAGCGGCGGAAGGCCTCTTCATCCAGCGGTTTTTCAGGGGCAACCAGGACCAGGCGGCCCAGGCCCATGGTTTTCATGGCGCGTGCGGCCGCCCCCATGTTTCCGGGGTGCTGGGTGCCGACCAGGACGAAGCGGATGCGGGCGGGAGCGGTTTCTACGGACATGAACAGGCCAAATGCGAGCAGGACAGCGACAAATGGTAAACTGTGCGACCGGCCTCTGCGCCGGGACCGCTCTTTTCCCCCGCCAAACCCCTACTCTGCCTTTACGGGAGCTTTTCGCCATGCAGAAACCCGCCGTCACCGTCATGGTCAAGGCCGCCCGCCTCGCCGGCAACGTCCTGTTGCGCAACATCAACAAGCTCGAGGCGTTGAACGTCGTGCAGAAGGGCCGCATGGACTATGCCAGTGAAGTCGATGCAGATGCGGAAAAGGTCATCGTCAAGGAACTCAAGCGCGCCTATCCCGAGTACGGGATCATGGGTGAGGAAGGTGGCGTGCAGTCGGTCAACCGTTACATGTGGGTCATCGATCCGCTGGACGGCACCAGCAACTACCTGCGCGGCTTCCCCCATTACTGCGTGTCCATCGCCCTGGTCGAGAACGGTGAGCCGATCGACGCGGTGATCTTCGATCCGCTTCGCAATGAGCTGTTCACCGCCAGCCGTGGTGCGGGCGCGGTGTTCAATGACCGCCGTATCCGGATTGCCGAGCGCAAGGATCTGGGCGGCGCGATGATCCATACCGGTTTTGCCCCGCGTGAGCGTCAGCGCACGAGCGCGCAGCTGAAGGCGGTGGACGCGCTGCTGGTGCAGGCCGAAGACGTGCGCCGCACCGGTTCGGCGGCACTGGACCTGGCCTATGTGGCCTGTGGCCGTGCCGATGCGTACTTCGAGGCCGGTGTGAAGGCCTGGGACATCGCCGCCGGTGTGCTGCTGGTCCGCGAGGCCGGTGGCCGCGTCTGTGATTTCAAGGGCGCGACCCCGGCCCGTATGGACAGCCGTGGTCCGGAGACGCAGCAGATCGTGGCTGGCAATGTGAAGATCAGCGATGCGCTGCAGAAGGTGCTGGTCAATACGGGCTACGCGGCGGAGTTCGACGCGAAGTTCTGATCGGGCTGGATCTGATCTGCATGATGACGGCGCCTTCGGGCGCCGTTGTTGTTTGTGGGCCGTCATCGTGCGCCCTGCTGGACACGTCGTCGTGCACCCTGCTCGGCGTGCCACGGTAGTGCCGACCGTTGGTCGGCTGCTGTTGAATTGCTGCCAACGGCAATGGCAGCGGCAGCGGCAGCGGCAGCGGCAAACGGCAGCGCTTCTATTGCCGAGGGGCTGATGCCGGCGGATAGCCCGGGCCAAGACGCGCCGTAAACCCGTCCATGGGGGCTCGACAAGCGGCATCCATGCCGCTTGACGGTCTTGGCCCGGGCTATCCGCCGGCCTCCCGACAGACGTTGGTGTGGCGGATGGAAGAGCTCCGTGGCACTGACGTTTACTGAACGACGCTGACGTTTACTGATCGCTGGCGCCCGCCAACAAAAACGCCCGGCGGAAGCCGGGCGTTCTGGTCAGCGCACTGCGGTGGGTTACACCACGGTGTTGTTGGCGGCGCGCAGGGCGGCGATGCGCTCGTCCAGCGGGGGGTGGCTCATGAACAGCTTCTTGGCAGCGCCGCCGGCGATGCCGAAGGCGGCGATCTGGGTCGGCAGGGTGCTCTGGCCGTGGTTGACCTTGAGGCGTTCCAGGGCGGCGATCATTTTCTGGCGGCCAGCCAGGTGGGCGCCACCGGCGTCGGCGCGGAATTCGCGGTGACGGGAGAACCACATGGAGATCATGGTGGCGAACAGGCCGAACACCATTTCCAGGACGAACACGATGATGTAATACGCAAAGCCGCGGCCGCCGCCTTCGCGGTTGCCGGACAGGGCGCTGTCGATGAAGCCGCCGACGATGCGGGCCAGGACGATCACGAAGGTGTTGAGTACGCCCTGCAGTAGGGCCATGGTGATCATGTCACCGTTGGCGACGTGGGCGATTTCATGGCCGAGCACGGCTTCGGCTTCGTCTTCGCTCATGTTGTGCAGCAGGCCGGTGGACACCGCGACCAGGGCCTTGTTGCGGTTGGCGCCGGTGGCGAAGGCGTTGATCTCCGGGCCTTCGTACACGGCCACTTCGGGCATGCCGATGCCGGCTTCACGGGCCTGGCGCTCCACGGTGGCCAGCAGCCAGCGCTCGGTCGGGTTGCGCGGCTCGGTGATCACGACGGCGCCGGTGGAGCGCTTAGCCATGAACTTGGAGAGCAGCAGGGAAATGAACGAGCCGCCGAAACCAAAGATGGCCGCGAAGACCAGCAGGCCGCTCATCTTGTTGGGATCGACGCCCACTACCGACATCACGATGCCGGCCAGGATCAGCACCGCAAAGTTGGTCAGCAGGAAGAGAGCAATGCGACTGAACATGGGAAAAGGACGCTCATGGGAGGTTGATGAGTGCAAATCTGCGGGGACTTCAGCTTGAATTCAAGTCGCAAACTGACCGACGATTCATAGTCCATGTCTGATTCCTCCTATTACGGGCGCTTTGCGCCCTCGCCTACCGGCCCCCTGCACCCCGGCTCGCTGCTGGCGGCGCTCGGCAGCTGGCTGCTCGCCCGCCACGCCGGCGGCCAGTGGCTGGTGCGGGTGGAGGACGTCGATCCTCCTCGAACGGTGCCTGGCGCGGTGAGCGGCCAACTGGCCGCACTCGCCGCCTTCGGGTTGCGCAGTGACGGGCCGATCGTCCATCAGAGCCAGCGCGATGCGCTGTACCAGGGCGCGCTGGACCGCCTGCTGCGCGAGGGCAAGGCATTTGCCTGCCATTGCAGCCGCAGCGAGCTGGCTGCGCAGGGCGGCATCCATCACCACTGCGTGGCCCGCGCCGCGCGTGCGCAACCGGCGGTGCGGCTGCGGGTAGCGCCGGGCAGCGTGGTGCGGTTCGACGACGGCTTGCAGGGCCGGATCGTGCAGGACGTGCACGCCGAGGTCGGCGACTTCGTGCTGCGCCGGGCCGACGGTTACTGGGCGTATCAGCTGGCAGTGGTGGTCGACGATGGCGCGCAGCACATGACCGACGTAGTGCGCGGCGCGGACCTGCTCGATTCCACGCCGCGCCAGATCCTGCTGCAGCAGGCCCTGGATTTGCCGACACCGCGCTACCTGCATCTGCCGCTGCTGCTCGGCCCGGAGGGGCGCAAGCTCTCCAAGTCCGAGGCGGCGCTGCCGGTGGATCCCGCCCAGCCGCTGCCAGCGCTGCGGCGGGCATGGGCGCAGCTGGGCCAGGATCCGGCGATCGGTGCAGGGGCCGATGAGGTGGGCGGGTGGCTTCAGCAGGCGGCCGATGGCTTCGATCCGGCGCGATTGCCACCGGGCGACATTCCGCTGCCGCACGGCGCCGGCGCGGGCGCCCCTTTTGCCCGCTGATGTTGCAGAATCCTGTTCCCCCTTGTTCGCCCTGCCTTTCGGAGTAGCTGCTCATGACATCTCGCGTCGCACTGGTCACCGGTGGTACCGGCGGTATCGGTACTGCCATCTGCCAACGCCTGGCCGACCAGGGCCATCGGGTCGCCACCAACTACCGTGACGAAGCCAAAGCCAAGGCCTGGCGCGAGAAGATGCTGGCGCGCGGCTGCGATGTGGCGATCTTCCCGGGCGATGTGTCCGACCCCGGCACCGCCGAAAGCATGGTGCAGGCTGTCGAAGCGGCGCTGGGCCCGGTCGAGATCCTGATCAACAACGCCGGCATCACCCGCGACACCACCTTCCACCGCATGCGTGCGGACCAGTGGCACGACGTGATCAACACCAACCTCAATTCGGTGTTCAACGTCACCCGCCCGGTCATCGAGGGCATGCGCCGCCGCGGCTGGGGGCGGGTCATCCAGATCAGCTCGATCAACGGCCTGAAGGGCCAGTACGGCCAGGCCAACTACGCCGCCGCCAAGGCCGGCATGCACGGCTTCACCATTTCGCTGGCCCGTGAGAATGCCGGCTTCGGCATCACCGTGAACACGATTTCGCCGGGCTATGTGGCCACCGACATGGTGATGGCCGTGCCGGACGAAGTGCGCGCCAAGATCATCGCCGACATCCCCACCGGCCGCCTCGGCAAGCCGGAAGAGATCGCCTACGCAGTGGCCTTCCTGGTCAACGAGGAAGCGTCCTGGATCACCGGCTCCAACCTGGACATCAACGGCGGCCACCACATGGGGTGGTAAGCGCCGAAAATGCTGCACTCCATGTTGCGCAACATAAATGCGGCCCCTTGCTACCTATGGCGGTTGCATAGGCTGCTGCACTGCGCCATGCTGCGCGCCTACTGTGATGAGTGACTGCTTCATGGCTGCGACCCGCATTATCAAGAAGTACCCGAACCGCCGGCTCTACGACACGGAAATCTCCAGCTACATCACCATAGAGGATGTGCGCCAGCTGATCCTGGACGGTGAGGACTTCGAGGTGCGTGACGCCAAGAGCGGCGATGACCTGACCCGCTCGGTGCTGCTGCAGATCATCGCCGACCAGGAGCAGGACGGCGAACCGATGCTGTCCACCCAGCTGCTCAGCCAGCTGATCCGCTTCTATGGCGACTCGCTGCAGGGCTTCATGGGCAACTATCTGGAGCGCAGCATGCAGGTCTTCCTGGACCAGCAGCAGCAGTTCCGCCAGCAGATGGGCAATCTGCTCGGCCAGACCCCCTGGGCGATGATGAACCAGCTGACCGAGCGCAACATGGAGATGTGGCAGGACTTCCAGCGCAACATGGGCGCCGGCTTCGGCGGCCGCCCGGGTGGCACCGGGACGGGTACCGGCACGGGCACGGGTACCGGCAAGAAGCCGGAAACGCCGCCACCGGGCGCAGGCAAGACCCGCCGCTGAGCCCACGCTCGGCGCAGTAAAGAAAAAGGCGCTGCCCTCGGGCCGCGCCTTTTCTCGTTTCAGGGTCCGGCGACGTCATCGACGCCGTGCGGTCGGCCCTATCGCCGTCCAGCCGCGCGCATCAGCGCTTGGGCTTGGCGCAGCCGGTGCAGACGCGCTCCACCTTGTAGCCCTTGGCGCGCAGCTTTTCGACCACACCGTCGTTGCCGAGCAGGTGCAACGTGCCCACCACCACCATCGTGCCGCCCTGCCCGGCCTGCAGATGCTGCTGCAGCTTGGGCACCCAGGCATCGTTGCGGTCGGTGTTGATGCGCTTGTACAGCTGCGGGTACTGGCCGCGCATTTCGGTGGCCATCGAGGTCCACAGCAGCTTGTCGTCGCCGCGGCGCCAGGCGTCATGCAGCTTGCGCCCCATCTCGTCGCCCTTGCCGGCCTGCTCCAGCGCTTCGGCCACCATCTGCTGCTGCTCCTTGGCCGACATCCCCGACAGCACCGCGATCTGGGTATCGATGTCTTCCAGCCCGGCGGTCGCCTTGCCGGCACTCGCGGCGCGGGTCATGAAATGTCGATCCAGGCCGAGCGCGGGGTCCAGCCCCATTTTGGTGAACTGACTCAGGGTGATCGTCAGGCCGACGAACCACGGCTTCATGCCCTGCAGCTGGGCCAGCGGCAGCTTGTTCTCCTGCGCATAGGCCTGCAGCCTGGTCCAGGTCGCGGCGTCCAGATCGCGTTTCAGCTCCGAGCCATCGGTGCGCATCGCGGCCTGCACCATTTTCTGTGCCAGCTGCGGCGATTCCATGTCCTGCGGCGACAGCTCGAACACCACCCGCTGGGACGCCGTGAACGCCTGATCGACATCGGCAGAGAGCGGGTAATCGCTCGGCTGCAGCAGATGGAACGACCCCAGCAGATACAGGCGGCTGTCGCCCGGGCCGGTCACCTTCCACAGCAGCGGGACCGGCGGGGTGGCTTTCGCCGCTGCCGGCGCGCTCGGCGGCGCGGGGCGCGCTTCGGCGCCGCCCGTACCGACCAACAGGCTCGCCGCGATCAGCAACGGGGACACGACACGCGACAACATCAAGATCATCAAGCCTCTCCTTCAGGGGCGTGGTACGCCTGCTCACCGGCGTCCACACGCAGGTCCAGGCGGTTTTCAGGGGGGGTCAGCGGACAGGTCGCGAACGGGGTGAACGCGCACGGCGGGTTGTAGGCGTGATTGAAATCGATCACCACCCGGCCCTGCGCGTCGGGCGCGGGCAGATCCAGATAGCGGCCGGCCGGATAGCTGCCGTGGCCGCTGGTGCGATCGCCAAAGATCACGAACAACTCGCGGCCAGGCTCGCCGATCGTCTCCAGTCGCCAGGTGCGGCCATCGCGCTCGAATTCCAGCGTGCCGGCATTGGGCAGGTTCGTGGTCAGCCCGGTGATGTCCACGATCGGCAGCGTCTTGCCGGCCGGATGTGGCACGAAGCGCGCAGTGATGCGCCAGGACGGCCCCCCCGGCCAGTACGTCAGGCCGGTGAAGTTCGTTCGCGAGGGCGCATCGGCGTGCTTGACCCGCAGCGCGAAGCGCTCACCGCGATGGATCAGGCTGAGCCGGCCCTTGTCGTCATCGAAGGCGATGACTGTCGGCGTTGGATCGCGATCACTGAAGAAGCGGATGCGGCCGGTGACCGGCTTGCCCTCCACGCGCATCGGCACGCCACGCTCCGGCGTGAACCAGACGGTGCTGCCCTCGCGCGCGACCATGCCGAGCTTGTCGGGGCCGACCGCCAAACGGATGCCGCTGCCCGGCCCACGCCCGATGTAGTGCGCCTTGTACTCCAGCCAGTGCAGGCCAACCAGGCTGGTCCAGCCATCGGCGGCGTGCAGCGCTTCATAGCGCTGTTGGCGCCACTGCTGCTGTTCGGCCTCGAAGGCCGGATCGACCGCCACGTTCGCCGGTGCCGCCTCATTCTTTTCGCCGCATCCCGACACGCTCACTGCCAGCAGCAACGCGGCGGCCCACACTCCCCAGTGCTTCATGACCTTCCTCTCAACGTCCGCGCAGGAACCAGCGGTCGATTTCCGCCAGCGAAAAACGCGCCCAGGTCGGTCGGCCGTGATTGCACTGACCCGAGCGTTCGGTAATTTCCATGTCGCGCAGCAGGCCGTTCATTTCCGGCACGGTCAGCCGCCGGTTGGCGCGCACCGCGCCGTGGCAGGCCATGGTGGACAGCAGTTCGTCGCGGGCACTGGCAATGCGTCGGCTCTGCCCATGCTCGCGCAGGTCGGTGAGCACGTCGCGCAGCAGCGCTTCGGGTTCGGCATTGGCCAGCAACGCCGGAATGCTGCGTACGTGCAGTGAACCGGGGCCGGCGCGGGTGATCTCAAAGCCCAGCGAGGTCAAGGTTTCGGCCTCGCGCTCGGCGGTGTCGGCATCGCGTTCGCCCACCGCCAGGGTGATCGGCACCAGCAGCGGCTGCGCATGCAGGCCCATGCCATCGTGTGCGGTTTTCAGGCGTTCGTAGCCGATGCGTTCGTGCGCCGCGTGCATGTCCACCACGATCAGGCCTTCGGCGTTCTCGGCCAGGATGTAGATGCCATGCAACTGCGCGATCGCATAACCCAGCGGCGGCACGCCACTGTCGGCTGCGGTCATCGGCAGGCCGTTTTCGGTCGGCATGGGCGGCAGGCTGCCGGTCGCTGCGGTACCGCCCGGCGCGCCATACAGCGCTGCATAGGCGGACGGCGCATCGGCCACGCGCAGCCCCAAGGGGGATTGCTGCGGGCGCCAGTCGCCGCCCATGCCGCCGCCTGCTCCGTTGCCGGCGAGCGCATAGCCGGTGCTGCCGGCGGACGGCAGGCCGTAGGCCGGCGCCGCGGTAGCGACACTCTCGGTGGCATGCACCTGGGGACCGGCCGCGGTCATGCCGGCACGGGTGTCGGCCAGCGCTTCCTTGAGCGTGCGGTAGACGAAATCGTGGATCAGGCGCGAGTCGCGGAAGCGAACCTCATGCTTGGCCGGGTGCACATTGACGTCCACGCGGGTCGGATCGAGTTCCAGGAACAGCACGTACGCCGGCTGACGGCCATGGAACAGCACGTCGCCGTAGGCCATCTTCACCGCATGGGCGACACTGCGATCGCGCACCGAACGGCCGTTGACGTACAGGTACTGCTGATCGGTGCTGGCCCGCGAATAGTGCGGCTGCGCGATCCAGCCGTGCAGGCGCAGACCGGCCCCGCTGTGATCCACCCGCAGCGCCTGGTTGGCGAAGTCTTCGCCCAGTGTTTCGCCCAGGCGCGCATCCGAGTACAGGTCGCCGGGCTTGTAGCGGCGCGAGGGTTTGCCGTTGTGCGACACGCGCAGCTCGACATCCGGGCGCGCCAGCGCGAGCGAGCGCAGCCACTCTTCGATATGGCCCAGCTCGGTGCGCTCGGCGCGCAGGAACTTGCGGCGCGCCGGTACGTTGTAGAACAGCTCGCGCACTTCCACCGTGGTGCCGGGCGCATGCGCACGCGGCGTGACTTCGCCCAGCCGACCGCCTTCGATCTGCAGGGCCGAACCGTGCTCGTCGATGGCGCGGCGCGAGCTCAGGGTGAAGCGGCTGACCGAGGCGATCGACGGCAGCGCTTCGCCGCGGAAGCCGAGCGTCGCCACCGATTCCAGATCATCCAGGCTGGCGATCTTGCTGGTTGCATGCCGCGACACTGCCAGCGGCAGCTCTTCCGGGGCGATGCCGCCGCCGTCGTCGCGGATACGGATCAGCCGCACACCGCCCTCTTCCAGGTCGATATCCACGCGGGTGGCGCCGGCGTCCAACGCGTTTTCGACCAGTTCCTTGACCACCGACGCCGGGCGTTCGACCACCTCGCCGGCGGCGATCTGGTTGATCAGGATCTCAGGGAGTTGGCGGATGCTCATGCGCACCTCCGGGCAGTGGAGGTGGCGGGCGTGGTGGCGCTGGGAATTCGGGAAACGGACGTCATCCCGTGATGATAGCGTGCGCCGGGCAGTGCAGCCCGGAGGGGTTACTTGCTGCCGCCCGCCACGGTGCCGGCGGCATCGATTTCCGCCTGGGCGCGCGCGGCGTACAGCGTGCCCGGCGGCGGCTGACGGCTGAAGAAGGTGTGCACACCGTCCAGCACCGCGCCGGCGATCTGGCGCTGGTACGCCGGATCGATCAGGCGGCGCTCTTCATCCGGGTTGGAGATGAAGGCGGTTTCGACCAGCATCGCCGGCATGTCCGAGGTGCGCAGTACCGCGAAGTTCGCACGCTCGATATTGGGCTTGTGGTTCTTGCCGATCCGCTTCAGGCCGCCCAGCACATGCCCGGCCGCGTCTTCGGAGGCCTTCATGTAACCGCTCTGGGCCAGATCCAGCAGCACGTTGGCCAGGGTGCCTTCGGTCTGCTGCAGGCGCACGCCACCGACCAGATCGGCGGCGTTTTCCTTGTCGGCCAGCCAGCGCGCACGCTGCGAGGAGGCGCCCTTGGTGGAGAGCACGTACACCGAGGAGCCGGTCGCGGCCCGGTTCTCGGCGGCATCGGCGTGGATCGAGATGAACATGTCGGCCTTGGCCGCACGCGCCTTCTGCGCGCGCATCGGCAGCGGAATGAACACGTCGCTGTCGCGGGTCAGGTAGGCCTTCAGCCCGGGCGTCGCGTTGACCTGACGGGCCAGTTCACGTGCCACCGCCAGGGTAATGTCTTTTTCGCGCTTCCCGGTTGGGCCGACGGCGCCGGGATCCTGTCCGCCATGGCCGGGATCGATCGCGATCACCAGTGGGCGCATACCGGCCCGCATCTTCACGCGCGAAGCGTCGCTGGGCATGGCCGGACGCGGGTTGTCCTGCAGCGCCGGGGTCGGCGCGGGCGCGGGAACCGGCGCACTGGCCACGACCGCCGGGGTCGACTGACCAGCCAGGATCGCGGCCGGCGACGCGCTGTTGCTGGCCGCGTTGGCGGTCCCAGCCGCAGCGACGTTGACGGTGGTGGCCGTCGCGGCAGCCGGGCCCGGCGCCGAGGTGGCGACCGTGGCGCTGGCCTGCTGGCGTACCGACGCGGTCAGCAAGGCGGTGGCGCGCGCGGCATCGCTGCGTGCCTGTGCAGTCTGGGCGGCGGTCGGTGCGGGGGTCGGTGCCGGCGCGGCGGCCGGCATCGACGCCGCTGGCGTGGGCGAAGGCGCTGCGGCCGCGGTGGGCGCGGGCGCACTGGCAACGGTGGGCGCGGCCGGCGCATCGCCCGGCCACTCGATCACCAAGCGCGACTCATTGCCCTGCTTGATCATCTGCGGGCGGAACGGCGCGACCGATTCGGCCAGATCGAACACCACGCGGAACGTACCTGGCACCGGCTGCCCGGTGCGGACAGCGGTGACCACGCCCTTGGGCGCAGGCAGTTTGAGGTTGCGGATCGCGCTGGAGTCCGGGAAATCCACCACCAGGCGGTTCGGACCGGCCAGCGACAGGGTCTTGTAGCCCCCGCTGCCGGCCAGCGAAATCTCCGCACGGGTACCGGTCGCACCGGTCTCCACGGCCACCTGGCGGACTTCGCCCGCCCACGACAGCGCGCTCGCCAGACAGAGTCCGACGGCAGTGCAGAGGGCTGCGAGTGATTTCCCCATTGGCATGGGTCTGGATTCAATCACCGCGCTGAATGAAATGCAACTCCTTTTCCCTTAATAATCCGTAACCTGCCGGTGTTTCCTAGTGTCAGCCGACAGAAAGGGCCTGCAAGTCACCCCCTTGGGGCAGCCGAGCGAGCCATTCACGACCGGCCGGACTGGTGGCGGTGAGCCGGGCGCGACGCCCCTGTCCCTGGATATCCAGGGCCACTTCGAGGTCGGTCGGCGGCAAGGCACCGGCACCGCGCTCGGGCCACTCGACCAGCCACAGCGAGGCGCTGCCCTCGTCCAGCCCGAGGAAATCCAGCTCCTGTGCGTTGCCGATCCGGTACAGATCCAGGTGCCAGGCCTCGTGGCCGTCGGCCAGCGGGTAGCGCTCCACCAGGGTGTAGGTCGGGCTGCGGATCGCCCCCTGCACGCCCAGCGCGCGCAGCAGTGCGCGGGCCAGGGTGGATTTACCGGCCCCCAGGTCGCCCTGCAGCTGCATCACCGCCTGCGGCGGCCGGGTCGCGGCCAGCCATTGCCCGAGCAGGTCGGTGTCTTCGGTCTGCGCGAGGAAAAACTCGATCATGTTCAAACGTCCGGATTGACCAGCCGGCGCAGCGGCGCCAGCAGATCGGTGGGAAGCAGGCCCCGCTGGCCGTCACTGGCGGCGGCATCGCCGGCCAGGCTGTGCAGCAATGCGCCGGTGCTGGCGGCATCGAAGGCGCCCAGCCCCTGCGCGCGCAGGGCGGCAATGATGCCGGTAAGCAGGTCGCCCATGCCACCCACGGCCATGCCGGGATTGCCGGCGGCCATCACCCGCGGCAGCGCATCGGGCGCGGCGACCACGGTGCCGGCGCCCTTGAGCACCACCACCGCGTGGAAACGCTCGGCCAGCGCTTTGGCCGCCGTGAAGCGGTCGGCCTGCACCTGCGCGGTGCTCAGCCCGAGCAGGCGCGCGGCCTCGCCCGGGTGCGGGGTCAGGATCGCGTCATGGAGCGGCTGCGGCGCCTTGGCCAGCAGGTTCAGGGCGTCGGCATCGACCACCAGCGGCTTGCCGCTGGCCAGCACCTGGCGCCAGAGTTCGTGCGCCCAGTCGTCCTGGCCCAGGCCAGGCCCGATCGCGACCACCCCCGCGCGGGGCAGCAGGGCCTGCAGTTCCTGCGCGTCCTGGACGGCATGCACCATCGCTTCGGGCAGGCGCGCCAGCAGCGGTGCCACATGCGGTGGCTGCGTCGCCACACTCACCAGCCCTGCGCCCGCGCGCAACGCCGATTCACTGGCCAGCATCACCGCGCCGCCGCTGCCGAGGTTGCCGCCCACGCACAGCACGTGGCCGGATTCGCCCTTGTGGGTGTTGGCGCGTCGCGCCGGCAGCTGCGCGCGCAGGCGCGGTTGCTGCCAGCACTCGGCGCTGTACTGCACGCCTTCGCCAGCGTCCGCGGGCAGATCCAGCGCGGCCAGGCGGCGACCGCCGACATGCTCCAGCGCTGCGCCGGTATACAGCCCCTGGTGGCGCACGATGAACTGCAGGGTGACCGTGGCGCGGATGGCAATGCCCGGCACGTGACCGGTGCGCGCATCCACGCCGCTGGGCACGTCCAGCGACAGCACCGGCACGCCAGCGCCGTTGATGGCCGTGATCAGATCCACAGCGGCACCGGCCGGCGCGCGGTTCAGGCCGATGCCGAACAGCGCGTCCACCAGCAGGTCTACCGGCGGGAGCGCCCCATCGAAGCGCGCCACCGCACCGCCGGTGGCGATGAACGCCTGCTCGGCCCGCTGCGCCAACGTCGTGGCTGGCGCATCGGCGTCCAGCCGCAGCGCCGTTACCAGGCGGCCGGCTTCACGGGCCAGACGGGCCAGCACGTAGCCATCGCCGCCGTTGTTGCCGGCCCCCACCACCACACCAATGCGCTGCGCCTGCGGCCAGCGCTCCAGCAGGCAGTGCCAGGCGGCCTGGCCGGCCTGCTCCATCAGCGAGGCACCCCCATCGCCCAGCAAGGCACTGGCCTGCGCATCCAGGCGGCGCGCAGCGGCGATATCGAACAGTTCAGCAAGCTCGGGCATGCCGGGATTCTATACTTGTCGCCCAGGCGCAGCCGTGTCGCGCCCTCCCCAGGCTCCGTTTCCGCCCAGGCCATGTCCGCCGTTCCCCTGCCCGCCCCCGTCCATCTGGCCCGTGCCGCCGAACGCATCCGTGCGATCGCGGGCGTGCACGGCTTCCAGCGCTGCGGGGTATCCGGCATCGATCTGCGCGAAGACGAGGCGCACCTGGCCGATTGGCTGGGCAAGGGCCTGTACGGCACGATGGAGTGGATGGCGCGCCACGGCACGCTGCGCGCCCGGCCGGACGAACTGCTGCCGGGCACGGTGCGGGTGATCTCGGTCGGCATGGATTACGGCCACAAGGACGACGCTGAAGCCTGGGCCACCCTGCACGATGGTGACCGCGCCTACGTGGCGCGCTACGCGCTGGGCCGCGATTACCACAAGCTGATGCGCAACCGGCTGCAGAAGTTCGCCGACAGCATCGCCGCCGAGATCGGGCCGTTCGGCTACCGCGTGTTCGTTGATTCGGCCCCGGTGCTGGAGCGCGCGCTCGCCCGCAATGCCGGGCTGGGCTGGATCGGCAAGCACACCTGCCTGATCGACAAACAGGGCGGCTCGTGGTTCTTCATCGGCGAGATCTACGTCGACCTGCCGCTGCCGGTGGATACACCGGCCACCGCACACTGCGGCACCTGCACGCGCTGCATCGATGTCTGCCCGACCCAGGCGATCATCGCCCCGCACCGCCTGGATGCACGCCGCTGTATCTCCTACCTCACCATCGAACACGACGGCGCGATTCCCGAGGAAATGCGCACGGCGATGGGCAACCGTATCTACGGCTGCGACGACTGTCAGCTGGTCTGCCCCTGGAACAAGTTCGCCAAGCGCACCGACGAGCCGGATTTCCGCGCGCGCAACGATCTGGACACCGCCTCGCTCGCCCAGCTGTTCGCCTGGGAAGAAGACGAGTTCCTGCGCCGCACCGAGGGCAGCCCGATCCGCCGCAGCGGGCATGAACGCTGGCTGCGCAACATCGCCGTGGCGCTGGGCAATGCACCTGCCCATGCCGAGACGCTGGCCGCGCTGCATGCACGACGCGAGCATCCTTCGGCGATCGTGCGCGAGCATGTGGCCTGGGCGCTGCAGCAGCACGCCGACCGCGCCGCCGCGGGATGAAGCATTGCCGCCGACGTGCGACCATGGCCCCCCGTTCGTACCGTTTGGCCTGATTCATCCATGGACCGCAGCGCGCAGATTCTCACGCCCAGCCAGCTCAACATCCTGGCCCGCGACCTGCTGGAGGGCGCATTCCCGTTGATCTGGGTGGAGGCCGAGCTGGGCAGCGTGACGCGCCCGGCCTCGGGCCATATGTACTTCACGCTGAAGGACGCGCGGTCGCAGATCCGCGCGGCGTTGTTCAAGCCCAAGAGCCAGTGGCTGAAGTTCGTGCCGCGCGAAGGCATGCGCGTGCTCGCGCGTGGCCGGCTGACCCTGTACGAAGCCCGCGGCGAGTACCAGATGGTGCTCGACCACATGGAAGAAGCCGGCGAAGGCGCCCTGCGCCGCGCCTTCGAGCAGCTCAAGGCGCGCCTGGAGGCCGAGGGCCTGTTCGCGCCGGAGCGCAAACGCCCGCTGCCGGCGCATGTGCGTCGCCTGGCGGTGATCACCTCGCCCACCGGCGCGGCGGTACGCGACGTGCTGAGCGTCCTTGAACGGCGTTTCCCGATGCTCGAGGTCGATCTGCTGCCCAGCCTGGTGCAGGGCGACAGCGCTGCCGCGCAGATCACCTCGCTGCTGCGTGGCGCCGATGCCAGCGGCCGCTATGACGTGATCCTGCTGACCCGCGGTGGCGGCTCGATGGAAGATCTCTGGGCCTTCAACGATGAGCAGCTGACCCGCGCGATCGCGGCCAGCCAGACCCCGGTGGTGTCTGCCGTGGGTCACGAAACCGACTTCAGCCTGGCCGACTTCGCCGCCGATCTGCGCGCGCCGACGCCGTCGGTCGCGGCCGAACTGCTGGTGCCTGATCAGCGTGACCTGCTGCTGCGTGTGCGTCGCCTCGACGCGCGTCTGGCGCAGCTGCAGCGGCACAGCCTGGGACAGGCCATGCAGCGCGCGGACCGTGCCCTGCTCCGCCTCAACGCGCAGAGCCCGCAATCACGCCTGCAGCTGTTGCAGCGCCGCCAGCAGGACGTCGCGCGCCGTCTGCACGCGGCGTGGACGACACAGCATCAGGGCCGTCTGGCCCAGCTGCGCCACGCAGCGGCCGTGCTGCGCAGCGGTCATCCGCAGCGCCGGCTGGATGCCCTGCGTGAGCGCCTGCAACGCCTGCAGCCGCGTGCGGACAGTGCGATCGGCCGCCAGCTGCAGCGCGACGCCCTGCGCCTGCGTGCGCTCGCCCGTTCGATGGAGGCGGTCAGCCCGCTGGCCACCGTCGCGCGTGGCTACGCGATCCTGACCCGCGAGGACGATGGCAGTCTGGTGCGTTCGCCGTTGCAGGTGCGCCCGGGCGACACGCTCAAGGCACGCGTGCAGGACGGCGTGATCGACGTAACGGTCAACGAACCGGCGCGCTGATCCAGCGCATCGCCGATAAGGCGTTGACGGTCAGCGCCCCGCGCTCTCGCAGAACTTCTGCCGGTACTCCATCGCCTTGGGCATCAACGCCTGCAGGTTCTGGATGCGCGTGCCGGGATTGGGATGCGTGGACGCGAATTCCGAGGTCGACTGCCCGCCGCTGGCCTGCCCCATCCGTTCCCACAACGGGATCGCCTCCTGCGGATCGAAACAGGCCGCCGCGGCCAGCATCAGGCCCACTTCATCGGCCTGGGTTTCGTGGCTGCGCGCGTACGGCAGCAGGTAGCCGTAGCCCATCGCCGACATCATCATCTGCTGCTGTTGCGGGTCCATGCCGCTGGCGGCCCCGGCCATCTGCCCGATTTGGGTCATCTTCTGCTGGGCCATGCGCTGGGCACCATGGCGCAGCAACGCATGCGCGATCTCATGGCCCATCACCACGGCCATCGCATCCACCGTGCGCGCCACCGGGATCAGCCCCGTGTACACCGCCATCTTGCCGCCCGGCAGGCAGAACGCATTGGCCTGCTCGGACGGGATCACGTTGACCTCCCACTCGAAATCACGCGCGAAATGCGCCGGCTTCAGCCCATGTTCGTCGGCGAGGGCGGTTTCCACCACGTCCACCTTGGCGATCAGGCGCTGGGCGATCGCCTGGATTTCGCGCGACTGCGGCGCGTTGGGATCCAGCGGCCGCTCCTGCGCCAGGATCTCCTGGTAGGCCTGCAGGCCCAGCGCCTTTTCCTGGGTGGCATCCAGCGAGCTGTCGATCAGCACGCTCTCGCCGGTATACGGATCCACGGCGCGGTTGGAGAACCAATAGAATGCCGCATAGCCGGCAAACGCCAGCAGCACCCACCAGCGGATGTTGCCGAACAGGCCCGGCCGCCGGGCGCGGCCCTGCTGCTGACCGCCGAATGGATCGTTGCGCATGCGCGTGGTTCCTGAGATGGCCGCGGCACCCTGCCCGACACTGTGCCAATCCTAGAGCGCGCGCCGGGGGGCCGGGTGAAATCCCGTCACCTCACGTCGGGGACGTCCTCAGATGCCACGGACCAGCCGGAAGCCGATCCGTGCGCTGGTGGTGTCCGAATCCTGCGATTGCCGCCACGCCGCGCGGGTCTGTGCCGGCGCATTGGCCCAGTTGCCACCGCGGATCACGCGCTGCCGACAGCCCGGGTTGAACCACGCGACGCCATCGGACGGCGCCCGCCGGTAGCTGGCATGCCAGCAGTCGGCCACCCATTCGCTGAGGTTGCCGGCAATGTCGTGCAGACCCCACGGATTGGGATCGAAACTGGCCACCGGGGCCGGCCCCCAATACCCATCGCCATAGCCGACGAAGGCGTTGTACCAGTGCCGTCCGGAGGGCGAGACATCCTCGGCCCCGGTGAAATTGCCCGCGCGCGCGGGCGGCGTGCCCGCATCACCCCATGGATACCGGCCGCTGCTGCCGGCGCGCAGCGCGTACTCGAATTCGGCCTCGCTGGGCAACCGGTAGGAGCGCCCGGTCTGTTCGGACAGCCAGGTCGCGTAATTCTCGGCATCGCGCACGCTGACGTGCATCACCGGCAGGTTGGCGATCGCCTCGGCCCCGTTGTAATCGGACTGCCAGTCCACCCCGCTGCGCCGGACGAAGTTGCCGCTGCGCTCGTCATACACGATCGAATGGCCGCGCCGGGTGGCCCGGGGGCGGGCCTTGGTAGCCTGCACATAGCGGCGGAAATCGGCGACCGTCACTTCGGTGATCGACATCGCGAAGCCGCGCTCGAAGCGCACGTAGTGTGCGGGCTTCTCGGCATCGGTCGCGCCGAGCTCGTTCTCGGCCGCGCCCATCTGGAACCCGCCGTGCGGCACCACGATCATCTGCGGCCCGCGGCCGCCATCGCGCAGCGCATCGCTGAACACCTGCCGCGGCCGGAAGCTGCCGTAATGGGTGACCAGTTCGATGCGCTCGCGCAGCTGCCCCACGACAGGATCACCGGGCAGCGCGATGCGCAGGGCATCTTCCAGCTTCTGCCGGGCCGGCTTGAGTCCCTGTGGCGTGGCCAGATCGCGCAGACCCTCGTTACGCAGCCGCACCAGGGTGTCGGAGCGGATCTTCTCGATACGTTCGAAGGCGTCGGCAATGGTGATGGAGGAGTCCCGGACCTTGGCCGCTTCGGCCAGCCAGGTACCGGCCGTCGCGAAATCGGCCGCCAGCGCCGCCGTCTCGGCACGCCGGATCAGCGCGCTCTCGGCCGCTGCCAGTCCTTGCCGGGCGCGGGGGTTGTCCGCGTCCAGTGCGAGTGCTTCACGGAAATTGGGAATGGCGCCATCGCCGTCTTCGCCGATGCGGTCCGCGCGCAGATCGTCTTCGCCGGCGCGGTTGTACGCCACCACGCGCTGGGCAATTTCCACCCGCGACTGCAGCTCGCGCACCTTGGGATCGTCCGGCGCCAGGGTCAGCAGTACCAGGGCCATCTCGCTGGCCTGGGCCAAGGCCTCGCGCTGCTTGAGCGGCCGCTGCAACAAGGCGGACGCCTCCTGCAGCAGGCGTTGCCGCGCGCGTTTCAGCCCGGCCTCGGCCACGCGGTCCTTGGGGTCGTGCTGCAGCAGGGCAAGCCAGATCGGGATCGCGTCCTCGGCGGTGCGGTACAGCCGGTCCTCCTCGAAGGCGCGTGCGGCGTCGCGGCGAGCCTGGACAACGTCGTCGTCAACGAGGGTGACGGCAGGTGGCTGCCAGCGCTCCACCGTCTCGGCAGCGTCCTCGCCTCCGATGGTGACCTGCGCCACCGGCGCGCTCGCTTTGGCCGGTGCGGCAGCCGGCTTGGCCGCCGGCGCTGCCGACGGTGCCGGCGCGGGCGCGGGAGAACATGCGGCCAGCATGCCCAACAGAGCAGTGAACAGCAGCGGCAATGGGCCTGACGGTCGCAAATGGGGGTCCTTGGGGCGTGTCATCGTCTTGCTGGTGCCCACGCCACGTCGCAAGCCGCCGCCCGGGGCGCGATGGCGATCCAGGGGGCATGCCGCAGGCGCAGGCAGGGGATCATCATAATCGCCACCGTCGCGGGGGGCGACCGTCCCCGGCCCGGGCGTTCATCACCGCACGGCGGGATGCCGGACATGGCATGGCATCGCATGGCGTTAGGCTATCCTCCCCGACCTGAGCACCCCTTTGCAGTACATGGAATCCCACGTGGCTTACTGGATCAAAACCCCGGCGGAACTGGACGAGCGCTACCGCCAGCGCCCCACCCGCATCGGCCTGGACACCGAATTCATCCGCGAACGCACCTACTGGCCGCAACTGGCGCTGGTGCAGATGGCGGTCGGTGATGAAATCCTGCTGATCGACCCGCTGATCCCCGGCATGAACGCGGCGCTGGCCCCGTGGATGGCCGACACCTCGATCCTCAAGATCATGCATAGCGCCAGCGAAGACCTGGTCACCTTCAAGGTCGCCTGCGGCGTGCTGCCGCGGCCGCTGTTCGATACCCAGATCGGTGCGTCGCTGGCCGGCATCGGCGGCGGCATGGGCTACCAGAAACTGGTCACGGCAGTCACCGGCGTCACCTTGGCCAAGGGCGAAACCCGCTCGGACTGGATGCGCCGCCCGCTCTCGGAGGCGCAGCTGGAGTACGCCGCCGACGACGTGGAATACCTGTTCCAGATCCACGACACCATCGAGGCCCGCCTGGAAGAACTGGGCCGCCGCCAATGGCTGCAGGACGACGCCGAGCGGCTGCTCGCCAGTGTCGAACACGATGAAGAGCGCTGGCCGCACGTGGCGATGCGCTCGGCACAGTTCATGGATACCCCCGCGCAGCTGCGCCTGCTGCGGCTGCTGCGCTGGCGCGACGTGCAGGCGCGCGCCAGTGACAAGCCGCGCAGCTGGGTACTCGACAACGAACTGGCTGCCGTGCTCGCACGCACCCCGCCGGCCGATGTGGAGGCGTTGTCCAAGCTGATGGAAGGCTTCCCCAAGGCTCCGCGCAAACTGGCCGCCCAGGTGTGGCAGGCGCTGTCCACCCCGCTGGCCGACGAAGCCGAGGCACCGCTGGCGCTGCCGGCCAACGATGCCAACAAGCAGGCGCTCAAGCGGCTGCAGGATGCCGTCAGCGCGCGCAGCGCCGAACTCGGCCTGCCTGATGGGGTGCTCGCCTCGCGCAAGCATCTGGAAAGCTATCTGGAAAACCGCCAATGGCCGGCCGCGCTCGCGGGCTGGCGCCAGGCGCAGCTGGAGCCGATCCTCTCGCCGCTGTTGCCGCCGGCGGCCTGACCTTCGTGCATCGGTGCGGATCTCACCGCACCGATGCACCGCCTCGCCCAGCGTTTCAGTGCACTGACGACGGCGCAACGCCGTCGATTCCTGAACGGATCGCGTCACCCTTTTGACCTGCCGCCATCGGCATGACTGCAGACACATACGCGGGTCTGAAACGCATGCAAGAGTGAATCGCACGCACCGTTCCCCGCCTGCTCCAGGCGCGGTCCGGACACGGCATCCCGCAGGACCGTGCCGCCGGCGCAGGTTCTGCCCACGCGGCTGCGCAAAGGACTCCCATGCATCTGATCGCGACTCGAAGGAACGCCCCCACCCCTCGCCGCACCACGCGCCGCCTGCACCGCTGGCTCGGCATGACCCTGCTGCTGGCGGCCACCACGGCCAGCGCTGCCGATGATCTGAACGCACGGCTCGCGCAGGCCCTGCAGGGCACCGCCACACCGGCCATGGGCGTGCTGGTCATCCGCGATGGCAAGGTCGCTGAACATGCCGTGCGGGGCGTCCGCCGCAACGATGCGTCCACGCCGGTCACCACGGAGGATCAATGGATGATCGGCTCCACCGGCAAACCGATCACCGTGGCCATGATCGCGCGATTGGTCGAACAGGGCGTGTTGGGCTGGGATGCGCCGCTGTCGACATTGTTGCCCGACCTCGCCGCACAGATGCAGCCGGCCTACCGCAGCGTCACCCTCGTGCAGTTGCTCTCGCACCGCGCCGGCCTGCCGGAAAACCTCACCGACGCCGCCGCGCTGGACGCGTTCTTCGTCGATAGCCGGGCCCTGCCCGTGCAGCGCGAGGCTTACGTCAAGGCAGCCCTGGCCGAAGCGCCGGTGCATCCGCCCGGCACCGAATTCGCCTACAGCAACAGCGGCTTCCTGATCGCGGCGGTGATCGCCGAACGTGCCACGGGCAAGGACGTGGAAACGCTGATGCAGCGCGAAGTGTTCCAGCCGCTGGGCATGACCGGTGCCGGGTTCGGCCCCACTCCGGCCGGGCAACCGGTGGGCCATCGCGGCGGCAAGCCGGTGACCACCGCGCCGCAGAAGGCCGAGGACGGGGTGCCGCCGCTCTACACTGCCGCCGGCAACCTGCATATGCGACTGCACGATCTGGCGCTGTTCGCCATCGATCAGCTCGCGGGCAGCCAGGGCAAAGGCAGGTTGCTGACAGCGGCGTCCTACGCGCTGATGCAGACCGTTCAGCCGGGCAGTGGCTCCGGGCTGGACTGGGGCGTGCAGCCGTCGATCGCCGGTCGCCAGGGGCCGGTGCTGGTGCACGGCGGCTCGGACGGCAACTGGCTGGCCTGGGTGGTGCTGTTCCCTGGCCAGAACAACGGCGTTATCGCCATCGCAAATGCCGCCGAAGACATGGGCGCCGACCAGGCCACCATGGGCGTGCTGGGCGGACTGTTCGCCGAGCTGGCGCCCGCTGCAGCCGGGGCGCCCGCCAAGTAACAGAAACGACAACGCCCCGCAGGTGCGGGGCGTTGTCGGAACACGCATCACGCTCACCGGTGCCCTGCGGCACCGGCGATCGCGTGTCTTACCAGTTCATGTTGAGCGACACACCCACGGTGCGCGGTTCGTTGTAGACCGCGGCCATGTAGTTCTCGATCACACCCTTGAGGTTCTTCTCATTGGTGATGTTGCGCGCGAACAGCGCCACTTCCCAGGCACCGTAGTTGGCAGAGTAGCCCAGCTTCAGGCCGCCTTCGAAGCTACCCTTGGAGTTGAACTCGGCCGAGTCGTACAGCACGAAGCTGGTATAGCCCTGCTTGTTCCAATCGGTGGAGACGAAGAACACATCGCTGTCATTGACCGGCATGTCGTAACGCGCGGCCAGGTTGATGTTGTACTTCGGTGCGTTCGGCAACGGGTTGCCGTTGATCTGCGCGAAGGTGTTGGCACCGACCTTGATGGTCGGGTCATTCACGGTGCACACCACGGCGCCGTTCAGGGCACAGACCTGCGCGTACACGCGGTCGTCCTGGATCTTGCTGTGCAGCAGGCTGACACCGGCGCTCAGGGCCAGGTTCGGGATCGGGCGCAGCTCCATGTCCGCTTCCAGACCGTAGGCCTTGGCCTTGTCGGCGTTGAACAGCACGCCGTTGCCGTCCGAATCGTTGCCGTTGAGCTGGATGTCATTGACCACGTAGGTGAACGCGGCGGCGTTCACGCGCAGGCGGTTGTCCCATAGGCTGCTCTTGATGCCGGCTTCCCAGGACAGGATGGTTTCCGAGTTCGCCGTGGTGAAATCGGCATTGAACACGGCCGAACGGCCCTGGATGGTCGGGCCACGGAAGCCGCGGGCCACGCGCGCATACACGCTCAGCTGCGGGTTGAACGCGTACATCGCGCTCAGGTCCCAGCTCGGCGTGGTGTCGGACATCTCCACGTAGGTGCGGCCCTTGTAGGTCACGGCACCGGCGGCGGTATCGGCGGTCTTGAGCAGACGGGTCTTCTTCTCGTCCTTGGTCTGGCGCAAGCCGGCGGTCAGGGTGAACTTGTCGGTCACGTCATAGCTGACCTGGCCGAAACCAGCCCAGGAGGTGTTGACGTTGCGCAGGCGCACCCAGTTGTTCGGATTGCGGGCATTGCCCTGCAGGAACCAGGCGCGCTGGTAGAAATCGGTGGTGTCGCGGCCGTCGAAGTAGAACGCGCCGACCTGCCACTTCAGGCGGTTGTCATCGGCGTTGGCCAGACGGAACTCCTGGGTCCACTGGTCCAGATCGCGGATCTGGCCCATCGACTGGCCGTAGCCGTTCGGCACGCCGTTGACCGGATAGTTCACGGCGGCGCCGCCGTCGGTGTCACCGCGGCTGTAGCCGGAGGTGGTTTCGTAGGCGGTGATCGAGGTCAGCGAGACGTTGCCGAAGTCGTAGATCGCCTTCACCGAGCCGCCGTAGGTCTTGTAGGCCTGCGGGTTGTTGTCGGCTTCGTCGTAGGCGACCTGGTCGCGCGGCACGTCGGTCTTGTTGGAGCCCTTGGTCAGCGCGCTGCGCAGGAACAGGGTCGAGGTGCCATCGTAATCGCGTGCGTGGGCCGAGGCCAGCAGCGAGAAGTTGTCGCTCGGCTGCAGCAGCAGCTGCGCGCGCACGTTGCGGTCGTCGAAGCCGCCCATCGCGTTCTTCTTCGGCGAGACCGTGCCATCGGCGCTCGGGCCGCGGTAGGTGTTGTCGACGTAATCATCGCGGTGCTGGTACAGCGCCGACACGCGGAACGAGGCGATGTCGTTGATCGGGCCGCCGAAGCCGCCATCGATGGCCACGCTGCCGTACGAGCCATAGCTGGCCTGCACGCGGCCGCTGTAGTCCTGGCTCGGCTTGATCGTGTCGAACTTGACGATGCCGGCGGTGGTGTTGCGACCGAACAGCGTGCCCTGCGGGCCGCGCAGCACTTCGATCTGGTCCACGTCGTAGACCGGGTTGGACTTCAGCACCACGTGCTCAAGCACCACATCGTCCTGGATGATCGACACCGGCTGCGAGGCACCCAGGTAGAAATCGATGTTGCCCAGGCCACGGATGTAGAAGCGCGGGAAGATGCGGCCGGTGGTGGTTTCAGCGTAGAAGCTGGGCACCTTGCCCGACAGCGCCAGCAGGGTGTCATCGCCGCCAGCGGTGTAGTCGCGGATCTTCTCGCCCTGCACCACGCCGACCGAGACCGGCACGTCCTGCAGGTTGCGCTCGCGGTGGTCGGCGGTGACGGTGATGGTGTCCAGCGAGGTGGCGCTGGCGGACTGCGCGTCCTGCGCCGAGGCGGCAGCGGACAGCATCAGCGCAGCGGACGCGCAGGCCAGCGCCAGCGCGCGGCGGCGCGGCAGCACGGCGGTGGTGGAGAGGGAACGGGAGAGAAGACGCGTCGACACAGGGGCGTGGCGTAGAGCGGGCATGCAGAGGTCTCGGGTAGTACAGATCGGGGCAGCCGGCGCGATGGCCGGGCACCATAGGAAATCGACATCGCTGTGGAGACAGCGATGCGGCACGGTATTGGCTGGATGTTGCAGATTGGTGTCAGGGCGTTGTGGGCGACGGCTGTCCGGCCCCCCTGGTCCACTGGCTATGCGGCCGCGTTTTCTGGCGCGGATTATGCCCGGCCAAGGCGCGCGCCGGAAGGGCGGGATTCGCGTGTGACGCTTTCCGGGCCATCGGTCACGTGTCGCCCGGCACTTGTCGCCCTGGCAGCGGCGGCGAACACTGAACCGGTCATCCACGAGATCTCCGCATGTCCTCTCGCCACCTGGCCTGCTTGCTCCTGTTGTTGTCCGCCTCGGCCGCCCAGGCCGCCGAACCGCCCGCACAGTGGCTGGTCACCACCGACCTGTGGGGAAACCCGGCCTACCAGCTGCTCAGCCTGCCCGACCAGCAGGGTCCGGTGGAGGGGCGCTTCGATGGGGACACCCTGCAGGGCAGCCGCCAGGGCAACGCGCTGGCGTTTGTCGTCACCGGCGGCGATGGCGCGACCTATCGCTTCCGCGGCGAGCAGACCGGCACGACCCTGCGCGGTACGGCCGATTATCCCGACACCAACGCCAGCGAGCGACGCGCGATGCATCCCTTCAGCGCGCGCCGTCTGCCCGAGCGGCCGGCCGGCGGCCCCCGCCAGCATGACTTCGTGCCCACCTCCTATTCGAACGAGTTCTCACCCCACCGCGCACCCGTGCTGACGATCTGGCCGGGCGACAGCGTGCGCACCACGACGCTGGATTCCGGCGGCGTGGACGCCAAGGGCCAGACCCGGGCGCTGTTCGGCAATCCGCAGACGGGGCCGTTCTATGTGATGGAGGCCGAGCCCGGCGATGTGCTGGCGATCCACATCAAACGCCTGCGCTTGAACCGTGACTACGCCGACAGCCTGGACAGCATCGTGGGACGCGCGCTGACACCGGCCCTGGCGGCGAAGGCCACCGCGCTGGACAAACCGGTGCGCTGGACCCTGGACCGCGAACGCGGCCGTGCCCGTCCAGAGGCGGCCACCGGCAAGCTCAAGGACTTCTGGGTGCCGGTCAGGCCGATGCTCGGCGGGCTGGCGGTGGCACCTGGGTTCGGCAACGCGCCGATCTCCACCGGCGACGCCGGCCGCTTCGGCGGCAACATGGACTTCAACGAAATCCGCGAGGGCGCGACCGTGTATCTGCCGGTATCCCAGCCCGGCGCCCTGCTCTACCTGGGTGATGCGCACGCACTGCAGGGCGATGGCGAAACCTCGCAGTATGCGCTGGAGACCTCGATGGACGTGGACTTCAGCGTGGAGGTGATCAAGTCCCGGGCGCAGTCAGCGCCGCGGGTGGAATCGGCCACGCAGTTGATGGTCCTGGGCCAGGCCGGCTCGCTGGATGAGGCCCTGCGCGCGGCGACCGCCGGGATGGCGCAGTGGCTGGAACAGGACTACGGGTTGAGCCTGTCCGAGACGGCCCAGGTGCTGGGGAGTTCGGTCAGCTTCGTGGTGGCCAACCTGGCCGGGCGCAGCGTCGGCGTGGCCGCCAAACTGGACAAATCCCTGCTGCAGCAGGTGGAACGCGCGCCCGCCGCGGCGCGCGGCAGGCACTGAGCCGAACGCAGGCCCCACTTGGCAGGCGCCGCCGGTCGGCGCTAGACTAGGCGCATTGCGGGGTACGGCCGAGGCCGGTGACGCCACGCAGCAGCAGCATCCGTGGGGCCATAGCTCAGCTGGGAGAGCGCGTCGTTCGCATCGACGAGGTCAGGAGTTCGATCCTCCTTGGCTCCACCACTATTCAGCCCGACAGGGCACTCGAAAGGCCGGAACACCTGCAAATACAGGGGTTTCGGCCTTTTTCGTTGGACGAGCGAGTCCTACCCAGTACGTTGCAGCTAGTGAGACGGTGGGGGCATATTTTGGGGCACCTGCCCCATGCCCCCATAACCGATGCCCCCACTCTCCGATCTCGCTATTCGGCGCGCCAAGCCGAGCGGCAAAACCCAGAAGCTCTTCGACGGCGGTGGTCTCTATCTGGAGATATCACCGGCAGGTGGCCGGTGGTGGCGGCTGAAGTACCGCTTCGGGGGCAAGGAGAAGCGCCTGGCGCTCGGCGTGTATCCGGAGGTCACGCTCGCCTTGGCACGCAACCGGCGGGAAGACGCACGCCGTCTGCTCGCGCAAGGTACGGACCCAAGCCAGCAGAAGAAGGACGCCGCTGCGGCGAAGGCCGGACTGGACGCGCTGACGTTCGAGTCAATCGGACGGGAGTGGATGAAGGGCCGGCTTTGGGCGCCGTCGTACCGCATCAAGGTCGAAGCGTGGATGGAGAACGACGTGTTCCCGTGGATTGGCTCCCGGCAGGCTGCCGAACTTGAGGCGCCGGATTTCCTGTCGATCGCGCGACGCATGGAGCGGCGCGGCGCCATCGAGTCCGGCCATCGGGTGATACAGAACTGCGGGCAGATCATGCGCTATGCCATCGCCTCGGGCCTGGCCAAGCGCAACCCGGTCGCCGACCTACGCGGTGCGTTGCAGCCAAAGCCGAAGCGCCACTACGCCGCCTTGGCCGAGCCGAAGGAGCTGGCACCGCTGTTGCGCGCTATCCACGCCTATCAGGGCAGGCCAGTCACGCGCTGGGCGCTCGCCCTCGCCCCGCTGGTGTTCGTGAGGCCGGGAGAGCTGCGCCAGGCCGAGTGGACCGAATTCGACTTGGACGCTGGCGTGTGGCTCATCCCGGCCGACAGGATGAAGATGCGCGCCGAGCACCTGGTGCCGCTGTCGCGGCAGGCCCTGGACATACTGAGGGAGATCCACCCGCTGACCAACCGGGGCAGGTACGTGTTCTCTGGCCGCAACAGCGTGCAGAGGCCGTTGAGCGAAAACACAGTGAACACTGCGCTCCGGCGGATGGGCTTTGAGAGCGATCAGATGACCGGCCACGGGTTCCGAGCCACCGCGCGCACGATCTTGGACGAGGTGCTGGGATTCCGCCCCGATATCATCGAGCACCAGCTGGCGCACGCCGTGCGCGACCCGAACGGCCGAGCCTACAACCGCACGACCCATATGGCCGAGCGCGTGCGCATGATGCAGGAATGGGCTGACTATCTGGACCGTTTGAGGTCGCCCGTTGGCGTTACACAGACTGGCAGCAAAATGCGGGAGGGGCGCAGGACGTGATCGTTTGTGCCATTGAGGATGAGAGGGTTTGCGGTCCTCCTTCCGCTACGCCTCCCATCTGCATACAATCCGTCCACCACGCTGCAAATCCGCAGACCAAGGACGATTTATGCGTTTCTCACAACGAATGGGATACGTACCCGTTCGAGTTGAAATTCAGCTCGATTCGATGGATCGTGCCCTGCGGGTGGGTCTGCTCAATGTATTCCATAAGGAAGTGACGGAGCGAGCGAGATCTCAGACCATCTTCCTTTCAGGATCGCTGCTTAAGGATTTCATCGCCAACCTGTGGGGGAACTTTCTCAAAAGACCCATTGATAAAATGCCCTCTCTCTACAACGAAGCCTTGAGTATTCCTCGAGACATCATTGACAGTGGCGAGTGGTACGAAGTCTATGATCTTCTTGAGTTTGCTGTGGAGCACCTTCCATCACACCTGGGACATCGGCTGGGGATCGAACTGAATCCGGTACTGGAAAGGGAATTATCCGGATATCGATTCATCGGCGGCAACTTCTCTCCAATTACTAACCAACTAGAAATTGAGAGCATAGAATTAGCTCTTAACGGCCAGGAAACTCTAAAAAGCACCCGCGTTCACTTGCAACTAGCGCTTGAAATGCTGTCAAGCCGATCATCTCCGGACTACCGGAATTCCATAAAAGAATCGATCTCCGCGGTTGAGGCTATGGCCAGAGACATCACAGGAAATCCCAGCGCAACTCTAGGCAACGCCCTCACGGAAATTGAAAAAAGTGGGCATATGCATCATGCACTAAAGAGGGGGCTTACCAGCCTCTACGGATACACTTCCGATGCCGACGGAATCCGACACGCTCTTATGGATGAATCGCAGCTCACCGCTAATGATGCCAGGTTTATGCTGGTGGCCTGTAGTGCCTTCATCAATTACATGATGAGCAAAAAAATTGATGCATGACAATGTCGAAAACCTATACCCCCTTTTAATTTCTAGATTTTCAGGCGAAGCCTTCCTATTGCACCCGCTCCGAAAAACCCCGAAAAAGAGATTCATGAGTTACCACATCGACTGGCAGCGCGCCGATAGGATTGAAAATCCCCGTGTCGGCGGTTCGATTCCGTCCCCGGGCCACCACTTTTAAAGGCTCGCAGAGATGCGGGCCTTTTTCTTTTTGCGTGTTGCACGGAATTTGCACGGACGCTGCGGCGGTGGACCAACTCGCCTCGCAACTACATCGTCGTGGAATAATTGAATGCAATCTCCCTGCCCGGCCTGGTGATCCCATGATCTTTGCCGCCGTAACCCAGGCATCTAGCCCGCAGACCATTGTTGCCGTGTGCAGCACGATCATCGCTTTACTTGCCTTAGGAACGTCCTTCTACTTCGGCTGCCTACAACGGAAGCACTTCCGCCTCAGCTCAAGGCCAATTCTGGATATCGAGGTGGGGTGCGTGGATGAGATCCTTGGCATTGGCAATCCAGGCATCGGACCTGCATTCATTGAACGCTTCACCGCGACAGTGGATGGTGTGGAGATCGATCTGCTTTCGGGAGACGGAATCAATGCCCTGATGTCTGAGCTGCTTTTCGGAGACCCGAACCCGCCCCACTTGCGCGTCCGTGGCCTCCTGAACGGGTCGGTGATCGCAGCAGGTGGCACGGTTCGCATCGTCTATTCAGACGTACCACTCTCAGATGATCATCGAAACCGCATAAGGCTCAACTACGAGCGAGTGCGGCTGCACGTGGCATATCGATGCATCTACAGCGAACAGTACGTTGTTTCACACAAGGGTTTCGGATGATAGCGGCGGCTTTCCCTGCCCCTGCGCCAGCCCGGGGTAGCGATCAGGCGGCCCAATCGTCATCGACGGGCTGCAGCCGGTTGGCGATACCGTCGAACCGCGAGGCCTCGGCGCGTAGCCGATCAGCGCCGCGCCGGCGAGTCGCCCTCGCCCGCCAGTCGCCGCTGTGATTCCTGTCCAGGTCGTCGGCCTGCTGCCAAAGCGAAGCCGCCCTCGCGCGCGCCCAGCGCGCCTTACCGATGCTCTTCTGATCCATGCAGCTACTGTCGCCGCCGGCGGTCGCACGCGCCGATACGGAGGCAACGCCGGCTGACTGCCTACCAGGTATGGTTCTTTCGCTGGGCAGCGCGGGCCACTTCACGCTGATCGATCTCCAAGCGAAGCCGCTGCTGATGCCTGACCGCCCACAGCTCAGACCCGATCACACCCTGTTCGTAGCTGGTGCAGATCCTGCGGCCGCGGTGCTGGTCGTCAAGATGACGGTCCACCTCGACCCACCAGACGTTATCGTCCACGCGCTGCGATAGGCGCAACACCTCCGTCATGCCGCAATAGATGGCATCGGGAAGCTGATCGGCACGGCTGGCTACCGAGCGCCATCGGAAGTCGGGAGGGAGCATGCGCGCAGGATACGGGCCGGGGTCTCAGATTCCGCGACGGTGCGTCAGGCAACGCAAAGATGCCTGAACTTGATTGCTTCACACCTATCCCTCAGGTGGTCAACCGGTCCGGGTAATCTTGACGGTTGCTTCACTGCCGCATGCCTGGCAGGTCGCGGATTCGATCACAGATTCCCCGTAGGACTGCTTAAACTTGAGGTCAAACTTGTCCGAATCGGGGACGCTCCAGCTGCCTCCGCCGTATCCGGATCCGCGCTCAACTGCTCGAGGGGTGTCCTCAGCCTTACAGACGAGACAAGTCACTAGATAATCAGTCGAATCAATGACGCCCACGGGCCTCTCCTGTTCGTCGGCGACCCCTGCCGTGAGCGCATTGCTCACGCGGCTCGCCATAGGATCATCTGCCATGTGCGGCCGATTCGTCCAGACCCCAGTCCGAAACGCTGACACCTTGGGCTTCCCCCAGCTGGTCGGCGACCTGCTGTCGATCCCGGAGAGCTACAACCTGGCGCCGACGCAGCGCGCCTCCGTGATCCTCGATCGCGGCACCGGCCTGCAGGTCACCCGTCTGTCCTGGGGCCTGCTGCCGTTCTGGGCCAAGGCGAAGAAGCTGCAGGGCTCGACCATCAATGCCCGCATCGAGACGGTGGCCACCAAGCCGGCCTTCCGGTCAGCGTTCAAGAAGCGACGGTGCCTGATCCCCATGGCGGGATACTACGAGTGGTCGGTCAACGCCGAGGACGGCAAGAAGGATCCGTGGTTTATCCACGCGGCCGGGCCGCTGCTGGCGGCCGGCCTGTGGGAAGACACCAGCCCTCTGCTCGACCCGGACAACCTGGGCACCTTCACCGTGATCACCGGCGACAGCAGTGGTGTGTCTGCCGATATCCACGACCGCATGCCGGTTTGGCTGACGGCCGACCAAGCCGATGAGTGGCTGGCCGCCGAGCCCGACGACGCGATGGCGATGCTGCTGGCCAGCGAGCCGCCGGCGATGGAGGCCTATCGCGTCAGCCGCGCTGTGAACACGCCGCGCAACAACCAACCGGCCCTGTTGGACCAGGTTGCCTGACGCGTCAGGCGACCTCGTCTTCGGGCTCGACCTCCGCGGTGAAGCTGTAGATCCGACCGACCTCCATGCCGGCCGCAGCCGCTGGCGACACCGACAACGTCATCTGCGGCACACCCGCATCGAGCGGAACGAAGCTCAGCGTGACGACGCCGCGCTGGTCTGCCGTCTTCATTTCCATCTGCAGCTTTGCACGAAATTTCATAGTTCTCTCCTGGTAGTGCGGCGGCTAGGAACGCTGGCCGCCGCGTCAGCGATTGGTACGAGGCAGCGGTGCCGCCTATGGCTCTTCGGTACTGACCACTGCGATGGTCTGGCTCACGATCTGCGGGATCGCCTGCGTGGTGATCGCGCCCTCGTAGATGAAGTTCTGGAAGGTAGATCCCGGCTCGGTAGCGGTGAAGGAACCGCTGCAGGCGAAGTAGTACTCCTGCTGCCACCCACCGTTGGGCAATTCCCGGATACCAGCGTCTCGATCGTGATAGGTGAGGTTGACCAATACGGCGGACGCGGGGAAAGCTTGCTGGGAAACCAACTCCAGACCAGCACCCACGTTTCGACGCAGACGTAGAACGGTGTTGGACGCGATTGCTGGCGGCGGCGGCTCGTTGCTCGAGGATCTTCCGTCATACCAGGTGGTGTAGGTCGGAGAGAACGTGCTGAACGATGCCACCACCACCCGCTGTTTACCGTGCGCCGCGAAAGGACCGACCTCGACGTACGGATTTGCAGCGGTGCTGCTGGTGCGATTGGCGTTCTTCCAGATACCTGCCGACAGCGAACCGCCCCAGTAGGCGTTGCCGTTTACATCCATCCACATCGTGGCATTCAGCTTGTTGGCGGCGCCGGCACCCACGTTCGGCCCGAAGTAGTCCATCAGGTCACCGCCGCCAAAGCCGGTGCCGATGATCCGCTGCGAGTTCCCCTTCCACACGCGGATGTAGCCATCGCGCATCTCGATGCCTTCCGGCTGGTTCGGGCTGAGGATCTGGAGGACGTTGGCCAAGATCTTCATGTCGACGACTTTGCCGTCGTTCTTCGTGACCATCCCGCCGGTCAACCCATCGGCGGTGACGTAGAGGCTGTAGCCTGCCAGAGTCTCGCCGCCGCCCGCTGAGTACGGAGACGGGCCGGTTTGCCCCTCGCGCATCTCTTCCAGCATCGGCTGGAAGATCCAGAAGTAGTTGCCCTCGTTGTTGCTGAGGCCCAGGCCCCTGAGGTAGTACCCGACCCGCGCATAGACAGCGCTGGCCGGCGCAACCATGGACGCGCTCAAGCGCTTCAGCCTTTCCAGCGTGATGGGCGGGCGTACGTTCGTGGCGTCCGCTGGGCCGGAATACTGCTCGCCAACAGTGTTGCCGTTGGCATCCCTGAAGGAAATCAGCAGAGCCAAGCCCACCCGGTGGCAGTTGATGTAGGCGGAGAAGCAGTAGCGCTTCCCAGCCACGACAGGCACAGGCTGTTCGTCCCCGGCCCAGAACTGAGAGTTCAGGGCGAGATTCGATGGGGCAAAGCCACCGAAATGAGCCAGACCAGGCGGAGCCCACTCCGGCCCTGCGACCAGGCCCAGTCCATTCCAAACGCCGTTATCAGAGTTCCACCATCCCCAACCGCGGCTCCCGTCCTTGAACAGCGTATTTGAGAGCAGGTTGCCGCCACCGCTCATGGTGTCTTTCACCATGGCCGTGAGTGTCTGCACCACCTGAGTGTCAGCTTTGCCCGCAACGCTGGCACCGACTTGGTTGACCTGCTGTCCGAGTGCAGTGATCTGCCCACCCTGCTGGGTTACGGTCGTGGTCAGCGCGCTGAGCCCGGTAGCCGCCGCGTCAGCGACGCCTTGGGCCGCTGCCGCCTCGGTCACATCCAGCAGCACAAAGTCATCCCATAGGATTTGCTGACCAGAAACCAGATTGCCAGTGTGATATTCCTGGAAGTGCAGCTGGTTCTTCCCTTCCGGAATGGTCAGCTTGCCGCTGATCTTTACCCAGTCCTCAGTGTTCAACTGCGAAACGTTGAGCTGCTGGAAGTACGGGTAGGTGGCCGAAGCCCCATTGAGGGACAGGTTGCCACGCAGCTGGATGGTGCCGCCCGTTGCGCTACCCACGCGCTTGACCCAAGCCTCCGCGTAGTACGTACGGCCAGGTGTCACGTCGAAGGTTTGAATAACGGTGCTGCGCGCCACGCCATCACCGCTCACCGCCAGAGCGTTGGTGCCTGTGCGCCCTCCTGGGCCGACTACCGCCCAGGCAGCCAGCGCAGTGCCGGAGGCGCGGCCCTCAAAGCTGCCGTCAACCACCATGTTGCTGCCTGACCTGTTCGCCTGCGCAAGCCCTGCGCTCACCGTGGTAATCGCTTGACCCTGAACAGTCGTCGTGCCCTCCAGCGTTGTCACCTTGCCGGTGAGTGTGTTCGCTACCGCAACGTTCCCCGCCAAGGTTGCCGCTGCCTCCATTGCACTGGGCACGTACCCAGTTGCAATGGAACCAACCTGCACCTGCGCGTTGTCCCATTCCACCCATTGGTCAGGCGCATTAGCGCCGTAAACGCGGATATAAAGGTTGCAAGTCGCTGCGTTGGCAGGGGCAACCGCGGTCCATTGGTGGCGCGCCCAATCCGCTTCGGTCACACGGTCGGCTGATGCTGGCGTACCGCTGTAGGTAATGACGGCACCCGTGGAATCATGCCACCGGAACTGCAGGAAGACACGGGCTGAGTAGTTGCCCCGAACATAGACCGAGATGGTGTGTTGCTTCCTCGGCTCTACTTTCATCGTTTGGATGCTGCTGCCGCTAACGTATTCGTAGGAGCTACCAGGGATCAGGTTGGCAATATCCCAGCGCGCGGCCTTGGTGCTTCCTGCCAGGGTTGAATCGACAAACGTGCGTGCGATGGTTGCCGCCCCGGGGCTGATGCTATTCGCAATCCAGCCGGCGCCATTCTGCTCAAAGCCGCTGTTGCCTAACAGATTGTCACCACCAATGCTGTTCAGTCCGGCCTGCAGGCCGTCTGCACGTAGGTTAACGGCGGTGATCGCTTGGCCCTGTGCATTGATCGTGTTCCCCTGCTGCGTAACCTTCGTGTCCAACGTCGAAAGCGCGCCGGCGGTCGCGGAGGCTTGCTGCTGGGCGGCGTTGGCAGTCTGCTGTGCGGCCGATGCAGCCGCGGCTGCATCGGTGGCCACCTTGTCTGTGGCAGAAGCCCAAGCGCTGCCGTTCCAACGCTTCGGCGTATTGGAGTTCCCCGTGGTGTCGATCCACAGGTTTTGAGGTTGGCGATCTGCCACCGACGGGGTAGCGTTCTGATAGATCACCTTGCCCTTGCTGCCGGCCAGGTCTGCAGCAGCTTGCGCGGCCTGCTGGGCAGCGGTCACATTTCCGTTGGTCGTGCCCAGGCCGGTCTGCACCTGGTTAATCAGGGTGGCCTGCGCAGACTGCGTGCCTTCGACACTGGTGACCCTGGTCGTAAGTGCTGACAGGCCATCGGCATTTGCCAGTACGTCGGTCACCTCCTCAAGGGCAACGTCATCCACCCACAATGTGCCGGCGGTATTGTCGGCTGTGATGGCGATGCGAATGCCACTGATGCTGGTCACGTTGACCACGGTTTCAACGCGGGTCCATTCAGCACGGCCAGCAACGAAAGCAAGGCTTGCAATCAGGCCGTTATCTTGGTTCGCGACACGAACTTTGCCGTTGCCGGAGCTGCCGTTGTATTCGGGGTCTGTACGGTAGTACGCGCTGACACGATACTTCTTGCCAAGCAAAACGGGCATCGGCGAGTCGCCCATTGCCCGCGCGGTACGGCTTGTCGGCGCACCAACGGTTTTCCAGCATCGTCCAGACCGACCCTCGCTCACGATCGACTGGTTTGCCCCACCGTAGGTCCAGCCCACGTCGTCGCCGCTTTCCCAGCTCCCGTTGAGAATCAGGTTGCTCCCTTGGGTCATGAGCGCGGGCAGGGATGCATTGATTGCGTTAATCGACTGCGCGTTCGCTGCATCCGCAGCGACCATCGCATCCTGCAGGCTCGTCACCGATGCGATCGTGGCGAGGCCGCCGCTGCCGGCAGGCATGCGGGCTTCCATCGTCGTGATGCGTTGAACCTGCGAACTGTCGGCCGCCACACGCGCGGTACGCTCATCCCCCACGAAACCCTGCGCCTGACTCAGATCGCTGCCGGTGTAATTGCCGCGCATCTGCACGGCGAGCGTGTTGCGCTCGCTGGCTTCAGCTGCAAGCGCCGTCACTCGGGCTTGGCGTTCCTCCTGAACCAGCGCCACGCTGGCGCCTGGGGCCGGCCGGCCGATGGCGATGTAGTCGTACTCGACATAGTCGTTGACGGTCTGGCCACGGGTGAGCGCGATACGCACCTGCCGTATCGGCGACGGGCCAGACCATGGAATATCACTGATGTCCACGGTGGCTACGCCGGCGGCATCGAACGCCGGCGGCGCGATCGTTGTCGACTTCCCGTCGTTCCAAGCCTGATCAGCCTCAGTCGTCCAGCGGACCAGTCCAAGCCACACCGGATTGCCGGTCCTGCGCATACGCAGCTTGATGAAGCGATAGGCGTTGCCGTCGATCCCCAAGGCAGCAGGCGACTGTGCGTACGATGCGCTGTTGTTGGTCGGGCGGAGCCAGCCATCGTTGAGAGTCGGCGCTCCCCCGTTGCTGCCCCACCCTTCCACCGTGGTCGTGAAGTGCCAGATGGTCTTGCTGTCGAACTGCGTGCCGCTGCCGGCGGCGACCTCGGACAGCGCGCGGGAGAGCGAATCGAATCCGTTCTGCTGCGTTTCGCTGACCGCGGTGATGGCAGCCTGGCGCTCCATCTTCTCGTTGAGCAGCTGCGTGGCGCGGGTTTGGCTCTCGGCGGCGACCGCGTCCATGGTCTGGCCGATCTGGGTGACGCGGGTCTGCGCCTCCTGCACCAGCCCGGCGTTCACCAGCGCGATATCGCGAACGCGGCTCGCAGCCTCATTGGCATCGGCCAGCGCGCGGTCCACGATTTCCTTGTCCAGCTTCTGCTGGGCGGCGATCAACTCGGCGGTGGTCGGCGCGGGTGTGGCCTCCACCACCGTGCCCTGCCCCGGCTTCCCCCGCACGGACGCGGTGATTCGGAAGAACCACTTCTGGCCACTGCCATCGCTGTAGAGGTAGCGGGTTTCGGTGGTGCGGTGGATCTCCGTCCACGGTCCGTTCTGGCTGGGGCCCCGCTCGATGATGTAGACCACCCCGGCCTGATCGACGGCGTCCCACTCGATCAGGACGCCGTCGGCCACCGGCTCGGGCGTCACGCCGTCCACCGGCGGCGTCTCTGGGGACACGTACACCGTCGGGAACCATGACGAGTTCTGCGCCGTTACCGGAGTGACAGACGGCAGCGCGCCCACCCCGATATCGATCAGGGTAATTTTCCGTTCTTGCATTGGGGATCCTTAGTTCAGCGCTTCGCGCAGTGACGCGCTGTTGCTCGTGCGTACGCCGGACGTGGTGACGCGCAGAAGGTCGCGGAGCACTTGGTTCTGTTCGGCCAGCAGGGTATTGCCCTGCTGTACGGCTGCCGTCGTCTCGGCCTGGCCCTTCCCATCGACCACCAGGTCGAACACCGCCCGGCTGAAGTTGTCCGGCAGCGCCTCGATCACGTCAGCCAGCTTGCCCATGCTGGTGCCGTCCTCGAGGTCGAGGTCGCCCACCTTCATGCTGTCGATCAGCCCAGTGACTTGGCCGTACAGGTTGTTGTAGTCCTTGCCGCTGGCGAACAGGTTGCGCCCGAAGCCAAGGGCCGCCTGTGCGGCCGCCTGCGCCGCGCTGCTGTCGCCGCCCGACACCGCGCGCTCCAGCTCCCGCATCGTCTCCTGCAGCTTCTCCTGATCGGTCAGCGGCGACAGGTCGCTGATCGACAACCCGTACTTCATGGCCTTCTTGTCGGCGTCGATCTGGGCCTGCAGCTTGCCCATGTTGGTCGCCCGCAGCGCCTCGATCTTGGCCAGGTCTTCCGCCCGGGCGCCGGACAAGCCCAGCGCCTTGGCGTAGTCGTTGGCCGCCTTCACCTGCTGGCGGTACGTGCGCTCGATCGTGAGCGCTTGGGACTGGTACTGCGTCAGGTTGCCGGTGAGCAGCTGCGTGGACACGTCGGCCATAAGCGTGGCGTAGTTGCCCAGCAGCCCGGTGACCTTCTCGATCTGGGTGGCCAGATCCGTGCCGGCAACGCCGGCCAGGTCCTGGAAGTAGTCCACCGCCTTGTTGACCTTCTCGATCTCCATGCTGTTAAGCGCCCGACCCAGCTCGTCGGCATTGCCCACGGCCAGCGCGATGGATGCGCTCAGCGCGGAGAACACGTCGGCCGACTCGTAGTAGCCGTCAAGCTGGTTGCCGAAGCCGGCCGCCTGCACCGCCTCGGTGAACAGGCGATCGGTCATGTCGCCTAGATAGGCCTCCAGCTGGGCCTTGGCCTCGGCCGAGTCGGCCGATAGCGTCAGCTTGCCCAGGCTCACCCGCACGCCGGCGAGCTGCTGGGTCAAATCGACACCCAGTTGCTTGGCGAGGTCCGTCGTCGCCCCGCGCACCTGTCGCGCGGCCATGTCGAAAGTGCGATCAATATTGGGGTCGAGGCCGGTGTACTGGGTCCACTTCTTGTCGCTGCGGAACAGGCCGCCCTTAGCCTTTACGTCGGCATAGCTCTGGCCGGCAAAGCCATCGAAACCATAGCTGCCGGTGATGCCCTGGCCCGTGATCTTGGGCGCGCTTCGGCCGAACAGCTTTGCGTGGATGCTGGAGCCGGACAGGATCGATGCCGTCTTGTCGTTGAGGCCCAGTCCACGGAACCCCTTGTCTGCCAAGCCGACAGCGCCCGCCGTGGCGATCTTGCCCGCCCAGCTTTCGCCGTTGGCGATGTCCCATCCCTGATCGAACAGCTCCGCGTTCTTCATCATGCCGGCGATGATCCAGCCGATGATCGGCACCGCCGCCGCGGCGGAAGAACCGGCAGCACCAGCGCCAGCTGCTGCAGACCCACCCGCGGCGCCGCCGCCAGTGAGTGCTGCCACGTTGTTGCCGAAGCCCATGAGGCTGCCCGCGCTGGCGCCACTCGACGCGGCAGATCCGGCACTGAAAAGGCCCTGCCCCTTGGACAACAGCCCGGCGATGGTCCCGACGTTCTGGCCGCCGGCGGCGGATCCGTTCCCGCCGAACATGCCCATGATGCTCTGCATGCTGAAGCCGCCGCCCTGGCTGCCCCAGTTGCTGAAGCCTTCCATGATCCGGGTCTGGATCGGGATCACCAGCTTCTGCTGCAGCAGCTGCCGCGCGAGGTCGCGCAGTCCCTGCTTTGCCACGTCCTTCAGGTCATCCCACAGGCCGTTGAAGTCGCGCAGCCCGCCGGCAACGAAGTCCGCCATGGCATCCGCGGCATCGCCGACGCCGTAGATCACCACGTTGGCCCACGCCTCGACATTGGCCGCGGCCTCTTCCACCTGCAGCGACAGCGCCGCGGAAGCATCAGCCGCGGCCAGCATCGACCGCTCGTATTCTTCATAGCTCGCCGCGCCCTTGGCCAACGCCAGCGCTTCCTTGCCACCGGCGGCCTCCACCGCCTTCTGCAGCTCCTGGCGCATGTCGCGCTCATTGAGCAGCTGCCGGCGGTAGAGTTCGCGCGCACGGCCGATCTTCCCCAGCATGGCCAGCTCGCCGTCCATGGTCGCCAGCAAGGCCTCCGGACTGGCGATAGCCCGGTCAACATCTGCCGCCAACTTGGCGTATTCCATCGCGCTCTGTGCCATCAACACATTGGCATCGGCCTGGGCGATATTGCCCTTGGCCAGCGCGGCGTTGTACTCGGCCATGTTCTGCAGGTGCTTGGCCATCGCCTCGTCGAGCGGGCCGTTCATCGCCGCTGCGGCCAGTTCCGCCTGCTGCCGGTAGCGCTCAAGCGCCTCGGTCGCCGCCTTGTGCTCTTTGATCGCCGCCTTGTCGCCGGCCTTCGAGGCCTGAGCAGCCTTCTGCGCCACCTCCGTCTGGCGGATCAAATTCAAGCCCAGCGCGATCTGCTTGTTGTACTCAGCGCGCTGTTCCGCGCTCAGCTTGTCCGCGCCGCCGGCGGCGTTAATCTTCTGGCCAACGTCGACCATGAAGGCCGCCTCGGCGCCTTGCTTCAGGCGCACCAGGTTGACGAGCTGGCCATCGATGCTGGACTGCAGGGACTTCAGGTGCTGGTCGATCCCATCAGAAGCGGCTTTGGAAGCCACTGCCTGGCGATTCAACGCCGCGGTGGTTGCGTCTGTTTGCTTCTCGGCCTCACCGCTAACACCTGTGAGAGCTTCCATCAACCCGCGCTGCCTCTCAAGCTCCCGGCTGCTGGTTGCAGCAGCTGCAGTCTGCTGAGTAAGCGCCTTGGAGATTGCGGCGGCCGCTGGCGACCCATCAGCCATTACCTTCCAGGCGGCCTCAAGTCCTTCGGAGAACTCGTCCGCAGTGATCTTTCCGGCACGCAGCGAGACCTTCAGCCGGTCCGTCTCTTTAATGAATGCGTCCGCCTTAGAGACGTCAGCAAAGGCAGCTGCAGCCGAGGTCATCTGACCAATTGACGCCGCAACGTCCTTATACGACTCGCTGATGCGGGCATCGAGCTTCAACAGCTCACCGGCCTGCTCCTGCTTGTTCAGCTCCCGATACTTTGCAATCGTTTCGTCGAGCGTGCCGTTGAAGTCAATCAGCGCGCTGTCCGCATCCTTGGTACTGTCGCGAATCACCCACCATCCCGCTGCTGCCGTGGCAAGGGCGGCGGCGATCCCAACTGGACCTCCCAGAGCCGCGTAGGCAGATGCCAAGCCTTGTGCGGCGACGCGTGCGGCGGTTTGTGCTGCAGTAAGGCGCACGGTCGCCGGGACCATTCCCATCATGCCGACCGAAGCCCGATTGGCCACGACGGCATTGGTGGCCCAGAGCGTGTTTAGAGCTGCAATTCCCTTCGTCAGCTTTCCGCCGGCGTAGAACACGCCCAAGCCGACGCCGAGCGGAACGGCGGCCGCTGCCACGACGTTGAGGTTCTGGGCAAACGAGTTGACCGCCGCCGTGGCCGCGGCGATACCTCCGCTCTGCGCCTGGCTGCCGAGCAGATCGTTAAATGACTCTTTCAAGCCATTGAGGGCACCGCCCAGCGTCTCACGCGCAGCCTTGCCGGCGCCCGCGTAGGACTCTTCCATCACCCCCATTACGATGGCCTGAGCCTCACCGAGTCGGCCAGCTGCCTCCAGTGACGCCAGCATGTCCTTCTGCTGGGCGGTGAACTTGAAGCCTTGCTTCGTCAGCGCTGAGACACCCTCTGCCGGGTACTCCAGTGCCTTGCCAATGGTCTCTGCAGACTGAGTGATGTTCTCACCCAATCGCACGGACTGATCAATCGCCAACTGCAGCGCGCGCGGGAAGTTCTCCCCCACGATGCCGGTGTAAGACAGCAAGCGCGTCTGTGCATTTACAATCTCGCCCGACGAATGGACCGTCGCCTTCGCCATCTTGTCAGCCATGTCGATCAGCTGCTTGCTGTTGAAGCCGGCAGCCTGCCCGGTGGATTTCAGGGCCGCATTCAACTGGGCCAGCTCGTTCTGAGCGTTCACGGTTTCGGTGATGAACTTACCGAGAAGCGCGCCGCCGCCGATCGCGCCGAACCCCTTTGCCAGCGTGGCCATGCTTACTTCGATGCTGGTGACAGACAACTTGGCGTCGCGTGCAGCCTGGGCGAAGCTATCTGACATCTCGCGCTGCATCTGCCGCATGGCTCGAGCAGATCGATCCGACGCGCGCGCAGCTTTTCCCAGGTCACGCTCGAAACTGCCGGTTTCGGCGAGCAGGTCAACGGTAAGGGTGTAGAGAGCCATGGTCCGTCCATAAAAAAAGGCCCGCACATGGCGGGCCTTGTTTGATTAATCCCCCCGGCACAGGCCTGGGCAGCAATCAGATTCTCGGAAGTCGCGTCAGTCGGAGAAGCACGTGCTCTCGTCCTGACCGGCAAATCTGCCGCACTTCAGCATCAGCTTCTGCAGTCCGGTCGAAGTGTTCTGTCGGTACGACGCCAGCTGCGTAGCCAGCGCATCGTCACTCATTGGCAGTGCAGATGGGGTCCGATCTTTGGAAGACCAAACACCCACAAAGCAGAAGCGCTTCCCCTTACACACGTCCGCTACCGCACGACCGATGACATCAGCATTTCCTGCGAAGCGCTCATCGATCTCCACAAAGTGGAAGTCCCCCTGCTTCGCCACTACACGCCAAACCTTTGGCCCCGATCCTCCGCAACTGACCAGCGCTGAAAGCAGAGCCAGCACTACCAACTTCCTCATTTGCAACCTCCTTTGTCGAAATGAGAGTTTGGCATCACCGTCGAACGCGGCCAAATTAGGCGGGAATTTCTTCAAACTCCAGGTATCCGCTGAAGTACTGCCGGCTGATGTTCTCAGCAGAGGGCAGCTGGGTGGCATGGCCATACATGGCAGCGCGCGCGGCCAGAACCGGATCGAACACCTTGGTCTGAATGTCGCGGTACTGCGGCACGACACATGCGCGCTGGCGCCCCGCCATCGCCATTGCCACCGTCTCCCAGTCCGTTCCGGCCAGGCCGCCCTTGCGCACCACTGCCGTCGCGCGGCCCGACAGCGTCGCGGTCAGGCGGCGGTACACGGCACCGGCTACCGTGTTCACCTGCCCGCCCTTGGTCCGCGTGTGGGTGCTGGCGTCGATCGGCGCCACCGCCCATCCATCCGTGATTCCAACGTCCACCGTCCGGAAGATCGCGATCTCCCCCACCTCCACGTTGGCGACCGTGGTTTCGATCTGGACCGCCACACTGCTGACTGCGGCCGTGCCGGTCGGGAAGAGCCATGCACATACGGTCCCGGTCGGCAGGCGTACGGTCTGGCCGGTGGCGCCCGCCGCCCGCACGGTGACGCCGGCGGGTACGTTGAGGCCCAGCACGGCCACGATGCCCGGCACAACAGCCTCAGCCAGGGTGATATTTACGGACAGTGCACCGGTGCGGGCGATGCGCGCCCGGCGCGCGGGCTTGCCGTCGAACAGCGCCGCGCCTCCGTCTGCCGTCAACCACGTCCCACCTACCAGCGCCACCGACTGAGGGGTTGGCATTCCAAATCCGATCAGCATGCGATCAACCCCACATCGTCAGGACCACGTCGCCCGTGGCCGGGTTGCGCTCAACGCGCCGTACCAGCACCGCCTTGCCCTCTTCCAGGCCGTACCGCGGGTACGTCAGGCGGCCGATCTGCCCGGGCTGCGGCGCCAAGTTCTGATCGCCGCGCACAATCACCTGGTAGAAGAACCGCTGCTGCCGGTACATGCCCACCACCCGGTCGATCTCCGACTGCGCGTCGGCTGCGTTCCAGAAGAGCGAGATCACCGGATCTGCCGCGTCCGCCCGGCGATAGTGCTGGTGCAGCACCCCGCCTCCGTAAACCTGTGCGCGGAACAAGCCGCTCAGCTCGTCGCGTCGCGCCTGCGGAACGTCCACCACATCCGTGACCAGATCCGAAGCGGCCAACGCCTGAGCGTTCGGCCGGTAGGCCATGCGGCGCGTCAGGTTCGGTGCGTCGTCTGGCACAGCGAGCAGATCCTCGGCCATATCGTTGCCCGTGAGCTCGAACGCCGGAGCACCGGAGATCGTCTCGGGGGCAACCACCCGGGTGAAGCGCAGCACGCCGGTGGCGTCCTGGTAGCAGGCCGCACCGTAGCTCGGGAGGATGGCGTTCATGGCGTCCCGCCCGGTGATCGCATTGCCGGCGTAGTAGCCCACGCCTGCGTAGCCGGTTGCAGCATCCACCGCGGCGCAGTCGCCGCCCGACCATGAGGTTTTGCCCAGGCGGCCCATGATGTCCGCCATCGCCTGCTGCAGCGTGGCCGGGCGCTGGCCGGGCCCAACGCTGGAGAGGTCGGCCACCACCGGTGTGACCGGCGGCGACTTCATGATGAGCTGCTGCCCGTCGGGCGACAGAGAGAACGTGCCCGGCTCCATGAGGTCACCGCGGTCCATCACCGCATCGGCGTAGACCAGGCCGTCGGCCACGAACATCGCCGTCGCATCCGAATTGGCACCCATCGCCGGCACGCTGGCCACCGCCCCTATCACGACCGGCTGCGGCTTCCATGCCAAGGCGGCGATGTTGGGCATGAAGACGCCGCGGTTGATCGTCTCGTCCAGATCGTCGTGAGCATCGCGGAAGTGAACCGTCTTGCTGCCGTCGTCGTTGATCTCGATGCGGTCCACGGTGAAGCGGAACAGGGCAGAGGTGTCCGCCAGCATGCCGGCGGAGCTGCCTGCCCGGATCTGGACCGGCATCCCTGAGGCGCCGGACAGCGCCAGGCTGTCGAGCAGCCCCTCGGCGTCGAGAACCACGCACTCAGCAGCACTGGTCTGGGTGACCGGGTCGCCGCCCCAAGGCCAGAAGTTGATCTCGCTGATCAGGCTCACCCCTTCGGCGATCAGCCCCTCGTAGCGTGCGTTGGCCGGCAGGTCGCCCGGTGCAGTCAGCCAGTCCACGTCGGACAGGCGGGTGACGGGCCCGGAGGCCTTGACCACCCTCCAGCCGGCGAGCGCAGCCGGCCCCCGCGCATTCCACTGCCCGGCGTTCACCACCATGCACAGACCGCCAGCCTTGCTCGCCGCTAGCGCGGCGGCAAAGTGCAACGGACCAGCCAGTGTGATATCCCGCTGATGAACCTGCGTGGCCCCCAGGTAGAACTGCATCCGGGTCGGTGTGCCGAAGACCAACCGCAGCCCAGCGATGTCACCGGGCTTGGCGATCGGCAAGCCGCTGGCGACAGCCGCGCCGTTCAACATCACTCGCCCCGTTCCCAGCTCCCATCCGACGCCCGCAGCCGTGGCCCCCGGGTAGGTATTGAGCGGCGCTGCCGCCGTGACAATGCCGACCACTGCCGACATCGGATCATCGCCCCAAACGGCGAACTCGACCCCCACCGTTCCCGTGCTTTGCGCCACGTCCGACTTGGCCATGCGGCTGATATTGGCCGCGGCGGTGGTGGCCAGTGTGAGGCCGCCGTCTCGCGCCGCCAGCAGCGGGCCGATGGGAACCGCCGCGAAGCGTCCGAAATTATCAGCCATTGGTCATCCCAGTGAATCGAACCAGTCCTGCGCCTCGTCGTCGTCGGACCGGGGCACCAGCACGTCCATGAAGTCCTGCATGCCGCGCTTCGTGCCTGCTTGGCTGTGCGCGGCGAAGTTGAAGGCAGCGAATGCGGCCGGCTTGATGTGCAGCCCCACCGGATCGATGGGGTTTCGCTTGTGGAACTCCCACCACCGCAGGAACTCCTTGCGCGACATGGTCCCGCGCAACTCGGCCACTGTGCGATGCAGATGGCCGGCCAGCACATGCCAGAACCAGTCCTCGCCCCGCTGCCTTAGGCGTTTCCCGCCTCGGCCTGGGCGTCAGCGGCCTTGTCGCCGAAGCCCGAGTGCTTCATGGCCACCTGCTGCAGCTCGGCGGCCACCAGCGGCTTCAGCTGTGCCGCCTGGGCGTCCGTCATCACCGGCTTGCCGTTCTCGTCGCAGATGGTCGCCGCGATCAGCTTGGCGCGATCGCCGTCCTGGAAAAGCTTGCGGAACTCCGCATCCGGCAGTTCGCGCACGTGGAACTGCGCCTTGTCGCCGCTGGGCAGGGTGATGGTGTCCGCATGCACGTCCTTGGAGGCGAACATGCCCAGGCTGGTGAATGCCTGGAGCACGGATTGTTCGGTGGCGCGCGTATCGGTCGCCGGGGTGTCGTTGGTCTTGCTCATGGGCCGTTTCCTGAAATGGTGGCTGGGCACGCAGGCCGCGCACGCCTAACACGCGGGGGTTCCCGCGCACCCGGCCAAAGAGAAAGCCCGCCGAAGCGGGCCGAAAGAGAGAGCGCCGTTTATCTGGGTCAGGGGTTGCCGTTGGGACGATTGGTCTTGACGGGGCCGGTCCCGCGGATCGTGATGGTTCCCTTCCAGATGTCGTTGTCGGCCACGTTCACTGCGAAGTTCTGGACGAAGCCCTGGAACTGCTTGGATACCACCGTGGTCGGCGGCGTGATCTTTCCGGCAACGGCGACCGGCTTGGGGACACCGGCCGTTTCGCTCAGCGGGGCGGCAACCAGGAAGTCCACCACGGCGCCGGTCTCGTGCAGCGCCTCGATCTTCTCGTGGTCGACCGGGTCGTAGTTGATCTCGATGGTGGTGCTACCAGTGGCCTTACGGCCGGCGACGAACTGATCCCAGTCGTCGTCGAAGTCGGAGATATCGATCTCCGACGCCTGGCCGTCGGGGAAGCCGACCGAGCGCAGGCGGGTCACCTTGATGACTTCGGCCGCGCCGATCGCGATGAACAGCTGGGAATGCTTGGACTTCAAAACGCCCATTGCGGTTTACCTCTTGTAGAAGCCCGGTCGCCGGGCACAAAAAAACCGGCTTGCGCCGGCGGTTGGGATTGCGAAGTTGGCCGGCTACCGGATGGCCAGCAGCCGCACGTCGAAGGAAATGCCGAAGGCGCCGGTGTCGTCGTCATCGGGCGTGGGGTTGTAGGACTCGATACTGCCGTGTCGCTCCACCTCATCGCGGATGGACAAGGCAGCGGCGTTCGCCTGGCTCGCGCCGTCGCCCCACACGGTGAGGCGAACGCGCCAGCCGTCCGCCGGCGGAGGATCGGAAAGCTGCGCCAGCGGTGACCCGCCCACGACGCTCCACGTCGCGTAGGGCAGCGCCGCACCCTCGGGCGCCACCCCGGGCCACACGCGAATCGGGTCGCCCAACAGCGCGCGCACAGGACCGCTCGCCTGCAAGATCGATTGGATCGGAGGAATCATCACAGTATCCAGCCTTGCCGTTTCAGCGCGCGAGTGATCGCGATCCACGTTTCATTGATGATCGCCTGGGCCGCTTGCGGACCACGGGCTTCCGCCGAGGGCGTCAGGAATGGCTTTGCCGCCATCTTCTTGGTCCCGAACTCAACGTGCCGCCAGTAGTGTGCCCAGCCGGTGGTTTCATAAACCTTCCCGACGCGGCGCAGCCGCTGATTGCGCTTCGTGTTCGAATACTTGGCCTTTCGGCCAACCCGAACGCCGACGGTGAAATACTCCCCGTCCTTGCCCACACCTGCTCGCCGCCGGTTTCTCGCGTTGGCTCTGCGGACCACGATTTCGCTGGCAAGGAATCCGGAATGCTTCACCACACGGTTCCGCGCCTCATCACGGATGATGTTGCCGCCCTTGCGCATGCCGGCGCGCAGTGGCTTCCCACGGACCTCGTCCGGCAAGCCGCGCAGCGTCGTCAAAAGGCCCTTCAGACCATGCAGCTGTAGTTCTTCAGCCATCTGACATCCCCGCAACGGCAATGATGGCCAGTTCACTCCGATCATTGCTGGGAGCGATCGACTTGATGTCGAAGACCTTCCCGCGGAACACGATCCTCCACGACGGCTCGACCGTACGGAGCCGAAGATCGAACCGTACCTGCTCTCGATATCGATCAGCCCCTGCGGCGATCAATTCCGTCGTCGCTGCAAGGTTGTTGGTGGTCTTCGCCCACACGCTGGCCACAGTTTCCCAGCGTGAGGCGACGTCTCCGCCCAGTGGATCCCGCTCCGTTACCTTTCGCTCGAACCGAATCCGGCTCGTCAGCTCACCGTCCTGAAGGCTCATGGCATCATCACCCTGCGGTAGGGGCGCAGAAGAGACCTCGCCCCCTGCGGGAGCTCCATCACCTGGGCGCCGACCACCACATCGGACCGGTTTGCATACAGATGGCCCATCGTAAGCAAGATCGCTGATCGGATGCTCGGGTTCACCACGACTCCACTCACGCATCTCCCCGCATCAGCAATGGCTTCCTGATACACGACGCGCGCAAGGCGAATTGCCGCTGATCGCTCCTCAGCGCCCTGAATGAAAGCCGCAGCTGCCAGTGCACTATCGTGAGAAGACGCAGCAGCACCCATTGCGGCGGGGTACTCCACGCGGTCGGCGTCGAGAGCGTCCCTGCTCTCATAGATGCGCCGGTTCAGATACGCCTCCGCGGCGTCCTGCGCACCGTCCACCGCAGACTGAAGCTGCTCGACCGGGTAGTCATCCTCCACCCGGACATGCGCCCGGGCTTGCTCGATCGAAATCAGGCTCATTTGTCAGTCCTTCCGGGCCTCGGTGAGCGCCGCCGTGAGCTTGTCAACGCCCCAGCGCTTGTCAAAGGCAACACCAGCTGCCTCCAACTGCTGGATCAGTTCGCCCCTCTCAGCTGCCGGCGGGGTATTACCTGCATCGCCAGTTCCAGCGGCCGCGGGATCGCTGCTGGTCATCGCTTTCTTGGCCTCTGCTTCGGCCGTCAGCTGCTGGATGGATACGCCAATCGCCTCGTCGCGCTTTCCTTCATCCAAGGCGTTCCAGGCATCGGCAGTAAGGCCCGACGCGGCGTGCGCATGGCTGACTACATCTCCAAGGCTCACAGTGACGCCATCGACCAACGGCACCTGGCTGGGCAGGATGTTGGACCCCACCAAACTGAGAGCATGCAGCGGGGCGGTGTCCAGGGAAAGAGCGCCGACAGAAAGAGCGCCCGCTACCAGCTCTGCCGGGCAATCCACGCCGGCGGCGAACTGAACCGGATAGATCTCGCCCACCGGCACACCGCGGAAAGGCTTGATGAACTTTGCCATTGTTGAACCTCGATCACGACTGGGACCGGGCGGCGCAAAGCCGCCCGGCAGGTTGAAGATCAGGCCGCAGCGGCGATCTTTAGGGCGCGCATCGGCTCGGGGTTGTGCACACCGCCGCCCACACGCTTCGTGGTGTAGAACTGCACGAACGGCTTGTTGGTGAACGGATCTCGCAGCACACGCACACCCACGCGGTCGTAGACGGTGTAGGTCTGCTTGAAGTCACCGAACAGCATGGCGGTGGCATTGGCGGCCACGTCCGGCATCGCCGCCACATCCTGAACCGGGAAGCCACCGAGCGTGGCCGGCTGGCCAGCGACCAGCGAGGGCTGCCACAGATAATTGCCCTGGCCATCCTTCAGCTTGCGCACGGTGCCCTGCGTCTTGCGGTTCATCGAGAACTTCGCATTCGCAGTGAATGCCGACGGCAGTTCGTAGATCAGGTCGATAATGCCGTCACTGGTGATCGCCGCTGCTTCGCCGCTGTTCACGGCCTTGATCGCACCGAACGGGTGCTTGGCCGCATTGGCACCACCCTCGACGTACGTCAGGATGCCAAAGGGCTTGTTCACCCCGTTGCCGGAGAAGAACGCGGATCCTTCCTGCTTTGCGAACTCCTGCTCCACCTCGCCGGCGAGCCAGGCCTCAAGGTTGATCTCCGAGTCATCCAGCAGCTGCTGGGTGGCCGCCGGGTTGGCGTAGATCTCGCCCCAACCGAAGCCAAGGGACTTGAACTGGCCCGTGCCGGTCTGGGGGCGGGCATCCTCTTCACCGACCCAGCCAGAGGCGGTGCCGCCCATGTTGTAGAGCTTGGTCAGGCCGGCACCGGAGCACGGCTGGACGTTGGCCAGCTGACGCATGTCCGAGACGATGACCAGGCGATCGGTAATCGAGCGGTCCCATTCCACCGGTGCCAGGTAGCCACCTTCGTCGGCCACACCCTTGTTGAGCGAAGCCTGCACCTCGCCCTTGCGGAAGTGGGCGCGGAATGCGCTGGTGTATTCCGCATCTGCCACGCTGTCGGCTGCGCCGCCACCACCCATCTGGAATGCTGCCATTTGGGTGTTGGCATCGTCGACGGCCGCCTGCAGACGGGAGATATCGGCATTGATGTTGTCGACTTTGAGCGCCTGGAGGGCGTCAGCGTTGCCCTTCTTGACCTCCTCCAGCTGCTGGGTGTGCTCGGCCCGGAAGTCGGCAAATGCCTTATTCAGGCCTTCCACCAACGCCTTCACATCGGGCTGTGCGCCGCCATCGGCGCGCACGGAAACGAGGCCGCGCGGGACGCGACCGTGGGTCATCTTGTTCATTGTTGGCCTCTTAGCCTTTGATGTTGTCGAGAAGGCCCTGGAGCAGGGCCGAGGTTTCACTAATGCCAGCGCGCGGCTTGGCAGCTTCGGCAGCGCTCGGCCTGCCGTTGAACAGGGACTTCAGGGTGTCGCGGCGCATCGAGCGCGAGTGGCCGGCCTTGGCCATCGCAGCCTCGACCAGCGCGAGCGCCTTTCGCCCCCCGCCACCTTGGGTAGCACCCTTTGTAGCAGCGGTGCCATCGAGCAAGCCGTCGGCAAAGCCGTCCTCCACAGCCTGCGCTGCGCCGATCCACGTTTCCTCGTCCATCATCCGGGCCGCTTCGGCCACCGTGATGCCGGAGCGAGCTGCGTAGACGTTCGCCATCGCCGCGTCGAAGGGCTCCAGCAGCTTGGCGGCATCGGCCATATCGTGCCGGTTGCCGATCGCTACTGCCCAAGCGTTGTGGATCATCAGGAATGCGCCATCACCCATCAGGATCTCGTCGGCGGCCATGGCAATCACCGAAGCTGCCGACGCGGCCAGGCCCATTACCTGAACCGTGACGCGCCCCTTGTGTTCCCGCAACAGGTTGTAGATCGCCACCCCTTCGAAGAAGTCTCCCCCCGGGGAGTTGACGTTCACTACAACATCCCGATCACCGATTGAGCGAAGGGCCGCGCTGATTCGCTTGGCCGTTACGCCCGAACCCTCCCAGTTCTCGCCGATCGAGTCGTAGATCGAGATGCTGTTGTCGCCGGAGCTGGCGGCCCTGACCTCGGGCTCCCAGCGCTCCAAGGCATCAGGGCGCATGTCGAACTGGGCAGCGCCCAGCCTGCGCTCGGCGCGGATTTCAGGCAGCTGCCGGAGGCTCATTGCTTTTTCCCTTCTGTGTCATGGGGTTGATCAGGTCGTTGGTGCCAGCCTGATCCGATTCGGAATAGTCCAGTAGGTCTCGGATCTCGTTCTGGGTGTGCCAGGGCTTTGTGCCACCAGACCCCAGCGCTTTGGCGAAGAAGTCCGCCTGATCTTTCAGGGTGCCGCGCATCAAGGCGCGGACATTGAACTTGGGCTGGTAGCGCTCAAGGTCGCGCTCGGCGATCAGTGCTCGCGCGATAGCCTGTTCCCAGTTCGTAAAGTGCTCGAGCATCGTGTACTGCAGGAAGAAGATGCCGAGTTGCTCGATGCCACTGCCCCAGCTGGTGTCGTCCAGGAACAGAAGCGGTCGGGGCACGCCGAACAGACGGGCGACCTCTTCGACCTGGGCATTGCGGTTCTCGACGTGCTGCGCCTCCTGGGCCGTACTTCCGAACTTGTTGGCCTTGCCGCCCTCCTCCAACAGCATCCACTTCTGCGCGGCGCTGGCACCTGCGTACTCGGTGTCGAGTGACGCCCGCATGCGTGCGTACGCTTCATCGCTGAGAGCAGCTGGCACCTCAATGGCGCCACCGGCCATGTTTCCCGTTTCGAAGATCCGGCTGGCGGCCCTCTCTGCGTCCAGTGCCAGGCGAATTGCTCGGTCTGCGAGCTTCATCCGAGACAGGCTGGTCACGCCATCCACAGAAATGTCGCGAACGTGCAGCACTTCTTCTTGCTTGAGGATCACCTCGCCGCGCTTCTTGCTGTTGTAGCGATAGACCATGCGCCAATCGTCGCCAAGGTCCGCATCGACGGCCGTGGATTCCAGCGGGATCAGGTGGATCGGCCGACCGGCTGACCACACGATTCGGGCGTAGGCGTCCCCATGCCTTTGCCGAGCCAGCTCCATCTGCCGCTTGAACTCGATCGGCGTCTGCCACGGGTTCGGCTTGAGCCTCAACAAACGGTGCGCCGGGTGCTCGGTGGCTACGCGCTTCGCTGGGCCAGCCTCAATCACGTTCAATGGCAGCATGCCCACAGTGCCGCAGATCAGTGACACGCAGCGCAATACGGCCATGTTGCGCAGCTGGTAGCCGCCACTGCCCTGCCCGCCTGCGGCGCGCATGAACTCAAGGAGCGCGGGATCATCCATCCCCTTGAACTGTCCAGCTTCAGCCCGCGCGTTAAACGGTGGCAAGGACGCCTCGGCAGGGGGATTCCAGAACCGATCCAGCGACTGGAGCTGAGCTTCGTTGAACCTGGACATTGCGTTCCTTATAAGAATCTGATGCCACGCCGCTCATACACGGAGGCAGGTTTGACCGCTGAGTGAGCCGATCCGAAGGCCATCACGAGGGCCACTGCGGCGTCGATCTTGTTTACCGAGCGAGCCTTTGAGAGCCAGCGGTTTTCCCACTTGTCGCACTCGATCACGGCCGACATGATTGCCGAGACCAAGACAGGATTGCCGCGGATGCGGACGCGCCCTTCCAGCAGCGCCTCTTCGAAGAGGCGAACCGACCCGGGCATCCATAGACCCTCCGGGGCCGGCTTCTTCGCGGCTGCCGCCGCCTTTACCGCCTCTTCGGGCGGCTTGCCCTTCTTCAAACCGCCCTGCGGGTGCTCAACGAACGAAATCGAAAGACCAAGGTCATTGACTTCCTCTTCGAACTTGCGGAACGCATACCGGTCGTAAGCGACCTGCGCGATTTCATAGTCCCGGTCGTATTCGGCCAATGTCTGGGCGACGTGGCGAAAGCTGATCGTCTGGCCCTTGGGGCCGTGGAGGTGGCCATTCCTGATCCAAGTGCTGTAAGGCAGCTTGTCGCGTAGCTCTCGCGCTTTGACCGTGTCCCCTGGCGTCCATGCTTCAACCCATGCATCGAACGTCGGCTTGCTGACGACCTTCTTTTTTCCCTCGACCTCCACCGTCACTTCAGTGGTGCCCGTCTCGACTACAGCGCCAAGGGCGGTGATGTCGCGGTTCTGCGAGAGATCAAGCCCCAGGTGAACCTTGGCCCCGTGGTGCTCCGCCGGGTCGAATTCCTGCAGAGAGGGTTCGACTGTGTCGCGGCTCATCCACGCCTGGTCCGCGTCGGTCCACATGCAGAAATTGAGGCGAAGAATCTCGTTCAGCTTGCTCGGGATCTGCTTGGCCTGGCTCACGCGGCCCGCCAAGTACTCCTCGGTGATGGTGATCCCCAACATGGGGTTCGCCTTCAACCAGCAGCGTGGATCCTCCAGCGGGTCATCGCCCTCGTCCAGACCGCAAACGAAGGAAAAGGTCTTGTCGTCGATCACCTCGCCAACGAAGCTCGGGTCGGTAACCGCTTCGTGGCTTCCAGCAGCCACCTTCACTGCGTGCTCGTGTTCCGCCCATGCAACGCTATTCCGGTCGCTACCGGAGTTGGTAATCATGAACAGCAGCGGGGAGCGGCGGAACTTGAAGCCGTTCTCCATCATCTCGATGATCCGGCCATCCGCCATCTCATGCACTTCGTCGGCCAGCACGAAATGTGGGCGGTAGCCCGAGCCGGTTTTGCCGACGTCTCTGGACGCAGGTCGGAAGTAGCTCTGCGACTTGTGGTGCGCGATGTTGTATTCCTTGCCCTCGCCGCCGGAGAACTGCAGGCGCTTCTTGAGGGCGGGAGACGCCTTCACCATCTTGACCGCATCGCGGAACAGAATTCCTGCCTGATCCTTGTGCGACGCCACTGCGTAGACCTGGGCGCCTGCCTCCTGGTCTGCACACAGACCGATAAGCGCTATGCCGCCGGCCATAGGTGATTTGCCGTTCCCCTTGCCTTCCTCGATATAGGCACGCCGGAATCGACGTTCTCCATCAGCCTGCTTCCACCCGAACAAGCTCCCGATCTTGAACGCCTGGCTGGGGTGAAGCTGGAAGGGTTTGCCTTCAAATTGGCCCTCGCTGAGGCGCAGCACCTCTTCGAAGAAGGCGATTTTCTTATCCGCAGCTTCCCGGTCGAAGTAGAGTCCGCGCTCGCCCGCTTCCTCAAGGTCCTTGAGATGGCGCCGACATGCGTTCCGGACATGGGGCCCGGCCACCACCTTTCCAGATACCACCGCGAGTGGGTACTCGTTGGTGCGGCAGTTAGAAATGCTTGTCGTCCGGGTCTTCGTCTTCGCCGTTGCCATGGTGTACTTTCGTCTCGTCGACCGGCGTTGCTCCCAACTTGGAGAGAAGCGACCCAAGAGCCTGCATCGCCGACACCCCCATCTCGGGATCTGTCTCCATGCGGGCGCCGAGAATGCAGACCTGGCGCAATAGCAGGCGATGGCCCGCATGCAGCCATGGCATGTTTTCTACCTGCTCCTTCCAGACGGCAACCTGCTGTTTCGTCATCCCCTTGTATGGGGGGCCGATTGCCTTGGGCGCCTTTGGGGTCTTCCGGTTTTGGTGCCTTTTCGGGTTTTTCGCCGCAGCGCCAGACACTGCCGCCTTGGCCGCCGGCGTTCGCGGGTTTGCCATCAATCCCCACCCTCAGGGGGTCGTCTTTCCAACTGTGGATGCGTGAGGAAAGGTTGACGCGCGTATCGTGAGCCGTTCAGCTCAAACTTTTCGCCCCCCCCACCCTCGGCCTGCTTTCGCCCTGTGGATAACCTCCGCCCGGTCGTTGCCGGCGACATCCGACCGGAGCCGTCTCAATGGCCACCCGTTATCGTCACAACCGATGACCACGTGCGCGGCGTTGCCAAACCCTCCGTCCTCGCGAGCAGTCTTGCGGCTATGGCAGCTGACGCACATCGTTCGGAGGTTCGCCGGGTTGTTGTTGTTCGGATCGCCATCGACGTGATCGACGTGGGCCTCGCCCTTCCCGGTGCAAGTCACTCCACAGCCATGCTCCTGGCATCGGTATAGATCACGCACCAGTATGGTTTCGCGGAGCTGGCGCCATGCCCGGCTGTTGGTAGGCATAGACCGCTTGGCTTGACGGTTGCCTGCCAAGCCGGCCATCAGTACGGTTTCCCGTCCATGTCGGTGCGTTGTGGCTCGGGCGCGGCGCCTCCGTCAGGCAGCGGCACGCCCACTTCTTCGCCCAGCAACAGCACGACCGACTGCGCGAGCAGACCGATATGTTCAGCCTGCTGAGCGATCTGGCGGCCCTGCTCCACGATAGTCGCGTGCTGCTGAGCGTTCTGCCGTCCCTGCTCCACGATCGTGGCGTGCTGCTGCTCGGCCAATGACAGCAGGCGGTCTATGCGCTCGTCCATCAGAACTCCTCGACGGCCCAGCCGCCTCCGTCCCGCTTCGGCTTAACCCGGACCGCAATGAAGCGCATCGGGTACAGGGCGGCAGCCATCTTGATCTTGACCCTGGCATCGTCCATCCAGAAGCCCTTGACCTCGTGCAGTTCCATCACGCCATCAGCGGCTAGCACCGCAAAGTCAGGCGTGTAGAACATGGCGTCAGCCAGTCGCAGCTTGATGCCTTCGAACTTGTGCCACTGGATCTCGCCGGCCGCCTGCAGCTGACGCAACCGCTCCGCGTAAGCCGCCTCGGTCTTATTCATCTGGCCGACCTTGAGCCGGCCAAGCGACAACATTGCCTTTCCCTGCCCAGACATCAGCGCGGGCTGCGGCGGCGGACCTGGGCCTTGGCCTTCTTGGTCTTCGGCTGCGGAGGCAAGCGGCCCTGCACTTCGATCAGAACCCCGTTGACTGCGGCCAGCTGGCTGCTGAGCGAGGTGATCTGTGAGCCGGCGGCGGAATCCACATTCTCGCTGTGCGCCTTCACCTCGGCGAGTTCGGCGCGCAATGCCTCAGCGTCGACCTCGACGGCACGGAGGCGCTGTGCAAGCCGCTGGGAGATCGGCGGCCACAAGGTGACGCCGAGTACTTTGATGGTTCGTGACATGGTGATCTCCAAGGATCAGGGGCGCTCGGCGCCGTTGATGGCCGCCTCGACGGCCCGGTATCGGTCTACGGTTTCGTCTCGCTCGGACTGGGCGAGCTCGCAGGCCCGTACAATTCCTGCCGCACCGAGCCGGCGTAGTCGGTCTTGTTCTGCAGCCGCTGCGGCAGCGGCGGCACCGTCGGCCAGGCGGCTGGTTTCGCAACTGGCCCAGTGGCCACGCAGCCGGCCAAGCTCACCATCGCGGCCAGCAACAGCAGCTGCGATGCGCTCTTGATAGTCAGCATTGATCTTTTCCTCTCGCTCGTCGGCGGTATCTCCCGCCTGCTGGACGCCTGCCACCTGCTCGCGATCGACAGACCGCGCCACCTGCTCTCCAGCCAGGGCCTTTCGTCCGTCGGCCACCTCGGCCGTGGCGGTACTCAGAGCCGCGCGATCGCCGCGCCAGGACCAGCCTGCAGCGAACGACAGCACACAGCACACGACCCATGCGATCAGCAGCCCCGAGACGAAGTACACCCGGCTCATGGGGCAAGCTCGGCGACGCACTTGGCATGCCGCTCCAGCTGCCGATCCCACACGCCCCAACACACCTTGTTCGGCTTACCGTTGATCAGCGTCGAGCAGTCGTAGCCGCCGGCTCGCTTCCAGCGCAGTAGGGCGTCACAGGCGGCACGGTAGTTGCCCACCAGCAGCTGGCGCCGCATAGACGATGTCTGCCAGTTGCCTGTTCCGTACTGGTAGGTGAAGTCCAGATAGAGGTCGTACTCACCCTGGGTGAGGTAGACACCGGGGAGCGAGGCGCGGAATCGCTTTTCCTCACCCGCGATGTGCGCCTGAGCGGTGTGCAGGGCGCGATCCGGGGTGATTCGGTCACCGAGACGCACCGGCGTGCCGTCGGCATGGAAGGTCGATCCGAAGCCAACCGTGGGGCGGTCGTTCTTGGTGGGTATCACGGCCGTCTCGGTATAACCTTCGCGGGAAACGATCGTTACCAGGCCTGCCGCGCTCAGGACCAGCAACGCCACAAGGGACCGGCCTGAGGCGCCGCCGACCCGGCTCATGCCTTGGTGGCCTTGGCAGCCTGCCGCCACTCGCGCACCCAGCGCCAAGCCAGATAGGTGATCTGGCCGACCAGGTACACGACGGTCAGGATCACGACTAGGCGGTCGAGGTTGACGCCGCCGGCGACGGCCCCGGCCACCGCGACCGGCGGCGTGACCTTTGCCGCAGCACTCGCCGCGGTGCTGATGATTTCGTCCCGCATGGTTGCCCCGTGGATTGTCCGGTTCGGCATATCGCCCCTCCCGGTTTGGTCAATAGGTGCCCGCCCCGCTGCCGGCTTGGCGCGAGGGTTAATCCGGTCTGTAAGGCGGGCAAAGAAAAAGCCCCCGGCGTTCGCCGGAGGCTCAATTGTCAACATGGCTAATACATCACGCCACAGGTGCGGTCCTTCCCCTTACTCAATCCGCCCGAGCTTCCCCAATGCTCCATTGTCCTTCAGACAGGCTAGAAGATCATAGAAGGCAACCCTTACGGACCAACTCCCAAGCGCGTAGGCCGAAACTTGGTATGGAGCAAAATGAAAATCCAAACCATTATCCGCAACGCTGAATGCTTGGAAGTTTCCTGCTTCCGGCCCAGCTCCGCTTGAAATCCAATCAATCGCTGCAGAGTCAGGCTCTTCACGACACCGCTGCCAGTACTCCCTGCGCAACTGCGAGATACATTCGCGGCTGATTACATCGACCGCAGCCCCAAAATCAACAAAGAAGTCTGACAGATTGAGTGAAGTTAAATGTGGAGCTAGCGAGAAATTAAAAGTTTCGAAATGTGAGTTGGGATGAGCCGCACCAGCTCCGTACCAGCCAACGTTGTAGACAACGCTCAGGAGCGTGTCCGACGCATAAGCAATATGAAAGTCATCCCATCGCCCGTTGGAACGTGCGTGTTCACGATCTTGGAAATGCTCCGCATCTTGCTCCCATGTCTTCTGCCGCGCCTCAATCACGGCACTTGACGTACGTCCGGCGAACAGGGAGCTGAGCTCTTGAGCCTGCTGCGACAAGCTGACAGATGTGAACTCCGGATAAGAAATCGAGATGTCATGACCGGGGAGGCCAGCCCATTCCTCTGCAACGGCGCGGAGCAGGACTTTAAAAGGGCCGAACTCCACCCCTTCGTTAATTACAACGGCTTGTTGCTGTGCTGCAAGTGCTAGCGCAGCTGACACCCTGCTTTTTGCATCTGGCAGAGACCATGTGATGTACTGGACCTTTGATGAAACGTGCGCAGGAATCTCACATGGGACCAACACTACCGGAATCATATAAACATCGGTGGGAAGTTTGTACTGAAGATTCTTGATGGCCTCATTAGCCTCTCTCTGTACAAAGCCCCGCTTCGACACACTATTGGGGCTCATAAGCAGAAGCACACAATTTGCTTCTGCTAATGCTCTATCTATCTCGGCCTCCCAGTTCTGACCTGGGAGAATATCTCTCTGATCTAACCATGGCTTGCATCCGATGGACTTCAACCAGTCGTAGACCTCAATTGCGGATGCCTCATCTTCCCGTGCATAACTGACGAATACCTTGAGCATCCCGCCCCCCTTCCTCTGGAATTTCACAGGAAGAATAGCTCAACCATGCCTCTGCCCATCAATTTGGAGCACGTAGCTGACTATGGCACCGGAGAGACGGCCCGTCGGTAGGCAAGTGGTGTGGCGAGCACCTCCCCGACGAAGAGCCCCGGCTGGGCCGGGGCTTGCGTTTGGACACTGAGGAGATTGCCTCTCAAAGTGGGGACCCTGCAAGTCCCCGCTAAGCGGCGCGGCTCAGCGCTCGGGATAGACTCTCGGCAGCAACGTGCTCTGCGCTTCGCATGTGTGCCAGCATCCACTCGTAGACTGGCTGCCAGAACCGTTGGTAGGCCGACTTGTCGGCGCCAATCGCCAAGGCCCGCTTTCGACCGCTGAGCTGCTCAAGCCCCATTCCCCTACATGCTTCGCACTCGACAACGCCGTTGCCCCCCACTGACGCTTGAATGCGCAGGCCACCGCAGGCCTTGCAACATCCGCAGCTAGCCATCTCAGCGATTACCGCGCCCGCCAGCACGCCAAGCTGCTCCATGGTGTTGTTCGGCCACACTGCAGCGCGCGCATTGTCCAACGCCGCCTCGGCGCGCCGTAGTTCTTGACGCTGGGCATCCGTCACCGCTCCCCCACCCCACCCGATGCACGCCTTCGCGATTCCGAGGTCAGTTCGGGCGTTGGCCAAAGCGTGCATTTGTTTGGTGAACTCGGGCGCCATCAGGGTGATGACCGCAGTCCGCAGATGGTCGCGCCGCCGGGCGGCACTCTCCGGCCACCACAAGGCCTCCAGCAGCTCACGCCCCAAGCCGGCAGGCACCATACCCAGCGCTGCGGCAATGTCCTGCGTGGTCAGGTCCGGCGTGCCGCCACGGCCGGTGTCGAACTTTACGGTTGTTGGTCCCATCCGACTGGACAGCAGCTCACGTACATTCCCCATGGCCTTTCCCCTTGTGCTCTCGTCGATTGATTTCACGGCGCAGCGCGCGTGCCCGGCGCAGTGCCTGCTGTGCCTCGCGGCGTACGGCTGGGGCGGTCCACGCCCTCGTCCATCGCATCGCGGCTATGTCTTGCTGGATGCTGCTCAGCAGCGCCAGCGCCTTGTCGTCGTAGCGGGTCAGGTCCATCCGTCCAGCTTCTTCCCAGTGCGTCGCACCGATCGCGACGCCTGCCCCTCTATCCCGCCCGTTCCCAGGCTGCAGTCAGCCGCTCGACTTTCCCGCCCCTCGCCTGCCACTGCTCGAGCGTCTCGCAAACCGGCGTGGCCACTGGAGCCGCCCGGACGGGCTTAGGGATCATTGCGGCCCGCAGCCCAACCGTCGCAACGCGAGCAGCCCTTGCCCTCTCCACGCGACGGCGGTTCTTTGCCTTGGTGCGCTCTGCCCTCTGCGATTCGGTCAACCGGGGCCGAGTCATCGCCGCGCCACTCCTGCGGAACCTCGCCTCTTCACGCTCGCCAGTCCTAAGCAGGTAGCCCCGCGCGACCAGGTAGCGCAGCGTGCTGTTGATCCCGTCCTTCGCTTTGTCCGTGTCCATACCATCAGCCGCCAACTTCTCGTACAGCCCCGCATAGCTCAGCCCTTCTGTCGGGGTCTGCTCGAACGCCGCGCGAACGCGATCGGCGCATGTCTTCTTGCTCTCACTCACGCAGCTGCCCTCAGCTCGATGATGTAGGTCTGTTGTTCAATCAGTTCGTCGTCGCTGCCATACGTCTCGTGGAAGGTGCGCGAGCCGTCCATCAGGCTCGGGCCCCACGTCTCCCGCATCTCGGCGAAGGTCTTGCCCTGCATCGGATGGCGGCGGTGGTGCCACACGCACAGGGCGTACCCGAAGGCGTGCCCCCGGCGCTTGTTCCCGCTCTTGGCGTGGTTGTAGTCGCAGCCGTAGAACACCTGGCTGCCCGACAGCAGGCGCATGGCTGCCAACACAAGGCAGGCCATGCACGGGCCCACCTTGGCAGCCTCAATGCGCGCCCCCTCTGCGGCGGTCGGCGGCGGCGCCTTCGACCACATCAGCGCGCGCCTCCCTTTTGGTCCTTGTCCGCCAGCCGCCAGCCGTGCTGCCAGGCCAGTGCCTTGTCGTCCAGCGGCTGCACCTTGCGCGGTTCCAGCTCGTCCTGGGTGTCCACCCACACCATGTGCGGGTTGGTGCTCAGCCCGGCGCTGTCCAACCGGGCCGAATAGCCGGCGTTGATCTGGGCGGCGTACTTGCTGCGGGTGCTGAAGGCGGTGAAGTCCATCACGCCCGTGCCAGTTCGTGGTCGCGCGGGACCGTGAACCCTGCAGCGCGCGCATGCCCGCCGCCGCCATACAGCTTGGCGACCTCGCTCACGTCCACGCCGTCATCGGCCGAGCGCAGGCTGAAGACTCGGCCGGCAGCCGTGTCGTAGTACGAGGCGGCGAATGCTTTGCCCTTACCCATCAGGTGCCCGGCCTCGCTGACCAGTGCCCGCGGCATGCTCGCCGCGGGCACACGGTAGTTGCCGATCACCAGCTCGCGGAGGGACAGCTCGACCTGCTCGGCCACGTCTTTCTGCCTCGCCCGCTCCAGCACCAGGCCCTGCTGGTAGAGCGAGAACGTCGGCTCCGCCGCCAGCGCGTCCCAGGCTTCGAAGGTGTACGGATGGCTATGCACCGCAGCGCAGATCTCGCGAGTGTGCTGCAGCGCGAACCGCCACAGGTCGCGATCCTCCACATGGTCCAGAAACAGCGGGCGGGCCTTACCGGGGTGGAAGAAGTCCCATGCGATGCCAGCACCGCTGCGGTCCTGATCGAAGAGCGCGTAGATCACCGTGCGCGGGAGCCAGTCCCTGTCTGCGTGGGCGTATTTCAGCACCTTGGCCCAGTTCCAATCGAAGGTTGACTGGTCGATGCGGACGACGTTCTGATCGTCCGGCTGCAGGCTACGTTCGGCACTCTTGTGGTGATCGAGCACAAGGATTGACGCCGCCAGTTTCTGCAGGAGACGCATCACATCCGGCGCATAGCAGAAGTCCACCAGGATCACGTCCCGGCCAGTCGAATTCGGCGGCGGCGGGTCGCCATACACCCCGGGGAAGAAGTCGCAGTCCATGGCCTGACGGACGGCCCATGCCGCAGTGAAGCCGTCGGCACAGTTGGCGTGGTAGATGACCAGTGGTTTCATCGGGCTATTGCTCCTGTCTGTGTGGCGGTGCGGCGGCGGCGGGCCGGCGCGCGATGGCATTGGCGGGCGAGCGCTTCAAGCCGAAGCGCCTCGCCCAGGTAGTAGTCGTGGCGCTCCTGGCGCTCGGTTGCGGTGAACTGCACGTCGATCAGCGCCGTCTCGGCCGCCACACGGTTGGCCTTGGCCAGCCGCGCGGGGTCGTGTTCGAAGATGTCCAGCTGGGTCCGCAGCGCGCGCATCAGGCAGCCTCCGCGGCGGCAGCCATGTTCAGCTCCCGGGCGATCTCGGCCATGTGCTGCTGCACCTGCTCACGGCTGGCCGGAACCTGTGCGCGGACCTCGTGCTCAATCTCGGCCGCCGGCGCCTCCGGCAATGCCCCGCCCCGCATCACGTGCTCGCGGGCTTGGTCGTACGCTTCTCGCAACAGGCGGTCGGCCATGTCCGAGCTCGCCAGCCGGTAGCGGTGACCATCGAGGTACTGCCAGACCAGCCGGGTGAAGCCGTCCCGCTTGCCAGCATCGGCGCGCACCGCAGCGAAGGCCGGCACGCCCAGGCAGCGCAGGCGAAATTCAGGGAGCGTCGGTGGCCAGGGATCCGCGCAGGTGATGCAGCCACCTATGCCAGCGGCCAGCTGCTCGCCAGTCAGCCCAGCCAAGCCCTTGGCCCAGGTCAGCGCCGCGCCCGTATTGGGGTTGTCGCCATAGCCGGCCGTCCACTTCGGGCCGTAGATCTCAGCCATGCGGACCCATAGGGTGCGCGTCACCGTCGATGACAGGGCCGCGCTCGGCATCGGCGCGCTCGCCGTCGAGGGCATGGCGCATGACGCGTTCGGCAGGAGATTCGCGACGGATTGCATGGGTGCCTCCAGTGGGACGATTGGTAGTGGTCAGCTCGCGTTCGAGCCAGGCAGCTTCGAAGCCCTGCCAGCTGCGGTTGCAGCACTTGCGGAGGCAGTCATCAACGGTGAAGCCCAAGGCCTCGGCCAGATGCAGCTCGCGGCCGAAGCTGGCGAGCACGGTCGGGGTTACAGGGGCGCGGCGCTGGCGGCGAAGCTGCAGCCAGTCGGCAAGGACTTGGGGGGACGGCGGTGTGGGCCAGGTCGAGAAATCCAGATCCGCCGGGTGGGCGGACGGCGCGCTTGCGCGCTTCTTTCTGCTCTTAGGTTCTCTTCCTGGTTCTCTTCCTGGTTCCTGTGCACGTCGTTCACCACCCCCGTGAACGTCATTCACCACCCCGTGCACCTCGTTCACTACCGGGTGGTGAACGTCATTCACCACCAGATACGGATCGTGCTCGGGGACCTTCGGCTCAGCCTGGATGCCAAAGTGGAAGTTCAGACGGTATTGATTCGGCAGCCGACGGTTGTACTTTGCGCGCGGCAGGACGCTGATGTAGCCGGCCTCGGCGAGCTTGCTGATCTGGTCGATCACCGAACGCCGCGACAACCCGCAGTCGTCCGCAAGCGTGTCGTGGCTCGGCCTGCACTGCCCCGTATCCTTGTTGTGGCGCTCGGCCAGCATGAGCAGCACCAGCTTCTGAGTGCTGGTGACGCGCTGCCTGGCCGCCCATGCGAATGCTTCGAAGCTCATGTCAGACCGCCAGCACGAAGTTCTGGCCGAGGGCTACCGGCCACCAGGTGCATGCGCTACGGCCACTGACCTCGCACGGCTTCTTAGGGCCGCGCCACACCAGCCCGGCTTCCTCCAGCTCGGGGAGGCGGCGGGCGAGCATGTAGCGATCGAGCACGGTCCGCTGGGCTAGCTCGTTGCTGGTGAGCCCAGGCGCTTGCTTGACCGCGGTAAGGGCAACAGCCTGCTGATCGAGCTGCACACCGCTCGCAACGATGTGGCGAGCAGCTTCGTGGCTGGTGCCGGGGTCGCATGCACGGGCCGGATGATTCATCGGGACGCCCTCCCCTTCGCCGCAGCGCGCGCCACATTGCGCTCCAGGCGGTGGGCCATCGTGCGCAGCGCGCGAGCCTCGCTCACCATCAGCGCGGCTTCGTCGCTGTCGATATGCCGATCACCAATCGCATCAACGGCGGTGCCGGTGAGGCGGCCGACTCGCGTGGTGATCTCCAACAGCTTCAGCTGCACCGCGGCGATCTCGTCGGGCCAGCCGCCTTCCGGCGCCGGCGGCACCAGGTCAACGGCCATGCCGAACTGGCCGGCAAGCGCCTGCATCCACTCCAGTGCGTACTCACTGCCGCCGGCCTTCTCCTGCATCCACTCGGTCAGCAGCTCAGCGATCTCGATCGTCACCGACTCACCCTCGGTGCCGTTGAGCTTCGAACGCAACGTCTCCGGGTGCATGGACTTGCCGCGGCGGTCGGTCAGCCATTTGGCAGCCTCGATGACACCGCCTGGCGTCTTGCGCACGGCGTTGTAGAGGCAGTCGAGCCAGTTAATCGAGGAAGTACGGCAGGTCATGGTTCACCTTGGGAAGACGGGTGTTTCAAGGTTTCGGGCCGAGCCCGCCTGGCGCACGATCAGCGCCATGGATGAATTCAATTCAGGGACGGTGGCCAGGGACGGCCAATCAGGCGGCGTGGACGCCGAGGTCGATACGGTCGGCGTCCGGGTCGTCCGGCGCCGAGGCGGCCGGCTGCTGCTCCTGCACACCGAGCAACTGCAGCACCTGCGGCAAGGCAGGAACGCTCAGCTCTTCCGGCCACGCCTCAACCTCAGCCGTTGGCAACCGCAGCACTTTGGCCAGATGCGCGTCGGTCTTGAGGCCCAGCTTCGCCCGCAGCGCGCGCTTGCTCATCCGGGTATCGACGAGGGCCGCGACCGTCTGCCGAACAGACTTGATCGGCATGGCTTCGAAGGCCTCCGGACGCAGCAAGGCCAAGAACTGCCGGCGCGCCGACGGGATGCCGCTGGAGCGCCATTCGCTAACGGACGGCGGCTTGATCTGGCAGATGCGCGCAACTTCTGTAGTTCCGCCGAGGCGGTCGATGATCTCGGAGTCTGTCGGCTTGTCCATGCAACAAAGATTAGGACTAGCTAATTTTGAAGTCAATAGCCAGTCCTAATCCAACAAACGTTAGCCTTGCCTAATGAGCACTCTCGCCGAAAGATTGACCGTCGCGATCGCGAACGCCGGAATCACCAAGGCCGAACTGGCCCGGCGCGTTGGGATCAGCGCGCCCAGCGTGAACGGATGGTTCACTGGGAAAGCAAAGTTCCTTCGGGGCGAAAACCTTCTCGCGGCAGCCAGAGCCCTGTCAGTAGACGAGGACTGGTTGGCCACAGGCAAAGGCTCTTCCGTTCGGGGCTTCCATGTCGCCGAACAAGCTGCCGACTACCAGGTCTCACCAGTCTTAGAGACTGAGACCCGCCCGGGCTATGTTCGCTTCGACGTTTTCGAAGGGGGCGCAGGGATGGGTGCAGGATTGGTGAACCAGGACTACCCCGAGGTGGTGCAGACGATCGAGGTGGCCGAGTGGGAGGTTCGCCGGAAGCTGGGATACCTGCCAAAACCTGGTCGGATCCAACTGATCACCGGCCGTGGACCCTCTATGAAGCCCAAGCTCGAAGATGGGGACATCATCTGGATCGACACGAGCTGCAACTACTTTGACGGCGACGACTACTACCTGATCAACATAGGCGGCGAGACCCAGATCAAGATGCTGCAGAGGCGTGGTGACGGCATGTACGTCGTAAGCATCAACCCAGACTTCCCCACATACCGGTCTGACGAAGGCGAAGTGAGCATTTTGGGAAAGGCACTGATCCACGCAGGACTACGCCGTTTCTGAGTCTGTTAGCCCACCACCGCATAAAAAAAGCCCCGTTTACTGGGGCTTTTTTATGCATCCTCCGACGCGCTACTGCCTGTTTTTACCTTGGATGAAGAGGTAAACGATGGCGGCCAAGCCGCCAGTACCGAACAGCGTACCGGGCCATGGATAGCCATTCAGGCCAAGGACAAGGCCACCAACGATAGCGGTCATCGCGATAACGAACGCCATCCATTGGCCACGGGCCGCCTCGCCTAGATCGCCCGCCAACCTGTCGTGATTGAATTTCACTTGGCCTTCCACAGAGATGCGAGAAAGAGCGAGAAGCTCCATGCCAGCCCCTGGTACAGCCTTCTCGTACTCGGCGAACTGCTTTTCGTGAGGCGCAGGACCTTTATAGACATGCGACTGAACTACCACCCTCTGAATAGAAGGCGCTTTAAGCAGATCAGGGTGACTCACTAACTCTGCCGCGATCACCTGCTCAAGGCGTTCTTTCGAAAGACCTGAAAGAGGGCTGTTACGAGTCAGTGCACTCGTGGAAGCACTCGTTTGGCTTTGTGCGGCTTTGCGCTTTTTTGGTGGCGTCATATTGCTCGAAGGCCCAGTCCAGTCCGTTGTTCACATCGCTCCATGCTCGCTCTAGCACAACGTCCGCGTCAGCATCTGCAGCAATCTCATCTCTGCGCGAATGCCTGCATTCGGTTGGGAACAAAGCGAACGCCGAAACCGCGCCTCTAAAAAAGGCGTCCAAATTCTTCTCGTGCTTAGACATGAATTGTCTCCAATCAAGCTTAGGGCTGAAGCATGGGGGCGCTATAGCCGGACCGCTATGCGTAACAGTATAGCCAAGATGCCTAGGGGCAACGTAACCCTGCGTCAAGGTCTTGCCTGGTCGGTAGCTACAACTGTGCCAAGGCCACCCGCACCTCCTTAGACGCATAGTCGCGGAGCAAGTTCTTGGAGATGGCTCGGACAACCCTAGTTCGTTCAGGGTGGTCGTAGCCAGGCTAGGGCAGCATGCGCAGGTGTTAGCCTCTCCTATTGACATGCGAATTAGCGACTCCTAATCTAAGGCGGTCGCCCCAGTAACAGCCCATCCGGGCCGGGGCTCGGAGACTTCCATGGCTTTCGCTGCCTTCACCGCTTCCGGTCCCGTCACGGTCAAAGCCGTGCACGCCACCGATACCGTCGCCATCTCCTTCGGCACCGTCGAGATCAACCTCTCGCCTGTCGAATGGGCCGAGCTCGCCATGAAGGGCTCCAGCGCCGCGCTCGAACTGCGCGCCAACCACATCCGCACCGGCATGCGCATCGGCCCCCTGCAGCTCGGCAACGCCGACCTGGTCGAGGCGCAGGCATGAGTACGCGAAGCGACATCCAAGCCGAAGTGCTGGCGCGCTTTCAGAACGACACGGCTTCTCATCAGCTGGAGCTGATCAAGGACGACGGGCTGCATCGCCACCTTCGATTCCGCAGGCCGGGGACCAGCTGCTACGGCTTCGACATCGTGACCTGGCCAGGCCACCTCGCGATCAGCGGCGACATGGGCGCTGCGATATTCACTCGTCTGCCGGACATGTTTGAGTTCTTCCGGGACAGCCGCAACCACGCCGAGCCAGACACGCTCTATATCAACGCAGGCTACTGGGCCGAAAAGTGCGTGGCCAACGATGGTGAAAAGAAGGAATTCAGCTCGGAGCTGTTCGACGCTCTGGTGAAGGAGCGGTTCGACGAGTTCGTCGCCGAGCACGTCGAGGACGTGGAAGAAGGAGACGAGGCCCAGGCTCCCGAGTGGGCGGCAGAGCTTTGGGACGACATGCAGTCGGAAGTGCTCTACCTCGACAGCGATGACGTGGAATCGGCAATCCGAGCGATGGACAGGTTCAAACCGGATAGCGACACGGCTTACGCCAGCTTCCGATTCACGGCCGCCTGGGAGTACGCGCGCAGCCTGCAGGACTACACGTTCCACTTCATCTGGCGCCTCTACGCAATCGCATTTGCGATCAAGGCCTACGACGACCGGAGTATCTCAGCATGAGCGCCGTCATCCTCCAGTTCCCCACCAACACCGCCCAGCGCGCCAACGGCGCCGGCCTGGCCGTGGCGATCGCCGCCAAGCGCATGGGCTACCGACCGCACCACATCGCCCGCGCTGCCGCCCTCGCCCGTCGCGAGGTACTGGATGGCCACAAGAGCGCTGCCCGCGCCGTCGCCGACATGACCCGCGACCTGGCGCACGGCGCACGCAACCACACCCCGGGTGTCGCATGAGCGGGATCGACTTCGCCTTCGGCCTGATCGTCGGCTTTGCCGCTGGCGCCCTGCTGGCCACCGCTTGGCTGCAGCGCCGCCAGGAAGAGCACTTCGCCGCCCTGATGGAGCAGATCCGATGCGCGGGCTGATCCGCCACTGGCGTGCCGGCGGGCTGGTGCTGCTGGGCGCCCTGCTCGCGGCCGTTGCCTTCGCCATGGCCTGGGTCGGCATCGAAGACACCGGCGTCTACCTGCTCATGGGCGCCCTGCTCTGCGGCACCCAGGTGCCCGAGGCGTGGAGGCGCGGCCGCGATGGCTGATCCGACCGTAGCCGCCACAGTCCGCGCCATGCGGCGCGCAGGCGCCGCCGGCGAGCCGGTGCCGGCGGAGGTCGCAGCCGCTTGGGCAAAGGCCCTCATGGAGCAGCTGTACGGGATGCAGAAGCCGGTCCGCTACGAGTGCCGGCGCCGCGGCAGCAACGATCCATGGGAAGAGGCCGAGCCGGGCGACGTGACACACCCGCGCCACCGCAACCTGGTGATCCGCGCGCTCTACCTGCACCCGCCGGTCGGAAAGCAGCAGCACCGCTGGCCGCCCGGAAGTAACGGTGACGGCAGGTGCCTGGACTGCGACGAAACCGAGTGGCTCGCAGGGCCGGACTGCCGGCCGCACGCCCCGCTCCGCGACCACCGCTCCGCCATGCCCTTCCGCATCACCTGGCTGATCGAGCCGCTCGAAAAGCTCCTGTACTTGACCAAGTACCTCAACCCGTTCGACCGCGCCAAATGGCGAAAAGAAACCACCTACCTCATCGACCGTATCAGAGACCACGAGAAGGGAAGCCAGCCATGACTCACACCAACGATGAGGTGTCGACCCTAAAGAACATCTGGCGCTGGAGGCAATGGAAGAAAGCCATCGCCCGATCGCGTTATCAGGTCAAGTTCCGATCTGTAGGCGGGGACGACGCCCTTAATCAACTCTGCCACGGCACGTATCTCGTTCATCACAGAGCGAAAATCCGACTTGAGCTCGTCGACAACGTACTCAGCAAACGGAGCTTCAATGTCGGGTTCAGGCGAGATATCGAACGTGGCTACCGACTTGTCCCACTTTTTCAATGCTCGTCGCAGACTATTGAGGGACAAGACCAACTCCAAAGTTTCTGGAGTCGCTATCAGCTCGGGGACCGCAATGGAGTGTCGCGCCATTCCCTGAACAGTCTGTTTGGCCTGACTTGGCTCACTCGTGGGCCTCACCGTTGGAAGAATAAACCCGACCGGCCCGAGTGCATATCGCAAGTCAATGAGCTCGGCCGCGAAGTTGTCAACCACAGCCGTGGCAACTGCCAAGTTCTCCTGCTGGCGACGCTGCAACGGGAAAATGACCGCCCAGTAAGTTGCTACGGCAGCGAGCCAACTGCCCACACCTGCAAAAACAGCAACGGCGACTGCCCAGGCTTCCCATCGCGGTGCACATCCCTGATCGGGCCACCAGCAGGCGCCCACGGTGTTCAGAAATTCCATTCCCCAACCCCTAACTCGATTGGGCCGCATTCTGCCATGCCTTCAAAGGCTTGCTCAGTATCTGTCACCTTGGCTACCGTCCAGCCGCCGCGTGACCTGCGCACCAGGCTGCGGGAGGACACCTGATGCGATACCTATCGCTCTTCTCGGGCATGGAAGCCGCGCACCTGGCTTGGGCACCACTCGGCTGGGAATGCGTTGCCGTGGCCGAGATCGAACCCGCAGCGTGCGCCTTGCTCCGTCACCGCCTGCCCGACGTGCCGAACCTTGGCAGCGTCACCGAAATCACAGATGAGCAGATAGCCGTGCTCGGTGGCATCGACGTGGTGATCGGCGGAAGTCCCTGTCAGGGCCTCTCTGTCGCTGGCCGCCGTGCAGGGCTAGACGACGCCAGATCGGGCCTGTTTCACGAACAAATGAGGATTTTCAATGCAGCTCGACATCTTTGCGGGGCACGTTTCCTCGTCTGGGAGAACGTGCCAGGCGCCTTCAGCAGCAACCAGGGACGAGACTTTGCTGTCGTGGTTGGCGCAATGGCAGGATCCGTCGTGCCTGTCCCCCGCGACGGATGGGGATGCGAAGGCGTTGCGCTGGGTGACAACGGTCTCGTCGAATGGTCCGTGCTTGACGCGCAGTGGTTCGGAGTGGCGCAGCGGCGCCGTCGCGTGTTCTCTGTCCTCGATACTGGAAACTGGTCCGATCGCCCGCCGGTACTTCTTGAGCCCGAAAGCATGCGACGGCATCCTCCGGCGCGTCCCCGACCTTACCCAACGATCGATTGCGGGATTTGGCGCAAGCGGCAATGTAATCAGTGGGTCCGAAATGGCTTCGCTATTGCGAGACCAGGCGGCGTCAGCAACCCCACTCCGTTAGAAGTCGAGCGTCTTTTTGGGGCTCCTGACAACTGGACGCTGGTGCCAGATCAGAACGGCGCCCTCCTGAATGACGGCCCGCGCTACCGGATGCTGGGAAATAGCTTCGCCGTCCCGGTGATCAGGTGGATCGGAACCCGTATTGATGCGGCAGCTCAGGCTGCATTGCGGAAGGTGGCCTGATGGACACGATCACCCAGGCCCTGCACACAGCGCGCGTGCTGATCGGCGAGGCCCGCGCCCGGAGGCCGGTACGCCACGGCTTCTGGTCCATGTTTCGCATGGCCCAGTCCGCCCGCCGCCGCGCTGCGGCCCTTCCCCGGCCGGCGCCGCCGGCACTTCCTATCCAACCGGAGCTGTTCGCCCGATGACTATGACCTTATCCCTGCTGGTCCAGCCACACGCTGACAGCGTCGCGGGCGGCTTCAAGCGCGGCTTCTTGGCTCGGGAAATGATCGGGCAAACCGGGCAAAACCTCCCCGGTTTCCAGGGTCAAGCCTCGTACCTCGACGTCCTCGGCCGAGTTGAGCCAAATCGTGGCTCCAAACCTCCGGCCAAGAACATACAGCTGCGCCTCTCTGCTCCGAATGTCTTCGTACTCGACCATATCCGTGCTCCGACTCAGGCGGCCACCGCCCTCGCACAGATCTTACCCCCCTCCCAGCGGGCCCACACTGGAGGCAACCGATGACCCAGCGACACATCAGCCACCCCGAGCCGCTGCCGGACTGCGCCGCCGGTCACAGCGCGCGCCACATCCACGACCTGCGCAGCATCGCCGCCGGCGGCGGCCACTTCGTCGAGTGCCGGTGCCGGCATACCCGGAAGCATGCCGAGCCGGACGCCGCGCTCGCGGAATGGAGGCAGGTCAACCGCCCCGCGCGCGCGCGCCGGACGCCTGAGCCGGCCATCGTCGACAACGTGGTGCAGATGCGGCTGCCCGGCCTGGCCGCTGGCAACGCAGCGTGACCGCCATTTACCGAAACGAATCAGCCGCACGCCGCGGCGAAGGAGACCAGATGACCAGCACCGCCGAACGCCGAGCCCCCAACCTGCTGCGCCTGAAAGACGTCATCACCAAGACCGGGCTGTCCAAGAACACCATCTACGACCGGATCCGGAAAAAGGAGTTTCCTGCGCAAATCGACCTCGGGGGCAACTGCGTCGCCTGGTCGGAGGACGAGATCGACAGATGGATTCAGGCGAAAATGGATGCCCGTCAGGTCAATGAGGACGGTTTGCCGAAAGCCGCATGAAGCGGGGGCATATGTGGGGGCATCCGCCATCTAAGGGGTGGCCCCGACCTAATGGCACAAGGGTTTACAGGCTAAACGGGATTCCCCTTGGCTCCACCACTATTCAACAGAACGCCCCGGGAATCAGCTTCCCGGGGCGTTCTTGTTTTCACAGCCTTCGCGCAGTTGCTCACGCGCCCTCGGGAGTGTCCTTGCGCTCCGGCCGGCGCGTGCCTGCATCGTGGATCGCTTGATCGGTCTGCCCCGGCCGCTGCTTGGCGGTTTCATCCTGCTTGCGGTCCTGCTGGCTCTCTTCGATGCCTTCCTGCTTGCCGTGTTCGCTGGGCTTGGTGTCTGCCATGGGTCTACTCACTTGTGCGGTTCCCGGTACGGGGCCTTCATCCGCAGGCTAACCGGCCGATCGTGATGCACGAATCACGATCGGCACGGCCTTGCACACGTCGCACTCACACGCCCCGCGCCGCTCAATCCAGCTTGACCACCAGCTTGCCGAAGTTGTGGCCCTTGAGCAGTCCGAAGAAGGCCTCCGGCGCGCGTTCCAGTCCCTGCACGATGTCCTCGCGATACTGCACGCGGCCGTCCTTCAGCCACTGCCCCATGTCGCGCAGGAACGCAGGGAAGAAGGCGTGCAGATCCGACTGGATGAAGCCGCGCACGGTCAGGCGCTGGCGCAGCACCTGGCTCATGAAACCCGGCAGCCGGTCCGGCCCGGGCAACACCGCACCGCGCGCGTTGTAGGTGGCGATCGTGCCGCAGACCGGAATGCGCGCGAAGTCGTTGAGCAATGGCGCGACCGCATCGAAGACGTGTCCCCCGACGTTCTCGAAGTAGACATCGATGCCGTCGGGCACCGCCGCACGCAACTGCGCGGCGAAATCGTCGGCGCGGTGATCCAGCGCTACATCGAAGCCCAGCGTTTCCAGATACGCGCGCTTCTGCTCGCCACCGGCAATGCCCACCGTGCGCGCACCCTGCAGCTTGGCGATCTGACCCACCGTCGCGCCCACCGGGCCGCTGGCAGCCGCCACCACGAGCGTTTCGCCCGGCTGCGGCTTGCCGATTTCCTGCAGGCCCACGTACGCCGTGAATCCGGGCATGCCGTACACGCCCAGTGCAGTGCTGATCGGCAGGCCGTTGTCTTCCAGCTTGCGGCTGAGCTGATCGCCGTCGATGACGGCATGCGTCTGCCAGTTGCCCGGAGCCAGCACATGCTCGCCGATGGCGAAACCGGGATGGTTGGAGGCGAGCACTTCAGCAACGGTGCGCCCTTCCATCACCGCATCCAGCGCAACCGGTGCGGCGTAGGACGGCCCCTCCTCCATGCGACCGCGCATGTAGGGATCCAGCGACAGATAGCGATTGCGCAGCAGCACCTCGCCCGGGCCAGGCGCGGGAACCGGCACGTGTTCGATACGGAAGTTGGACGAGACGGGAGCACCGTTCGGGCGCGAGGCGAGGACGATGCGGGTGTTGGTGAGCGCGGTCATCAGGGGATCGCTCCGGGGAGACGAAAAAGGAATCCCGACAGTACGCCGTCCAGGCACGTCCGGGCGGGGGGTAAAACAGCGTTCCATCGGTGCAGGACGACGCGGCTGTGCAATCACCTTGTGCGACAGGGACCGATCATCCCGATGGCGTCACAGCATTCCATCCGTACGCTGCACCGCGCATGCGTTGCCCGCGCCGCCGGCCAGGGCGCATGATCGCGTCATGAACGTTCCCTCCTCCAGCCGACGCCGCTACCTGCTGCCCGTGTTGATGTCCGCCACCACGGTGTTCGGCCTGACATGCTGGGCGATTCTGGCGACCGAGCCCGGTTGCCTGGCCGCGCAAGGCCATTGGTCGTCCGGTGCAGGCAAGTGCCACACGCGCCTGTGCCTGCTGCAGGGCGACTGCGGCGAGATGGCGTCACCTATCGTGGCATGCAACAAAGTGCAGGTCGGCGACAGCCGTGGCCGCGTGTACTTCCACCTGGGCAATCCCCTGCCTGGTGCGGGCGCCGAAGCGGAGTGGCCCGCAGGCAAGGCCGACAACGGCTCGATCCGTGCACGCTTCGAGGATGAGCGGCTGGTCAGCCTGGCCTGCCCGGTCACGCCGTAGGGCGTGCGCGCTTCCATTGCAGCGGGCTCATGCCCATCTCGATCCGGAACATGTAGTTGAACGCCGACGCCGAGGCATAGCCCAGCTCGTGCGCGATTACCGTGGGCGAACGCCCCTGCGCCAGCCACTCGATGGCGCGCAGCAGGCGCAGCCGCAACCGCCACTCGCGCAGCCGCATGCCGGTCTCGCGTTCAAAGTGGCGCGCCAGGGTACGCGGCGATGCCCCCAGCAAGGGCGCCCAGTCCTCCACGCTGCGGGTATCGGCAGGTTGCTCGTACAGTGCCTGGCACCAGCGCTGCAGGCGCGCATCCTGCGGCCACGGCAGGTGCCGGGTGTGCTGCCGCTGGCGCGGCAACTGCGCAGTGATCAGGGTGCACAAGGTGGCGTAGTAGGTGCGGTCGTGATCGGGCACGGTGCGATCGAGTTCAATGATCAGTTCGCGCAGCAGCGGTGACACATCGAGTACCACGCAATGCGTGGGCATACCCAGTGCCGGCCCATCCGCCACGTAAAGATTGCGGAACGCCGAGGTATTCAACGCGCCCGTGTGATGGGACGTGCCCGTCGGCACCCACAGCGCTTGCTGCGGGGTGATCACGTGACGTGCCTGCCCGGCGCTGGCCTGCAGCACACCCGTGCTGGCGTGGACCAGCTGGTTCCAGCCGTGCACGTGCGGCGGGAAGCGCTCGCCCGCCTCCAGTCGCTGGCTGCGCGCCACCAGCGGCCAGGGCAGACGCCGCAGCGGCGGCACCGGGACTTCGCGCCAACCCGGCGCAGTGGGTTCCGCCGTGGCCATGTGACGCCTCATCGACAGGATGGGTCATTCTATCGAAAGACGCGGTCACCTCTGTCCACGGACCATGAGCCCTCCCCGCTGCCCTCCCCACCCATGTCACTCTCGATCCCGCCTCCCCGCCGCGCCTGGCAGGTCATCACGGCCGGCATCTGCGCGCTGGTACTCACGGTCGGCCTGGCGCGCTTTGCCTACACCCCGCTGCTGCCGGTGATGCGGCTCGACGCCGGGCTCACGGCAGCCGGCGGCGGCTGGCTGGCAACGTTCAACTATCTGGGCTACCTGGCCGGCACTGTGCTGGTCGCCCGGGTCGGCGACATGCAGCTGAAATTCCGCTTCTACCGCATCGGACTGGTCCTGGCAGTGGTATCCACCGGCCTGATGGGCACCACCACGGACATGGCCACCTGGGGCGTGCTGCGCTTCGTGGCCGGCCTGTCCAGCACCGCCGGCCTGCTGCTCGCCTCCGGGCTGGTGCTCAACTGGCTGCTCGCCCATCAGCGCCGCCCACAGCTCGGCCTGCACTTCGCCGGCCTCGGGGTAGGGATCGCGGTCTCGGGCCTGGCGGCTGCGGCGATGGCCGATCAACTGGCGTCCTCCCGGCAGTGGATCGCGCTGGGCACCCTCGCGGTGGTGTTCCTGATCCCGGCCTGGGCATGGATGCCGCCGCCGGCAGCGATCTCCAGTGCCACTGGGGCCAACGCTCCCCCGCCACCCGGGCGGCGCTGGCGCTGGCTGCTGATCGCCTCGTACTTCTGCGCGGGGGCGGGCTTCGTGGTCAGCGCGACCTTCATCGTCGCCATCCTGGTGCAGACCCCTGCCTTCGCCGGCCACGGCAGTTGGGTGTGGGTCCTGGTCGGCCTCACCGCCATCCCCTCGACGTTTGCCTGGGATCGGCTCTCGAACCGGCTTGGACTGATCCGTGCATTGATGCTCGCCTATGCGTTGCAGGCTACGTCCTTCGTATTGCCCTTGCTGGATGGCGGGCTGTGGGCCGGCGCAGCCAGCGCCGTGCTGTTCGGCCTGACCTTCGCCGGCATCGTCAGCCTGACCCTGACCGTGGTCGGTCGCCACTACCCGCACAATCCTGCCAAGGCGATGGCGACGCTGACGCTGAGTTATGGCGTCGCCCAGATCATCGCCCCCGCGATCGCCGGCACGCTGGCGCGCGACAGCGGCAGCTACCAGGGCGCATTGGTGCTGGCGGCGATCATGATGGTGATCGGCATCGTGCTGTTGTGGTGCATGCCCGACGACGCCCGATCCACCATGGGCTGATCAACTGCACCGGCGGAAAGCATCCGCCTGAACCGACGTTCATGCGCTTGGGTGATGTGCTCGGGCCCGCTGGATCAAGCACTTGGATGTGGGCGGACACGGGTTTGGAAACAAATGTGAAATTTTTTTCCCGAAACGCTTGCCGAACCCCTCATACCTCCGTATTATTCGCGTCCTCGCCAGCGGCAACGCAGCGATGAAGTGGCCGGGTAGCTCAGTTGGTAGAGCAGGGGATTGAAAATCCCCGTGTCGGCGGTTCGATTCCGTCCCCGGCCACCACAATTTCAGATGACCTGCAGAAATGCAGGTCATTTTTTTTGTCTGTTGTTCGGCGTCGCTACATCGCGCAGCGTTCAAGGAAGGAGGTTCCGCACATGGTTCGTGCTTTGTTCGCCGCGCTGTTCGGCAAACGTCCTGTTGCCTTCCACAGTACATCCCCGATCGATGTGACCGTGCTGCGCCTCAAGCAGTCGATCCAGCATGGCCCGCGCCTCTCTGTCGCCGGAATGCGCGGGAAGGCCTCCGCTCAACGGATCCGCCTGTGCTGGACGCGCCCGTTCGTGTCCAATTCTTTCAAGCCGTATTTCATCGGCCAGTGCATCCCCACCGAACGCGGCACGCGGCTTGAAGGTGCGTTCCAGATGCATCCCTTCATCCGCACCCTGATGATCGGCATGTTCGTCAGTCTGCTCATCGTTCCGCTGGTGGCGGTGGTGAAGCACTGGCAACACACACACGACCTCGCGCCTGCCCTGTTGGCCAGTCTGGCGGTGGTGCCTGCTGCCTACTTCATGGCCGGCGCGGTGCTGGTGATCGTCACGATCAGCCGCTGGGCCGCACGCGACGATGAAGCGATGATCGAGGCGGAGATCCATCGCGCGCTGCAAAGCGGGCACACCGCTCAGGGATGATTTCCGCGGGCGGGCCGTTGCGCGCCTTGCCGTCCATCGCCACGCGCTGGCATGCTCACCCGGCGGACAGGATCGTCTGCGGCCGCGCTTGTTCGTCCCCATGGCCGCACACACAGGGAGAGGTGATGTCCGAAAGCATCGAAGTGCTGCAGGCGCAGATCGCGCATCTGCAGCGAAACCAACGGCGACTGACGCTGGGCTGCGCAGCAGCCGGCCTGCTCACCATGGCCGCCTTGATGATGGGTGCAACGTCACAGCGCAGCGCCAGCTTTGATGTCATTGATGCGCAACGCATCAACATCAAGGAGCCTGACGGAACGTTGCGGCTGGCGATCTCCAATCGCACGCTGTTTCCTGGGGTGGTCATTCACAACAAGGAGCAACCTCATCCGCGCCCGATGGCAGGCATGCTGTTCTTCAACGATGAAGGAACGGAAAACGGCGGGCTGATCTACAACGGTTCGCTCGACAAGAACGGCAAACCCTCCAGCGGCATGAGCCTGACCTTTGATCGCTATCAGCAGGATCAGCAGATGCAACTGCTGGGCGTGGATGATGCGGGGACACACTACGCAGGGCTGACCTTCAATGACGTTGCCGATGGCCTGTCCCGCCCGTTCTTCTCCGAGCGGGACGAAGCACTTCATCGGAAGGGCATTCCTGCGATCACCGAGCGCGTGTTCCTTGGCAAGTCTGATGCGCGCGATGCCATGCTGACCCTGCGCGATGGTCAAGGAAAGCCGCGGCTTGAGTTGGTGGTCACGCCCTCGGGAGATGCCAAGGTGCGCTTCCTGGACGAGAGCGGCAACGCCACGCGGGAACTCTCCGCTGACAGTCGGTAGCGCGGGTGCCGCACGCTGCCACGCGCACGTCAGCGACGTGGGACGGCCACTGCATGACGGAATATTCACAATTTCCGCTCAGCCTATGCCTAAGCTCGCTGCGTCTTGTGTGGAGTGTCGACAATGCGCAGCCGCTATCTGATCAGTGCCCTGCTCGCCCTTGCCGCCACCGGGTCGGCCTGGGCGGCCGCGCCGGTGACCTCGGTGGAGGCGCTGGACATGGGCCGCTATGCCGGCCAGTGGCATGAGATCGCGCACCTGCCGGTGTCGTTCCAGAAGAAATGCGTGGGCGACATCACCGCCACCTACAGCCTGCGTGCCGATGGACGGATCAGCGTGCACAACGCCTGCCGCGAAGCCGATGGCGACCGCGTGGCAGCAGATGGCGTGGCGCGCCCGGTCGAGGGCCATCCCGGCCGCCTGCAGGTACGTTTCGTGCCGGACTGGCTGTCCTGGGTGCCGCTGGTGTGGGCCGATTACTGGGTGATCGCGCTGGACCCCGGCTACCAGTGGGCAGTGGTCGGCGAGCCGGACCGCAAGTACCTGTGGATCCTGTCGCGCTCACCGAGCATGGATACCGCCCTGTTCGAGCAGCTCAAAGCCCGTGCCGAAGCAATGGGCTATGACCTCGCCCCGCTGCGGGTGATGGCGCCGCTGGACTGACCCGGCCCGGCCTCACCCCGCGCGCCGGGCCGGCCTGCCCCACGACTAAAAGCACGTGGCCCCGTCATCCCGGTGCCCTACCCTTGCATCTCGCTGCCGCAGGCAGCGCGAACACCATACGCCGTAGTATGCTCACACCCATGCAACACCCGCCTGAGGATTGCGCCATGTCCCACCGCTTCCGTCCCCGCCTCGCCTTTGCCCTGATCGTCATCGCCTCGCTGGCCCTGACCGCCTGCAACAAGACGGTCAAACGCGTTTCCGAGCCGGCCGCCAGCGTGCAGGAGTTGACGGTGCGTGCCGATGGCAGCTGGACGGTTGCGCTGCGCCTGCAGAACTTCAGCTCCATGCCCATGACCTTCGACAACGTCGCGCTGCAGTTGAAGGTGAGCGATGAGGATGCCGGCCAGCTGCAGCTGAAGCCCGCACTGTCCATTGGCGGGGTCTCGGCCGATGTGGTCAACGTGGACATCAAGCCGAGCTCGGGCGCCCGCCTGGTGATGGCCGATGCACTGGCCGGCAACCGCACCCTGGGCTATTCGCTCAAGGGCACGGTAAGCGCCACCCCGCAGGAAAAGAAGCAACGCACCTTCGAGATTGAAAGCCGCAGCACGCTCAACCAGGCCCCTGGCCTGCCCGGCGTCCTGCGCTGACCGGCGGGCTTTCCGCCACCCTTCGCCACTGATCGAGACTGTCCCCGATGAGCAGCTACACCGCCCCGCTTTCCGATATCCGTTTCGCCCTGCATGACGTGCTCAAGGTCGAGCCGCTGTTCGCGCGCCTTGGCCTGACCGATGCCACCGCCGATGTGGTGGATGCCGTGCTGGAAGAAGCCGGCCGTTTCAGTGCCAGCGTGCTGGCGCCGTTGAACAGCGTGGGCGATGAGATCGGCTGCGTCCTCGACCAGGCGACCGGCGAGGTCACCACCCCGCCGGGCTTCAAGCAGGCCTACGCCCAGTTCGTGGACGGCGGCTGGACCGGTCTGACCGCTGCACCGGAACTGGGTGGCCAAGGCCTGCCGCATACGTTGGGCGTGCCGCTCAATGAAATGATCAATGCCGCCAACCTGGCGTGGGGCAACTTCCCGCTGCTCTCGCACGGTGCGATTGAAGCGCTCAAGCAGCATGGCGAGGCCTGGCAGCAGGACGCCTTCCTCAAGCCGCTGATCGACGGCCGCTGGACCGGCACCATGTGCCTGACCGAACCGCATTGCGGCACCGATCTTGGCCTGCTCAAGACCAAGGCCGAGCCGAACGCGGATGGCAGCTATGCGATCACCGGCACCAAGATCTTCATCACCGCCGGCGAGCACGACCTTACCGACAACATCGTGCACCTGGTGCTGGCCAAGCTGCCCGACGCACCGGCCGGGGCCAAGGGCATTTCGCTGTTCGTCACCCCGAAGTTCAAGGTCGATCGCGAGGGCAAGGTGGGCGAGCGCAATGCGCTGCGCTGCGGCTCGATCGAACACAAGATGGGCATCAAGGGCTCGGTCACCTGCGTGATGAACTTCGACGGCGCCGAAGGCTACCTGGTGGGTCAGCCGCACAAGGGCCTGCAGGCAATGTTCACCATGATGAACACCGCGCGCCTGGGCGTCGGCCTGCAGGGCATCGGCCTGTCCGAGCGGGCCTACCAGAACGCACTGAAGTACGCCCGCGAGCGCCTGCAGTCGCGTTCGCTGAGCGGTGCGAAGAACCCGGAAAAGCCGGCCGACCCGATCCTGGTCCACCCGGATGTGCGGCGCATGCTGCTGACCATCAAATCGCTGGTCGAAGGCAGCCGCCTGCTGGCCCTGCACGCGGCCACCCTGATCGACGTCGCCCACCACGCCGAGGATGCCGGCGAGCGCGAACGCGCGGACACGCTGGTGAGCTTCCTGACCCCGATCTCCAAGGCCTGCCAGACCGAATGGGGTATCGAGAACACCTACAACGCGCTGCAGTGCTTCGGTGGCCACGGCTACATCCGCGAGCACGGCATGGAGCAGCTGGCCCGCGATGCGCGCATCACCACGCTGTATGAAGGCACCACCGGCATCCAGGCGCTGGACCTGATCGGCCGCAAGACCGCCTCCAGCCAGGGCGCGGGGCTGAAGCTGATGCTGGCCGAGATCGAGGCCTTCGCCAAGGCCAATGAAGGCAACGAAGCGCTGGCCGAATTCATTGCCCCGCTGCGCGCCAAGGCCGACGAGTGGGCCAAGCTGACCATGGCGACCCTGCAGCGCGCGGCCACCAACCCCGATGAACTCGGCGCAGCCAGCTTCGATTACCTGTTCTACTCGGGCTATGTGGTGCTGGCCTACTGGTGGGCCCGCAGCGTCGCTGCCGCCGAGGCCTCCGCGCAGAGCGACGCGTTCAAGCAGGCCAAGCGCGAGACGGCCCGCTTCTACTTCGCCCGCGTGCTGCCGCGCACCCTCAGCCACGCCGCCGCGATCCAGTCCGGCGCCGAACCGTTGATGGCGATGACCGACGCGCATTTCGGCGAAGGCTGATCGGCTGCCAGACCACCGACCAACGGTCGGTGGCTACCTGATTGCCGCGCAGGTGCCGACCGCGCGCCGGAATACCGACGCCTGATCGTCGGTAGGTGCCGACCGTTGGTCGGCACCCCGATACACCTTCTGGAGAAAAGCCCCCTTGATGTTCAAGGGGGCGCGCCAACGGCGCGGGGTTAAGGTGGAATGCCTGTCCGAATCGTTACGAATCGGGTAGGGGCGCAAGCCCCTATACCCAATTCGTAACGATTCGGGTATAAGCTGTTTTCCCGATGGAGACAGACACTACACGCTTGGGTCTGATCGATACCGGAGCCTCGTCCGCCCCGGTCGCCGAGGTGTCGCCGATCGTTACGCTGCATCGGCCCGGCTCGGTGAGGTTATTGGCCCTGGACGCCCATGGGCGCGTACTCGACTGGATCAATTGGCAGGACGCCTCCTGCCTCTACGCGCGTGGCGCGGTGGCCTGGACCCTGGGCGACCCCTGCCTGCACATCCACGGCGGCATCTGCCGCACCACCGGCCTGCAAAGCGGCTTGGACCTGCACCCGATCATCGCCGCCCGCGGGCATGCGCGCTCCCGCGCGATCGACCCCACCCCGAATCTGTCCAATCCCGCGCTGTTCGCGCGCGATTCGCACCTGTGCCTGTACTGCGGGCAACAGTTCAACCGCCCGCAGCTGACCCGCGACCACGTCATGCCGCTCTCCAAGGGCGGCCTGGACGTGTGGGAGAACGTGGTCAGCGCCTGCTTCCACTGCAACTCGCGCAAGAGCAACCGGACCCCGCAGCAGGCCAGCATGCCGCTGCTCGCCGTGCCCTATCGGCCGAGCTGGATCGAGCACATGATCCTGTCCAACCGCAACATCCTGGCCGATCAGATGGCATTCCTGAAGGCGCAGTTGCCCAAGCGTTCCAAGCTCTGCGCCTGAGCGCGCTGCGACGTTCTGTCGCAGCCTCCGTCACCGTTTACTCACTGAAAAGGCGGTTTGCTTGCCCCACCCTCATTTGGGGGGGAAAATAGGCGCTCAGAAGAAGCGCGATAAACATGATCGATTCCGCCCGCTATCCCCGCCTTGCGCGCATCCAGTCACCGGATGACCTGCGCAGGTTCGAAGAATCCGAACTGCCCGCGATCGCGGATGAACTGCGTGCCTACCTGATTGAGTCGGTCGGCAAGAGCGGCGGCCATTTCGGCGCCGGCCTGGGCGTGATCGAACTGACCGTCGCCCTGCACTACCTGTATCAGACGCCCGTCGATCAGCTGGTGTGGGATGTGGGTCATCAGACCTACCCGCACAAGATCCTGACCGGCCGCCGCGACGAGATCCACACGGTCAAGCAGAAGGACGGCGTCGCGCCGTTCCCCAAGCGCGAGGAAAGCGAGTACGACACCTTCGGTGTCGGCCATTCCTCCACCTCCATCTCGGCGGCGCTGGGCATGGCGATCGCACGCCAGGCCGAAGGCGATGACCGCAAGGTCGTGGCCGTGATCGGCGATGGCGCGATGACCGCCGGCATGGCTTACGAGGCGCTCAACCACGCCGGCGGCATGGAGCAGGAACCGAACCTGCTGGTGATCCTCAACGACAACAACATGTCGATCTCCGAGGCCGTGGGCGGGCTGACCAAGATGCTCGGCCGCGCCACCGGCAGCCGCACGCTCAATGCGCTGCGCGAAGGTGGCAAGAAGATCCTCGGCGACAAGAAGCACAACCCGACCGCGCGCTTCGTCAAGCGCTGGGAAGAGCACTGGAAGGGCATGTTCGTGCCGTCCACGTTCTTCGAGGAAATGGGCTTCCATTACACCGGGCCGATCGACGGCCATGACGTGCCGGCGCTGGTCGCCACGCTGAAGACGCTCAAGAGCCTGAAGGGCCTGAAGCTGCTGCACGTGATGACCACCAAGGGCAAGGGCTACGAGCGCGCCGAGGGTGACCAGATCGGGTATCACGCGGTCGGCCCGTTCGATCCGGACAAGGGCCTGGTCTCCAAGGGCGGGGCCAAGAAGCCGACCTATACCGACGTCTTCAGTGACTGGCTGTGCGATGCCGCCGCGGCGGAGCCGAAGCTGATGGGCATCACCCCGGCGATGCGCGAAGGTTCGGGCCTGGTGCGCTTCAGCAAGGAATACCCGGAGCGCTACTTCGATGTGGCCATCGCCGAGCAGCACGCGGTGACCCTGGCGGCCGGCATGGCCACCCAGGGCGCCAAGCCGGTGGTGGCGATCTACTCGACCTTCCTGCAGCGCGCGTATGACCAGCTGGTCCACGACGTGGCCGTGCAGGAACTGGACGTGCTGTTCGCCATCGACCGCGCCGGCGTGGTCGGCCCGGACGGGGCGACCCATGCCGGCAACCTGGACCTGAGTTTCCTGCGCTGCGTGCCGCACATGGTGGTCATGGCACCGTCCGATGAGGCCGAATGCCGCCAGATGCTGACCACCGGCCTGCGCTACGCCGGCCCGGCTGCGGTGCGCTACCCGCGCGGCAGCGGGACCGGCATCGCCGCCGGTACGGATCTGGCCACGCTGGAGATCGGCAAGGCCGAGCTGCGCCTGCAGGGCAGCCGGATCGCCCTGCTCGCGTTCGGCAGCACCGTGACGGCCGCCGAACAGGTCGGCCGCGAACTGGGCCTGACCGTGGTCAACATGCGTTTCATCAAGCCACTGGACCGGGCCCTGCTGCTGGAACTTGCGCAGCGCCATGAAGGCTTCGTCACCATCGAAGACAACGTGGTTGCCGGCGGTGCCGGCTCCGGCGTGGCCGAGCTGCTCAATGCCGAGAACGTGCTCAAGCCGTTCCTGCACCTGGGCCTGCCGGACAGCTTCCAGCACCATGCCAGCCGCGAAGACCTGCTGGCCGACGCCGGCATCGATGCCGCCGGCATCCGCCAGGCCGTGCTCAAGCGCTGGCCGATGCTGGTCAAGAGCGGCCAGACGCTCAGCGCCGCCGGCTGAATCACGGCGCCCCCCCACTGGGTGAGCGCTCAGGAAAAGCAGCGAGGCCGCGTCCCATCGACGCGGCCTCGTTCGTTTGAGCCCTCAGGGGGCGCTCAAGCGCGGTGCACCGGCCATCAGTAGATCTGGAACTGGGCGCGGCAGCCGCCATCCACCCAGACGCCGGTGCGGTCCCAGCCCCAGGTCCGCCCTTCGATACAGGCGTTACGCGAGGTCTGGCGGACCAGCCGCGCCTCGCGGCGGACATTGGCCACGCAGCGCTGACGGCGATGGTCGTTGGAATCGCAGGTCAGGATCTGGCCCCGGCGGTTGTTGCCGCCGCCGTTGTGGCCCCAGCCACCCCCACCGCCATTCCAGCGGCCGCCGCGGCCGCCCTCGGCGATGAACTCGGCCCGGCAGCCCTGCGTCACCCACACGCCGTTGCGTGCCTGGCCCCAGGTCTGGCCTTCAACGCAGGGCGAGCCGGAAATCTGCCGCACCAGGCGCGCGCGTCCCGGCAAGGCGCACTGCTGCGTCCGGTTCTTGATCGATTCGCAGCGCACCGGACCGCCGTTGTAACCGTCGTCGTAATAGCGGTCGTAGTTCTGCGCCTGGGCGCCGCCGGCCAGCGCCATCAGCGCCGGCACCACGGCCCAGCGCAATCGTCTGGCGGCCTGGGAAGGGCTCGTGTTCGACATGGGATCCTCGTTGCGTGTTGGGGGAGGCGCACAGGATCGGTGATCGTCCGGCGGCGCGACATAGGCCAGAAGTCGCTGATTTCATCCCCTATTTAGGTACCCGACGCGAGGCTGACTGGACGGACGGCAGGCGGTCACATCCGCACGGACAGCCTCGGATGGCCGGCTCAGCCGTAGCGGACGGCGTCCACGTAGGTCTCCAGCACCTGCACCCGGACGGCGCTGCTGTCGCCGGTCTCGGCATAGTGCTCGCGTGCCAGGGCATCGGCGAAATCGAAGGCGGTGGCCCCGCTTCGGAACGCAATCGGTGCGGATTTGGCCGGATGCACGACGTGCCAGCGGCGTTCGATGTGTTGCAGTTTGATCACCATGCGGATCGTTCCTTTGCGGCATGCCTGGGCGAAAAGCTCACGACGGGAGGGGTCCATCCCTCAGCAGGAACGATAGAGCAGGTTGAAGCCCGTTGTTATCGGATTAGTCTGATTTTGCTCAGCCGTCGGTGCCCAGGAACCGGAACGGTTCGGACGGCTGGAACCGGGGCAGCGCGTCGCCGGCGAATACATTGCGCTGGTCCGGCCCGAGGTCGAGTTTCAACACCGAAGCGCCGCGCGAGAAATCGGCCTTGTTGAGATCCACCCAGAAGGTATTGGGCGTCATCGCCGATTCAAAGAAATACAGCTTGCGCTTGTGGTCGGCCACCGTCCGCCAGCGCGTGGAGGAGATGTTCGGCTCGCCCGGCGTGGTGATTCCGTAGGGCACGGATACATTGCGGATCACACTGAACACGCTGGCCAACGCGACCACGGGATCCTCGCTTTTGGGAATCGCGTTGATGTAGAACTTCGCGCGCGCAAAGCGATCGGCCGAGCGGTTGGTGCCGGGCAGCATCACGGTGCCACCGATCTCCTGCCAGTACGCGTTGAGCGCCAGTTGCTGATCGAACACAGGCGAGTTGGTCATCACCTGATAGGCGCGATCGTGATGGATCACCTGCTTGCCGTTGATGTATTCCACGATGGCGCTGTCGCCGCTGGCGTCGGACAGGGACAGGTGCAGCGTGGCCAGCCGGGACTCGCCCGGCACCTTGTCCGTCACGATCGAAAACGGCTCGCGCTCAAGGGCGGCGACGGCCTCGGCAACGGTGGCGAAGTTGTCGAGCACGTATTGCGCCCACAACGAGATCGCCAATCCCGGTTTGCTGCCCCGTTGCTGCGGGTACTGCGATTCTGCCAGCCACAACAGATTGGCTGACAACCCTGCTTCGTTGAGTCCATCGGTGGTGGAGATGTCATACCCGGTGGCGACCACGCTGCCGTAGCGCGAGGTCCAGCGGATCGAGCGAGGGCCGGCCTGGCCATCACGGTCGATGCCTTTGGGCAGCACCCACAGGTTGGTGGCCACATCGCTCTTCCAATCCATCGAGCGGGCCGTGATCACATCCTGGTTGTCGCCCAGGTACACCACGCGGGTGCAGGCATCGGCCTGGGCGGAGACACAGGTGAGCGCCGCAGCGAGTGCGATGTGACGCATCGAAAACAGTGTTTTCATGACGTGCCTCCTGGCAGTGGTGCTGACAACCTCGCGTCAAACCTGATACCGGCGACGTCCATCCAGGCAGGTCGCACGCATCCTGCTTCAACGCATCATCGCGTTCCGCAGTGCTCGTCACGGACTACAACGCAGCATCGGCAGAATCGCCCAGCGTCATATCAGCCCACGCCCGGTGATGGAGGAGTGAACCCTGCATCCTGCCGCCTACTGCGCTGCGCCGCCGGCCGGGCCGGCGAAACGCTGATCCCACGCGGGATCAACCGTCCTTGTTCTTGCCGCCGAAATCGAGCGGCTTGCTGTCGCCGCCGCGATCGTCATTGAACCGGATGTTCAACTCATTGCAGCGGCTTTCGCGGCGGGCGACCTGCGTCGGCAGGTCCTTTACCTGTGGCGAATCCTCGCACTGCGGGCGCGAGGCGACATCGTCATAGGTGGCGCAAGCGGACAGGCCGGACAGGGCCAAGCCGGATACCACGATCACACCGAACAGCGAACGTCTGCGCATCGAACCGGCACCAGAAAGGGGGACGGGTCCGTTGTCCCACGATGCCCCGGCCCGATCACCTGCCATTGGTCATGCCGGGGACACCCCCGGGAACGGCCGCGGGTCCACCGGCAACACCACCAGGAACCGCGCGCCGCCGCCCGGGGCGCTGTCCACCGCGATGGTGCCGGCATGGCGCAGTACGATTTCGCGCGCCAGGTGCAGGCCCAACCCACTGCCACTGCCGCTGGGCCGCAACCGGTGGAACGGCTCGAACACGGACAGCCGTTCGGCCTCCGGCACGCCTGGGCCTTCATCACTGACCGACAGGCCCCCATCGTCATGCAGCGCCACGGCGATCATGCCGCGGCCGCCACCGTGGGCGATGGCGTTCTGCAGCAGACTGGCGATGACCCGGTGCAGCGCATGCGGATCCCCGCGGACCCAGATCGGCTGATCCGGAGCATCCACCGAAAAGCCGTAGCCGGCATCCACCACCAGTGGCGCGACATCGGCGGCCACGTCGCGGGTCAACGCGGAAAGATCGATACGCTGGGACTGGCTGCCGTGCCGGTCCAGCCGCTGCAGATCCAGCAGCTGCTCGGCGATGTTGCTCAGCCGGCTCAGGTCCAGCTGCAGGCGCGAACGCGCATCACCGGGCGGCAGATCGGCCAGGCGGGTGGCGAGGATCGCGATCGGCATGCGCAGTTCATGCGCTGCACCGGCGAGGAAGCGATCCTGCGCATCGTAGCTTTCGCCGATGCGGCGCACGGCCGCGTTGAAGGCGTCCACCAGCGGATAGATCTCCAGCGGCACCGCACGCGTATCCAGGCCGCTGCCGCGCTCGTTGACCTGGATCGCTGCGGCCTGCGCCGCCACGCGGTTGACCCCGCGCAGCGCGCGATGGATCACCCATGGCGCCACCACCAGCGTGATCACCAGCACCGGCAACGCGATCCAGCCGCCCAGATAGCGGAAGATCAACAGCAGCTGCCGCACGATGCTGCGTTCGGGAATGCCGCCTACCGCCACGTGCAACCGCCCTTCCGGCCGAACAACGACCACCACGCGCACGGCAAGCGCATCGGCATTGATGCGGGTACGGATGTCGGTCTGCTCGATCTGATCCAGCCGTGCCACCAACTGACGGTACTGCACGGGAACATCGCCATGTACCAGGCGTCGGCCACGCTCATCGGCCGCGGCGAACCAGAACGTCGCCGGCGGGCGTGGCACGGCCAGCGCTACCTTCGGCAGATCCGCCTCCAGTCCCTGGGCACCGAAGGTGATGGCCGATGCGATCTGGTCGCTGGTCTTCCAGTCGATATAGGCCGAACGGCGGTCGCCGTAGGTCAACACCATCGCACTCAAGGCCAGGGCGATCGTGGCCGCCTGGATCAGGCAGACCTTCCACACCAGGTTGAACGCCAGGGAATCGGGTTTGAGCAATCTCACGGCGTGTCCTTGAGCAGATATCCGATGCCGCGCATGACGTGGATCTCCACGCCCGCGTCGGCTTCCAGCAGCGCTTTGCGCAGCTTGGAGACGTGCGCATCCAGCGCATTGGATTGGATCGCATCGTCAAAGCCGTACACGGCTTCCAGCAACGAGGCGCGGCCCACCGTGCGCCCTTGCCGCAGTGCCAGTGCCTCGAGCACCAGCAGCTGCCGCCGCGGCAGCGCCAGCAGCACCTCGGACACGCGGGCTTCGCGCGCCACGAAATCGAACTGCAGCCGGCCCAGCGACAACACCGGCAGGGTGATCTGCGAGGGCCGCCGCGAGATCGCGCGGATGCGCGCGAGCAGCTCTTCGACCGCGAACGGCTTGGTCAGGTAATCATCCGCACCCACGTCCAGGCCGGTGACCCGATCGGCCACCGAATCGCGCGCGGTCAACATGATCACCGGCAGGTTGGGCACGCGCTCACGCGCGATCCGGACGAAGCTGGCACCGTCGCCGTCGGGCAGCTGCCGGTCCAGCAGCAGGATCTGATGGACGCCGGCCTTGAGGGCTTCATCGGCCTGCGCCATCGTGCCTACCACGTCGATCACCATGCCGTGGCGCGCCAGGCTGACCTGGATCGCGCTGGCCATTTCCGGGTCATCTTCCAGGAGAAGAAGGCGCATGGGGCGGTGCCTTGCGGGGTACGAAGGAGGCGATGGTACCGCGCAGCCGGACGTAACGTTCCGACAATGTAGGGCGCCCACCATGACACTCCGGTTGTTCCCCCTCGGCAGGTCCATGCACGTCCGTTTCCGTTCTCCGCGCCCTTCCCTTCCGCTGTTTGGCCTGGCCCTGGCCAGTGCGTTCACCGCCGCCACAGCGCAGGCGGCTGATGCCCCCGAGGGCGCCAGGAAAAGCAGCATCGGCATCGCCGTCGTCGCACTCAAGGCCCCCTACGCCGGCTATGACACCGATCGTCTGGCCGCCCCGATCGTCAGCTGGGAAGGCCGTTCGTTCTTCTTCCGCGGTGGCAGCGTGGGCTATCGCCTGCACCAGACCGCGCAGTCCGAGCTTGCCCTGACCGCCTCACCATACGTGATGCGCTTCAAGCGCCGCGACAGCCACGACCCGCAGCTGCGCCAGCTCGACAACCGCAGCCTGTCCGGCATGCTGGGCGTCTCCTGGCGGCACCAGGCCGAATGGGGCGTGCTGCAGGCCAATGCGCAGGCGGAAGTCACCGGACATGGCGGCGGCTTTTCGGCCGATGCCCGGTACGCCTACCCGATCCCGGCCGGCCGCGTGACCTTCATGCCTGCGCTGGGCGTGACCTACACCAGCGCCGATCTCAACGACTATTACTTCGGCGTCAGTGAACGCGAAGCGGCACGCAGCGGCCTGGCGCACTACTCGGCCGGCAGCGGTGTGTCGCCCTACATGGACATCGCCGCCGTGATGCCGCTGGGGCCGCGCTGGACCGCGACTGCGTCGATCCGCCGCACCTCGCTGGCCGATGCCGTGCGCGACAGCCCGATGACCCGTGGCGACCACATGGATACCGCCGCACTCTCCCTCAGTTACGGATTCTGATCATGCGTCAGGGAATCGTACGTCGTGTCGCGGATCTGGCCTTGCAGATCGAACCGGACCGCGCCGCCGTTCTTGAATGGATTCTGCATTCCCCACTGCCCGCGCTCGACGGGCAGACCACGTTCGAACTGGCCTGCGAGGGCCAGGGTGAACGCGTCGTCGCGCTGCTGGACACCCTGCTGCGGCAGGGTGATCCGATCCTGCCGCGCGGCTGATTCCTCGTTTTCCCCCCACCGGTGTCCTGGAGGCGCGAATGAACAACGCAACCGATACCCCGCTGCTGCAAGCAGCCAACGATGACCTCGCCGCGCACGCGATCGTGGCCAATCTCCACCGCGCGATCCAGCACCGCATGGACCGCGACAGCCAGGCCCACGGCCGTTTCTCACGGGCTTACATCGCCGAGCTGTTCGACATCGGGCGCACCATCAGTCCGGCATGTCGGCCGCACCAGGTCGACAGTGAATGGATCACCGCCCGACGTTCCTGGCTGGATACGGTGCTGGGCGAGCATCCGTTGGACCGTCGCGATGCGCAACTGACTGCTGCACGGCACGCCGCCGATGGGTTCCTGCTCCGCGCCTGCGTGCTCGGCTGTGACGCCACACCGGAGGCCGCGACCGAGCGCGTACGCGATGCCCTCATTGCCATGACCCGGCCGCCGCACTGAGTGAGGAAACGCCGCCGCTACGTGCACATGACCGCCGGAATCACCGTGCTACATTCCGGCCAAGGGGCAGGCTGACTGCTTCTTGATGCCGGTATCGGCCGGCCCGGAGCGTGCCCATGCGGTGTTCGGCCCTGCTGCTGTCCCTGCTGTTCTGCGGTGCGGCGCATGCCCAACAGGACGCGCCGCCGGACCTCGCCTTCGACCGCCCCGGCATCGGCTTCGCCGCCTCGACACTGCCCCGCGGTAGCGTCGCGCTGGAGGCGGGACTGCCCAGCTTCAGCCGCGACCGCGACAGCGCGGGCGTGCTGAGCACGCAGTACAGTGCCGACATCACGCTCCGGATCGGCTTGGTCGAGCATCTCGAACTGCAGGCCTTCACCTCGCCCTGGAACCACCTGCGGGTGGCGCCGCGCGATGCACCGGCCGAGCGCAGCAGCGGTGCGGGTGACCTGGGCGTCGGACTGAAGTTCGCCCTGCCCTTGTCCTCGGAAAAGCACGCCGTGGCGCTGCTGGCCAGCACCACGTTCGCTACCGGCTCGCGCGACTTCAGCGAGGGCGCCACGCAGTACGCGCTGGGTGCGAGCTATGAGTACAGCTTCAATGATCGCTGGACCGGGGCCCTGTACGCCAATGTGGCCCGCGGTGGCAGCGAGGACAGCGTCACTTGGGCGCCGAGCCTGAGCTTCGCTGCCACCGATACCGTCAGCACCTATCTGGAAGCCGGCTTCACCGACACCCACGGCGAGCCCTCGACCGGGATGGCCGGCGCAGGCGTCACCTGGATGGTGACCCCGACGGTGCAGCTGGATGCCTCATTCGATGTGGGGCTGGATGACGACAGCCCGGACACACAGGCCGGGATGGGGGTATCGCTGTATTTCGAGTGAGCCTTGCGAGGCTCGTGCAGCCTCACCAACGAAAAGGCCTGCGCGAAACCGCGCAGGCCTTTGTCTGGGACTGCAGTGTCTTTACGCGGCCGGTCAGGTCACTTTCTTGGCGATGGTCATGCCCAGCACGAACAGCACCACAGCGATGATGATGCCCGCCCAGAACAGGAACTTGGCGATGCCGATCGCGGCGCCACCGATGCCCGCGAAACCGAGGGCGCCGGCAATCAGGCCGATGACAGCAAAAATGATGGCCCACTTGATCATGATGATCCTTTCCCCGAATCGGGTTGAATGACAGGACTCCACGGTAGCCAGCCGGCTGTCTCACCTTCGTGAACGCGCCGACTGAACGGCGTGAAGTCAGGCGCGCGGCGCCAGGCGCATTTCCATCGGCTGGTAGCGCAGCCCGGAGGATTCCGCAGCATCGGCGCTGCAGGCAAAGCCGTAACGCTCATACGCAGGCACCGACGAGAGCGATGCGCTGACGGTCAGGACCTCCACACGCGCCTGCTCGATCATGGCCGCCATCAGTGCCTTGCCGATGCCCTGCTGCTGGGCCGCCGGGTCGACGAACAGCATGGCGACATGGCGCCCTTCCTTGAGCTCGGCGATACCGATGATCCGTTCCTCCTGCGCGTAGGCGAACATCAGAGTGTCCTGCGCCATGCGCGCACGGAACCCTTCCACCGAGGCGATACGGCTGAAGGTCTCGACACCCAGTGCAGGCAATGATTCCGCCACCGATCCCATGAAGGCCGCCATGCATACACGGCTGGCCTGTTCGAGATCCGCTGCCACCAAGGGTCTTACCGCCATCTGCATCTCCTTCCACGTCCATGAAGTCAGCGGTCACTCTACCCCGCTGGCCCCACCCCGCGCACGCCGCGCCAGCGGATCGACACCCGCTCAGCGCACGGCCTCGACAAAGACGGGATTGGAGTAGAACCACAGGTCCTGCCAGGGATCTTCACCGGGCACATCGGGCAGCGGCGTCACCTCCGCAGTACTGCTGCCGCGGGCACGGACGAAACCGCCCCGGGTGGGGACCGGCAACACCCAGGACACCGAGCGCCATGCGCCGTCCACCTGCCAGTCGCTGGCGCCGAACACACGCGTTTGCATCACAGGCCCATTGCCACCGCCGGGGCCGCCCACGATCAACTCCACGTGATCCAGCACCGGGTGCCGCCCAGCGTGATTGGCTGAGGCCGGTACACGCACCCGCAGTTCCACGCGCATGGAGGCGCCAGGCGACATCGACAGCGTGCCGCCCATCGTGGCACTACGTGCCTCGTCGTCGTTCGCAGTCGCACGCAGCTCCAGTGCATCGATCAGATCACCGGTGACCGCGAACATCCGTCCGTGTCGAAGGCCATCGAGGATGTCCTCGGCGTCCCGCCGCGCCCAGACATGGGTCTTGCTGTACTGGCCCGGATCGAAGTCACTGCCGCCATCACGCTGGTTGATGTGCGAATCGGAGCTGGCCGTGATCCAGAAGCGATGCCCCTCGGACAACAGCGTGTCCCAGATGCCGCCGACCGTCGCTGTCATCTGGTCGAAACCGCCCAGGGTCGGTGCATCCGCATTGCGATACAGGCCGCGATGGACACGGGTGGCCTGATGGCCCGGCGCGCCTTCCATGCCAACCAGCACCTGCGGTGCGGCCGCATGCCAGGCACGCAGTTCATCGGGCGCGACGTCGCCCCACCGGCCCATGGCGGTGGCAGTGCGCGCGGGGTGATTGATGAACATCAACGGCGGTGCCGGCAGCGACCGCATGTGGACCAGTGCATCGAGCATCGTCTGCCCGTCATCGCGGCTTCCCTGCAGCGGCTCGCTGCGGCCGTAATCGCGTTCGATCGCGACCAGCTGCTCGCGCTCATCCGGGCCGGGGGCGATGATCAGCGAGGCGTGCTCGCCGGCCGGTACATCGAATTCCATGCCGTTGAACTGGATCAGTCCGGGCACCTCGCGGCGGGCATCCAGCAGCGCCGGCCACGCATGGTCCCGGGTGACCGCCGAATGCCCCGGCCCGCCATGATCGGTATGCACCACCCAGGTCAACCCATTGGCGAGCGCCTGCCGGGCGTTATGGGTGCGGGTGTAGGACGAGTCGCCGCCACGGATCGGCGTGGGCGGCGTGGTCCTGCGATCCCAGTCCACGCTCCACTCGCTGTGGACGTGGTGGTCGCCGGCCTGCCAGCTGCGGCCGGCATCGTGATCGGCCGCCTCGGAGACCATTGGCCACGCCAGCACGGCCACAAGCGGCAGGAAGAAAACATGTCGCATCGGATGTTCCTCACAAACGGGCAGCCGCATCCGGGGCACGCGCACGTGCCTCCGGATGCACCGCGAAGGTGGCTCAGAAATCCGCGCGCAGGCCGAGGCTGATGCGGCGACCGGAGCGCTCGTACATCGTCGGGAACGCGGGATCCATCGTGTAGCCGGTGGTCGCCTGGTTGGTCAGGTTGATGCCCTTCAGGCTGAGCTTGATGCTGTCGGTCAGGCGGTAGCCGATCGACACATCCACCTGGCCGTAGTCATCGCGCCAGATCGGGTACATGTTGTAGCCGATCGATTCAACGTACTCACCCTTGTGGTTGTACGACACGCGCGCGTCGAAGCGCTCGTTCTCGTAGTAGACGGTCATGTTGTACGACTTCTCCGAGAGCCCCGGCATCGGCGTGCTCACGCCCAGATCGGATTCACCGGCCAGCGAACTGTCCAGCATCGTGTAGTTGGCATTGATCCCGAAGCCTTCCAGCGAACCGTGCAGCATGCTCAGCGGCAGCTGCGCGATCAGCTCGACGCCTTTCACAACGTAGGTGCCATCGGCATTGATCGGCTGGTACACGTCGAAATCATAGGTGCCGTTGAGCGAGCCGTTGGCGTTGTACACCGCCACATCCGGCACCACGCCGGTCAGCGCATTGATCACCACGCCGTCAATCTTCTTGTGAAAGTACGAGGCCGCCAGCAGGCCGCCGTTGTCCAGGTACTTCTCCAGACCCAGCTCCCATTGCTTGGCATAGGTCGGCTGCAGGTCCGGGTTGCCATCGGTGAAACGGAACGAGCTCCAGCTGGCGGTGCGCTTGTAGGCGATGTCGGTCAATGCCGGGCGGATGAAGGTCTTGGAGGCGGCACCCCGCAGCACCAGTCCCTCGGCCAGTTCGGCGGTCGCATTCAGGCTCGGCAGCAGATCGTTGTAGCTGCCTTTGCGCGAGACGGGCGTGTCGGTATAGCCGGTGCTACCGTCTGCCCGCTGGATCGGGTGGAAGCCGGAGGACTGCACCGAGGTATCCACATAGCGCACGCCCGCGTTGATCGAGACCGGCACGCGGCCCACATCGAAGCCGATGTCGGTCATCGCGTACAGACTGGTCACGTTCTCGTCGACCCGGTAGTACTGGCCTGGATCGAATGGCGTTGCGAAGCCCGGATAGCGGAACGCACTGCGTGCGTAGTCGTTGGAGACCATCTTCCAGTCCAGGTCCTTCACCGAATAGCCACCGCCGGGCACGATATCGGCGATCGACTGCAACGGACTGTCGGCCAGGGTGCGCGTGTTCACCCAGCTGTTGTTGCCCGGGCCCGGCCCGTAGATCTTGGCCTCTCCGTATTCGCGCTGCTTGGACTTGTCGGTGTAGCGCGCGCCGAACTGCACGCTGCGCAGCGCCGGCAGGAAGGCCAGTTCCAGCGCCTTGGTCACATCCACCTGGGCGGCATACTTGTCATCGCTGACCTTCTCCAACGTCGTCTCATACGCTTCGAACAGATACTTGTCCGAGGCGTTGTACATGTCGATGCTGGCCGGGTTGGCGCTGGGTATCGTCTCGCCACTCTTGCCGGTCCAGCGGGTTCGCGAAGGCGCGTAGGCCACATGCTTGAGGCTGCTGGCATCCAGCGTCTTGTCGGCGCCGGAGTAACCGACCATCGCATCCACGCCCCAGGTATCGCCCTGCCAATCCATCGCCACGCTGTACTGGCTGAAATCGGTCTTGTTGATCCGCTCCTTGCTCAGCATCTCGTGCTGGGTGGCGGTGTAGGACACATCGCGCAGCACCACGATGCCGTACTGCGACAACGTGCTGGCGTCGTAATCGTGGATGGTCTCCAGCGTGCTGCGGCTGGACGCCGAATATGCAGCCGCGTCGTACTCGTCTTCGGTGGTGTCGTAGCCGCCGCGCATCGCATCGAAGGTCAGGCTGAAACGGCTGCTCGGCTTGTATTGCAGCGAAGCGGTGGCACCCCACTTGTCCTGGTCGTTGACGAAGACACGGTCGCCCACTTTGTCCTGGAACACGATCAGGTTGCTTTCATCGGTGTTGTTGCGGTTCTTGACCACCACGCCGGCATCGCGCGCCAGCACGGCAGCAGCCTGCGTGCCGCGCGTGCCGGACGCACCGAGGAAGCGCGACATCGGGCGGAAGTTGATGCCCGAGGTGGCGTCCGTGCGGTTGCTGCGCTTGGCGGTGGCGAAGGACACCAGGCCACCCCAGTCGCCCCAGGTGTCACTGGCCAGGAAGGAGAATTTCGGGTCGACCTCTTCAGAGATCGAGTTGTGCGCCCCTTCCACCGACGCGACCAGCTTGCGGCCGGTGTAGTCGAACGGGCGCGCGGTAGAAATCTGCACCGAGCCGGCGATGCCGCCCTCTTCGTCCGCGGCGGTCGGCGATTTCAACACCGTCACCTGCTGGATGATCTCCGAGGCGAAGATGTCAAACTCGATGTCACGCCCGCCGCTGCCCGATGCCGTGGCCAGGTTGTTGATCGAGACATGGGTGTACTCCGACGGCAGGCCACGCACGTTGACGCGGCTGCCCAGGCCCTTGTCACGTTCGATGGTCACGCCCGGCATGCGCTGCAGGGCTTCGGCCAGGTTCTGCTCGGGAAAATCGGCCACGTCGGTGGCCACGATCGAGTCGGAGAAACCGATGGTGGCGCGCTTGATGTCCACCGCCTGCTCCAGGCTGCGGCTGTAGCTGCCGACCACGTCGATGCGCTCCAGCTGTTGCAGGCCGGCGCCTTCGGCCGCGGGGGCCGCTTCAAGTGCCACGACGGATGTGGCGACGGGCACGGCGGACGTGCCCGACGGTGCGGCGTCACTGCGTGCTTCGATGGTGACCGTGGTGTCGTTGAGATAGCGGTAGCGCAGCCCGGTGCCGTCCAGCAGCTGCTCCAGCGCCTGCTGCGGGGCCAGCCCCGCCGGCATCGCGCGGGTACGCGGGTTGCCGGCCTGCTGCGCGTTGTAGACAAACTGCAGGCCCGTCTGGCGCGACAGATCGTTGAGTGCACGGTCCAGCGGTTGGGCGGGAATCGCCTCGCTGGCCACGCGGGTGTCCTGCGCGGTGGCGGTGACGGCGGCGCTCTGCAGGGCAAGAGCGATCGAAAGGAAAAGAATGCGGCGCATCGTAGAAGTCCAGTGGGGTGGTATGAGCGTCGCGAGACGGAATCGTTCGCGCTTGCCTGGACTACGAGGGCGCAGGGCGAGGATCGGGCACCGGTATTTCGATGAATTTTTTTTGACAGCCGCTCGGCGTGCGCCGCGCGATGACGCGCGGATAGCGCAATTACGGCTGTTTCGTGTTGATTTCCGCCGCCGATGGGCTGCTCACGTGGATCTGATTACCGACCACGCGCGTGCGCAGCGATGGCTGCTGATCGAGGAAGGTACGAAGCGATGCAAGATCGTCGCCGCGCAGGTTGCCGGTCAGTCGCAGTGCCCCGGCGACATCGTCGTCCACCTGCAGACGCACGTTGTTGAGTCGATTGAACTGCTCGACCACCTCGCGCAGCGGTTCGTCCTGGAACACGACGCGTCGTCGCCACCACGCGGTCATCGTGTCGGTGTGCTGCTGGCGGAGGCTGACGGTCTGATCGCGGTAGTCGATGTGGGCGCTCTGCCCGGCATGCAGGTCGGCCAGCAGGCGTCCCTGACCGGAATCGCCGCGCACCTGTACGCTGCCTTCGGCTACCTCGATGCGCGCCTGCTCGCGCCGCAGCGACACGTCGAACGTCGTGCCGATATCGCGCACCTCCAGCCCGGCCGCATGCACCGCGAAGGGACGGCGCTCCTCGGCCACCACAAAGCTCGCCTGCCCGCGCGAGAGCTCCACGCGGCGGCTCAACAAGGTGAAGCGGATCGACAGTTCACTTTCCGCGTTCAGATGCACGACGGTGTGGTCCGGCAGCGCAAATCGCTGCGGTGCGCCGTGTGCCGCCACATAGTGGCGGGTCTGTGGCCACGCCATGTGCCCGGCGAACGCAACGCCCAGCAGCAACGCGGCCGCCGCGGCGATGCCCGGCAGGTGCCGGCGCGGCGCACGGGAGGCCGCGGGCGGTGGCGGGCGTCGCCGTACCGGCAAGGCCACCACGTTGTCGTCGGCGGGCGGTGGCCCGGCGGCGATCAGTGCGTCCAGATCCACTGCCATGTCACGCAGCGCATCGCCGAGTTCGGTGGCGACGCGGCTGACCGTGATGTACTCGCGCAGGTGCGCCGGTGAGGTCACCAGCCACGTCATGAACTGGCGTTGTTGTTCGGCGGTCAGCCCGCCCTGGCGCTGCAGCGCATGCCAGTGCGCGGCCTCGCTGGCGAGGGAAGGACGCGGTGCGGGAAACTCGCTCACCACGCCTCCGCGTGGCCGGCCAATGCACGGCGGCACACGGAAAGTCCGCGTACCACGTGCTTCTTGACCATGTGCGAGGACACGCCCAGCCGCTCGGCGATTTCCTTGTAACTGAGGCCGTCACGGTACTGCATCACCAGCACCGCGCGGGTGTGCTCGGGCAAGGTGCCCAGCAGGGCCTGCAGCTGCACGCGGCGCTGCTCGCGCTCGGCGGCATCCTCCACGGTTTCTTCGCCGCTCAGCAGCGTGGTGAGGTGCTCAAGATCGTCGATGGGCAGCATCGACCAGCGCCGCCGTGCGGCCTGCTCGCGTGCGAGATTCTGCGCGACGGTAAACAGGTAGGCCTCGGGATTGGCGATTGCCTCGCCTTGATCCTCATGTGCGCGCAGCAAGCGCAGATAGGTCTCCTGCACCATGTCCTCGGCATCCTGGCGCGCACCGCGGCGGGTGAAGAATCCCCGCAGCACCGGCCCCTGCTCCAGAAACATGCGCGCCAAACGCCGTTTTGCGTGTTCGGCCACGATCCCACCTCGCCCCCAGGTGCGGCGAAGGTACGTGGCCCGCATGACGATTCGATGACGCAGGCGACACGGTACCGCCGCGCGGCGATACCGTGGACACGCGCCTCAGGTGGTACGAACGTCGATCAGGTCAATCAGAACGTGTGTTCCGGGCCGGGGAACGTGCCTGCCCCAACCTCTTCCGCGAACTCACGCGCGGCCTTCTGCAACACGCCATGCATATCCGCGTACTGCTTCACGAAGCGCGGCAGCTTGCCGGTGCGCAGCCCGGCCATGTCCTGCCAGACCAGCACCTGTGCATCGCAATCGCTGCCCGCCCCGATGCCCACCGTCGGAATTTTCAGCGCGGCGGTGATCTGTGCAGCGACCGCGCCGGGCACCATTTCCATCAGCACCGCGAAGGCACCTGCGGCCTCAAGCGCGCGCGCTTCCTCGATCAGGCGTGCGCCATCCTCGCCACGACCCTGCACGCGGAAGCCACCCAGCTGATGCTCCGACTGCGGCGTGAACCCGATATGTGCCATCACCGGGATCCCGCAACTGACCAGCTTGCGCACCTGCGGCACCATCTGGATGCCGCCCTCAAGCTTGACCGCGTGGGCACCGCCTTCCTTCATGAAGCGCACGGCCGTGTGGAAACACTGCTCCGGCGAGGCCTGATAGGAACCGAACGGCAGATCGGCGATCACCAGTGGGCGCCGCGTACACCGGCTCACCGCGCGTACCAGCGGCATCAGCTCATCGACCGTGACCGGCAGCAGCGAGTCGTTGCCGAAGACGTTGTTGGAAGCCGAATCGCCGATCAGCAGCACAGGAATGCCGGCGTCTTCGAAGATCGCCGCGGTGTACATGTCGTAGGCGGTGAGCATGGCCCACTTCTCGCCGCGCTCTTTCATCTGCTGCAGATGCGGGATGCGTACGCGCGGTGCTGGGACCGGAGCAGTGCCCGGCGTCGCGTAGGGATGGAGCTGTTCGGTCATGCCGAGAATCCTCGTGGGGACAACGTGGGGTCAGAGTGTGCCGGTTCCGCTCAGCAACAGCACGGCGATCAGGATCATGGCGGCGCCCGAGACGCGGCCGACCACGCGTGATGCATGCGGGCGCGTGCGCAGCACGGCACCGGCGCCGTACCCGACCGCCAAGTAGACCGCCGCGCAGCTGACCAGGTGCACCATGCCCAGCGCGATGATCTGTACCGGCATTGCCCATGCGGCGCTGGCGGAAATGAACTGGGGCAGCAGGGCCAGGAACAGCAGCAGCACCTTCGGATTGAGCCCGCTCACGCAGGCGCCCTTGAGCGCCCAGTGGCGCCAGCCCGCCACCGCCTCCGCATCGTCGGTGGCGGCCACCGGCGGATGGCGCAGCAGCCCGATGCCCAGCCACAACAGATACAGCGCACCCAACACGGTCAGTACGTGCAGCGCGACCGGCGCGCGCGCAAACATCGCACCGACGCCCGCGGCGACCAGCCCGATCGCCAGCAGATGGCCAGACAACAACCCGGCCACCGCCGGCACCACCGCCCGCCCGCGTAGGCCGGCGGCGATCAGGTGCGCCCAATCCGCGCCGGGAGTGAGCACGAAGAGGATCGAGACCGCCCAGAAGGTGGCAATGACGCTGGGGTGCATGGGGTCCAAGGGGCGGTCTTGCCGCGGTCTACGTGCCAGACAGAAGAATATTCCCGCGCCTCTGGAATGTGCTTCCAAATACTTGCCCCATACGGCGCTGCAGGAGGAAACTCTTGCGCATGGACACCACCGATCAGCGGATTCTTGCCGAGCTGCAGAAAGACGGCCGCCTCACCGTGACCGACCTGGCCGAGCGCATCGGCCTGAGCGTCTCGCCCTGTCACCGCCGCGTGCGCGCCCTGGAGCAGTCCGGTGCTATCCGCGGTTACCGCGCCGAGCTCGATCCGGCCGCTTTGGGCCTGAAGTTCTCGGCCCTGGTATTCGTCACCCTGCGCGACGGCGACCGACAGGCGGTGGATGCCTTCGAGCACGCCGTCGCCGACGTGCCGCAGGTCCTGCAGGCCCAGCGCCTGTTCGGCGATCCGGACTACCTGCTGCACGTCATCACCCGCGACCTGGCCGCATTCCGGCAGCTCTACGACGAGAACCTCTCCGCCCTGCCCGGCGTGCAGCGGCTCACCTCCACGCTGGTGATGAAGGATGTGGTGATCGACCGGCCGCTGCCGTTGCACGGACACTGAGGCAACGGCTTTAAACCTTTCAGCCGTCACTCGCATCCAACGGTGGATGACCCAGCGGAAGAGAAACGACATGAAGGCATGGTTACGGATGTTCCCGGCCCTGCTCATCGCGGGCATGCTGCCGTTTGGCTCGGCTAGCGCCGCCCCCCCCCAGCGCGGCCCAGGTCGTCACCGCTGACATCGAGAACTTCTGGATCGCCCACGACGCGATCCGCAGCGAAGCCGATCCCGCGCGTAAACAACCGCTCATCCAGTCGCTGTACATCGACAAGGGCACGCCCGGTCTGCATGCTTTGATGCAGGCCCGCGGCTACACCGCCGAGCAGTACGTGGCAGCGATCGAGGCCTGGCCTCGCTACTGGGCGTCGGTGCGGCCGCTCACGCACCGCGCGTTCGCCGCGACCACCGGGTTGGACGCCGATCTGGCCACCCTCAAACGCCTGTATCCGGCCCTGCGCCCGGCCAGCATCACCTATGCGATCGGCGTACTGCGCACCGGCGGCACCACGTTGGATGACAAGGTCTGATCGGCGCCGAACTGGCGTTGGGCGATGACAACGTGGACGTCTCCGAACTCCCCGAGCCGCTGCCGGCCCGGCTGCGCACGTTCTATGCCTCGCAGCCGTTCCACAACAACGGCCAGAACAACATCCACGAATACATCCACACCCAGCAGATCGAGGCCGGCGACACGCTGGCACAGTACGCGCTGCGCGAAGGCGTGGCCGAACGGGTGGCTGAACTCGCCACCGGAAAGACGCCCGACCTGCCGCTGTATGTGTACGGGCCGGCGCACGAGGCGGAGCTGAAACGGCAGTTCCAGATCGACCGGCGCGGCAACGATTACCGCGACTGGCTGTACAACAGCAGCGCCAACCGATTCGGGGTCAGTGACCTGGGCTATTACGTGGGGTATCGGATCGCCAGCGCGTACTACGCCGCACAGCCGGACAAAGCCAAGGCGATCGCCACGTTGATCGAGCTGCGGTATGACGATGCAGCGGCGGTGGACGGGTTGATCGCGCGCTCCGGGTATTTCCGCTGACGAGCGTGCAGTAACCGCACGCAAGCAGCCAGAAAAGAAGAAAGGCCTGCGCATCGCTCCACAAGCCTTTGATCGAATTACCAACATTGGTCGGGACGGCCGGATTTGAACCGACGACCCTCTGCCCCCCAAGCATCGCGACTGACAACGCCAAGCATTTGATTCTAAAGGCTTAGCGATACTCAAGGCGACTAGCCTTACGCTCAATTGCAGCCGATATCTATCAATAGGTTGCAGCCTAATAGGGTGATCCGGGTCGGCGACCACCGCCACCCCCAGAGACCAAAGTCTGCCTTCGGCCAGAAGCGGACGCTCACCATGGAACGTTCACTCGATGGAACCAAGCGTTGACGAAGATATAAAACCTGCTTGCGCACGTCTACTATAGGGCCGGTTGCTCTAAGGCATACCGCGACGTGCCGGGTTCTTTATCCACTCAATTATTGAGCGCATGAAATCCCAGACGTCCCCTTGTGCTGGATGCACATAACCTGCATCGGCAGGATCACTTCCCAAGCGCTCAAGCATGTCGACGACCCAATCGGTCTTCTTCCCCTGTGCCCCGACCGCCGGAAGCCATCTTTCGAGTTCACCGGTGCGAACGACAAAAATTCCGTATTCCTTAAGCGCATCAAAGAGATCATCCGCGGCGTCTTTGTCTGGTCCATCGAGTAGCCCCACGCCGCCGAGCTTCATGTCGTGTCCTGCTCCCTCAAAGAGAGCTTTAATGCTGGCTCGATCCGTCGCCAATCCTCCGTGACGGGCGTTAGGGATGTGAGCGACGTTTAGCCACCCCGTCCAGACGCCGCCGCCGTCTTTAATTATATCGATGTCCGGAATCGCTACTGCTGGCACTCCGAACTGTCTAAGCGGCCCGACGACATCTCGAATTGTCTGCTTGTTTTGAGCGTTGATGAAAAGCACAGATGGCGCTTCAGCGAGATTTCGCGTAAGCCGATAGAATATCTCTGCATAGAAGGCACGATCGTTATCTGATTCAGTAACGACCACTCCGTCATAAAATAAGCCCGATATCACATTTGTGCTTCGCAATAGCGGCCGCTTGAACAATTTTTCAAGTTGAGTGGGATCGACCATCCTCCCGCGAGACTTACCTTCAAAGTATTCCAGCCGTACCACACGAACGGCTTTCGATGCTTGTACGCACCCCATCAGGAAGTCTGCGCTATGAGTCGAAGCCATCAGCGCCCCGTTCCGTTCCGTGGCAGATGTCGCCAACTGCTTACCCAGTTTCTTTGCTAACGGAGGGTGAAGGAAAGCCTCGGGCTCGTCGATAAGAATAGTGTGGTATTCGCCAGACAGAACAGCTGTCGCAATGCCTGTAAATGCCTGAACTCCGTCGCTAGCATCTTTGATATATGTTGCTTCGCGGTGATAGTCGCGGGCCTGCAAGTTTAGACTTTGTTCGTCAGCAAGCGGCGCCGAGTCCGAAAGCCGGATACGTAACGTCCCACCACCAGTTGGGTCCACGACGAAGTGCTTCTGGAAGGCATCAAATACCCATGAGCGAACCTTTGCCCTGGCCGTTTCGTCTTGAAATAGATGCGCGAGTACGTTCTGTGGTGCTGCCAGTAAATCACCGGTACTTTGGTCGTTCGTTAAATTGAATCTAGATCGACCGTCGAGGCGGAGGACTCCCCAGCGCAAGAATTGCGTCGCCCACCAATTCTTGTCATTTTTATCACGCGCTATTTCAATAATGCCTCTCTTATTCATGATCGAGCGTTCTAGACCGCCGCCAGGCGTGATCTTGTCAAGCGCCACTTGATCCACAGGCATGTTGGGTTCAGCAAACTTTTCGAGGCCTAAAAATTTTTCAGTTAGCTCGTCGATCGACGGCCACACCACTTCGTAATCTTTCAGTATTTTCAATCCTGTCGGAAACGGGTGGGTTTGATAGGCCATCTCCAACTCCTTTAGGACGAGGCTCTTTCCGGAGTTGTTTGGCCCAACGAAAACTGTGATTCCGCTCGTCGGAAGGTTGAGATCAGCATTTTCCGTAAATTTTAGGACGATGGAGGAGATCATTCGCTTTCTCTGCCCGGTGAATTATCTGTATTAATGGTGCCAACTTCATCTTAAAACGAACTGCCGCGGAGGCAAGGCGGGTCCAGTCTGAAACTACCTTCGCAAGCGAGCGTTCGAGTCTACCTTTGCAGGCGTGCTGACGGAGGCCATGCGGTGACCGCTTTGGGTCGAAAGAGGAGAATAGCACCGGATCAAGCGCGAACGCAGTGCTGATGTCCGCTTCCGGCCAACAGCGGACACCGCTGCAAAAGAATCTACTAAGCCCAGGTTACCCCTGCTTGGCGTATCGGATGCACCCCCAAGATCAATACACATCGCTGCTACGCGCGCTTTGAGCACAAGATTAAAAGTTCGCCTCCATGAGCTTTCGCCGCAAGGGCTGCGGCCCTGAGCGTTTTCAGGATGCACACCCGTGGAACCATTGTCCCCGCAGGCCCGTTGTGTGGGTTTTCAGGAGGCCTCACGGTACCTTTGGGGACGGAGTCGCGGCGATCAGGCGCCGCTGCTGCTGGATTTCTAGGCGCAGCCGGGCTTGATGGCGCTCGATCCATAGCTCAGCCCCGGCCCGGCCCGGCTGGTGGGTGCAGCATGGCCGGCGGGTCTGCTGCTCCGGCGGCAGGTGCTGGTCCAGGGCGGCGAAGTACGGCCCGCCCCAGTGTTCCTGGTATAGCCGGACCACCCACACACCTTCGAAGGCGATCACGTCCTTCTCGGGGGCGGTGGCGGCGGCTCTCTGCCAGCGGAAGTCGGGGGGCAACGGCATGGGCGCAGGATACGGGCCGGGGTCTCAGATTCCGCGACAGACCGTCATTGTGGTGCAAAAGGTGCCGGCGGGGCGCTGCTCAGGTGCCCCAGCACCCGGGCTGAGCTGCCTGCGGCTCCCGGATCCGGCCAGGCCAGGCCAGAATGCCCGCACGGTAGGTGCCCCGGTACAGGGCGACTCCCTTTGCCGATGTGGGGATCAGCCGCCCCGCATGGCCGGAGTGCCGACCGCGCGAGGGTCAGGCGCCGTTTCGCAGGCCAATCCGGGGAAGGAGAGCCGTGTAGCGACGGCGGGCTTGCAATTGCTCGCACAGCTACTGAAAGTGCGGTAGAAATCAGGAGTGCACCATGAGCGAGCCCAAGCCGGCGGTCGGACGCATAGTCGAAGGAATAGTTGCAGCCCTCGGAGCCAGTACGCTGACGGCCGTCGGCGCGTTTATATGGCCATCGGCAAGGACCTGGCTGACCGGTGAGATCAGGATTCCCGGATGGAGCGTTGCCGCGGTGATCATAGTTGCCATCACTGCAGTCTTTGTTGCGACTCGGGCAATAGCTTCTAACCATTCGCCGATTCAGCCGGCCCCACTGGCTGGCCTAGATCAGGGCGTTTTCGGCCCGACAGCATTACAGATGAAGTGCGTGGCAGCTCTTCGGTTCTTCGACGACCAATGGGTTCCGTTTGACGACATGGCCGGGGTGATCGCGGATGATCCGCGGGCCGACGTTAGGCAGGCACTCGAGGAACTGGTCCGCCAAGGATGGGCGAAAGACGGACTCAATACGATTACCGGACCCTCCTACCAGCTAGCCGGTGCAGGACTGGATTTCGCGCGGCAGCACAAATTCCCGGTGGGACAAAAGCCCGTTCGTGGCTGACGGTCAACCGCGGCTCGTGATGTATGGAGGAAGGAGCGCCCAGCTCCTCACCGAACTATCCGTCAACTTGGAATTGGCCACTTCTCACCTAAAAAATGAAGACGAATGAAATTTAAGTGGCACCCAAAATCAAAACCCAGCCCTGTGGTTGCTGCCATCTACGAATCAATAGAGGTTGGAGATGGCAGCATCGGCACGACCGGCATGCAAGCGGATGAAGACATCGCCATTCTTGCCTCTATGCTTACCACGACTCAGGGGAGGACCGACTTAGATAAGGTGAGACTTATTTGGGATGCCATTGCATCGACCAAAGCTCCGTCAGACGACTCTGCACTGCTCGAAGCCATCAATGCACAAGCGGCAGCGCATCGAAGAAAGCGGCGCGAAAAATTCACCTTCATCTCTTCTCTCTCTGTCGCTAGGGGATGGGCACCAGCATCAGTTAAAGTCGACGATCTCACCGTTCGGTTCTTCAAAAACGGGCTACCTCGGCGCTATGCATCGCGGATCGATGTCACACGGGATGCAATAAAATGGGGGCACATTTCGCCGAACCCTGAGAGCTATTGCTACATCGCGATCAACGTCGAGGCAAGGAACCATACCGAGGCGTTCGAGTTGGCTACAAGAGAGCTAGATCTACTCAGGGGAGCTTTTTGCTGGCTTGCAAATCCGCAGGTCGAACGAATCCTCTTAGGCCCCGAGTACAAGCCCGTAAACGTAGTGCGATCCGGAAGCTTCCACACACTGCACGAAGCAAGCGGGAAAGTTGCGACCTCGACTCTAATGTACGAGCCTAACCACTCGCCAGCCAACTTGTATAGCCACTCTGATCCAAAGCGATTCTTCCGGTCGCTAAAGATCATCCTTACCAAGCTTCGCGAGAAGGCATACAGCGGACGGCTAGCCGATGCGCTGATCCGTTTTACGAAAGCACTCGACGAGGCTGACGCTGACATGGCGTTCGTAAAGGGCTGGTCGGCCTTGGAATCGCTTCTATCGTCGACACGCGCGGACTACCCCGCCCTCGTAAGACGATGCACGTTCCTGTATGCGGACCGTCCATATCATGAAGCAGTGATCTCTCAACTCGTCGAACATCGGAACTCCAGTGTTCATAGAGTTTCTGACGGAACTCTTTCACGTTTATTCTGTTATCGGCTTCAAGGATTCTTCAGGGTTGCTCTAAAGTTTCACCTCGCAAATCAGAAGCACTTCCAGGGCTTTGACGAAGCAATGCACTTCCTAGACGGCCCCCACACAAGAGAAGAGCTAGACAGAAGAATGGCCCTAGCAATGCTGGCCAGGTCATTTTTAGATAATCCTGCGAAGCCACCGACCGGCTGAGTAAATGCACGAAATCTGTCAAACAACTGCGTCCGCCAAGGGAAGGTTCGGCGCTTGCTCTGTCACCCTCCCCGCCCGCACCCACACGTTGTACGGTATCGATCCGCCCAGATGCCGATAGCCCGCATCTGCGCCCCGTCGTAAGTGGTCAGGCTGTTGGTCGCATTCGCATTGTGCGCGCCCGGCCACTCTCTTCCAAGTCAGATGAGAACCTGAGTGGAGAGTCTCGGCTCAGAAGAGGGGGGCGACATGTCGCCCCTTTTTCCGCGCCGGCACGGAAGTCGCCTTGCGCCAGTCCCCATGCACGCCAGCGCAAAGATCCATTCCACGAACGTGACCGCGCACGTTGCGGGACACTCATCACCCAGCCGCTCTAGCTTTTTCTTGCGGCCTTAATCTCATCTATCACCTGCTGCAGCTTATCCGCGATCCGCCGGGCGGGTATGGTCTCCACACCGGACAACTTGTATTTCTGGATGTCTTCGTTAATTTCGCCAACAGCATTCTTGACCGACTGCTCAAACGTTGCCCCCGCAGCCTTGGAAAAGCGGGAGTACTGCACTTTATGCACATCTGCGTTTCGAAGGTATTGCCAGTACTTATGAAGATCGTTGTCAACCTTGCGCAACAAATCATGGGCAGATGCAAACAACTTGAAGGCTTCTGCAGGGTCCGAGCTCTTGATGCTCAGTTCCAACCACATCCTGGCCTGCTGGGTATCGAACTGTGCGGTATGGTAGTTTGACCGAGTGCGAGCCAACGCGTACGCAACGTCCAAATGCTTCTGAGCAGTGGCGTACTCGTCAAAATTCATCTGCGCCATCGCATACTGAAGCCAATAGTGCGGATCGGACTTCAGCCAAGGAACGCGACGCTTTAGCTCCTCATAGTATTTCATGAGATTAGCCTTTTTCTGCGGAACGCTTCCGCCAGGAAGCATGCGTTCTACTACAGAGAACTTGCGTATCTCTTTAAAGATTTGCTGCTGAGGACTGGGCAAACTTCTATCGTTACCGAACTTGCTAGCGACGCGCAGCAACTCGTCCACCACGTAGGGCGCGGTAAAATGGCCACGAATGATCGAGAGAGCGAAGAGGCCAGATTTGGTAAAGACTCGACTACCGCTGATCTTAAACATGGACTTGAAGCTCTCGTTGAGCCTCAATTTTGATTCATAGATGGAATTATTGCCCGCCACCTCCGAGATCATACTTATATGAGGAGCCACATTTAAGACCTGGAGCAGCGAGATTGAAAATACCGTGGCTTTATGGGACCCATCGGCAAGTAACGAACTAAGCAGCTCCGCCACGCGGGCTTTAACCTGCGGCGACTCCAGTATCTCAAGTAACGAAAGCGATATCTGCCGGCGGTTTTTATGAACAATCCTGTCCGATTTTGCAGACGCACTCAAGCTCGCCAACTCCCCCCAAAGTCCGGCTCCGTCAAATATTTCAACGAGCCTCGACACCTCTGCGTCAGACAGCTCATCGACGGGGAGCTCAACGTACTCCAAGCCCCATTCCGTGATTTCCTTTCGAACGCGCTCCACTGCGGAGGTGCGCGCGGATAGCACTAGGCGCACATTCTTTGGCTTCACCGTGCAGTAGTGCTGGACAAGCTCCAAGTTAGAATCGAAATTATCGATAAAGAGAAAAACTTGGCCGTCACGCTTCGCCAGAAGATCTAGGTCAGAAAATTGCGCCGAGTCTGATTCATCGACTTCGTATACAGCGAAGCCTTGACTTGCGAGCTTGGACTTTAGGATTCGCGATACGAGTGTTTTGCCGTTCCCGAAATCGCCAGCGATGACGACACTGCGTCCCGCCTCCAAATGCTTCTGAGCTAAAGAAACCTCATCTCGAATTACCAACAATGGTGCGCCTTGGTCCGAAAACACAGACGAATCAACGAACGAATCCTTGATATCCCCGTGCATCAGAAGAGTACTTACGTCGGCATCCCGAACCGCGTCCTGGGCGCGCGCGACTTCATACTTTTCAAAGAGCTGAGGTTCATCACCCGAATAGCCCTTTTGGTACTTTCCGATCTCTCTTCGGATAAGCTCCGCGAACCAAGTCAGGCCGAAAGGCAGCACCGCGCCAAACTCGGAAAGCAAAAACGTATTCTTTTCCGACTCACCCTCCCTGCATACGAAGTAGGTCTTATCCAGGAAGTGAGGCGATCCAAACAACACCCGCTGTATTTCAATGTCATAGAGCGAGTACCCAACAAATACTATGCAGGCTGCCTCCTCTAGGTCCCGCTTGAAGGGGTACGACCACTGGGATGCTGAAATTGCATCTGGAGCCAAATAGGAGTGGTTCGTGAGCTTGAAGGGCCCATCAAGTGACTCCAAGGAAAGACTACGAAGGGAACCATTGATATGAATGCAGCCCCCCCCCCTGGCCCAAGTGTTCACTGGGTTTGTCCGACAAATCGACAGTGGACACGACCCTGCCAGCAGTCTCAGCGGCTCGTTCGAATGCTAAATCATAGTTTGTTGTGTAAATGCGTCGCCATTCGAGCCCGGCAACGGCCTGGTGATCGGCAGTCGTGGCGGACACTGAGAAGGCCGCCCGTAGAAAATCCACGAGCTCTTGCGCCCCGATATCTCTCTTGAACTTCGCCGCCGCATAGCGCAGGTCTCCCTCGGCCTTGAACCCTGCAATGCTGCCGAGCTGGTCGGCGACCACCGACGCCGTGGGTAAGTCCGCGTTTCCAACCGCTGTTGTTCCTACGGAGAATCCGGCACCGAGGAACAGTACTGCATTACCAGATGCAATCCGCCTCATCATTTCGTCAGGATCGAACGGCTGGTCAGCCCGTGGCACCTTCATTCCCTTCAGCCCTTCCATCTCTACTCTCCCTGCCTTTGCGGCCCTATATCTGCCCAACATTTGCAGATTTCCAATCCCTTCACAAGGGCCGCCGTACAACCGTGACCAAGTCGCTCTATCGGGCGGGAGTGAAAATTGCGAGCGGCTGATAGAGGTGCCCGCGCTAACCTTTCTGGTCGCAAACGGTGCGCATCACGACAACAGCGCCCTGAAGCCTACGCACATTGCGGCAGGCATCTAACTGCGCTGACATTGAGCGTCACGGATCACGAGCATGCAGCTCGCTGCATTCCTCAATGGAAAGGCGCTCGTGGCGGGAATTTCGAATGCCAACTCGACACTGCCGAACGCCTGTGCTTTGAGCGACGTCCGCAGCCTTGAACGAACCCTAGTGTTCGCCTTGGAGCACACAGCTCCTCACGCACGGGAATGAACGAGGTCAACCCTCGCTTGATAGGGTGGCGATAGGGTGAGAATAGGGTGTAGAACGAAAAAAGGCTCGCACCGATGAGTGCAAGCCTTTGATCTTGTTACCAACATTGGTCGGGACGGCCGGATTTGAACCGACGACCCTCTGCCCCCCAGGCAGATGCGCTACCAGGCTGCGCTACGCCCCGATGATGCTGGCAATGTCCCCGCCTCTCAGCGGGCCGACGAGT
>Ga0308167_1000262_pt1 | contig 112001 bp, 106 predicted proteins | sample PhyCR1_2_FD_202138 | JGI IMG/M metagenome (GOLD analysis project Ga0308167, IMG submission 202138) | Phyllosphere microbial communities from UC Gill Tract Community Farm, Albany, California, United States - DLSLRC.R1 | ecosystem: Host-associated > Plants > Phyllosphere > Unclassified | place...
AAAGGCCAATCAAACTCCGTGATAGCTGGTTCTCCCCGAAATGCATTTAGGTGCAGCGTTGCGTGTTTCTTGCCGGAGGTAGAGCTACTGGATGGCCGATGGGCCCTACAAGGTTACTGACGTCAGCTAAACTCCGAATGCCGGTCAAGTGAGAGCGCAGCAGTGAGACTGTGGGGGATAAGCTTCATGGTCGAGAGGGAAACAGCCCAGACCACCAGTTAAGGTCCCTAAGCGTGTGCTAAGTGGGAAAGGATGTGGAGTTGCTTAGACAACCAGGAGGTTGGCTTAGAAGCAGCCACCCTTGAAAGAGTGCGTAATAGCTCACTGGTCAAGTGATTCCGCGCCGACAATGTAGCGGGGCTCAAGCACACCACCGAAACTGTGGCATTTAGTCCCTTGAGGACTGGATGGGTAGGGGAGCGTCGAACACAGCGGTGAAGCAGCAGCGTAAGCTCGTCTGTGGAGTGTGTTCGAGTGAGAATGCAGGCATGAGTAGCGAAAGACACGTGAGAAACGTGTCCGCCGAATGACTAAGGGTTCCAGGGTCAAGCTAATCTGCCCTGGGTTAGTCGGGACCTAAGGCGAGGCCGACAGGCGTAGTCGATGGACAACGGGTTGATATTCCCGTACCGGTATAAGACCGCCCATGGTGAACTGGTGATACTAACTGCCCGAGTCGTGCTAGAGCGGTCCCTTTGGGATCGACGTGTGCGATAAGCGCAGGACCTGAACCGGGGAGCCAAGCGTATTAACAGGTGTGACGCAGGAAGGTAGCTGAGCCCAGCGATGGTTGTCTGGGTCTAAGAATGTAGCCCGAATCTTAGGTAAATCCGGGATTCGTTAAAGGGTGAGACTTGATGGGACTCCACTTTGTGGGGGATTCAGTGATCCTATGCTGCCAAGAAAAGCATCGGCGCGAGGGCTTGTACCGCCCGTACCCATAACCGACACAGGTGGTCAGGTAGAGAATACTAAGGCGATCGAGAGAACCACGGTTAAGGAACTCGGCAAAATACCCCCGTAACTTCGGGAGAAGGGGGACCACCCTGGTGATCCAGGCTTGCTTTGGTGAGCTGGTGGTGGTCGCAGAGACCAGGGGGAAGCGACTGTTTACTAAAAACACAGGTCCGTGCGAAGTCGTAAGACGATGTATACGGACTGACTCCTGCCCGGTGCTGGAAGGTTAAGAGGAAGGGTTAGCCCTTGAGGCGAAGCTCTGAATTTAAGCCCCAGTAAACGGCGGTGGTAACTATAACCATCCTAAGGTAGCGAAATTCCTTGTCGGGTAAGTTCCGACCTGCACGAATGGAGTAACGACTTCCCCGCTGTCTCAACCGTGGACTCGGCGAAATTGCACTACGAGTAAAGATGCTCGTTACGCGCAGCAGGACGGAAAGACCCCGAGACCTTTACTATAGCTTGGTATTGGTGTTTGACATCACTTGTGTAGGATAGGTGGGAGACTGTGAAGCGGCCACGCTAGTGGTTGTGGAGTCATCGTTGAAATACCACTCTGGTGTTGTTAGGCATCTAACTTCGGGCCCTGATCGGGTCCAGGGACAGTGCCTGGTGGGTAGTTTAACTGGGGCGGTTGCCTCCTAAAGAGTAACGGAGGCGCCCAAAGGTTCCCTCAGCCTGGTTGGCAATCAGGTGTCGAGTGTAAGTGCACAAGGGAGCTTGACTGTGAGAGCGGCAGCTCGAGCAGGAACGAAAGTTGGGACTAGTGATCCGGCGTCACCGTGTGGAAGGGACGTCGCTCAACGGATAAAAGGTACCTCGGGGATAACAGGCTGATCCTGCCCAAGAGTCCATATCGACGGCATGGTTTGGCACCTCGATGTCGGCTCGTCGCATCCTGGGGCTGGAGTTGGTCCCAAGGGTTGGGCTGTTCGCCCATTAAAGCGGTACGCGAGCTGGGTTTAGAACGTCGTGAGACAGTTCGGTCCCTATCCGCTGCGCGCGCAGGAGATTTGAGAAGGTCTGTCCTTAGTACGAGAGGACCGGGACGGACGAACCTCTGGTGTGTCAGTTGTACTGCCAAGTGCACCGCTGATTAGCTACGTTCGGGATGGATAACCGCTGAAAGCATCTAAGTGGGAAGCCGGCTTCAAGATAAGATCTCCGTCACCTTCGGGTGTGAAGGCTCCCAGCTAGACTACTGGGTTGATAGGCCAGATGTGGAAGCGCAGCAATGCGTGAAGCTGACTGGTACTAATAAGCCGATCACTTACACCACACTCAGTGGTGCTCGATGAGTTTTGATTGAACACTGCGTGTTCGCGTCCACTAGGCGGTTCTCTGCCAACAACCCCACACCACTCGTGTGCCCCCATAGTATTGGGGTGTGCTGGGGGTGGTGAGGGTCAGTAGAGACCGGTGTGAAAGCCGGTATGTATGTTATTTGTGAATAGTGTTGTTGTGAGTTTAGGTTTACGACACCGTGTACCCCACCATGAGCGCCCTTCGGGGTGTGTGTGGTGGTGTGGGAGTGGTGTTGTTCTAGAGTTACGGCGGTCATAGCGTGGGGGAAACGCCCGGTCCCATCCCGAACCCGGAAGCTAAGGCCCACTGCGCCGATGGTACTGCACACTGGAGTGTGTGGGAGAGTAGGTCGCCGCCGGACACTTTTTGTATGGAGGGTTGAAGCCCGGTCCCTGTTGGGGCCGGGCTTCACCTGTATCCACACACAAAACACTTTTTTCGCAGGTTCCACTGCGCTTCTTCGCCACCCGTATGGGGCTTAGATTCAATTCACCATCAACATTTACTGGGCTACGCGCTCCTCTTCTGCTGCGGTGTGAAAGCTGCCTGCGAATCTCGCAGTGCCATCCAATCCCGGTATCCCCAGGACTCTCCTCAGTGGCGCGGTATCCTGGGAGTCAATTGCGTACGTTATCCAAGGAGAACCCTGCACCCATGTTCGACGAGTCCTCTCACGACCGCCCGCGACCGCCACGTAATCCTCGAGACCTTCGCAGGTCCAACAGTGACGATCGCAATCGTTCTCCCGAGATAGATGAGGACGTCACGGGCAAGGAACTCGATCGACCAGCATTGCTGCAGCTGCGCACGCTCAATGACACCAACCGTCCCTGGGTTGCTCGGCACCTGGTGATGGCTGGCCGCCTGGTGGACATCGATCCCGATCTTGCCTTCGAGCACGCTCTTGCCGCTTCTCGACGCGGCGGTCGACTCGGTGTGGTCCGCGAGGCAGTGGGTCTGACTGCCTATGCCGCCGGAGACTTCGAAGAGTCTCTGCGCGAGCTCCGTACTTACCGTCGGATCAGCGGCGACCAGACACATCTTCCAGTCCAGGCTGACTGTGAACGTGGACTGGGGCGTCCGGAGAAGGCCATCGAACTCGCGGCATCTCCTGAGGCCGAGGGACTCAAAGGATCGGTGCGGGCGGAGATGGCAATGGTCATCTCAGGTGCTCATGCCGATATGGACGACCTCGATCGAGCCATCACCGCTCTTGAGATCCCTGAGCTCGATATCAACCGTGCTTTCAGCTATTCACCGCGCCTCTTCACCGCCTATGCTCACGCGCTTGAATCTGCAGGTCGGGAGAGCGAAGCAGTGCGTTGGCGGGAGCAGGCCTTCGCTGCCGAACGTGCACTGGGAACAGGGGCCTTCGAAGACCCAGAGATCCTCGACTTCGATGACGAGCCGATGGATCTTCCGAAGGTGAAAGATGTGCTGGGCCAGTCCAAGGGCCGGGATCAGGACCGTCGCCATGGAGGACGTGCATGACCGCAGCGCTCGTTGATGGTTATGACGGCGTGCTCTTCGACCTGGATGGAGTCCTCTATGCAGGTCCCTCCGCCATTGGGGGAGCGGTAGAAGCAGTCACCGCGCTGGAGCAGCGCGGCATCCCTCGCGCCTACGTCACGAACAATGCCTCGCGCTCAGCTCAACAGGTGGCGGAGCATCTCGTGGAGCTGGGCATCCCAGCACAGACGCAAGAAGTCTTCGGGTCAGCCCCCGCTGGGGTGGCCCTTCTCGCTGAGTCCATTGCGCCAGGTGCCAAGGTCCTCGTGACAGGCAGTGACTACCTGCGCAGTCTGGTGGAGCAAGCGGAGTTCGTCGTCGTCGGTTCTGCCAAGGACGAGCCGGTGGCAGTGATCCAAGGATTTGATCCAACTCTGGGCTGGGCTGACCTCGCGGAGGCCTCCTACGCGATCAATGCAGGTGCGCAGTGGTTCGCGACCAACCTGGACCTGAGCATCCCGCGGGGTGAGGGGATCGCCCCTGGCAACGGCGCACTCGTCGAAGCCGTCGGTCGGGCCACGGGGCAGAGTCCTCGCGCGGCGGGCAAACCCGAACCGGTGATGTTCACCCAAGCAGCCACGGCCTATGGAATGCAGCGTCCACTGGTGATCGGCGACCGGCTCGACACCGATATCCTCGGCGGCAATCGCGCAGGTTTCGACACCGCGCTCGTGCTGACCGGCATCGATACCGACGCCGGAGCCCAGCAGGCCGAATCAGCACTCCGCCCCCGCTGGATACTCAATGACCTCGCGCAGCTCTTCGACGGTTCGCACCGTGAGCTGCACAGCGCTGCATCGGGTGCACAACTATGAGTGCTGAAGGCTCGGTGGAGGAGGAGCATCTCAGTCTCGAAGAGCTTGAAGCGGAGATCTCCCGCGCTGAGCAGCTGGTGCAGAATCTGACACAGCGACTCACACAGACCTCCGACGACCGGCGATGACAGACGCCATTTCACGGCTGCGCCTGGACAAGGCGCTGGTGGCCCGCGGACTCGCCCCTAGCCGGACCCGCGCCGCCCAGCTCATCGACCAGGGCCAGGTATCGGTCGACGGCATCGCAGCGTCGAAATCCTCCCTGGCCGTCTCGTCCACGCAGGAAATCACTGTGCAGAACCAGGACATGTGGGTCAGCAGATCCGCACATAAGCTCATCGGTGCCCTCGAGGCATCTGCGCAGATCCAGGTTGCGGGGAAACGCTGCCTCGATGCAGGAGCCTCCACCGGGGGATTCACCCAGGTCCTGCTGGAGGCAGGGGCACGGCAGGTGGTCGCCGTCGACGTCGGCCACGGCCAACTTCATCCAGACGTGGCCGCGAATCCCCGGGTGGAGAACCATGAGGGCCGCAATCTTCGCCACCTTCACGCAGGAGACCTCGGGGAGCCCTTCGAACTCATCGTGGCGGACCTGTCCTTCATCTCACTGCGCCTGGTGCTGCCGGCTCTCGCGGCACAGGCAAGCCCAGATGGCGACCTGGTGCTCATGGTCAAACCGCAATTCGAGATCGGTCGCGATCGACTGGGACGCACCGGAGTGGTCAACAGTCCGGCACTGCGCAGAGAAGCCGTGGAGTCGGTCCTGACCGCCGCCCGAGCACAGCAGCTGAGCCTGGTCTCGGTGCACCGTTCCACGCTGCCGGGACAAGACGGCAATGCCGAATTCTTCCTGCATCTGCGCCGCGCCGACGGGGACGCAGATGCACAGGCGGATGCAGCACGGCGTGAGAGCGATAGGCTGGGCAAGGTTGAGTTCAGCTGAAGGAGGCCTCCATGACCAGAGAGATACTGGTGCTTGCCCACACGGGCAGGCGCGACGCCGTGGAAGCCGCTGTCACCGTCGCGGAACGGCTTCATAGCGCAGGACTGCGCCCGGTGATGATGGAGCACGATATCGCTTCTCTCACCCATGTGATGGGTGAACGCCTCCGGGATCTCCCCATCGGCGTCGCCGAATCAGAGGTCCCTCTCGCCCAGTGCGAGGTGGGCATGGTGCTCGGAGGCGACGGCTCGATCCTTCGCGCCGCGGACCTGGTGCGCAATGCCGGGTTGCCGCTCATGGGCGTGAACCTCGGACATGTCGGGTTCCTGGCCGAATCCGAACGCACCGAACTCGACGCCTCCGTCCAGTGGGTCGTGGACCAGAACTACACCGTGGAACGCCGTATGGCGCTCGATGTCCAGGTCTGGCATGCGGGCCGCCACGTCGGCAGCAGCTGGGCGCTGAATGAAGCCAGCATCGAGAAGCAATCCCGCGAACGCATGATCGACCTTGTCATCGAGATCGACGGTCGGCCGGTGTCAGCCTTCGGCTGCGACGGCGTGGTCATGGCCACCCCGACAGGCTCCACCGCCTACGCATTCTCCGCCGGCGGACCCGTGGTCTGGCCCGAAGTCCAGGCGCTGGTGATGGTGCCGATCTCCGCCCACGCATTGTTCTCGCGTCCGCTGGTCGCGGACCCAGACTCCATCATGGCCGTGGAGGTGCTCCAGCGCGAGGACGAGCAGGGAGTGCTCTGGTGCGATGGACGGCGCTTCATGGAACTGCCACCCGGGTCTCGAGTGGAAGTCACCCGTTCCGCCGACCCGGTGCTGCTGGCTCGTGTCCACCAGACCCCCTTCTCCGAACGACTCGTGGATAAGTTCAATCTCCCCACCACCGGCTGGCGCGGACCGATCGATCCCGCGAACCAGGTGGAACAGCCTGACGCTTCGAACCACGGGGAGGAATCTGAGCGGTGATTGATTACGTCACTATCAGCGACCTCGGCGTGATCGAACACGCTGAACTCCCGCTGGACGCAGGCCTCAACGTGGTCACCGGAGAGACCGGCGCCGGCAAGACCATGGTGGTCACCGCACTGGGACTGCTCCTGGGCGCCAGGGTCGAATCCTCGGCCATCCGCTCCGGATCCCCGCAGGCCACAGTGGACGCCGGGATCACCGTGCCCGGGACCCACCGCTGCGTCTCGCTGGCCCGTGAGGCAGGCGCCTGGGTTGAAGAGCCCAGCAGCGAGGAGCAGTCCTCCAATGAGGTAGAGATCCTCCTGGGCCGGACACTCAGCGGCAAGGGACGCAGCCGTGCAAACGTGAGCGGACGCAGCGTGCCCATCGCCCTGCTCGGGGAGATCGGCAGCTCGCTGGTCACCGTGCACGGCCAGAGCGATCAGCTCAGGCTCCGTTCCGCCAGTGCCCAGCGCCGCGCCCTCGACCGCCACGCGGGACCCGAGTTCGCCGCCCAGCTCGCGGCCTACCAGGAGAAGTTTTCCGGCTACCAGATCAAGGTGGCCGAGCTCGAAGAGATCACCACCAACGAACGTGAGCGACGCCGCGAGGCCGAACAGCTTCAGCTGGCCCTCGAACAGATCGATGCGGTGGAACCCCTTCCGGGGGAGGACCAGGAGCTCAAGACCGAATCCTTGAAGCTGGAGAACGTGGAATCGCTGCGCGAGGCGGCGCGCTCCGCTCAGCTCTCCCTCTCCGGTCCCGATGCGGCCGAGGCGCTGGGTGACGTTCCCCATGCCGTGGCCCTGGTGGAATCGGCCGTCGCGGCATTGGCCGGAGTCACGGATCAGGATCAGGACCTGGCGCAGATCGCCGAGCAGATCTCCTCGGTCTCCAGTCTGCTCAACGATGCGGCCTCTGAACTGGGCATCTACGCCGCCAACCTCGATGAATCAGGTCCGGAGCGGCTCGCCGCGGTACACCAGCGCCGCGCGGACCTCGAACGGCTGATCAGGCTCTACGGACCAGATATCGACGCCGTGCTGGCCTGGGCCGAGGCGTCCCGGGCGCGGTTGCACAATCTGCAGTCCGACACCGATCGTACCGAAGAGCTCAGCGCGGAGATCGACGAGCTGCAGACCAAGCTCTGGGCCGAGGCCGGTGAGCTGCGTCGTCGTCGGCTTGAAGCGGGGGAGCACCTGGGTGCTGCTGTGGGGGAAGAACTTGCTGCCCTTGCCATGCCGCAGGCGCGGATGGTCATCGACGTCGCCGAGACCGCGGAACTGGGACCTGAGGGTGCCGATACCGTGGCCATGCTCCTAGCCCCGCATCCAGGAGCGGATCCGCTGCCCCTGGGCAAGGGCGCCTCCGGCGGTGAGCTCTCCCGGGTCATGCTCGCGCTGGAAGTCGTCCTGGCCGAGGGCTCCGAGACCGAGACGTTCATCTTTGACGAGGTCGACGCCGGGGTCGGCGGTAAGGCGGCAGTTCAGATCGGCCGCCGACTCGCCATGCTGGCCAAGCACCGCCAGGTCATCGTGGTCACCCACCTCCCGCAGGTGGCGGCCTACGCGCAGAACCATATCCGGGTGTTCAAGTCCTCGGTGCGCGATGATTCAGTCTCCGGAGGCTTCACCGCCTCCGATGTCACCGCCCTGAGCGAGGAGCAGCGAGTCAGCGAACTGGCCCGCATGCTCGCCGGCCAGGAGGACTCAGAATCCGCCAGGGCACATGCTCGAGAACTCATCAACACGGCCGCTGCGCTGTAGCTCACGCGCGTGGGGCTATATCCACCTTCCGTTCACTGTTAGGATCGAACTCCGTGGTGCAGAGAAATAGTTCCAGGAATCAGAACAGCCTCCCTACTAGTCGACAGATCTTTGTCACGGGAGGTGTGGTCTCCTCCCTCGGCAAGGGTCTGACCGCCTCCTCGCTGGGGCATCTGCTCCGGGCCCGTGGCCTTTCAGTGGTCATGCAGAAGCTGGATCCCTACCTCAATGTGGATCCCGGCACGATGAACCCCTTCCAGCACGGCGAGGTCTTCGTGACCGAAGACGGCGCCGAGACGGACCTGGACATCGGACACTATGAGCGTTTCCTCGATGAGAATCTCGATGGGCTCAATAATGTGACGACCGGCCAGATCTATTCCACCGTCATCGAGAAGGAACGCCGCGGCGACTACCTCGGTGACACCGTTCAGGTCATCCCGCATATCACCAATGAGATCAAGCGTCGGATGCGACTTCCCGCTGAGGGCAAGGACGCCCCCGATGTGATCATCACCGAAATCGGCGGCACGGTGGGCGATATCGAGTCCCAGCCGTTCCTCGAAGCGGCCCGCCAGGTCCGTCAGGACATCGGTCGGCAGAACGTCTTCTTCCTCCATGTCTCCCTGGTCCCGTACATCGGACCGAGCCAGGAGCTGAAGACCAAACCCACCCAGCACTCCGTGGCGGCACTGCGGTCCATCGGTATCCAGCCCGACGGCATCGTGCTGCGCAGCGACCGCGAGCTGCCCTCGGAGATCCGCGGCAAGATCTCGCGGATGTGCGATGTGGCCGAGGACGCAGTCATCAACTGCGCCGACGCTCCCAGCATCTATGACATCCCGCGGATCCTGCACCGTCAGGCCATGGACGCTTATGTGGTGCAGGCCCTGGATCTGAAGTTCAAGGACGTGGACTGGTCCAAGTGGTCCAAGCTGCTCAACGTGGTGCACAACCCCGACCATGAGGTCGAGGTCGCGCTGGTGGGCAAGTACATCGACCTGCCCGACGCCTACCTCTCGGTCACCGAGGCGCTGCGGGCCGGTGGGTTCGCTCATAACACCCGGACCAAAATCCGCTGGGTGGCTTCGGACCTGTGCGCCTCCCAGGAAGGTGCCGCCAAGGCGCTGGAGGGCGTGGACGCGATCTGTGTTCCTGGTGGCTTCGGCGTACGTGGCCTCGATGGCAAGATCGGAGCGCTGCGCCATGCTCGTGAGAACGGCATTCCGGCGCTGGGTCTCTGCCTGGGACTCCAGACCATGGTCATGGAATATGCCCGCAACGTCGTGGGCCTGACCGAGGCGAGCTCCACCGAGTTCGATCCGCAGACCGCCTACCCGGTCATCGCCACGATGGCCGAACAGGAAGCCATCGTCGAAGGCGCTGGCGATCTGGGCGGCACCATGCGGCTCGGTGCCTATGACGCGAAGCTCATCGAGGGCTCCGTGGTGGCAGAGACCTACGGCAGCACGCTGATCTCTGAGCGGCACCGTCACCGCTACGAGGTCAACAACACCTACCGCGATCAGCTCTCCGAGGCTGGCCTGGTCTTCTCCGGCACCTCACCGGACGGCACTCTGGTGGAGTTTGTTGAGCTGCCCAAGGAGACACACCCGTACTACGTCTCCACCCAGGCACACCCCGAGTTGAAGTCACGCCCGACGAACGCGCACCCGCTGTTCGCCGGACTGATCCGGGCCGGTCTGGACCGGCAGCTCGCCCAGGGCGGACGCGGCTAATCGATGGCTGCCCAGGACGGGTCACCCGCTCCTGAGCAGGCACGGGAACGGCACCTCCAACGACGCTTGGAGGTGCCGTTCTCGCCTGTAGGCGCGGAGATCGAGGACTATCTCACCCATCTGCGGATCGAACGCGGCTCCGCAGCCAATACGTTGAGCTCCTACCGCAATGATCTGCTGCGCTATGGCGCATTCCTGCTTGAGCGCCGGGTCAGCGAGCTGGGCGGCATCGATGAATCGCTGATCGCCGACTTCCTTGCCAAGCTGCACACCGGCGACGACGGTGGCTCAGCCCTGTCCCAGCGGTCCATGGCTCGCGTGCTCGCCTCCGTGCGGGGAGCGCACCGCTACTGGGCCGGAGAGGGTCGGACGACCCACGACCCGGCCAAGCATGTCGCCGCGCCGAAACCACGCCAGTCCCTGCCCAAGGCGCTGAGCGTCGATGAGGTGCAGCGGCTGCTGGATGCCCCGAGCCGCAACACCGAGCTGGGACTGCGCGACCGCGCGCTGCTGGAATTCCTCTACGCCACCGGCGCACGGATCACCGAGGCGGTCAGCCTCGATGTGGACGATATCCATGAGATTCGCGCCGAGTCTGGTTCTGCTGCGTCTTCCGGATCCGGGCAGGCATCAGATGGTCTGGTCATCGTCCGGGTCACCGGCAAGGGCGATAAGCAACGGATGGTCCCCGTGGGGCGATACGCCCAGCGGGCCATCAACGACTACCTGAGTGCCGGGCGACCGGCTCTTGCCGCGCGCATAGGCCGCCGTGCGCCGTCGCCGGCTCTGTTCTTGAACCGACTCGGCGGCAGGCTATCCCGGCAGTCGGCGTGGACCGTGCTGCAGACTCACGCGGCCGCTGCCGAGATCAGCCAGGAGGTCTCCCCGCATACGCTGCGCCATTCCTGTGCCACGCATCTGCTCGAGGGCGGTGCGGGGATCCGGCTGGTGCAGGAGATGCTCGGCCATGCCTCGGTGACGACCACGCAGATCTACACGAAGGTCACCGCGGAGGCGCTGCAGGAGAGCTACGCCACCGCCCATCCCCGGGCCCGCTAAACGGTCGTCGGCTGCGACCTCTCGCGGCGCCACGTCCCATCTGTTGGGCAGAAACTGTCGGAATGACGCGGGATTCCGGCGTCATTCCGACAATTTCTGCCCAAAGGTTCAATGGGAGGGCGTCCAACGGCTGGTGGGGTGAAGGGAACCTCAGAGGTGCCGCTCGTCCGGACCGTTGTAGACGCTCAGCGGCCGGATCAGGGAGTTGTCCGCGCGCTGTTCGGCGATATGCGCGGTCCATCCGGTGATCCGCGCAGCGATGAACAGCGGGGTGAACATCTCGGTGTCGAAGCCCATCAGATGGTAGGTAGGACCTGCCGGGTAGTCCAGGTTCGGCAGGATGTTCTTCGCCTCACCCATCGCGGCCTCGAGCCCGTCGTAGAGTCCCATGAGTTCTCCGCGGCCGTAGTACTCGACCATGGCGTCCAGTGCCTTCTTCATCGTCGGCACGCGGGAATCCCCGGACTTATAGACGCGGTGACCGAAGCCCATGACCTTGCGCTTCTCTGCGAGGGCCTGCTCCATCCATGCTTTGGCTCGCGCAGCGGCGTCCTCACGCGTCTCGGCCTTATCGATGCCGATCTCCTCGAAGGTGTACATCACGGCCTCATTCGCGCCACCGTGCAGCGGGCCCTTCAGGGCGCCGATCGCGGCGGTGACAGCCGAATGAAGATCCGCCAGCGTGGAGGTCACGACGCGCGCGGTGAATGTGGAGGCATTGAAGGAATGCTCTGCGTAGAGCACCATCGAGACGCGGAAGGCGTCGACGACCTCCTCCGGGGCCTCTTCACCGAAGGTCATCCAGAGGAAGTTCTGCGAGTAGTCCAGGTCATCCCGGGGGTCCACGACTGCGAGGTCCCGGCGGCGACGCTGGTCATAGGCCACCACCGCGGGGAAGGCCGCGAAGAGCTCCTTCGCCTTGGTCAGCTCAGCCTCGGGGGAGGAGTCCCCCGACTTCGGGTGATTCGCGCCCATGACGGAGACGGCTGTCCGACCCACATCCATGGGGTGGGCATCCAGGGGCAGGAGGTCGATGGCAGCCTTGACCCGGGAGTCCAGCGCCCGGTGGGAGCGCTCGAAGGCGACGAACTCTTCCTTCTCGCTCTGGTTCGGCAGTTCACCGGTCCAGAGCAGCAGCGCCACCTCTTCAAAGGTTAGCTCTGCGGCCAATTCCTGGACGGGGTAGCCGCGGTAGAGCAGGGAATTGGACTCCGGGTTCACCTTGGAGATCGCGGTGTAGTCAGCGACTACACCTGCTAGTCCCTTATGGATCTCTTCGGTCATGGGTGACCTCCTTGGGTCTTTGCGGTGCTGCTGTGTACGTCAGGGACGTCGAAATTGAAGATGCCGGTGTCGAAGCTGTTGTAGTTCTCGTAGTCGACCAGTTCGTAGAGACGTGCACGGGTCATCATTTGATCCACAGCGCCCTGCTGGGAACCTTCGGCGGCCAGTGTGTCCAAGGTCCGTTCGATGGCTCCCATGGCTGAGCGTAGCGAGGTCACCGGGTAGATGACCATGGCGACGCCTGTTTCGGCCAGCTCCTGTCGGGTGAACAGCGGGGACTTTCCGAATTCGGTCATGTTCGCCAGGACCGGCACATCGACCGCCTCGCAGACAGCCGCGAACTCGCTCAGGTCCTTCATCGCTTCGGGGAAGATCGCATCTGCTCCCGCGTCCACCAGAGCCTTTGCACGGTCGATGGCGGCGTCGAGGCCTTCGACGGCGCGCAGGTCGGTGCGCGCCATGATCAGGAAGTTCTCATCACGGCGTCCACGGGCGGCGGCCGCGATCCGCTGGGTCGCGGTCTGCAGATCCACCATGTTCTTCCCGTCCAGGTGCCCACAGCGCTTGGGGTTGAACTGGTCTTCGATATGACAGCCGGCGAGTCCTGCGTCTTCGAGCTCCTGGACGGAGCGGGCGACGTTCATGGGCTCACCGAAGCCGGTATCGGCGTCCACCAGCGCCGGCAGATTCGTGGCGCGGGCGATCTGGCCCGCACGCTGAGCGACCTCGGTCAGCGTGGTCAGCCCGATATCGGGCAGGCCCAGCTCATTGGCGAGCACTGCGCCGGAGATGTAGATTCCGTCGAACCCCTTCTCCTCGATGAGCGGAGCCGAGAGCGGAGTGAAGGTGCCCGGGAACTGACGCGCTGCCCCGGGGGTGAGCATGGCGCGCAGGTCTACGCGCTTCTGTGCCGGTGTGACGGAGGAATACAGCATCTCTAGAACAGTCCCTTCGGTGCGGCGGCGGGGTCGATGACCCCTGTTGCGGCGATGATGTTGAGCTGATCGAGTTGCCCGGCCGGAAGCGTCTCCAACGCTTCCACGGCGCCGAGGAAACGTTCGATCTCCGCCTCGGAGATGATCCCCTCGGCCAGCGTGCGGAACTTCGCAATGTACTGCTCCCGAGCGAAGGGCCGCGCGCCCAGCGGATGAGCATCAGCGACGGCGATCTCATCGGTGATCAGCTGACCGTCGGTCATAGTGATCTCCACAGACCCGCCAAAGGCCTTCTCGGCGATATCGGTGGAATGATACCGCCGGGTCCACTCTGGATCCTCGGTGGTCGTGACCTTCTGCCACAGCACGACGGTGTCCTGGCGCTGTGCTCGCTCCGGAGCGTAGGAGTCCACGTGATGCCAGGCGCCATCCTGCAGGGCCACCGTGAAGATATAGGGAATCGAATGATCCAACGTCTCGCGGGAGGCGCTCGGGTCATACTTCTGCGGATCGTTGGCGCCGCTGCCGATCACGTAGTGGGTGTGATGACTGGTGTGGATCACGACCGATTTCACCCGGTCGACGTCGGCGAGTTCGGGGTGCGCGTGATGGAGCCTGCGGGCCAGATCGATCCAGGCCTGGGCCTGATACTCCGCGGAGTGTTCCTTGGTATAGGTGTCCAGGATGGCGCGCTTGGGCTCTCCCGCTTCAGGCAGCGGCACATCATAGGAGGCATCAGGACCATCCAGCATCCAGGCGATGACCCCGTCTTCACCCTCATAGATCGGCACGGGAGAGGTCTGTCCCCGCATGGCGCGGTCAACCGCTTCTACGGCGAGCTTCGCGGCAAATGCCGGGGCATGCGCCTTCCAGGTGGAGATCTCGCCCTTCCTGGACTGCCGGGTGGCGGTGGTGGTGTGCAGGGCTTGGCCCACCGCCTGGAAGATCGTCTCGGCGTCGAGGTTCAGCAGAGTACCGATTCCCGCCGCAGCCGATGGTCCCAGGTGAGCCACATGGTCGATCTTGTGCTTATGCAGCGAGATCGCCTTGACCAGGTCCACCTGGATCTCGTAGCCGCTGGCGATGCCGCGGATCAGCTCGGCGCCGGAGCTGCCGGTGTGCTGAGCCACAGCCAGCACGGCCGGAATATTGTCACCGGGGTGGGAGTACTCTGCGGCGAGGAAGGTGTCGTGGTAGTCGAGCTCACGGACGGCAACACCATTGGCCCAGGCGGCCCACTCGGGGCTCGTCTTGGTATCGACACCGAAGATGGAGGCGCCAGCACCGTGAGCCGAGACGGGGTGGCAGAGGGCCTGGGCCCGTGCGGCGATGATGGGGCCGCGGTTGAGCGAGGCCACTGCCACCGAGGCGTTGTCGATGATCCGGTTGATGACCATCTCCGTGACCTCCGGATCCACCGCCACTGGGTCAGTGGCGACCTTCGCGATCTTCCAGGCCAGCTGGTCCTGGCGGGGGAGGTTTTCGTCGCTGCGGTAGACCCGTACGTTGTGGGAGATCATGCTGCTGTGTCCTTTCGGATCGAGTGTGAAACGCGTGTGGAGTGAGCTGCTGAGTGCTCGGGGGAGCGATGCTGGGCGGTGATATAGGCGAGGCTTCGGCGCAGATGGATGAGCATCGCAGCACCTGCAGTCTCGGCGTCCCCGGAGGCGATGGCGGCACAGACCTCGCGATGTTCCCGTGCGGAGGCGATCAGTCGCGCAGGTTCATGCCGGGCGAGCCGGCGGGCTCGCACCAGGTGCGCGCGCATGCCCCGCAGGGCGTGACTCAGATAGGGGTTGGCCACGGCGACCGAGAGCGCCTCATCCAGTTCGGCGGTCAGCTCGTAGTAGGCCGCGTCGTCGCACGCCGTGTCATCTTGAAGCCCTGTGTCGTCTTGAAGCCCAGTGTCGTCTTGACTTTCAGTGTCGCCGTTACGGGCCGCAGATTCCATGGCCACTTCCGCCGCGGCGAAACGCTCCGCGAGTGAACGAAACTCTTCCGGGTCTCCACGTTCTGCCGCCAGACGGGCGGACTGAACCTCCAGGGGGAGTCGCAGTTCGAAGAGCAGGTCGATGTCTTCGGTGGAGATGGAACTCACGACGGTTCCCCGGCCCCTGGTCTGCACGGCAAGACCGTCGGCGATCAATCGAGACAGTGCCGCCCGCAGAGGGGTCCGGGACAGACCAAGCCGTTCGGCCTGCTCCACTTCACCCAGGAGGGTCTCGGGCGCGAGTTCTCCCTGCAGGATCTCCCCGCGGAGTACCTCATAGGCCCGATCACTTGCACGCATAGCCTCAGTGTATACAGCAGTGGCGTTTCGCGACAGGAATTCTGCAGAAAAGCCATACTTGCTCGGCTCTCTGTATACACAACCCTTTACGCCGTGTGATTCACGTCATACTCTGGTTCTAGCGACCACGCATGAATCCATGAGCAGGAGACCAGCACATGAGAAGTCCGTCTTACCGGCAGCTGCATACTCAATCCTTGGACGATCGCGAAGCATTCTGGCTGGAGGCCGCCGCAACGGTGGACTGGGAGCAGGCACCGGAACGCGCGCTGGATGATTCCGCGGCACCGATCTACCGCTGGTACCCCGAGGCTCGACTTAACCTGAGCTATAACTGCCTGGACCGGCACGTGGAGTCTGGACGTGGGGAGGAGACCGCGCTGATCTATGACTCCGCCGTCACCGGCACCATTCGGCGCTATACCTATGCCGAGTTGACCGATGAGGTGGCACGCTGCGCGGGGATGCTGGCCGAACTCGGTGTGAGCCGCGGAGATCGCGTCATCCTCTACCTCCCGATGATCCCGGAGGCGCCCATTGCAATGCTCGCCTGCGCCAGGCTCGGTGCCGTGCACTCGGTGGTCTTCGGGGGTTTCGCCGCACGGGAGCTGGCCTCACGAATCGATGACGCGGCCCCCGACGTCGTGCTCACCGCGAGCGGGGGAATCGAACCGAACCGGCGAGTGGAGTACCTCCCCACAGTCGCTGAAGCCCTGCGTCTGGCTGCCCATAAGGTGTCCCACGTAGTGGTGGCCCACCGTGACGGCTTTGCGCACGAGGTCGAAGAAGTGTCCGCGGAGTCTGACGCGCACTGGCACAGCTGGGAACAGCTTGCTGGGCAGGCGAGCCCCGCAGCACCGGTGATCGTGGAGTCCACCGATCCGCTCTACATCCTGTACACCTCCGGTACCACCGGCCTGCCCAAGGGCGTCCTGCGAGACCAGGGTGGCACCGCCGTCGCGCTGAGTTGGTCCATGAAGGCGATCTATGACATCGGTCCGGGTCAGACCATGCTCACCGCCTCGGATGTGGGGTGGGTGGTCGGGCACTCATTCATCGTCTACGGGCCTCTGCTGGTTGGCGCCACCACGGTGCTCTATGAGGGCAAGCCAGTGGGAACCCCTGACGCCGGTGCGTTCTGGCGCATGGTCCAGGAACATCGGATCGCAGCCCTGTTCACCGCGCCCACTGCACTGCGCGCCATTCGAAAGACCGATCCAGAGGCAGCTCTGGTGGCCGACTATGACATCTCCTCGCTGCGCCATCTCTTCGCGGCGGGGGAACGCTTGGACCCGGTCACCCAGCGCTGGATCGGGGATGCGCTGCAGGTGCCGGTGATCGATAACTGGTGGCAGACCGAGACTGGGTGGCCGATCGCGGCGAATCCGGTGGGGTATGAAGCGCTCGCGGTGAAAGAAGGCTCCGCCACGCTGCCGATGGTGGGCTATGACGTGGCGGTCCTGGATTCTGCTGGCAATGAGCTGCCACCGGGGGAGGAGGGCAATATCGCGCTGCGCCTTCCCATGCCGCCCGGAACCCTTCCCACACTGTGGGGTGATGATCAGCGGTTCATCGATTCCTACCTCAGTGCGTTCCCCGGCTTCTATGCCACGGGTGATTCGGGGTACCTGGATGCAGAGGGCTACCTCTTCGTGATGGGACGCACCGATGACGTCATCAATGTGGCCGGACATCGCCTCTCCGCAGGGGCCATCGAAGCAGTCGTCGCTGCTCACCCGGCAGTGGCCGAATGTGCTGTGATCGGTCTGGCGGATGAGCTCAAGGGCCAACGTGCCACCGGGTTCGTGGTGCTGAAATCTGGACGCGAGGATGATCCGGAGACCCTGCGCCGGGAACTGACAGAGCTGGTGCGGCGCAATATCGGCCCGGTGGCGGCGTTCAAAGACGTGTCTGTGGTGGCAGCGCTGCCCAAGACGCGTTCCGGGAAGATCCTGCGCAAGACCATGCGCCAGATCGCGGACGGGGAGCAGCCACGTGTCCCTTCCACCATCGAAGACGCTTCCGTCCTGGATGATCTGACTCCCGTGCTGCGTCCCCACCGGTAGGCTGTTCGCTGCGGTGGACGTCTGCTCATCGTGTGAACCGCCCGGGGCCAAGCCGCTGTCCGTGCGCCAGAAGATGAGGGGAACGCATGGACATCCTGCTGCTCGCAGTGGAACTGCTCGGCACCTTCGCCTTCGCGGTCTCCGGGGCCCTGCTCGCCGCGCGCAAAGGCTTCGACGTGGTCGGCTCCATGCTGCTCGCGTCCATGGCAGGGCTCGGCGGCGGCGTCACCCGGGACATCCTGATCGGAGACGGCCCGCCCGCGGCACTCCAACAGCCCTTCTACCTGGCGCCTGTGGTGGTGGCAGTGATCCTGGTGCTCACCGGACTGCTGCACGAGACCAGGCTGCGCCGCACATTGCTGGTCTTCGACGCGATCGGACTCTCCCTGTTCTGCCTCACCGGGACCTTCATCGCCTGGGAGGCAGGGCTCAATGAGATCGCCTGTGTGCTGCTCGGTGTCACCACGGCCGTGGGCGGAGGCGCCATGCGTGACGTCGTGGCCAATGAGACGCCACAGATCTTCAACCCCCGGGGCGTCTATGCAGTGCCGGCAATGCTCGGAGCTGCGCTCACCGTCCTGGCACTGAGCCTGAATCTTCCGCTGATCTGGGCAGGACTCGTGATCGCGGGCCTGGTGTTCACACTGCGCATGATTTCGCTGCGCCGCGGATGGCGAGTGCCGCTTGCGGGACGCCGGGCCAGCGACGCTGAGTAGCCGTGCCGGGTAGGAAGCGCAGAGCAGACGACGCCGGACAACCTTCCAGTGCTACTTCGGTTCTCCATCTTGTCTCAGTCACCACTCGGGGTAACCTGGATCAGTTGCTGTCCGCAGGAGGAAGTTGAGGGATCACGTGAGCGAGCCGGATGCCCAGATGGGCGAAACGCCTATCGGGGATGCGAACGTGTCGAACAACGAGCCCACCGAACTCTTCACCATCCACGGGGACGCCATCATGGGTCCCACCGGCAGGCCGAAGCATGAGTTCGCTGAGCCCGCCCCGCTGACCAGCCACGGCCCCGCTCGAGTGATCGCCATGGTCAACCAGAAGGGTGGAGTCGGCAAGACCACCTCCTCAATCAATATGGGTGCCGCGCTCGCCGAATACGGCCGCCGCGTCCTGATGGTGGACTTCGATCCCCAGGGCGCGCTCTCTGCCGGATTCGGCACCAACCCGCATGAACTGGACACCACCGTCTACAACGTCCTCATGGAACGTGACGTCAAGACCCGTGACGCCATCGTCTCCACTCATGTGGAGAACGTGGACCTGCTCCCGGCAAATATCGATCTCTCCGCGGCCGAGGTGCAGCTGGTCAATGAGGTTGCCCGCGAACAGGTTCTGGACCGGGCGCTTCGCCAGGTCCGCAATGACTACGACGTCATCATTATCGACTGCCAGCCCTCGCTGGGTCTGCTCACCGTCAATGCGCTGACTGCCGCGCACGGGGTCCTGATCCCGCTCGAGGCTGAGTTCTTCGCGCTGCGCGCAGTGGCGCTGCTGGTTGACACCATCGAGAAGGTCCAGGACCGGCTCAACCCCGATCTCGAGGTCGACGGCGTGCTGGTCACCATGGTGGATCTGCGTACGCTCCACGCCAGGGAAGTCATCGCCAGGATCGTCGAAGCCTTCGGCGATAAGGTCTTCGAAACCGTGATCAAACGCTCGGTGAAGTTCCCCGACGCCACCGTCGCGGCGGAACCGATCACCGCTTTCGCACATAAGCACGAGGGAGCCAAGGCCTACCGGCAGCTAGCCCGGGAGCTGATCCTCCGAGGTGGTTCGCCTTAGTGGCGACACCGGTCGAAAGTGCCGAGCACGGGACAGGCGTTGCTCTTGAGGGCGACGGCATCCCGGGCTCCGGGGCGTTCACCGTCACGCTGTCGAACTTCGACGGCCCCTTCGATCTCCTGCTGGGTCTGATCGCCAAACGGGAGATGGACGTCACCGCGGTTGCCATCTCTGCGGTCACCGACGAGTTCATCAGCTACGTGCGGGGACTCTCTCATCACCGCGCACTTGATGAATCCTCGAACTTCATCCTGATCGCCGCCACGCTGCTGGACCTCAAGGCCGCGCAGCTGCTGCCCGGCGGCGAGATCGAATCGGAGGAAGACTTTGCAGCCCTGGAGGCGCGGGACCTCCTCTTTGCTCGCTTGCTGCAGTACCGGGCCTTCAAACACATCGCCGGTCATATTGCGGAGCAGATCCAGCATCACTCCGACCGGTTTCCACGCCAACCCGGCGCGCACCCCGAGCTCGCTGATCTCCTCCCGGAGCTGGTCTTCAAGACCACCCCAGAGGATCTCAAGGCCATCGCCGAGCGCGCCTTCGCCCGTCCCGCGCTGGAACCGGACCAGGTCCGGTTCGAGCACCTGCACTCCCACACCGTGGACATCCGCGCGGAGATGGCGGTCATGACCGAGATGCTGCGTGCCGCCGGTACGGCGAGCTTCACGGATCTGGTCCGTGGGGCGCAGAGCCGGCTCGTCGTCGTCGTCAGGTTTTTAGGATTGTTGGAACTGTTCCGGGATCGCGATGTCCAGTTCGAGCAGGAGGCACCCCTGGGGGAGCTCAATGTCATCTGGTCGGGTCCCGCCAGCGGGGAGACCGCGGCGCTGGATCGTGCCGCCGCCGAATGGTCCGAGCCCAGTGAGCGAAGCTCCCAGCCCGGCGGCCAAAGTTCGGGCCCTCGCGACCACAGCCCCGAGCCCAGCACCCCAGGCCCACGTGGCCAAGGCCCAAGTGAAGCTGAAGGAGAGGAGCCTGCACATGGCTGAATCCATCGACGATGATCTGCTCGCCGCTGCTGAAGCGGTGCTGATGATCACCGAAGAGCCGGTGCCGGCCTTCGAGCTCGCTCAGGTGCTCGAGATTCCCGAGCACCAGGTCATCGCGGTGCTCGATGCGCTGCGCCTGGACATCGATGGAGTCACCGAGGGCTCGCGTCGTCGCGGGTATGAGCTGCGCGAGATCGCCGGGGGATACCGCTACTACTCCCGCGCGGACTACGCCGAGCAGGTTTCAGCCTTCGTGCTCGGTGGTCAGACTACGCGCCTGTCCCAAGCGGCGCTGGAGACCCTGGCAGTGATCGCGTACCGGCAACCGGTGGCCAGGTCTCAGGTCGCCGCCATCCGCGGGGTCAATGTGGACGGCGTGGTGCGCACCCTGGTCCACCGCGGGCTCGTCGACACCGCCGGCACGGATCCGATGACCGGTGCCACGCTCTATACGACCACGGCTGACCTGCTGGAACGCCTGGGAATCAACTCCGTGGAGGAGCTTCCGCAGCTATCCCCGCACCTGCCGGGGATCGAAGCAGCAGAGGAGCTGGGCCAGGAAGCCTGAGCGGCCTGCGAAGTGGACTCAGCGATTGGACACTCCCCATAGAATGGAGACCATGAAATCTTCGGGCCCCGACCGCCGCGCGGACAGTTCGCAGGCGCGAGAGCCACGAGCTGCCCGGGCAGCGCGCACCCCGAGGGCTGGACAGTCTGGCGGTCCGTTCTCCTCGGAGGACCCCCAGCGGATGGTCTCCACCGGCCCCGGACGCGCAAAACCTCGACGGGATGAGGCGGAGGCCAACTTCGCCGCTGTCCATGATGCCGAGGGAATCCGGCTGCAGAAAGTCCTCGCTCAGGCCGGAGTCGCTTCCCGCCGGGTCTGCGAGGCGCTGATCTCCGAAGGTCGCGTCAGCGTGGACGGCAAGGTCATCATCGAACCCGGCATCCGAGTCCAGCCCGATGAGGTCACCATCCACGTGGACGGCGTGCGAATCCAGCTCGGCGTTGCTCACCAGTACGTGATGTTCAACAAGCCAGCCGGTGTGGTCACCACAATGTCTGACCCGCATGGACGCCCATGCATCAATGACTACCTCACCGAGGAGATGAAGGCCGCACGGCTCTTTCACGTGGGTCGCCTCGACGCTGAGACCGAGGGCCTGCTCCTGCTCACCAACGACGGCGAGCTGGCGAATAAGCTGACCCACCCCTCCTACGAGGTGCCCAAGACCTACGTGGTCGAGGTTGCGGGCCCTGTCTATAAAGAGGTGGGCAAGAAGCTGCGCGCCGGCATCGAGCTCGAAGACGGGCCTATCGCAGTGGATGACTACCGGCAGCTGGGCAGCGACGGAAATCGCACCATGATTCAGGTGACCCTGCATTCCGGGCGCAATCGGATCGTGCGCCGCATCTTTGATCACGTGGGGCACCCAGTGCTGCGCCTGGTGCGCACGGCGATCGGTGAGCTGACCATCGGTGGTCAGAACCAGGGCACCGTGCGGGAGCTGGGACGGTTTGAGCTGAGCCATCTGCTCGAGCTGACAAGCACAGAGTCTGAGGCCGCCGAGACGCCGAGCAAGGTTACCGGTTCTGCCAGCGCTGATCCGGCGGAGCGCAGGGTCGAGAACCCATGAATCTGCTGACCGCGCCACCTGCCAGCGCGCGCCGGACCCCGACGGTGTTGATCCGAGGGACCGGACTGCTAGGTACCAGCATCGGTCTTGGACTGCGCGCCGATGGCCATGAGGTGCTGCTCTCTGACCCTTCTGCCTCCGCGCAGGCCATCGCTGCCGATATCGGCGCAGGCATCATCATTGACAGTGCTCCCGCGGACCTCAGCCCGGAGATCGTGATCGTGGCAGCGCCACCGGAGGCTACTGCCGCCGAAGTGGCAGCCGCGCTGCTGAGGTTCCCGGACGCCGTCGTACTGGACATCGCTTCGACCAAAGCGGAAATCCTCGGTCTGCTGCTGGCCCAGGCAGAGGACGACGACGCCGCGCTGACTCGGGCTGATCTGCGCCGCTATGTGGGGACACATCCCATGGCAGGCCGGGAGAAGTCCGGGCCCGTCGCCGCGCGCGGAGAACTCTTCACCTCGATGCCCTGGGTCGTCTGCCCGGCCGTTGATCCGACGTCGGGGGAGCAGCTCTCCGCGACTGAGGCAGTGGCCTGGGCCGAAGAGATCGGACGTCGGCTCGGAGCAACCGTGCACCACCTTGATCCGGCGCGCCACGATGAATCCGTCGCGCTGATCTCTCACCTTCCCCAGATCGCTGCCTCACTCGTGGCCTCCAGGCTTCAGGACGCGCCCACCTCGGCGCTGGCGCTTGCGGGCAATGGGCTGCGCGACGTCACCAGGATTGCGGCCTCGGATCCTGGACTCTGGGTGCAGATACTGTCCTCCAACGCACGTCCCGTAGTGGAGATCCTCTACGGACTGCGGCAGGATGTGGAACGATTGATCAGCACCCTAGAAGACCCACGTGCTCCCGGGGGCCAAGCCGATATCGCGCAGCTGATCGCTGAAGGCAACTCCGGAGTGGCTCGTGTGCCCGGCAAACACGGCGCCCCACCGCAGTCATTTGCGGTGCTCACGGTGATCGTCGATGACAAACCCGGGCAGATTGCTGCGGTGCTCAATGACGTGGCTCGGGTGGGGATCAACGTCGAAGATATGCGCATGGAACATTCCGCCGGCCACCTGGTCGGCATGGTCGAGCTCTCGGTCCTGCCGGGACGACGCGAGGAGCTTGCCGAAGCAATGACTGATTTTGGATGGAAGGTAGTGCTCTCGTGAGTGATGGACAGCGCCTCATTATTGCGGTGGACGGACCCTCAGGTTCGGGTAAATCCAGCGTGTGCCGCGCGGTGGCTACTGCGCTCGGCGCTGCGTACCTGGATACCGGCGCCATGTACCGCGCCGCGACCTGGTACTGCCTGGCCCAGGGAATCGACCTTGATGACGAACAGGCGGTCGCCGTGGCCGTGGAAGAGCTCCCGCTGAAGATCTCCACCGATCCCGATCACCAGGTCATCAGAGTGGGACAGAGCGACGTCACCGACGCCATCCGCGAGACCCGCATCTCCGAGCGCGTCTCCGAGGTCGCAACCAACCGTCCAGCCCGGGCGCTGCTGATCGCCGCCCAGCGACGGTTGATCGATGAATCCGGATTCATCGTGGCCGAGGGGCGCGATATCACCAGCGTGGTGGCCCCCGACGCGCAGGTGCGCGTGCTGCTCACCGCTTCCGCGGAGGCACGGCTGCGTCGCCGCGGTCTGCAGCTGGGTGGCACCGAGACTGCCGAGGCGCTCCGGCGTCAGGTGATCGATCGGGACACCAAGGACTCCACTGCTTCAAACTTCACCGAGGCCGCCGACGGCGTCGCCGTCCTGGACTCCTCGGATCTGACCTTTCAGGAGACTGTCGACGCGTTGATCCAGCGCGTCGATCAGGTCTCCGCCGAACCATTCTCGACACCATCTGCAGGAGCACTCCGTGGCGAATCACGCTGACAATAATCCCTCCGAGACCCCGGAATACGTTCCGCCTGTGGAGGACGATCGACTGGCCGAGCGGGTTGCCGCTATCACCGAGGAAGAAGCCCAGGCGCGCGCCGCTGCCCTGCGCGCCGGTCTCTCCGACTACGAGCTGGCCGAGGAAGACGCTGCCGTCCTGGACTATGACGAGGACGACGAGGACATCGAGCCCTATGTGGCCGCGCCGCCAGCTCTGGCAGTGATCGGACGCCCCAATGTGGGCAAGTCCACCCTGGTCAACCGCATCACCCGTTCCAAGGAAGCCGTGGTCGAGGACGTCCCCGGTGTGACCCGTGACCGGGTGAGCTACGACGCGGAGTGGAACGGCAAGGACTTCACCCTGGTGGACACCGGCGGTTGGGAGCAGGACGCGCGCGGTATGCATAAGCGCGTGGCCGAGCAGGCCGAGATGGCAGTCGATGAGGCCGACGCCGTGGTGTTCGTGGTCGACGGACTCGTCGGTGCCACCGCCGTGGATGAAGCCGTGGTCCGGATGCTGCGCCGCAAGAACAAGCCAGTCCTGCTGGTGGCCAATAAGATCGATGCCCCATCCCAGATGAGCGAGGTCTATAGCCTGTGGAACCTCGGTCTCGGCGAGCCCTACCCGGTCTCCGCGCTGCATGGCACAGGCACCGGTGACCTGCTTGACGCCGCCATCAAGGCGCTCCCAGAGTTTGCCGAACACGGCGGAATGATCCCCACCGGCGGACCCCGCCGCGTGGCCCTGGTGGGTCGCCCCAACGTGGGCAAGTCCTCGCTGCTCAATAAACTGGCTGGTTCCGAGCGCGTCGTGGTCGATGCCAAGGCCGGCACCACGATGGACCCGGTGGATGAGTTCATCGAACTGGGCGGCAAGACCTGGCGTTTCGTGGATACCGCCGGAATCCGGCGCCGCCAGCACATGGCCTCAGGCTCTGAGTACTATGCGATGCTGCGGACCCAGCGTGCACTGGATAAGGCCGAGGTCGCCGTCGTGCTGCTCTCGGTGGAAGAACCAGTCTCCGAGCAGGACGTGCGCATCATTCAGATGGCCGTGGACTCCGGCCGGGCGCTGGTGGTCGCGTATAACAAATGGGACCTCATGGATGAGGAACGCCGCTACTACCTCGAGCGTGAAGTCACCCGTGACCTCGCCCATATCGCCTGGGCTCCTCGAGTGAACTTCTCCGCGCTGACCGGTTGGCATAAGGACAAGCTGGCACCAGCCCTGGAGACCTCATTGGAAAGCTGGGGACGGCGCATCTCCACCGGTCGGCTCAATGCCTTCCTGGGTGAGCTCGTTGCCGCGACCCCGCACCCGGTGCGCAGCGGCAAGCAGCCGAGGATCCTGTTTGCGACCCAGCCCTCCACGCGGCCTCCGCGCTTCGTGCTCTTCACCACCGGGTTCATGGATCCGGGTTACCGCCGTTTCATCACGCGCCGGCTGCGGGAGACCTTCGACTTCACGGGCTCCCCGATCGAGGTCTCCATGCGCGTGCGGGAGAAGCGCAAGCGTAAATAAACACTCATGGGCGGCGGTTTAGGCCGACTCGTTCACGGCAGGTAGAGGTCGTCCGGTACTGGGTCTGCTCAGTACAGGGCGGCCTCGATCTGTCTGGTGATCGAACTGATTGATCCCCAGTCGGACCCTTCAGACATGATCGAGAGCACGTAGGTGCCCTGCGGGTGGCGCACGATCGCGGCGTCGTTGAGGTAGCCGTCAAGGAAACCCACCTTGTTCAGCACTGCTCCGGCGCTGCCGGCGGGGATACCCTGGCGGAAGATATTGCCTTCCATAGCGCTGAGCAGCCGGGTGCGGCTCTCGGAGCTGATGCTCAGCGAACCGGACTCCAGCCTTGTCAGGAACGCGGTGAGGTCATTCGCCGAGGTTCGCGCATAGGCCGGAATGAAGTCTGTGGCGGGGCCACCGGTCTCGGCGGCGATATCGCGCAGGCCTTCCCAGCCGATCTCATCGCGGAAGACATCGGCGCAGGGGTTATCGCTGACCGAGATCATGTCGCGCAGACAGGTGGCGCGGTCCCGGCCGCCGTCCACGGTGTCATCCCAGGACAGCTCCCCGGACTCGACCCGGCTGAGGATCCCGTAGGCGACGAAGAGCTTATAGGTGCTGGCGCTGACTCGTGACTCGGCGCCTGAGGAGGAGCCTGTGCGGCCCGCTCCGCCTAGTTCAGTGACGCTGATCGAGATGTCCCCGGGGTAGGAGGCGGCGAGCTCATCCAGGTAGGAGTTGAGATCGCCGTTGAATGCCGGGGCGTCTGTGGGGAGATCCGGCTGCGGCTGTTCTGGCTCGGGCTCAGGCGCTGGTTCCGGCGCCGGTTCAGCCTCGGCGGGGGAGTCTTCCTCGGTTTCCTCGGCCGCAGCGGCCTCCTCTTCGGCCTCTTCCTCGAGACGCTGCCGTTCTGCCTCTGCGGCAGCTTCGGCTTCTTCCTCCGCCAGGCGCTGTTCCTCGGCAGCAAGTTCATCTAGGTGTTGCTGGCGGGCAGCCTCGAGAGCCTCGGCCCCCTGAGTCACCGCTTCACGCTGCGCGTCGCGGGCGTCCTTGATCTCGGTGGCCAGTGCAGGCAGCGGGGCGTCGGGTTCGGTGTCTGATCCCACGTCGGCAGAATCTGCGCGAGGTGCATCGGACGGCGCGGAATCGGCCGCGTCGTCGTCGGGTTGCAGGGTGCTGGCGTGATCTGCGTCCTGGTTGCTCTCGGCGAAGGCAGGCGTGACGGTGGTGTCATTCGCCTGAACCGGGGCAGGCTGGAACACGGCGGGACTGCAGGAGGTCAACAGGAGTGCGGCCGTGGCAAGCCCAAGCGCCCGGAACTGGTAACTGTGCCGAGCGGGCTTGCCTGTCTGACCGCGATGGGGAAGGTATTCGCGGGGAAGCATGGGCCTGATCGTATCCAGGCACGGGTGCGGGATCGGGGATTTACGTGGTAGAGCGAGGGTCACGATTCGGCAAAGAGTGGATGACCTAGAGGTGATCCATCGGCGTGTCGCGCGATTCAGCCTGCGCGGAAGGGTGAATCGGCACGGTGAAGAGCGGCTTGTTCGCGTTGTGTCGGGGTGAGTCGCAGCAGTCGCCGTGAGGCGGTGTCGAAGAAGGCCAGCTGAGTTTCGGCCAGCACGGACCGGGTGCCGTCCACGCCGTCGCGTACCTCGTAGGCCAAGGTGATGCCTGCGCCCTTGAGCTGCGTGACCCACACGTCGATGGCCGCGGGCACGTCACGGTACTCCAGGCTGGCCAAGTACCGCACCCGATGCTCGACGACGAGCGCCTGGGTCCCCTCTGGCAGCTCATTGAACAGGGGCGCCAGTGGTTCTCCGACAGGGCTGCCGGTATGTGCCGGTGCTCCGAAGGCCCGGATGCGGGCTTCTTCGAGGAGTCGAAGCACCTCGACATTATTGATATGCCCATAGGCGTCCATGTCGCCCCAACGCAGTGGGACACGGGTGTGCAGTCGGGGGTTCGCGGAGCTCAGCGCGCGGTGGGCACCCCCATCATCGACGGTCATGCCCGCCAGCCTAACCCCCACCCTCCGTTTTACCTGGGCTTATGTGTTTTACCGGGCGTACCGGCGGGCCGGTATTCCACATAAGGCCCGGTAAAACGCAGAGCGGGGGTAAGTGCTAGCCGCGGGAGACTCGTCCGCGAAGTGCTCCGAAGGCGAGCGTGAAGCTCAGCGCGCCAACAATCAGTATTGCCAGCAGTCCCGGCCAGAGGTCTGCCCAGACCCAGCCCTCTGAGAGCAGCGAGCGCAGTGATGCCAACAGGTAGGTGATCGGGTTGTAGTCAGCGATTGCGGCGAGCCACCCGGTCAGGGCCTCCAGCGGCAGGAAGGACGTGGTGAGGAACGCGAACGGAAAGAAGAGCAGGAAGGAGGAGTTCACTGCCGCGGGACTCCCGGTGCGAAGCGCGATGGCGTAGGGGAATCCGGTGAAGGCCAAGCCCCAGAGTCCGCCGATCAGGACGAAGGCGAGTGCTCCGAGCACACCGGTGGCGAACTCGACCCCCACCAGGAAGCCAAGGATCAGCACCGGCACGCACAGCGCCATCACGAGCACGAGGTCGGCGACCATGAGCCCAAGGAGCAGCGCTGTCCGGCTCATCGGGGTGAGCAAGAGTCGGTCGAAGTAGCCGCTGCTGATATCGGTGACCAGGTCACTCGCTCGGGAGACTCCTGTCACGGCGAAGACGATGGCGACCGGAAGCTGGAACGCACGGAAGTCCTCGACTCCGATGCCCTCGGCCACTGATTCCAGGGCGCCGATGTTCACCACGAAGAAGAACAGCGGGATGATCAGCGCTGGGATGACCGCTGCAGGATCCCGGGGGATCGCCCGTAGAGCCCGGTACGCGACGGAGGAGAGGTCTCGAAGGAAACCCGCGTTCTTGGGTTCGATCCTTGTGACCGGGGGAGCAGCGGCGGTGGATGAGTTCACTTCGGCTCCTGGGGGTTCTGAGAGGCGGAGGCGCTGGCCATGAAAGCGCTGGAATCGGAGATGCGCTCACCGGTGACGGAGAGGAAGACATCGTCGAGCGAGGGTCGGCGCAGGGATAGCTCGATGACGTCGATCTCGGACACCTGGGCTAGAGCCACGGCGATCGGGCTGATGGCCGAGGGGCCGTCGGAGACGCTCAAGGTCAATGATGGTCCGTTCACCTCAATGTGCTCAACCATGGGAAGCGGCTCCAATGCGTCGCGGGCTTTCGCCGGATCTCCTTCCACGGTCACGATCACCACATCCGTGCCAATCAGACGTTTGAGCTCGGCCGGGCTGCCTTCAGCGACCAGCTTTCCCTGATTGATGATGCCCACACGGTCGGCGAGCTCGTCGGCCTCCTCCAAGTACTGGGTGGTGAGGAAAACTGTCATCCCGAGGTCCTCATTCAATCTCCGCACCTCCTGCCAGACCTTGGCACGACTCACTGGATCCAACCCGGTGGTGGGTTCGTCGAGGAAGAGCACCTGCGGATCGTGGACCAACGCCAGCGCGAGGTCCAGTCGTCGCTTCATCCCGCCGGAATAGGTGCCGATCCGGCGGTCAAGTGCGTCTCCGATGTCCACGAGTGTGACCAGCTGGTCCACCCGGGCCTTCGTGGCCTTGGCGGAGAGTCCGTAGAACCGGCCCTGGAGTGAGAGCATCTCCGCCCCAGTCTGTTTATCGTCAAGGGCTGCCTCCTGCAGGGCAACGCCTGCGCGGAGCCGCACTTCGCCGGGCTGGGTCTCGACGTCATAGCCCGCGACGCTCGCACGACCGGCGGAGGGTTTAAGGAGGGTGCACAGCACGCGAGTCAGCGTGGACTTCCCGGCACCGTTAGGTCCGAGGAATCCGTAGATCTCCCCGGTCTTCACCTCAAGACTGACACCGTCGACGGCGGCCAGTTCGCCGAACCGGCGTTCCACACCTTCTGCGCTGATGGCTATCTCGCTCGAGGCCATATTCGTGTCCCTCCAGAATGCAACGAGTGCCAGACAGTGATGCTTCGAGATGGTGCCCACGCCTGCGGATGACTCAGGATAAAGCGTGGCGAAATGGGCGGCAATGCCGGTGGGCCGGGAGGTGCAACTCCTTCGGGGCCAGGAGGTGGCAAGGTATGCGGTTTGGATAGGGAAGTGGAGACGGGCGGGCACGGAACCCTGGCAGGGTTCACCCACGCCGGGTCATAATCCACGCATGAAGCAGACTCGCGTCATCGCACCGCAGATCAGTGGATCAGATAAGCCCAAGGGACCAGCGTCCTATTTCCCCAGCATCGAGGAGAAGTACAGCCAGCCCATGCAGCACTGGATCGACCTGACGGTGCAGTTGCTGGAGAGCGGCGCGACACATATGGAAACCGTCAATCGACTCAAACAAGACCATCAACTGGGGCACGGTCACGCGAATGCCATCGTCGCCTACGTCAAGGCGAAGCTTGCCGAGTCGAACCCCTGAGACGCGTGCAGGGCAGCGGCATTTGCCCGCGGGGAAGCCGTCCAAACAGCGCGATCCCGGGAACGAAAATACGCCCCGGACCAGTCGGTTTGGGGCGTTTGTATTCTAACGTGATCAATCTTTGGTCGGTCTAGCGCTATTTATGACTTCCGTAATGCGATCTCATATAAATAGCATAATACCCGCAATTATAGGAAATGAAAGGTTTACAAAGTGTCGAGTCTAGGTTCGGAATATGCTCGAGGTGACCCTCTTATGCCGGCGTGTTGCAAGGCGTCGATTGGGGTAACACGCCGTGGTAGCAGAGAGCCCCGCCCAGTGGATGACTGGACGGGGCTACGAACGTTGAAGTTAGTCAGTACGCCTGGTTAGCGCCGTACTCAGCCTGCTCCTGTGTATAACCCTCGAATACGAGCTGGTCAATCAAACCCTGAAGCGAGAACGAGCTGTACTCCAGGTACGACTCTGCCGATCGCACGGCCTGCTCGTTCCAGTCGGCATTCAAATTCTCTACCGCGTACTCAGCTTCTTCGGTCGAATAGCCTTCAAACTCTAGTTGTTCAATGAGGCCCGACCGAGAGAAGCCAGAGAAGTTAATGTAGGACTCGGCAGATGCGAGCGCGTTGTCCTGCCCGCTGCTGGTCTCCGGAGTTTCCTCTTCGACCTCTTCTGCCAGATCTTCTTCGGTTCGGTCGGCTTCCTCCTCGACAGCCTCGGGCTCATCCTCTGCTGCACTCTCAGACGGTTCGGCGGCGACAGAGTCTTCAGGTTCCGAGGAGCTCTCCGTCTGCTCGGCGTTTGAAGCTTCCTGGTTCTGCATCTCTTCGTCTACAGCACTGAAGAACGCACCTGCGATAGCGAATCCAATGATGGCGACGATGAGGCCGATGGCGCCCGTGATGATTCCCGCGATGCCTTGTCCGCGCCCACGGCGCTTGATGAAAGCGAGGATGCCCAAGATGACAGCCAGCGGGCCGAGCAGGAAGCTGACTGCTGCGATCAACGGGATAAAGGCAAGCACCAGGGAGACGATACCGAGCACCATAGAGGCGATACCGAGTCCCTTTTTAGGGGCAGAGTAGGGCTGTTGATCTGGGTAGAGCGGCTGGTTGTATGTAGGTGTAGACATGATTCCCTTCAGGGGTGAATGATTCAGTGCCTAATACTGCCTTATGAAGGGGTCTTGGACCAGCAGTGTTGCTGACAACAGAGATTCGCAGTTGCTAAATAATGCGCTCGGTGCTGTTTAAAACGGGCGTTCTAGTCGCTGCAGCATTTGAATATCCAAGGCGAGTCAAGAAACCGGTGACCCGCGGGCAAATCGCAAAGGACGTGGTGTAAGCGTTATGAGGTTCGCCCACCCAGCGCGTAGTCGCGGCACGGGCGTTTTACTGGCCTGAAGGGGTCGACCCTTCCCGTCCGAGTTGAATCTCTGGCCGGACATGGTTCAGGGACATTGACAATGGATGGCCGGTCGCAAAAATGGCCTCTTGCTTGTCTAAGAAAAAACGAAAGAGCCCCGGTTTCCTTTAATCTAAAAGGAAGCAGAGGCTCTTCGTGTTGGTCGGGCTAGCGGGATTTGAACCCACGACCTTCCGTCCCCCAGACGGACGCGCTACCAAGCTGCGCTATAGCCCGAAATCCTCCCAGCGAACACGCCGGAAGCACCAGGAAAGTCTACCGCATGAATCGCGGGTGGACCGCATCGAGCAAGCCGGTGGGTGGGCGCGGAAGACTCCACGCCCACCCATCACGCCGAGGTCAGGGCAGAATCAGCTCTTCGTGCTGTTTCGAGCCGAGCCCCAGATATCGATGCCGCCGTCGACGGCGTGCTCATCGATCGCGTCCAGCTCTTCCTTGCTGAAGGAGCGCTGCTCCAGAGCGGCAAGGTTGCTCTTCAGCTGCTCGGGACGGCTCGCCCCGATGACCAGGGAGGAGACCCGGTCGTCACGCAGTGCCCAGGCAAGCGCCATCTGCGCCAGGCTCTGCCCGCGCGCGGAAGCGATCTCGTTGAGCGAACGGATATGACCCAGGTTCTCCTCGGTGAGGAAGTCATCCCGGAAGGACGCCTTGGTCGCCGCGCGGGAATCCGAGGGCACGCCGTCGAGGTACTTATCAGTCAGCATCCCCTGGGCCAGCGCACTGAAGCCGATGACCCCTGCGCCGATCTCCTCCACTGCATCCAGTAGGCCCTCGGTCTCGATCCAGCGGTTGAGCATCGAGTAGGAGGGCTGGTGGATGAGCAGGGGAGTGCCGAGATCCTTCAGGATCGCAGCAGCCTTGATCGTGTCCTCGGCGGAGTATGAGGAGATGCCCGCGTAGAGGGCCTTGCCGGAGCGCACCGCCGTGTCCAGCGCGGACATGGTCTCCTCCAGCGGAGTATCGGCATCTGGGCGGTGCGAGTAGAAGATGTCGACGTAGTCCAAGCCCATACGGCTCAGCGACTGGTCGAGGCTTGAGAGCAGGTGCTTGCGGCTGCCCGTAGGTCCGCCATAGGGGCCGGGCCACATGGTCCAGCCGGCCTTGGTCGAGATGACCAGCTCGTCGCGCAGTCCGGCAAAGTCTTCGCGCACGATCCTGCCAAAGTTGATCTCGGCAGACCCTGGGGGAGGACCGTAGTTATTAGCGAGGTCGAAGTGGGTGATCCCATGGTCGAAGGCCATGTGAATGATCTCGCGCTGGTTCTCGAGGGCGAAGTCATCGCCGAAGTTGTGCCAGAGCCCCAGCGAGAGTGGGGGCAGCACGAGGCCGGAGCGGCCCACGCGGCGGTACTCCGCGTTGTCGTAGCGGTCTTCAGCGGGAACGTACATGTTGGCTCCTGGAATTCGCAGTGTCAGTGTGCTCGGTGTCGGGGTCAGCGGCGCCAGTCGTCGAGGCATCAGCTGTGAGGCCTCGGTCATTCTCTGGGCAGTTAACCTGGCAATCCTGACAGTCGGCTGACCCTTGATCACCTTACGCCTGCCCGATGGGTCTTATAGACAGGAGAAAGTTCACCTGCCAACATGGCCGCTATGCGCCCATATACGATCGTTGCCTGCAGTGCGGTAGTCGCCATCACCGTGAATGTCCTCTTGGACCTGAACACGGATCTGCACATGCTGGTGCGCTGGGTGATCGCCGTGGGCATCGCCATGGTCGTGACTTTGGCCTTGTCCAAGTGGACCGGGATCAGCAGTCGGCGTGAGCTCGGCAGAACTCGCTAACGGGGTGAACTTCTGCCTCACCCGCCAGGTCCCGGTGACGCTGTAGCGTCCGCAGCTATGTCCACTCGCTCGGCCTCTCCTGCGTCAACGTCCTCGCGCCCTCGGTGGATGCTGACCGGGACACTGGGGGTCGCCTCATTTCTGGTGGTCGCGCTTGTAGTGGAGCCAGACCTCTTCGGCGTCCATCAGATCCTGGGTCCCGCGCAGATAATCCCATTCAGAGGAGCGTTGGCTCTGATACTTGGTATTTCGGCCCTCTTAGTAGCTGCTGCGTGGCTGATCCTCAGGAGCTCACGCGATTGGATAGCCGTCGTTCTCGTGGTGCTGCTCGCAGGAAACGTATGGAATCTCGGAGTTCTCCTCAATCGCGGCATCGAGGTGGACGCGCATTCGACCCAGACTGACGGTGCCCTCGTGGTCTTGTCCTGGAATACCCAGGGTGGCGGAGCCTCGGCTGAGCAGATCGTGAGGCTGATCCTCGAGCATGAAGCGGATGTCGCCATGTTGCCTGAGACCACGGCGGAGACCGCGATGGAGGTCAGGGACAGACTCGCTCAGGAGGGGTACGAGGTCTCCGCTGACATCACTGATGGCGGGCTGGGCTACCCGATCACCCCCACTGCGCTAGTAGTGCGTGCTGAGCTGGGGGAGTATCGCCATGATCCGGGGGCCGGCAGTACGCCGGGTCTGCCGAGCGGGGTGTGGCGTCCAGTCGATCCCACGCAACCTGTCTTAGTTGCGGTGCATACTGCACCACCGCTTCCCTCAATGATGGGGCAATGGCGCGCAGGTCTTGGGTGGGCTGCTGCGCAGTGCGACTTCGACGTCGTGATGGCTGGTGACTTCAACTCCACCATCGACCACTGGAACGACTTCACCGCAGGGACGCCAGACGCCGACCTGGCGGGCTGTCTGGATGCAGCGGCTGCGGTCGGTTCCGGCTCTGTGGGGACCTGGCCGACGGGTGTGCCGAAACATTTTGGGGCGCCGATCGACCACGTTCTGACGGGATCACAGTGGCAGACGGACAGCTTCAAGGTCTTGGATGACGAGAGCGCGGCGCGGAGCGACCATCGTCCCGTCGTGGCCGAGGTGTCACGAGTCGAGTGAACGAACGGCGACGGTAGTAGGCGCTGCTTCCCCGCAGCCTAGATCACTGCGCCGTGCTGCGAATCGGCATGCTCAAGACTCCACGGACCGGGATGGGTCCGGCGAGATCGTCTGCGACGCGGTGCATACCGATCTTCTCCGCCACTCGCTCCGAGGCCCGGTTCTCCGGGTGAATGATGACCACCAACTCGGTCTCCGCAGTATGCTCCCGTGCAAAATCTCGACAAGCTGCGGCCGCTTCGCTGGCATACCCGTGATTCTGGTGTTCGGTGCGCACCCGGAACCCCACCTCAAGCTTCCGAGTGCCATTGACCGACTGCCAGGTCAGACCGCAGTCGCCGATGAACTCACCGTCGTGCGTCTGGATGATCCAGAGTCCATAGCCGTGCTCCGCGTACCTGCGTTGATTGCGGGAGATCCACTCTGCGGCCTCCTGCCGCGACTTCGGCGCCGGGTAGTAGTGCATGACCTCAGAGTCACCGAGAAGGGCTGCCATGTCGTCCAGGTCAGCAGGGTCCATCTCGCGGAACCGGAGCCGGGCTGTGGGATCTGGGACTGTCATAGACGAAATCCTAGTGATCTGCCGGTGCCGGGTTCGCTGAGCTTGATTTGAATTACGTGTGGCCACGTCCTTGAAGCTGTGGCTCCCGGAGTCAGTTCTCGGGGAAGAAGAGTTCTTCGATCCGGCACTCAAAGAGTGCTGCCATCCGAAAGGCGAGCGGCAGAGACGGATCAAACTTCCCGCGCTCAATGGAGATGATGGTTTGGCGGGATACCCCAAGTTCGTCCGCGAGGCGCTGCTGGGACCATTCCTTCTCGCGTCGCGAGTCGAGCACCTTATTGCGCACGCTATCCGCTCCGCCGCGCCAGGAAGTATCTGATTCCCACTGACGCGAAGGCAACACCGACAACCCCGATGAGCAGCAGCGACGGGTCCACCGATTGGTCCCCCGGGATGTACGTGAGAATCAGGGCGGTGACCCCTGCGAGGGCGACGATGTCAGTGAGAGCACCCGCAGCGGCTTGTTCATACCAGCCTGATTCCACAGAATCCTCAGGGCTCTCAGCGGCGCCTGCCAGCGAATCCCTGTCCACCATGAGGGCGTAGGCAAGAGCTGTCGTTGGTGCCGACAGGCAGAGTGAGAACACGATTCCGCCCATGACGGGATCTGTCCCTGCTACACCGAGGCCGACCGCGAGAACGCCTAGGGCGATTCCCAAGATCAAGCCGATGGGGATGGCGACGGCCAATGCCGAAAAGCGACCTCCTCCAAACTTCACCCGGCCCCATTTTGTCCGTGCACTCTGACTCGTCATCACGAGACCCTTTCGTTGTAAAGGAAGCTTTACATGTAAAGCCTCCTGTACAACGGGCACTGCTGTCAATAGCTGCGCAGAGTCGATCTGCTGAAGCGTCATTCTTGCCGAATTAGCAAGATGGCACGCTGATATCGCATGACGGGCGTAGTCTTCGATGATGAGCCACGAAAACCACCACGACCCGATCGATCACCAACTCACGCGCGTGCTGGAACTCGATGCCACAGTGTTCGAAGCAAGCCTCACAGCGGCGCTTGACCTGTCCCAGGTGAGCTCACCGCGCGGCGTCGTCGATCTCGGTGCAGGGACCGGCACTGGAAGCAGGATGTTGCGTTCCAGATTCCCGGAAGCCACCATCACGGCTGTCGATAATGACCCCAGCATGATTCGTGGACTCCGGAACCAGGGTTTCGAGGCGCTGAAAGCTGACCTGGATGCAGGGTTTCCCCACTTGGCTGCGGGGCCGATTGATCTTGTCTGGGCTGCCTCATCGCTGCACCATGTGGGGGAGCCGGACCGGCTGCTCTCCGGGATCCGCAGAGAACTCAGCGCTGAGGGTGAGCTGGTCGTCGTCGAGATTTCTGAACTGCCGAGATTCTTGAGCGATCCTGCCGATGCTCAGCTGGAACAACGATGCCTCACCGCAGCCAGCGCTGAGGGGTGGAACACCTACCCGGATTGGACCAGCTCGATCGAAGCCGCGGGGTTCAGGGTCAGTAAAACTGAGCGGCAGACCTCTGTGCCACCCTCAGCGCAGGCCCGTGAATACGCCCAGCATTGGCTGCCACGGTACCTGCAGTTGGAGACTCTCAGCGGAGGAGACCGGACGGCGCTCAGCCGCCTTCTAAAGAACTTCTCTGCCGATACCGAGCTGGACCCTCGGATCACTCGGACCGTATGGGTAGGCACCCCGGTCTGAGCTGACCACGTCATGTCATGCGAGGATTGCCAGACGCCGATCGGCTGAAGCGCGACAATAAGACTTTGCCCATCAAGACGAGGTGACGTGATGGCTCTACCCCTGTGGCTCGCAGATGTTCTGGCTAAGCTCCTGCAGAAAGCACCCGGCTCGCAACTCCCCGAAGAAGTCGCCTTCAAGGATCTACCGGCTGTGACCGAGGAGATCGTGATCCCCACGCGCCACGGGCAGCTGCGCGCGATCCGGTACTTCCCGCCGAATGATCCGGCGGCGAAGGGCGTCTACGTGAATTTTCACGGGGGCGGATTCGTGATGCGCAACCCGGAGCAGGACGACGCGCTCTGCCGGTTCATCGCCTTCCACGCGGGTGTCACGGTGCTCAATGTGGATTACATTCCTGCTCCTGAGTCACGTTTTCCCGGTCCGGTCGAGCAAGCCTACGACGCCGTCGCCTGGGCGGCCGCTGAAGAGCGGTCCTGGCGGGGAGACAAGCTGGCCGTGGGAGGTCAATCGGCAGGTGGGGCGCTCGCAGCAGGTGCTGCCCGGCTCGCGCTTGAAACGGCAGCGCCTTCCATCTCGCTGCAGGTGTTGATGTATCCGGCGTTGGATCTGACCATTCCCGTGACGCAGAAGTGGGCGCCGGGTAAGGAAAAGTTCCTCGTCCGTATGGGTCCGGTGTTCAACGCGGCGTACTCGCCGAATATTCAACTGCGTCGCGACAGACTGGCGTCACCGGCATCCGAGTCTGACAAGGGCTCACTGGTCGGCATCCCACCGGCACTGATCGTCTCGGCGGAGAAGGACATTCTTCGCGATGAGGCCGCACGGTATGCCTCCCGGCTGCGGGAAGCCGATGCGTTGATCGATCATCTGGATCTCCAAGGTGTCGGTCACGCCTTCAATATGCTCGGGGCCACGCGCGAAGTAGTCCTGCCGGTCTACGAAGAGATCGCAGCAGCCGTCAGGACACGGCTTCAGTCTTGAACGCAGTCGCCGAGATCGCCGCATGGGGTCGGCGTCCCGCATCCGCCCGACGCTCGATCTCGAAATTGTCGAATCCGGCCTGCGTCAGTACCGAGCTCATAGCGTCCACGGACCAGTAGTAGGCCGTTGCGATCGCGTGATCGAAAGGCTCGGCTGAGGGTCCTTCGAAGAACCCGACCAACAGTTGCCCGTCAGGTGCGAGAGCGCGATGGAACCCCTCAAGGATCGCCAGCAGTTCATGACTCGGGGTGTGAATCAGCGAGTACCAGGCAAGGATGCCGCGGAGAGAATCATCGTGTAGACCTAGCTGACTCATGGAACCGACGGTGAAGGGCACTTCTGGGTAGCGTGCACGCGCGTTCTCGATGAATTCAGGTACCAGATCTATCCCGCTGGTCTTGACCCCGAGTGAACGGAGGTAGGCGGTCCAGTGACCGGGGCCGCAGCCAGCGTCCAGTGCGGGACCATTTCCAAGCTTTGAGGACCACTGCGCGATAGTTCTCCGGTCGGATTCGTGCCTCTGATCCAGGGACCCCAAGCGGTCCGTGTACTCGAGCGCGCGCCCCGAGTAGGCGCGCATCAGTTGCGCATCGCCGGACCGACTCATCGGATTCCCCTCATCACGGCTTAGCCGCCTGTTCCAACTCGATCACGGTGCCGAGGTTCTTGTCATGGAGACGGATCACCGCGTCCTCTGAGGTGAACTCCAGAAGCTGGTTGCGGCTGTTCCCGCGAGCGCTGAATTGCAGACCGGGGAATCTGTTGCGGAAGCTGATGATGCCGGTCCGTGTGACGAACTGCAGGTGCCTCACGCCGTCGGCCTCGGTGCCGGTCTTCGGCTGCGGCAGTTCAACAAAACTGACACTCCATCCCTCCGCGCGTAGCGGTTCGTGGAGCTCCAGGATGGCGATCAGCCGACCATTGATGTCATTCTCGCTGATCCATCGGCCCATCTCGGAGAGCTCTGTCTTGAGTTCGGCGTAGCGCTCATTGGTGGACAATTCGAGGCACAGCGTGTCGTTCTGGACAAGTTCGCTGCGGATGCCCAGCTGGTCGATGAGGCGGTCGGCTCCGTGAATCGAGCTTTGGTAGAGCTTCGCGATGTCCATACCCCTACGCTACTTTGCGAGTGGATCAGTTGCTTTGCGAGTGGATCAGCGGCGCGGAGATCGCGACAGCAGGTCTAGGGCGGGATAACCTCGCGTCATGATGAGAGCAGACACGGCATGGCGCAGGCGGGCTCAGCGGGCATGCATTCCGCTCGCCGTCGTCGTCGTTCTCAGCCTCAGCGGATGCACGGCGTCCCCGGAGACCACGGTGGTTGAGGGCACCGGAGAAGAACGGACCGTGCAGTGGAAGGATTATCCGGGCCACGCCTCCACCGACCAGGACACCGTTCTGGAAGCACCATCACCGGAAGAGGGGGAGCGCCGTGCGCTTCGAATACTCACCGAGATCGAGGCCGCGCTCACCGAGGCTTACGGCTTGGGCTGGAGCAGCCAGGGCGAATCCGGATGGTTTGAGTACTCCGGGAACGGATATGGCGGGAACTCCTACCTGACCACCTATAACTCAAGCACCAGAGTCAGTGACGGCGTCCCGAATGGAAAGGAATCCTGGCGCGAAGCACTTGACCTCATTGATGAGATTCTTGTGGATGATGGCCTTGGAGGTCTGGTTCTGCACCACGATTTCTCTACCGCGACCGATGAAGAAGCCTGGCCTGATGAGGCAGTGGAGAAGTTCGGCAGTTCTGATGAAGAACAGTTCTGGCAGTGGTCTGCAGACTCTGTCGGTGAATCGCAGTGGGTGAGCGTCACGCTTAGCGATGTCGCCCAGGACCGGACAGGTCAAGCAGCCGAAGTCCTTGAGGACATGGGCCTAGAAGGAGAATCAGTGGCGATCTCCTACGGGGTCACGACGGTGCCTTCGGACCACCGAGACGAGTTCCGGCACGCATTGGAACCCTTCGAAGGTCTGCAGAAGCCCGAAGGCACCCACTCCGATTAATCCTCCCGGAGATCTAAGTCCTCCCGGGGAGCTTAGAACTGCAGGATCGGCTTCAGCGTGGTCCCGGCCGCAGAGTCCGCGAAAGCGGTGTTGATCTCAACGAACGGGTAGCTCTTCGTGAGCTTATCGAAGGGGAACTTCCCCTCCTGGTAGAGGGCGATCATCCGTGGAATGAACTCCTTGGGCACTGCGTCTCCCTCGATCACCAAGCTGATGGTGATGCCGGAGACCAGCAATGTTCCGATGTCGAAGGGGGCTTCGGTGCCCAGTTTCGCAGCACCCACCAACGCTCCATGACCCTGAACGGCGAGTGACTTGGTCATCTGCGAGAAGACCTGCGGGATTCCCGTGGTGTCCAGGGCGTACTCCGCCCCACCGTAGGTGATCTCCTTGACCGCCTCCACTGGGTCGACGTCCTTGGAGTTCACGGTGTGTGTTGCGCCGAGTTCCTTGGCGAACTCCAAGCGTTCAGGCACGATGTCGACCATCACGATGGTGGTCGCGCCGGCCGCTTTGGCTGCCAGCATTCCGGCCATGCCCACGGCACCCGTGCCGTAGATGACGACGGAAGATCCTGGCTTGGGGTGAAGCACGTTGAGGATGGCCCCGGCTCCTGTCATGATCCCGCAGCCCAGTGGGCCGAGGATCTCCAAGGGAGCGTCGTCTGGAACTTTGACGGCCGTGTGCGCAGGCACGTTGGTGTACTCAGAGAAAGAAGACTGCCCGAAGAAGTGGGATCCCACGCGTTCCCCCGATTCGGTGCTGAACGCGGTAGACCCGTCAGTGCGCTGCGCTCCGAAGTTTTGGTCGTAGAAGCTCTCGCAATACATGGGGTGACCGCTCAGGCACTGCTGGCAGGCACCGCAGAACGCGGGTCCCAGAACCACCTTGTCCCCGACCTTGTATCCGGAGACTGCGGAGCCCACGTGGTCCACGATCCCGGCACCCTCGTGACCCAGGACCACGGGCTGCGGCACGGGATACCACTGATCACGAATGATCGCATCGGTGTGGCAGACACCTGAGGCGATGATCTTCACCCGCAGCTCATTGGGCTGGGGTTCATCAAGAGTGAGTTCGCGAATCTCGAGATCTTCATTCGGAGCGACGGCGACTGCTGCTTTGGTCTTCATGGTGTTCCCTTTCGAGGTGTGTGAGAACGGCGACGGTGCATCGCAGAATTCCGCGGCCTTGCGTTACCGGCGAGGCGGTGTCCCAAGGGCCTAGCGCCACGCTACGCCCGTTGGTTGATCCCGCGCGGGTGATGACCCAAGGTTGAGCTGCAGCGGAGGATGGGGCGCAGACAGCCCTGTGACGGGGCACTCATACTGCGCCAGGAATTCAACTCTCTCCCTACGGAAGCGTAGAGTCAGAGGCGTGATGGAAGTAGATAACAAGCAGATCTTGGAGGAGGCGTTGTCTCGCCGCACCATTGCGGTGATTTCGCATCCGGATGCGGGCAAGTCCACGTTGAGCGAGGCGCTGTTGCTTCACTCCAACGCAATCACCGAAGCCGGAGCGATCCACGGCAAGGCCGGTCGCCGAGGCACAGTCTCTGACTGGATGGAGATGGAGAAGGCTCGCGGTATCTCAGTGAGTTCCGCGGTGCTCCAGTTCACCGTAGGCGACGCGATCGTAAACCTGGTGGACACCCCCGGGCACGCTGACTTCTCCGAAGACACCTTCCGCGTCCTCGCCGCCGTGGACGCCGTGATCATGCTGATCGATGCGGCCAAGGGCATGGAAGCCCAGACCATGAAGCTCTTCGAGGTCTGCCGAGCACGCAAGCTCCCGGTCATCACCGTGATCAACAAATGGGACCGCCCAGGTCAGGACGCTCTGGAGCTGGTCGACGAGATCCTCACCCGCACGGGGATGCGCTCTATGCCGCGTAACTGGCCGGTCGGGGACTCCGGGCACATGCTCGGGCTGCTCAACCCTGATGCCATGACGATGAACCGCTACACCCGTGCTCCGGGTGGCGCGAAGAAGGTTCTTGCCGAGGCTCTCACGGCTGAGGTTGCTGAGGCGGAGTATGCCGATGATTGGCAGCGCGCAGTGGAGGAATCCTCCCTGCTGGAAGTCGATGATCAGTTCTATGACCGCGAGGCCTTCCTCGCCCAGGACGCGACCCCGCTGTTCTTCGCCTCCGCGGTGCAGAACATCGGCGTGGAGGAGCTGCTGCACTTCATCATGGAGCAGGGCCCGCCGCCGCAGGCCCGCCCCGACGCCGAGGGCACTCCCTATTCGCTGACTTCGGACTTCAGCGGATATGTCTTCAAGGTCCAGACCGGTATGGACAAGGCCCACCGTGACCGCATCGCGTTCATGCGCATCTGCTCGGGGGTTTTCGAGCGCGGAATGGTCGCCACCCATGCGCAGTCAGAGAAGCCCTTTGCCACCAAGTACTCCCAGCAGGTCTTCGGCCGCGACCGCACCACCGTGGACACCGCTTGGCCCGGCGACGTCGTCGGTCTGGTCAATGCCTCGACGCTGCGTCCCGGTGACACGCTCTACGCGGGTCAATCAGTGATGTTCCCGCCCTTCAAGCCCTTCGCTCCGGAACACTTCAGGGTCGGCAAGACCGGTGACGCGTCGAAGCATAAGCAGTTCCGCAAGGGCATCGAGCAGCTGGACCGTGAGGGTGTCATCCAGGTGTTCTACTCCGAACGCCGTGGTCAGCAGCGTCCGGTGCTCGGCGCCGTCGGCCCGATGCAGTTCGAAGTGGTGTCCGCGCGGATGGAATCCGATTTCGGCGCCTCGGTGTCCTTCGACGCCCTTGAATACTCCGTCGCTCGAGACATCGACGAGGAAGCAGCAGAGATCCTGCGTGAACGGCAGGATTGTGAAGTTCTCAATCGCAGCGACGGGACCCCCGTAGCGCTGTTCAGAGACCCGTGGAGGTTGCGCACAGTTCAGCGCGACCATCCGCAATTGTCCCTGGATCTTCCAGGTGGCACACCAAGCGGTTCGGTCTCCGCAAGGATGTGACCGATCGCCGAGGGCTGCGGGCAACCCATGCAGAACCCTCTTGGAAGGAACACCATGCACGCTGTTACACGAGTAGAACTCTTCGAGGCGGTTAAGACCGCGTTTGAACCGTCCACGACACCAACTCCGACTCCGACCCTGCCGAAGGATCTGGTCGCAGCTGCCATCGCCTCAGGTGCTCGGCCTGCGGTAGTCGCTGAGTTAGAAGCGTTGCAGGACGATCTGCAGATCCGCCGGATGCGTGAACTGTGGGGGCACTTCCCGAATATGCCGGTGGACTCGACCTCAGCGGCCCGCTGAGCGCACGGGGCTGACGCCGCGAAAGCCGCGGCGTAGGCTCTGGGCATGGTCAGGAAACACAGCACGGCGGCGATCGAGAGGACCACCAAGCGAGCCTGGGCACGGTGGGTCAGCATCCTCGACGACGCCGAGGCAGCTGCTCTGCCTCATCCCGAGATTGTCGGGATCGCCTATGACAACATGCCCGCCGGGGTGGAGAATCCAGGTTGGTGGGCCCAGGGCGTGGCGGTCGCCTACGAACAGGACCGCGGTCTGCGGCGCCCAGGGGAGTCCCGCAAGGGTGAGTTCCAAGCCTCCATCTCGAAGACCTATCCCGGCGATATGGACGCTGCGCTGCGTGCCTGGGTGGATCTCGTCGCCGGGCGGGACTCCTTCGGCGGCGTTCCAGTTCAGGGTGAGCCCGGCACGTCCTCAACTGAACGTTGGCGGTACTGGCGTGCGGCCCTGACCGATGGGTCCAGAATCGCGGTCACGATCTCGGCGAAACCGGGCGGGAAGTCATCCTTGGGGATCGGTCACACGAAGCTGGGATCCCCAGAAGAGGTCGAGCGCTGGAAGGCTATCTGGCGAGAGATGCTCGGCGAGCTCTAGTAGTGGGTCGAACCGGCCTGGTAGCGGCCAAGTGTGGCGTCCCTGAACTCGTAGAAGCGTCCCTCGGTGATGCTCTTGCGGATGTCGTCCACGAGTTTGATCGTGTAGTACTCGTTGTGGATCGTGCACAGCGTGTTGTAGAGCATCTCCTTGGCCTTATAGAGGTGATGCAGGTAGGCCCGGGTGTAATTCGCGCAGGTATAGCATCCGCACTCGTCGTCAATGGGAGAGAAGTCCTTCTTGAACCTGGCCTGCGGAATGTTGTAGCGGCCATCCGGGTGGTAGACCCTTCCGTTGCGCGCGACCCGTGAAGGGGACACGCAGTCAAAGGTGTCCGCGCCGTTCTCGATGGCCGTGAAGAAGTCCTCAGGCTCGGAGATGCCCAGCAGATGCCGTGGTTTGTTCTCGGGCAGCTCCTCAGACACCCAGCCCACGATGATGCCCAGGTTCTCCTTATCCAGTGCTCCGCCGATGCCGAAGCCGTCGAAGCTCTGCCCCTCGATCTCCATAGCGCCGAGATCCTTCGCGGCTTTGCGCCGCAGGTCCTCGTACTGAGCCCCCTGCAGGACGCCGAAGAGCGCCTGATAGGGGCGATGGCTGCGCTCCGCGGTGAGCTTCCGGTGCGCAGAGAGGCAGCGCTCGGCCCACAGACGGGTGCGCTCCAGGGAGGTCTCCTGGTAGCCGCGAGTGTTGAAAAGCGTGGTCAGCTCATCGAAGGCGAAGATCATGTCCGCGCCGATCTCATGCTGGAGCCGCATGGAGATCTCCGGGGTGAACCGGTGGGTGGTGCCGTCGATATGAGACTTGAAGGTGACGCCGTCGTCGTCCACCAGCGCCAGACGCTCCTTATCGGGAGCCACTGCTGCGTCGTCGGGGACCACCGAGGCGTCCATCGTGATGACTTTCTTGAAGCCGGCGCCCAGGCTCATCACCTGGAATCCACCGGAGTCGGTGAAGGTTGGCCCGGGCCAGTTCATGAATTTTCCCAGTCCGCCCGCGGCATCGAGCACATCTGTGCCCGGCTGCAGGTTCAGGTGGTACGCGTTGGCAAGTGTCGCCTGCGCACCTACCTCTAGCATCTCTTCGGGGCGGACGGACTTGATCGTGGCCTTGGTCGCGACTGGGATGAACGCGGGGGTGCGGATGTCGCCGTGCGGAGTGCGGATCGTGCCGGTACGCCCGAGTGCTCCATCGATCCGGGCTTCCACGCTGAACCCAAAGGCATCCCGATTCGCCTGCGGATGCGGGGAGGTCGCTTCGGAGGAGGCGGACAAGGGCTCTTCGTTCGACTGATTCGGCACCCGATAAGTGTAGGGCAGGCGGGTCCTATGCTTAGTCGGTGCCCACACTTGAGACTATGACCAACGCGCTACGCCGGCTCTGGCGCAGTGCGGCCGAGATCCTCCCCGGTGCCGCGCTCGCCCTGATCATCGCCATTGCTGCTCATCGGATCATTGCCGGGCTGAGCCCGGTGATCTCCGGTCTGTTGGTGGCCGTCATCGCTGGTATCGCTCTGCGCACCCTGGGCTGGGTGCCCTGGTGGGCCGAACGTGGCCTTGGCTGGGTCGCGAAGCAGCTGCTGCGGGCTGGAATCGTGCTTCTGGGACTCCAGCTGGCGCTGGGCGACCTGCTGGGCCTCGGCTGGGAGGTGCTGCTGGTCGTGGTGGTCACCGTGGCGGTCACATTCTTCGGGATGCTGGCGCTGGGCAGGGTCTTTGGCACGCCCCGCGGGACAACAATGCTCCTGGCTACCGGTACTGCGATCTGCGGCGCATCAGCGGTGGCGGCTGCGGCGGCGGCGATTGATCGCGGGGACGGCAAGGACGACGACGGCGCACCGGTGCAGTCTGCCGCTGCGGCGGCCGTCGCAGTGGTCACCCTCTACGGGACCCTCGCGATGCTTGCACTTCCCCCGCTGGGAGGTCTGTTGGGTTTCGGTGAGGAACAGATGGGGGTGTGGATCGGGGCCAGCGTGCACGAGGTGGGCCAGGTGGTAGCTGCCGGGGGAGTGATCGGAGCGGTGGCACTGGCCACTGCGACTCTGGTGAAACTCGCTCGGGTGGTCCTGCTGGCTCCCGTAGTGGCAGGAATCAGCCTGTCCGCGCGACGTAGGCGCAGCGCGGAAGCAGGACATGGTGCCCGAAGACGGCCGCCGCTGATCCCGCTCTTCGTGGTGGGGTTCCTGGCGATGATGGCCCTGCGTTCGCTGACCGACCTTCCAGCGTCCACCGTGGACTTCTGGTCCCAGGTCACCACCATGCTGCTGACCACGGCGATGGTAGGGGTTGGGGCCGCAGTTGATCTGCGTCGGCTGCTGCGCCAGGGCGGTCCTGCACTTCTCCTGGGCGGGGCCGGGACGGTGTTAGCGCTGGGGACCGGGCTTCTCGGCGTCGTGCTGCTCCTCGGCTGACTTCCGGCGTACCGGGCCTGTTGCCCTAATCTCGACACCCATTCGAAACTATGTTCGAATAGCGGTATGAGGTGGCAAGCGCAGGCGGTTCAGGAGAGCGAGGGTGCTGCCCTCATTCCGCTCAAGGGATTGATGCGCTCGGTGCGCACCCCGGAGTTCGAGGGGGTGACCTTCCATGAGGTGGCGGCAAAGACTGTACTGAACAAGGTGCCAGGTCAGTCCAATATGCCGTTCTCCTGGACAGTGAATCCCACGCGTGGCTGCCTCCATCAGTGCGTCTACTGCCTGAGTCCCGAGACTCTCATCCTCATGGCCAGCGGGACACAGAAGTTGCTTCGGGACGTGATCGTCGGTGACGAGGTCGTCGGCACCGAGTTTGATGGGAAGTATCGGCGCTTCGTGAAATCCACAGTGAGTGCCAAGTGGGGTACAACTAAGCCTGCGTACCGAGTAAGTCTGCGTGACGGCACCGAGATCGTGGCCAGCGGAGACCACCGCTTCCTCACCGAGCGGGGGTGGAAATACGTTGTTCCTTCCCAGGAGGTCGGACAACGTCCCTATCTCACTGAGAACAACAGGCTCATGGGATTCGGGCTTGGGATGGCGCCGGAAGCATACGTCTCTCCCGAAGAGAACTCTCAATATCGACATGGATATCTGACGGGGATGATCCGCGGGGACGGCATGCTCATCGATCGGACCTATACGCGAGCTTCGACCGGGAAGCCTTATCGCGTGACGATCTTCCGACTCGCCCTCAGCGATCCCGAAGCGCTCATCAGAAGCAAGGAGTATCTTGCGCTGGCCGGAATCAATACTGCATTGAAGCCCTATGTCACAGCAGGTCAAAAGCCGATGCAAGCTATATACACCGCGACCCGTGCGAACCACCGCGATATAAGCATGCTGATTGAATGGCCGGAGCATCCCTCGACGGACTGGATGCGGGGATATTTGGCAGGTTTCTTTGACGCAGAAGGTTCGTACTCCCAAGGCGCTTTGCGCTTTACCAATGCTGACCAGGAGATGCTTTCCCAAGGTCTTGCGGCACTAGACGCGCTCGATCTCCCCGGCGTCATCGAGCCTCCCAAAGCCAACGGGGTCGCCGCTCTACGAGTTCGCGGGGGCCGCGCTGCACACAGGCGTTTCTTTCACAGCGTTGCCCCAAGTATTGAGCGGAAACTCAATCTCCTGGGTGCGGCCATCAAAACCTCGAGTGACTTGCATGTCTCACGCATTGAACCGCTCGGATCACCCCAGCCGCTGATCGACATCACCACCAGTACGGGTGACTTCATCGCAAATGGCGTGGTCAGTCATAACTGTTTCGCGCGGAAGACCCACGAGTATCTCGATCTGGACGCGGGCAAGGACTTCGATTCACAGATCATCGTGAAGACCAACGTTGCCGAGGTGCTCCGTGCGGAGCTGGGGAGACCTTCTTGGAAACGTGAGCACGTGGCGCTGGGGACCAACACGGACCCCTACCAGCGGGCCGAAGGCCGGTATCAGCTCATGCCCGGCATCATCCGGGCGCTCGCCGATTCGGGAACGCCGTTCTCCATCCTGACCAAGGGCCCGCTCCTGAAGCGCGATCTTCCGCTGCTGCAGGAGGCGGCGCGTCAGGTTCCGGTCTCCGTCGCCGTCTCGCTGGCAGTGATGGACCCGGAACTGCAGCAGAAGGTGGAACCAGGAACGCCCGACCCGCGGGCACGGTTGAACCTCATCCGCTCGATCACCGACGCCGGGTTGGACTGCTCGGTGCTGGCCATGCCGATTCTGCCCTGGCTCACCGATGGCGCCGAGAGAATCGACACCTTGCACGCGGCCCTCTCCGACGCAGGAGCCAGCTACGTCACCACCGGCGCCCTGCATCTTCGTCCTGGCGCGCGTGAATGGTTCATGCAGTGGCTCGCCCGTGAATACCCGGGTCTGGTGGGCAAGTACCGCCGCATCTACGGAGGTGGTTCGTACGCCTCGAAGGAGTACCGGCACTGGCTTGCGGATTCGGCACGGGCCGCACGCCGTCGTCACGGTTTCCAGAAGCCGGCGGACTTCATGTGGCGGGAACGCAATGATCCAGATTCCCCCGTGCTGTCCCAGCAAGCCGTTTCGTCCCAGCAGATTGCGGCGGCCTCAACCCCGGCGCAGCCGGCCCTCTTCTAAGCCAGGCTTCTTCCATAATCTGGTGACAACTCCGCTCGGGCATGCACACTCAGCCGTAGAAGAAGCGCACTGCGTGGAAGAAGACCGGTGCGGCGAAGCACAGCGAGTCGAGGCGGTCCATGATCCCACCGTGTCCCGGGATCGTAGAGCCGAAGTCCTTGATGCCTCGGTCGCGTTTGATGGCCGACATCACCAGGCCTCCGGCGAAACCCATCACACAGGAGATAAACGCCAGCAGCGCGGCCATCCCTGGTGAGAACGGTGTGATCCACCACAGTGCGGCGCCGAGGGCCGTGGCCGAGAGCACTCCGCCGATGAATCCTTCCCAGGTCTTGTTGGGACTCACGCTCGGTGCGATCGGGTGTTTGCCAAGCGTCTTTCCCCACACGTACTGCAGAACATCCGAGCCCTGCACCACAATCAACAGGAACAGCAGAAGATGAGCTCCGGTGGCTCCGCCGGCTCCAGGCGCTGACCCTTCGGCGGCCTCGCGGCCCAATTCCATGGCCACCGGTAGCTGCAAGAGCGCCGGGGCGTGGCTCAAGGCATAGACACACACCATCAATGCCCATTGGATGCTCGCGGTCCGCTGCAGGAATCCCGTGGTCTGCCCTGCAAGCGCATTGCGCGCCGGGAGGAAGAGGAAGGCGTAGACCGGGATGAATACGCTGAACATGCCGTACCAGTGCTCCCACACGAACCAGTAGTGCACCGCGGGGATGATGAACACCAGCCACACCAGTACTTTGTGGTCTCCTCGGCCGGTGGGGGAGATGGTGATGAATTCGCGCAGTGCAAGAAGCGACAGCAGCAGGAACAGGGCAATCGTGACTGTTTCGCCGGCGGCCAGGACAGCCCCGATCAGACCGACCATCAGCCACCACGCGTTGATGCGCTGCTTCAGATTGGTGATGGTGCTCGTGGTGCCCATGCGACGACCCAGAAGCCAGGCGATCGCGGAGGCCAGCACCAGGACTACGAGGACGCCGCCGAGGAGTCTCAGCGAGGATGAATCGAGGAGCCCCAGTTCCCAGTCAGTCACGGATTCTCCCTCTTGGCCGGGCTCGGAGGAGCTGGGGGGTCATTCTCGGCTGCAGCGGCACCAGAGGCTGGTGGGTCCTGATATTCAGCCAGGCAGTCCACAAGAACCTGCCTGGCGCGGCTCAGAAACGTTGCTCTGTCCTCATCGGGATCCACGTGGAGGGGATCGCAGAAGACGACAGTCGAGAGATGCGGAACCGGAATCACCTCGCCCTTGGGGAGAATTCGACCGAGGTTGGCCAGCGTCACCGGGACGACAGGCACCTCGGGGTGAAGCCTTGCCAGCTTGTAGAGCCCACCGTGAAAGGCGGCGATCGTCTCGCCGTCGCCCCGGGTGCCTTCGGGGAAGATGATCAGTGAATCACCGGCGGTCAGCACCTCAGCCATGCCTTCCACCTGGCCCTTGGGGCTGACCCCTGAATCCGAAGTGCGCTGCCGAGTGTCACTCGAGCCGTGACGTTCGACCAGATAGGCGTTGAAGATCTGCTCGGCAAAGGCCTTGCGCACCCCAGAGCCCCAGTAGTCCTTGGCGGCCACCGGGCGGGCGCGCTTCTGAAGCTCTGCCGGAAGTGCGGCCCAGATGGTGAGGAAGTCCAGGTGACTGGAATGATTCGCATAGTAGATCGCCTGCTTCGGCAGACGAAGTTCGGATTCGCCGGTCGCCGTGACGGCGCGCGCCCCGGCGAAGGCGCTGATCAGTTTTGCGAGGCTCCGCCGGGATCCTCCGACCATGCTCACGTGCTCGGCGCCATGCTGCGCGCGCGGAGCACGGCGCTGACTCGGCGCAACCTGCGCATACAGGTGATCAGGGACCCTGCGGCGATGAGGACCAGCGTGGCGAACAACACCCAGCCATCGGAGAAGGGCAGCCATGGCTCGGCGATGCTCAACAGGACCCCGATCATCAAGAGCCACATGCGATGCGGTTTCGCCAACGGTCCGTCGAAGAAATTCCCTGTGCCCAGCGCGGCGCCGAGGCTGCGGATGTAGGCAGTGAGCAGGGCAAGTATGGCGGCGAGGAAACCCAGCATCACCCCGAGATCGACCTCTCCCACGGTCAGGAGTCCGGCGGCGGCGATGCCTGCCGCCCCGAGGAACAGCACATCGGAAATCCGATCGGGCAGCTCATTGTAGATATCGCCCACAGGGGAGCTCATACCTTTTTCTACCGCCAGCATTCCGTCGAGCATGTTCAGCAACAACCGCAGCGGGATGCAGGCGGCAGCAGCGGCCAGCAGGACGGCTCGGGCGGTGGAGTCCTCGGTCTGTGCGGACCATATGAGCGCAGCGGCGCCGATCGCAGCGAACAGCACCGAGCCGAGGGATATCTGGTTGGGGGTGAGCTTGGCCGCGGCAAGGATGTCTGCAGATTTTGCTGCCCATCCGGTGCTGCGCTGCGGGATGTCCCGCCGGTCCGATCCCTGGCTCATATGTTGTGTCCGCTCCTTTGGCGATGTGCCTCAGTCCACACGCTAGTACTAGTTGGGCGGAACCGGGAGTAGCGCGTGATCAATTCCGTGGTGTTGTCTCACTTTTATGTACAGTACGAGCATGAACACTCGGCGAAGGCCAGTCTCCAGAAGAAATCTGCGCGACCATGGGATCGCCGGTGCCTGGGGCTTCGCAGAGGCCACGTTCTTCTTCGTCGTCCCGGATGTGTGGACGACCTGGGTGGGGCTGCGCAGACCGAAGCGCGCACTCGGCACCACGGTTTCCGCGCTTGGTGGTGCGATGCTCGGTGGGACGCTGACCTACTGGTGGGGCCGCAAGGTCGCCGATCAGACCTCCCGCAGGGTGCTGGTGAAGGTTCCCGCGATCACCGACGGGATGATCACTGAGGTGGAGCAGGAAGTGACGAAGTCCGGTTCGGCTTCCTTATTGCGAGGGCCCACTCGGGGTGTTCCGTATAAGCTCTACGCCCGAACAGCCGGGTTGCAGCGGACCTCTTTGCTGAAGTTTCTTGCCTGGAGTGTGCCAGGACGATTGATTCGGTTCATCGTGATGACCTCCGCAGCCTCCCTCATCGCCGCTCTGGCACGCCGCAAGTTCCCTGGAATCTCCGAGCGGCGCATCTCGATCGCTTTCTGGGCCTACTGGGTAGCCTTCTATGCGGTGTTCATTCCCGTAATGTCCCGCCGCCACCGAAGCTGAGGAGCTGCATGACTTTCACCCACGCCGAGACATTTACCACCCGTCCCACACTTCAGGGCAATCACGGGATGACGGCCTCCACCCATTGGCTCGCCACAGCCTCATCCCAGGCAGTCCTGGAACGCGGGGGCAATGCTTTTGACGCCGCCGTCACAGGAGCCTTCGTGCTGCATGTCGTGGAACCGCACCTCAATGGTCCCGGTGGCGATATGGTCGGTCTCTTCGCGACAGCCCAGGCTCCCGGTTCGCCACAGGTCCTCATGGGGCAGGGCCCGGCGCCGAGGAACGCCAGCATCGCGCACTTCCGCGCCCTCGGGTTGGACAGCGTGCCGGGTGCGGGAGCCCTCGCCGCGGCGATTCCGGCCGCCGTCGACGCGTGGTTGGTGCTGCTGCGTGATCATGGCACCTGGGAGCTTGAGGAGGTGCTGGCCTTCGCGATCGGATATGCAGAGGAGGGGCACCCGATCCTGCCGGGAGCCGTGCGGGCAATTCGTGCCGTGGCCGAGCTGTTCCGTGAGCACTGGCCCTCTTCCGCGGAGCTCTGGATGCCAGATGGGGAGATCCCCGAGCCGGGGCAGGTGGTGCGCAATCTGGAATACGCCGGGGTGCTGCGCGGGCTGATCAGAGCCGGGGAGCGCGCCGAGGGGCGGGCAGCGCGGATTCAGGCGGCCAGGCAGGAATGGAAGACCGGACGGGTTGCCCAGGCGGCGGCTGAGTTCATCCAGGTGCCACACCGACATTCCGACGGCGGTGACTATGCCGGGGTGATGGAGCTCGAGGACTTCAACGACCATACGGCGGGGTATGAGGAGCCGATCTCCATCGAGTTCCGTGGGTACACGATCGCGAAGTCCGCAGCCTGGGGCCAGGGTCCAGCGCTGCTTCAGGCGTTGAAAATCCTGGAAGGCTACTCCGATCAGGAACTCGATCCAGGCACCGAACTCGGTGCGCATCTGATCCTCGAAGCGCAGAAGCTCGCGCTCGCCGATCGAGACACTTACTACGGGGACACCGAGGTGGACCTGGAGTATCTGCTCTCAGATGATTATGCCGCCCTGCGCCGCGCGCAGATCAGTCAGCGGGCCTCGGTTGAATTCCACCCCGGTGATGTTCCTGGCGTTGCGAAGGTACTCCCGGCCCTGTTTGACGTCTCCGAGGCTGCCTCCGGTGTCGGCGCGGGGGAGCCGACTGTCTCCAAGGCGGGGGAGACCAAGGGGGATACCTGTCACCTTGATGTGGTGGACCGGTGGGGCAATATCGTCTCGGCCACACCCTCGGGCGGATGGCTGCAATCGTCCCCCACCATTCCTGGACTGGGATTCTGTCTGGGAACCAGATTGCAGATGACGTGGTTGGACGAGCGCTCCGCTTCGGGGCTCGCGCCGGGCAAGCGTCCGCGCACCACGCTGACCCCCACCCTGGTGTCCAAGGATGGGAAGCCCGTGATGGCACTGGGAACTCCAGGCGGGGACCAGCAGGACCAGTGGCAACTTCCCATGCTGCTGCGCATGCTCATCGGTGGGCACACAGCACAGCAGGCCATCGACGCGCCCACGCTTCACACGACGTCGATGCCAGGGTCCTTCTGGCCGCGCGCCTGGGAGCCAGGTGGAGCGGTTGTAGAAGACCGGCTTGGGACCGAGGTCATCGAAGGGCTACGCAGGCGGGGCCACCGCGTGACCACAGCAGGGGACTGGTCCCTGGGACGGCTCTCCTGTGTGTTGCGTGATCCAGAGACCGGAATGCTCAGCGCCGCGGCCAATGCACGCGGGGCGCAGGGGTACGCCGCGGGACGGTAAGGATGAGTGATCGTGACGGTCCATGGTGAACCGGGTGCAGAGTTTGCAATGATGTCCCCATGAGCATTATCAAGATCAACGCCATCACGGTCCCTGAGAACTCCGGCGACGAGCTGGGCAAGCGGTTTGCGGCCCGTCGTGACTCGATGGAGGGAACCTCAGGGTTCGAAGGCTTCGAGCTGCTCCAGCCGACCGACGAGCGACGCACCTGGCTGGTCATCACCCGATGGGCCACCGAGGAGGACTTCGAGAACTGGCGCACTTCCCAGGACTTCCAGAAGTCCCACGGGGCGAACGAAGCATCCTCGGCAGAGCCGCCGAAGAAGCCAGTGGGCATGTCTGCTGAGCTGTGGAGCTATACGGTATCGGTGACTGGCTAGGTGGAACCCAGGACGTGCTGGTAATCTAAATCGGTCGGTTGCTCGAGGAATTTGATTCCTCGAATTGCACAGCCGACGGGCCTCCGTAGCTCAGGGGATAGAGCGTTGGTTTCCGGTACCAAAAGTCGTGGGTTCGATTCCCGCCGGGGGCACAGTACGAATCAGGTCCGCATTCCTTTCCGATTAAGGGATGCGGACCTTTTTTGTGCCCGCTCCCAGGTAGCTAAATCCGTTAGGGCGAAACTCTCTTACAGCATCGCACCGGCAGGGACTGGAGTGTCGACAGATAAGATCCGCCGGATCATCCGAACCGGGCACTTGTCGGTGGCCACACCTCCCGGGTTTTCGCCCCCACTCATCCGGACCTCGGACCTACAGGACTGGCTTGATGCGGGGGAGTAGTGCCCAGATCTCTGCGCTCGGGAAGTCCAGAGTCCTTATAGCGCCGATGCGAGGATGGCGACACCGAACAACACCCATAGGACGCCGACCATTGCTATGACCCGCGGTGTCTGCATTTCCCAGAGCTTTCGGCCGAGCTTTCCCTGGGTGGCCTTCGCTACGCCAGCCATGCCCCGAAAGATGGGGCGCCGCAAAATGACGAACAGCACGCCCGCCACGGCGATACCGGCGCCCATTATTAGGGGCGCGAGCTCTGTGGGTCCGGTCGAAGGTTCAGCATCCCGGATGAAGAAATAGCCGATCACGACCCAGAACACCCCCATGAGGCGAAAGAAGATCGGCTTCATCGTGAACTTGCCTCGCTTCTCCGCGGGGAGGGGTTCCTGCAGCCAACGAAGCAACGGACCAGCAAAGAGAATGAGGGTCAGACCCACGATAAGAACAAAATAGCCAACGGGGCTGGGGTCCAATTGAGCTCCTCTGATTGATGCTCAGTACACGAAATAAGCCCGTCTGGGACGTTTCACCAGACGGGCCGCACTAGCCCACAGGGGGAGGGCTAGGTGATCTACGCTACATGACAGGCATCGCGGCGCGCCCTAGCGAGGCCGGATTCTTCGTTGCGGCGGGTGGAATTGATCAGATAGAGACTCGAAGCCCCGCCCAGGAAATCTCCTGGACGGGGCGGCGCACGTTCCTTTTGATCAGTCCGGCTGGTTCGCTCCGTATTTCTGCCTGCTCCTGCGTGTACCCCTTGAACACGAGCTGATCGATCAGCCCCTGGAGTGAGCTGTCTGCCGCACGTAGTGTGGGCACATGGAGAAAGCGGACGGATCCAACAACATCATCTACGGCATGATCTTCGGGATGCTGTTTGGCCTGGTCATCGGAATGGTCGTCTTCGACAACATCGCGCTTGGCATGGGAGTAGGAATGGCCTTCGGTGTCGCCATCGGCGCCGGATTGCATGCCATCCACAAGGATGACGGTGAGAAAGAAGACGATCAGGATGACATCGCCTCGGCTGAGAACTAAGCCGTAGACGGAACTCCAGGACAAGACGGAAGGTCCCGATCCTTGCATCAGGGATCGGGACCTTCTCGATGTCCGGCAGTAGATCGAGTCTGGAGATGACTCTCAGTAAGCGACCGCGAAGCGTTCGTTCCTGTGCTGGGGCTTCTCCACCTCATCGATGAATGCAACGCCCAGGTCCGCTCCGGAGAGGTCTGAGTTGCCGGCGTCGTCGTTGATCAGCACGTCCCCACCGGTGCGATAGGTGCCCTTGCGCTCGCCGGGGTTATAGGCGCCGAAGCCTGCCGCAGGGCTGATGTAGAACCACCTGAGAGCTTCATCGGCTGCGCGAAGATCTTCCAGAACTTCGATCATCTCGATGGACTCCGGCTTGAACTCCTGGGGGAAGGCATCCGTGTCGATGAGTCGGGGACCGTCCTCGGAGACCTTCAGCGAACCCGCGCCGCCGAGCACACCGAGGCGCACACCGTGCTTGGCCGCGAGAGGAATCAGCGTGCCCGCCACCTCTGCGACCTTGCCAAGCATGTCGCCACGCGGAGCCAGGGCGAGAAGAACGACATCAGTCTTGGACACGAGATCGGCGAGAAGCTCAGGGCTCGTGGCGTCACCGGTCACGTAGCTCACGCCCGCAATCGGGTCTTCTGGCGCTCGACGCGATATAGCCACGACTTCATGTCCGCGTGAGGCGGCTTCAGCGGCGATGTGCCCTCCCGCGTACCCAGTTCCACCGAGGACAGTGATGTGTGACATGAGTGCTCCTTCTGTTCACAGGGCGCAGGCCTAGTGTCCGCGCATCTGGACACTTCTAACAACAGGCACCTAGTAACGCTTCCCGTCCAGTCAATGAAGTAAGCGGCCGGCGGGAAGTTCGGCTGGAACCCCGGCGGATTGTGGCGACGGAGGGTTATCCCACGTAGAGCTGCCAGGCGTGGCTGTCTGGATCTGCCACGAGCGATTCAAACCCCCAAGGTTGTTGCGTGGGTGACGCCAACACCGTGCCGCCAGCGCTGACCATGCGCTCTGTGACGCCGTTGATCAGTTCTGCATCAGGCAGGCTGAATCCGAGCAGGCACTCGCTGGTCTCAGGTGCGGCGATTGCTCGGTCACCGAGAACCCAACCGAAACCTGGCGAAGGAATGAGGCAGAGATAGGTCTCGCCGGAGAGTCGGAACTGGAGGGGTTCCGGCATGCCGTCCGGAGCGAGGTCACCTACAGGGTCTAACCCCAGGCCATCCCGGTAGAACGTGAATGACCGCTGCCGGTCGGAGATAGCCAGACTGATGGTGAAGGAATGGGACATTGGAATCTCAAGTCCGCGAAGAGGCCGTGAGTACCTCTTCGAGCCGGGCGTAGCTGGTCTCCATTCCATCGGTCATGCCGGTATCCAAGATCATGTCTCGAACCTCGGCGTTGGGGTAGGTGATGACCAGGGTGAGGAGTGTGCCGCCGTCGAGCGGTGTCAGCGTCTGTTCATTGAGGTTCGGCTCTCCGGGCACTCCCTCCATGGACTCGGTGTTGACTTCGCGATAGGGCTCGTCCAGTTCCTTGAGCTCACCGGAGAGCGCGAAGCCATCCGAGCCGTCTTCTTCCTTGACCCATGCGAAGCGGTAGGGATCCCCGACCTTCTCGGCGACTTGGCAGTCGGACATGCGCCATCCATCGGGTCCCAGCAGCCATTGCCGCAGCAGTTCGGGATCTCTGTGGGCTTGGCGAACCTGCTCCGTGGTGCCACGAATCACGCGGCTGATGCGCACCTGGGTGTCGCTGAGCACCTGGGTCATCACTGTTTTGGATGCAGCGAAGGAGGAGGTGTCCTCCAAGACTCCGTCGATCTGACCCATCGCGGCGGCCATTCCCTCTTCCATGGCCATATCGATGAGCTGTTGATAGTCCGCAGCGGAGTTGAACCACGTGGTGGTGGTGACCCGTGAGCCCTCAGCCGTCTCGTCGAAATCTAGCCGCATTCGCATGTTGGGCATCTCCGTGCTGGGCACCCAGCGCTCGTCGGCAAAGCCATCGGTGACTTCGAAGGAGCGTCCGGGTTCTACTGAGAGAAACTCCCAGTAGCCGCAGGACCGGGTGCCGTCAGGCCCGGTCATCCAATAATGCGACCGGCCCCCGGGAAAGAGATCGTGCCGGGTAAATGTGGCGGGCCATTCGGGTGGACCCCAGAATCTCTCGAGCTGGCGTGGGTCCGCGTATGCGTCCCAGAGCCGCTTGATCGCGACCGGGAACTCAGCGACCACGGTCATGGTCAGTGCTTCGGCGTCTTTGCTGACTGAGGTGATGGGCATGTCAAACCTTCTTCGTCTCCGTGCTGCTTAGCGTGTGCCGGTGGGAGTCACCTGGGGTCCTGCTTCAGGAGTGCGTCCAGGCGGGAGATACGGCCCTGCCAGATGAGTTCGAAGTCATCAAGGAGGGTCTGGGCTTCTCGAATCGTGTCGGGATTGCCTCGGACCAGGCGCTCGCGACCCTGTTGTCGCTTGATCACCAGATCTGCGCCTTCTAAGACGCTGACGTGTTTCTGCACGGCAGCGAAGGACATCTCATACAACGACGCCAAAGCCGAGACTGTGGCTTCTTCGTGGAGTGTGCGTCGCATGATGTCCCTGCGAGTGGCGTCTGCCAGGGCTCGGAAGATCCGGTCTGCCTGGGCGTCACTGAGAATCATCGAGTTTTCCTAATGTGTAACCATGTGGTTGTAAGTTAATCCGCGCCCGGTCAGGGGTCAAGGGTTCTCAGCCGGGCTTTTTCGCAGCTTCGGCCAGCAGTACGTCGAGTGCGGTTGTGACCAGAGGGTCAGAGGCTCGGTCCTGTTTTATGTGGGCCACGATTCGACGCTGCACCGTGGGGTTGCGCAGCGGTCTCACCGCGGTACCCCTCGGCACTGTGCGCAGGGCGAGGTGGGGCAGCACCGTGATGCCCAATCCTGCCGCCACCAGTGAAAGTGCAGCATTGTGGTCATCCAGGCGTGCCGCGAACTGGGGTGTGAATCCTGCCGCCTGACAGGCCGTGCGGATCATCCGACCATTGGGGCTGTCATTGATGTCGTGATCCACCCACATCTGATCCGCCAGCTGATGGACTTCGACCACGGTGGCTGCAGCAAGCGGATGTCCGGAGGGAACGACGACGGCGAAGTCCTCGTCCCGCAGCGGGTGTCGGAGGTAGCCACTGAAGTGTTCTTCAGGCTCTAGCGGGGATTCATTGCGGATGTCGATGTCCACCGCGGAGGCAGCCTTCTCGGCATACGGTTCATTGAGGCTGATCTCCACGGTGAGCTCGGGTTCGATGGTGCGAAGGGTTGCCACGACGCTGGGCAGCCACTCTTTTGCGGCGGAGGTGAAGCTTGCCAGCACGAGGTGTCTGGACCGGCCATGACGTAAGTCCGCGACCAGCCGTTCCAACTCATCCAGACCCTGGAGCACCTCGGCGCTGCCCTGGGCCAAGCGTGAACCAGCCGGGGTGGGACGCAGCCCTCGACCGCTGCGCTCGAAGAGGGTGAGTCCGGTCTCCTGGGCCAATGTGGACATGTGTTGGCTCACGGTGGCGGGGGAGTAGTGCAGACTTCGTGCAGCACCCTGAATGGAGCCCGTAGCGATCACTGACTGGAGCACGCGGAGTCTGTGGGGATTCAACATGACCTCTAGTATGCCCATCATTCGGTAAACACGAACAGAGATACGGTTTTATCTGCTTGTCCTGACGGATCAAGTCACTCAGGATGGACCCCATGACGCTTTCAAGTTTTCTCGGTCTGCTGGCTGTTTCGGCAGTTCTGGCGATCACGCCGGGTCAGGACACCATGCTCGCCCTGCGTAACGCCTTGATCTCCCGCCGGGCAGGGCTTGGTGCGGCCACCGGATCCTCGATGGCGGCGCTGATCTGGGCCGCGCTCGCGGCAACGGGTCTGGCAGCGCTTTTTCAGGCATCGCCGGTGGCCTATGAGCTGCTGAGTCTGATTGGGGGGCTGTATGTCATCTTCCTCGGTGTGCGCGCGATTCGGAGCGCGCGCATCATTCTGAAGAAACATGCGCGCGCCGTCGTCGGGGTCCCGGCCCTGGTTGGAGGCCCTTATGACCCGCAGGTTCCCGCTGATGTCCCCGCGCCTCCTGCAGATCAAGGGTCAAAGGGGACGGCGCAGGCGGACCTCCGGACCGGCAGAACCGGGCGTCGCCGCGGTACGCCCACTTTCCGCAGCACTTTCCTTATTGGCCTCGCCAGCTGCATGACCAACCCCAAGGTGGGTCTCTTCTTTCTGGCGCTCTTCCCCCAGTTCACTCCCGTAGGCGCCTCACCGGCATTTGCGATCGGGGTGCTCGGCGGCACAGTGGCCGCGAGTATGTGGGTCTACCTGATCGGCGTCGTTCTGCTGGTGGACGCGGCGAATAACTGGCTGTCCAACCCCAGGGTGACGGGGCGCATTGAAATGGGCAGCGGGCTGACCCTTGCCGGCCTCGGGATCTATCTCAGTGCGAGCGGCATCCTCGGCCTGCTGAGTTAGAGTCCACATCCCGTCCGGTGGCGTCTCTATCTAGCCCACCTAACATCTATTGGGCACAATAGGGCGTTCTAAATTCCTCTATTCCGCGTATTCCGCCGAGAAGTGCCCAACGGATGGGCGGGGCAGGTGCGGCGAAGGCTCTTGTCCGGGAGCGCTCCAAAGACCAGGCCCCAGGCCGAACCCCGTAGACTGTTCCGGTGACTCCAGAAGAACTCTCCGCCGTTGTCAGAAGCGTCCTCGCCGAAGCTGTAGAAGCCGGTGAGCTCAGCGTCGATCTGCCCGAGAACGTCGTCGTCGAGCGACCCAAGAACCGCGATCATGGCGATTGGGCCACGAACATCGCGCTTCAGCTCGCCAAGAAGGCCGGAATGGCCCCTCGCCAGTTCGCCGAGGTCCTGGCCGCCCGCCTGGAGCAGGTTCCCGGCGTGGAGCGGATCGAGATCGCCGGACCCGGATTCATCAACATCACCGTGGAGACCGCCGCTGCGGGCCTGCTGGCGCGCACCATTGTGGAGGCGGGGGTCACCTTCGGCCATAACGAGGCACTGGCCGGACGCACTGTGAACATCGAATTCGTCTCCGCCAACCCCACGGGACCGCTGCACATCGGTCACACCCGCTGGGCCGCCCTCGGCGATGCCATCGGGCGACTGCTGCGCGCCTCCGGTGCCACCGTGGCCAATGAGTACTACGTCAACGACGCCGGAAACCAGATGAACGTCTTCGGTCACTCGGTGCTCTCCCGCATCCACGGTGAAGACGTCCCCCAGGGTGGCTACCCCGGGGCCTATGTCATCGAGCTCGCCGAGGAGATCCTTGCCGCGCGTCCAGACGTGAAGGACATGCCGCGGGAGGAAGCCCTGCCGATCGTCCGCGAACTGGGCTATCAGGCACAGATGGGCCAGATCAAGGACACTCTGATGGACTTCGGTGTCCACTTCGATGTGTTCTTCTCCGAGCAGGCACTCCACGCCGAGGGCAAGGTCGCGGCCGCGATCGAGACCCTGCGCGAGCAGGGCCACATCGAGGACCGCGACGGCGCCGTCTGGCTGCGCACCTCGGACTTCGGTGATGACAAGGACCGAGTGCTCTTCAAGGCCGACGGCGAGCCCACCTACTTCGCCGCCGATGCCGCCTACTACCTCTCCAAGCGCGAGCGTGGTTTCACCGAGAAGATCTACCTCTTGGGTGCCGATCACCACGGCTATGTCTCCCGGCTCAAGGCCATCGCCGCCTGCGCAGGCGATGATCCGCAGCGCAATATCGAAGTGCTCATCGGTCAGCTGATGTCGATCAAGGGCGCGAAGCTCTCCAAGCGCGCCGGCAATATCATCGAGCTCAGCGATCTGATCAACTGGCTGGGGACCGATGCGCTGCGCTACACGCTCGCTCGTTTCCCTGCGGATTCACCCATTGATGTGGATCCCGAGCTGCTGCAGTCCAAGACGAATGACAACCCTGTCTTCTATGTGCAGTATGCACATGCCCGGTCCTGCAATGCCGCACGCAATGCTGAGGCGGCCGGTGTGGATCGCAGCACCTTCGAAGCCGGACTGCTGACTCATGAGACCGAAGAGGAGCTGCTCTCCCAGCTGGGACGCTTCACCTCCGTGGTGGCTTCAGCGGCCGAGCTGCGCGAACCCCACCGTGTGGCCCGCTATCTGGAATCCCTGGCAAGTGCGTATCACGGCTGGTACGCAGTGTGTCGCGTAGCCCCCAGCGTGAGCCCCGACGGCGTCCAGGACCCGGTCACCGATCTCAACCGCACCCGACTCTGGCTCAATGACGCCACCGCCCAAGTGCTGCGCAACGGACTGGCGCTGCTCGGCGTCACCGCACCCGAAAGGATGTGAACCGGCATCTCCACTGATCACGCTTCCGCACCCGAAATCGGGCACCCGCTCGCTCCCGCCTGGCTCACACCTCGTGAGGACACCCAGGATCTCGAGGCTGCGCTGTTCCCCGCCGACACCCACCGCGACGATCGGGGTCGAATGGTGATCGGCGGGGTCGACGTCGAGACGCTAGCTCAGCAATACGGCACACCGCTCTATGTGCTCTCCGAGGCAGACTTCCGCGCGCGGGCACGGAGCTTTCGGGAAGCCTTCGAGGAGGCATTTGCCCCTGAGACCGAGGTTGATGTCTTCTACGCCGGCAAGGCGTTCCTGAGCACCCACGTCGCCCGTTGGGCCACCGAAGAGGGACTCTGCGTGGACACTGCCTCGGGCGGCGAGCTGGCTCTCGCGCTTGCCGGGGGCGTTCCGCCCGGGCGCATCGGACTGCATGGAAACAACAAATCAGACGCGGAGATCCAGCGCGCCCTTGATGCTGGTCTGGGCCGGATCATCGCTGACTCGCTGGACGAGCTTGAACGCATCTCCACGCTGGCCGTCGCGGCAGGAACCCGCGCCCCGGTGATGCTGCGGCTGACTCCTGGGGTGCATGCCTCCACGCATGAATACATCGCCACCGCGCATGAGGATCAAAAGTTCGGACTCTCACTGACTCCGGCGATCGACTCCGGACACATGGACCCAGCACACACGGACTCCACACACACGGACCCAGCACACACGGACTCGCCCAATACGGACCGAGCCAGCTCGGCAGATGGCACTCCGGCCGAGACGAACCCCTACCTGGGCTCCCCGGCATGGACCGCAGCCAGCCGCGCACTGGAACTCCCCGGCGTCGAACTCCGTGGCCTCCATGCCCATATCGGCTCGCAGATCTTCGAACCAGCCGGATTCGAGCTGGCGGCCCAGAAGCTCATCGCCTTCCTTGCCACGCTGCGCGCGAACTATGGCGTTGAGCTTCCCGAGCTTGACCTTGGCGGTGGGCACGGAATCGCCTATACCGAGGCCGATACGCCCAGGCACCCCGAGGCGATCGCCCAGGCTCTGGCCTCCACGGTCAAGCAGGCCTGCGCAGATCACAGCCTCACCGTTCCGCGGATCTCCATTGAACCCGGCCGCGCGATCGTCGGACCCGCCGGTATCACGCTCTACCGCGTGGGAGTCCAGAAGGACGTCCAGGTCGAGGCTCCTGATGGTTCCACTGTCTCGCGTCGCTACGTCGCGGTGGATGGCGGCATGAGCGACAACGCTCGAGGAGTCCTCTATGACGCCGAGTATTCGGCAGTCCTTGCGGGCCGTCGAGTGACGGGAGACCACGCGCTGTCTCGCATCGTGGGCAAACACTGCGAGTCCGGTGACATCGTCGTGCGAAACGTATACTTGCCGACGGCGACGGCACGGGATGATCTTCTGGCCGTTCCCGCCACCGGAGCGTACTGCCACTCGTTGTCGAGCAACTACAACTACTTGACGCGACCAGCTGTGGTCGCCGTCGCTGACGGCGTCTCTTCTGTGCTGATCCGCCGGGAAACCGAGCAGGACATGCTCGGGCGCGACACCGGTTTCGCCGCAGCCTGACACACAGCGCGGGCGGACCGCTGGGAACCGAACAGGGACAAAAGATTGAGGTCACGATGTCCGTAGCGATGACGACTGCCGAGCCAGTGAAGATCGGTCTGCTCGGCGCAGGCAATGTCGGGGCACAGGTCGCCCGCACGCTGGTCGAGCAGCGCGAGCTGATCTCCTCCCGCGTCGGTGCACCGATCAAGCTGATCGGCGTGGCCGTGCGGGACATCCAGGCGCCGCGCGACTGGAAGATCCCGGGTGAGCTGCTGACCACCGACGCAGAAGCACTGGTGGACCAGGCTGACCTGATCATCGAACTCATGGGTGGACTCGAGCCCGCCGGAGCGCTCGTGGAACGTGCGCTGCACGCAGGCACCGCGGTGGTCACCGGCAATAAGGCGCTGCTTGCAGTCCGCGGTGGCGAACTCAGCCAGCTGGCTGCCGAATCTGGTGCGCTGCTGCGCTTCGAAGCCTCGGTCGGCGGCGCCATCCCGATCCTGCGCCCGATCCAGGAATCTCTCTCCGGTGACCGGATCACCAAGGTCATGGGCATCGTCAACGGCACCACGAACTACATCCTGGACCAGATGGACTCCACCGGTGCGGCATTCGATGACGCGCTCGGTGAGGCCCAGCGGCTGGGCTATGCGGAATCGGACCCCACCGCCGACGTCGAGGGCCACGACGCCGCCGCGAAGGCCGCCATCCTCGGTGCGCTGGCTTTCCACGCGCCGTTCACCATCGACGATGTCTACTGCGAAGGCATCACCGCGGTCACCGCGGCGGACATCGAAGCCGCCGCTGCGTCCGGCTATGTCATCAAACTTCTGGCAATCGTGGAGAAGAACGACGACGGCGCCATCCTGCGCGTCCATCCCACGCTGCTGCCACGTACCCACCCGCTGGCAAGTGTCCGCGGTGCCTTCAACGCTGTCTTCGTGGTCGCTGAGAACGCCGGGGAACTGATGTTCTATGGTCAGGGCGCCGGCGGGCTGCCGACCTCCTCGGCGATCATGGGCGATGTGGTCTCGGTGGCGCGCAGATTGCAGAGCAGTTCCGGGAACCACTCCTCGACCGAGACCAACGGTGATTGGGAGAGCGTCCGCGCCCTGCCTGTGGATGATGCCCGCACGCAGTACTACATTGATATGGAAGTCGCTGACCGCGAAGGCGTGATCGCCGAGGTGGCGCGCGTGCTGGCTGATCATCACGTCTCCATCGAATCAATGCGCCAGCCCGGCAGCGTCTCGATTGACGGGGAAGTCGACACCGATGCCGCGCGGGAACGCGGCGCCGTCGTGCAGATCGTCACGCACCTTGCTCGGGAGAAGGATCTCTACGACACGGTCGCCACGCTCAAGGGACTCGACGTGGTCCTCTCGGTGAATTCGGTGCTGCGCGTAGAAGTAGAGCAGTAGCTCAACCCGAGCCTCAATAAGTCAGATCAAGTGCCGCTCGGCACGGAAACGAAGGAGCACCCACACGTGGCGCACCAATGGCGCGGAGTCATCCGCGAGTATGCAGACCGGCTCCCAGTCGATGACGCCACCGAGGTCATCACCCTGGGGGAGGGCGGCACCCCGCTGGTCCACGCCCCGGCGCTCTCCGAGCTTGTCTCCGGAACCGTCTACCTCAAGGTGGAGGGCATGAACCCCACCGGCTCCTTCAAGGACCGCGGGATGACCATGGCGATGACGGCCGCGGTGGCCGAGGGTGCCAAGGCCGTGGTGTGCGCCTCCACCGGAAACACCTCCGCCTCCGCCGCTGCCTATGCCACCCAGGCTGGACTGACCTGTGCCGTGCTGGTGCCCGCTGGCAAGATCGCGATGGGAAAGCTCTCGCAGGCGGTGGCTCACGGCGCCGAGTTGATTCAGGTGGACGGCAACTTCGACGGCTGCTTGGACATCGCTCGCAAACTCTCTGAGAACTACCCCGTATTCCTCGTGAACTCGGTGAATCCAGCTCGGATCGAAGGCCAGAAGACCGGCGCCTTCGAGGTCGTCGATGCCCTGGGGGATGCGCCGGACTACCATCTGCTTCCTGTGGGGAACGCCGGCAATATCACCGCGTACTGGAAGGGCTATAGGGAGTACTCACAGCCCTGGACCAATCCCTACGACGGCGGATCAGGTGAAGAACTGGCTCCGGTATCGAGCAGAACCCCCATCATGTGGGGTTTCCAGGCCGAGGGCGCAGCCCCGATCGTCAACGGTCATCCCATCACCGAACCAGAAACAGTGGCCACCGCGATCCGGATCGGCAACCCTGCGTCCTGGGAGAAGGCTGAAGCCGCCCGCGACGAGTCCGCCGGTGTGATCGAATCCGTCACCGACGAAGAGATCCTTGCCGCTCACCGCTGGCTCTCCTCGAAGGAGGGCGTGTTCGTGGAGCCCGCCTCCGCTGCGGGTGTGGCGGGACTGATCAAGAAGCATTCCGCAGGTGAGGTCCCAGTCGGTAAGACGTTCGTGATCACCGTGACCGGTCACGGGCTCAAGGATCCCGACTGGGCGCTCAAGAACGCCGATGGATCCGATGTCACACCCACAATGGTTCCCCAAGACGTGGAGACCGTGGCTCGGCAGTTGGGACTCTGATTCGATGCGCGGCCACACTCCCATGGGCAATCAAGACTCTCTGGGCAATCAAGAGGCTCTGAGCAATCAAGGCTCTAGGCCGGTCCGCACGGACGGGCAGCCGTCTGAGGTCGAGACGCTGGACAAACTGGGCCAGGGGCTGGAGCCCGAGCAGGCCCTGGTGAGCCCCGGGTCTTCCGACACCGGCGCCCCCGAGGCTGCGAACAGTGTTCTGGAACCGCTGACTGGACCGCTGCACTTTCACCTCCGCGTGCCCGCCACCTCGGCGAATCTGGGTCCTGGATACGACACGATGGGTCTCGCTCTCGGGCTCTACGACGAGATCACCGTGATGGCTGCGCCGCGACAGGGCGCCGAGGCGAAGATCGAGATCACAGTGGAGGGAGAAGGCTCAGCGACCCTCCCTCGAGATGCCTCGCATCTCGTGGTGAAGCTGGTGGAAAAGATTCTCGCCTCCAAGGGCTACAGCCTTCCCGACCTTCAGGTCCGGGCCCAGAACAACATCCCGCACAGCCGCGGACTCGGATCCTCGGCTTCGGCAGTAGCCTCCGCCGTGATGACGGCAGATGCGCTGTTGCCTGAGGGCCTGAGCGAGGAGGAGAAGCTCCAGATCGGTTCCCGAATCGAAGGACACCCGGACAACTATGTGCCCGCGCTGCGTGGCGGAATGGCGATCTCCTGGCAGCGTGCGCCCTCCGCGGGGAGCGGCGCGACGGAACACTCTCCCTCCACGCAGTCTGCGGAGCTGCCCGGTGAATTCCGCACGGCAGCGTTGATCCCGCATGCCGAGCTGCGCACGGTGGTGGCGATTCCCAACTTCGAACAGTCCACCCAAGTGGCTCGGGACCTTCTTCCAGAGCAGGTGGGTCATGCCGTAGCCGCGCGAAACTCAGCGCGCGCGGCCCTTCTGGTCCACGCGCTGACCACCGCCCCGGACTTATTGATGGAAGCGACCGAGGATTCACTCCACCAGGAGCAGCGCCGACCGGCGTTCCCCGGATCGATGGCGCTGGTAGATGAACTCCGCGCAGCGGGCTTCGCAGCCGTGATCTCCGGAGCGGGTCCTTCGGTGTTGGTGCTGGCGGCCGGGGACGCCCAGGCGGCGGCCGCTGCGGCAAGAATCTCGGCTGTTGGCGGGCCTGATTTGCAGGGCCACGTCTTCACAGCGTCAATCCTTCCGATCGCAGAGACAGGTGCTACAGTGGAAATACATCAGCGGTGATGGCGTGCCTCGCACGCTTTCCCTCCGGGTCCACCATGATGGCCCCAGAAGGATTAGCGCTGAATTTCTTCGCGCGAGTTGCGCTTTGTACCTGAGCGCGCCGGCCTCTGCAGACCCCACCACAGGTGGAGCCGACAGGGCCCCGTGATAATCCCACTCCCCGCCGGGGACAAGGATCCATGCAGGAAATCTCCTCAACGCTGTATGCGCGAAATTAATAGACATAAGCCAACGGACTTCTGACGCTCCGTTGAAGACATCGCAGGACGGCGTATCCGCCGGGCCTGCCTGACGAGGGGGAAGGAACCTTCGTGACCGAAACCACTGCTGAGACCACTCAGACTCAGAACGCCGAGTCTGCAGCACCCGAGGCCAAAAGCTCCGGGCTTGCCGGTCTGAAGCTCGCTCAACTGCAGGCACTTGCCTCGCAGCTGGGCATCACCGGAAGTTCCCGCATGCGCAAGTCAGCCCTGGTGGAGGCCATCTCCTCACACCAGCGCGGAGGCGCCGTCGCCGAGCGGGATAAGAAGCAGGAGCAGGCCGCAGCAGAAAGCCGCAACGCCGCGTCCGCCCAGGGTGGCAACGATGCTCCGAACGCCGAAGAGCCCGCCGCACCCAAGCGCAACAGCCGCCGCCGCTCCAAGGCGGAGCCGGTCCAGTCTGAGGGTGAGGCAGAGCGCAACGGTGCTGCCGAGGCTTCCTCCGAGAACAATCGCTCAGAGGGCAACCGCGCCGAGAACAGTCGCGCTGAGAACAACCGCTCTGAGAATGGCCGCGCCGATGATGCAGGCGACACTCGCCGGGCGGATCAGCAGGGAGCCGATAACAACGGATCCGATGATTCCAGCGAGGGTCAGCCCCGCGGACGCAACCGTAACCGCCGCAACCGCAACCGTGATGACAACGGTGCCCAGCAGCAGAACTCCCAGCAGTCCAATGGCTCGCAGTCGAACGCTGACCAGGACCAGGCTCAGGATAACGACGGCGAAGGCCGCGGACGTCGCAATCGCGATGGCAATCCTCGGGATAATAAGCGCAACGACGGCAACCGCGAGGGTGGTCGTGGCAACCGCGACAACAACCGCGACAACAACCGCAATGACGGCGATCGCGACAACAACAATCGCGATAGCAACCGCAACGATGGCGGTCGTGACAACAACCGCAACGATGGCGGTCGTGACAACAACCGCAACGATGGCGGTCGTGACAACAACCGCAACGAGGGTGGCCGCGATGAAGAGCGCCGCAATCGTCGCAACCGCAATCGCAACGACCGCAATGATCGTAACGATCGCAACGACCGAAATGATCGCAACAACCGCCGCCGCGGCCGCGATCCCGAGGTAGACGACACCGAGGTCACCGAGGACGATGTCCTGGTCCCCGTGGCGGGCATCCTAGATGTTCTCGATAACTACGCCTTCGTGCGGACATCGGGTTACCTCTCCGGTCCCAACGACGTCTATGTCTCACTGGCTCAGGTCAAGCGGCACAACCTGCGCAAGGGTGACGCTGTCCACGGCCACATCCGCGCTCCCCGCGAAGGCGAAAACCCGCAGAAGCGGGCTAAGTTCAACGCTCTGGTGAAGCTTGACGCGATCAACGGTCGGCCTCCTGAGGCCAACACCGAGCGTGTGGAGTTCAGCAAGCTGGTGCCGCTGTACCCGCAGGATCGGTTGCGCCTCGAAGGCGATCCGAAGAACATCGCGCCCCGCGTGATTGATCTGATCGCCCCCATCGGCAAGGGCCAGCGCGGCCTGATCGTCTCCCCGCCCAAGGCAGGCAAGACGATCATCCTGCAGGCACTCGCCAAGTCCATCAAGGTCAATAATCCTGAGGTTCACCTCATGATGGTCCTGGTCGACGAACGCCCCGAGGAAGTCACCGATATGCAGCGCACGGTCGACGGCGAGGTCATCGCCTCGACCTTCGACCGGCCTGCCGATGATCACACCACGGTGGCCGAGCTCGCGATCGAACGTGCAAAGCGTCTGGTCGAGCTGGGCAAGGACGTCGTCGTGCTGCTGGACTCCATGACGCGACTGGGACGTGCCTACAACACGGCAGCGCCGGCCTCCGGACGTATCCTCTCCGGTGGTGTGGACGCGAATGCGCTGTACCCACCGAAGCGCTTCTTCGGTGCGGCACGAAACATCGAGCATGGCGGTTCGCTGACCATCCTCGCCACCGCGCTGGTCGAGACCGGATCCAAAATGGACGAGGTCATCTTCGAGGAGTTCAAGGGCACCGGCAATATGGAGCTGCGCCTGTCCCGCCGCCTGGCGGACAAGCGCATCTTCCCTGCGGTCAACGTCAACGAGTCCTCCACTCGCCGCGAGGAGAACCTCCTCTCGGCGGAAGAGGTCAAGATCATGTGGAAGCTGCGCCGCGTCCTCTCCGGACTCGAGCAGGAGCAGGGTCTTGAGCTGTTGATCAACAAGCTCAAGGAAACCCAGTCCAATGCAGAGTTCCTGATGCTGGCCTCCAAGACGACCCTTGGAGATAAGGGCAACTAGCTGCATCATCAGATGAAGCCCGGGGTGAGCGTGAGCTCACCCCGGGCTTCGCCTGTACCATCCCGATCCGAAACCACCCCGCACAGACGGGGAGTCACGGAAGTAGAGAGAATCCGCTTATGAGCGAAGAGATCAACGCCCGGATGTTCGACTCCGTTTCGACGCTGCTCGCAGAGCACGCCGAACTCCAGGAGCAGCTTGCCGATCCGGAGGTGCATGCAGATCAGTCCCTGGCGCGCCGGCTGGGCCGCCGCTACGCCCAGCTCAACGGTGTGGCTGAAGCGCATAAGAACTGGAAGCGACTCAGTGAGGACCTTTCCACCACGCAGGAGCTCGCGCAGGAAGATCCTGAGATCGCCGCGGAGATTCCTTCGCTCACGGAGGAGCTGGAAGCCGCTGCGGCCAAGCTGCTGCGCATGCTCATCCCGCGCGATGAAAACGACGTCCGCAATGTCATCATCGAGGTCAAGGGTGGCTCCGGCGGGGACGAGGCTGCGATTTTCGCGGGCGACCTGCTGCGGATGTACACCCGTTATGCAGATACCAAGGGATGGAAGACCGAGATCATCTCCGCCACCTCCTCTGATGCCGGCGGGTATAAAGATGTGCAGATGGCGATCAAGTCCTCGACCAATGATCCGGCCCTCGGGGTCTACGCACATCTGAAGTTTGAAGGCGGGGTGCACCGGGTTCAGCGCGTGCCCGAGACAGAGTCCCAGGGACGCATCCACACCTCAGCCGCAGGTGTTCTGGTGCTGCCTGAGGTGGATGAGCCAGAGGAGCTCGAACTGAGCCAGAACGATCTCAAGATCGACGTCTACCGCTCTTCTGGCCCCGGCGGTCAGAGCGTGAACACCACCGACTCTGCCGTGCGCATCACGCACCTGCCCACAGGGATCGTCGTGGCGATGCAGAATGAGAAGTCCCAGCTGCAGAACAAGGAAGCAGCCATGCGTGTGCTGCGTTCTCGCATCCTGGCGCATCAGCAGGAACAGATCGACGCCGACAACGCTCAGGTGCGCAAGTCTCAGGTTCGCACCATGGACCGCTCGGAACGCATTCGCACGTATAACTACCCGGAGAACCGGATTGCCGATCACCGCACCGGATATAAGGCATATAACCTCGACGCCGTGATCAACGGTGACCTGGAAGCAGTGATCCAATCCTGCGTTCAGCTCGATGAGCAAGAGCGGCTTGCCGCATTGAACAACACCGAGGACTGAACCTGATGCTCCAGCACGAACCCTCCGCGAACGTTGGGCCGGACCCCTCGCAGTGGGAACCTGATGAGCACCCTGTCGATCAGCTTCTCCGGGAGGCGACCCGTCGCCTCGGTGCTGCGGAGGTCCCGAGTCCCCGTGTGGACGCGGAGCTCTTGGCGGCCCATGTCCTAGGTGTGTCCCGTGGACGTCTTGCCGCGATGGTCATCTCAGGCAGCCCCGTGGCGGCAGCGGATGCAGACCGGTATCGCGATCTGGTCGCCGAACGGGCGGACCGTGTTCCGCTTCAGCATCTGACGGGTCTTGCCCCTTTCCGACACCTCGAACTCAAGGTGGGCCCGGGGGTCTTCATTCCGAGACCCGAGACAGAGCAGGTCGCGCAGGTGGCATTGGACCAACTTGCCCGGATGAGAAGCGCGCACACGCAGGGCTGGCGCCCGCGAGTGATCGACCTGGGGACGGGGTCTGGCGCACTGGCCGGTGCCATCGCTTCAGAGTTTCCGCAGGCAGAGGTCCATGCGGTGGAGCTCTCCGAGCAGGCGGTGGCCTGGGCGGAGATGAATCTGTCGCCGCTGGGAGTCAGCGTGCATCAGCAGGATCTGCGCGAAGTCCCGGAAGAGTGGGAGGGGAGCTTCGACGTCGTCGTGTCTAACCCTCCTTATATTCCTGACGGAATGATCCCGCGTGAGCAGGAGGTGCATGTCCATGACCCGAAGCTCGCGCTCTACGGTGGGGGAGTCGACGGACTGACCATGCCGCATGCGGTGATCGAATCCGCGAAACGTCTGCTCCGCCCTGGAGGGTGGTTCATCCTGGAACACGCCGAAGTCCAAGCCGCCGCGCTTGCGGCCAGCTGCCGAGCGGATGCTGCGCTGAGCAAGGTCTCGACACACCAGGACCTCAGCGGACGGGATCGGGCGACAAGCGCGTTCCTCGGCGCGGAGGATGCGGACCTTGACGGTCAAGGCCCGATGAGCGTGGGAGAATAACCCGCGTGAGCCGAAAAGTTGACTGTACAGATCCCGCGTCTCGAGCCGAGGGGATTTCAGCGGCCCAAGACGCCCTCGCCAGCGGGGGAGTCGTCGTCCTGCCTACCGATACCGTCTATGGAATCGGCGCCGACGCGTTTTCTCCCCACGCGGTGGCCGTGCTGCTCGCGGCCAAGGGCCGCAGCCGCACCATGCCTCCGCCGGTGCTGATCGGCCGGGCAGCCGTGATGGATGCCCTTGCTGTGGATGTCCCTGAGGAGGCCAGGCAGCTCGCCGCGGCCTTCTGGCCAGGGGCCTTGACACTCATCCTGCCTGCTCAGCCTTCCCTGCATTGGGATCTCGGGGAGACCCATGGCACCGTCGCCCTGCGCATGCCGGCCGATGAACTCGCGCTTGATCTGCTCAATTCCACCGGGCCGCTGGCTGTCTCCTCTGCGAACCGCACGGGTATGGATGCGGCCACCACCGTCGCAGAGGCGGAGCAGATGCTCGCCGACTCCGTCTCGGTCTACCTCGATGACGGTCCGCGGGACACCAGTGCGGCGTCCACCATCATCGACTGCACGGTGACCCCTCCCCGAGTAGTGCGGTCCGGAGCGATCTCCCTGGCTGAAGTGCAGGCGGTAGCTGCCGCCGTGCAGCCAGAAACCGCCGCCCAGACTTCTGATGTCCAGGCTTCCGATCACCAGACTTCTGCCACCCAGACTGCCGATGCTGAGGCTTCCGACTCGCCCTCATGATCTATTTTCTGGCTGTTCTCGCTGTCTCCATGGTGGTCACTTACCTGTTGACGCCCCTGGTGCGCCGTATCGCACTGAGCCTGGGCATCTACACACAGATCCGTGATCGCGATGTGCACAAGCAGATCAAGCCGCGCTGGGGTGGCGTCGCCATGTTCCTAGGCATGGTCCTGGGACTCGCGGCGGCCTCGACCATTCCCTACCTAGAGGGCATCTTCGCCGATCTCACCCCGGTCCGCGGAGTGTTCCTGGCGATGGTGTTGATCCTTATCGTCGGTATGGCAGACGATGCCTGGGACATCCCCTGGATGGTCAAACTCGCCGGGCAGGTCGGATCCGCAGTGATCCTGGTCCTCCACGGCATCCAGATCGAAGTGATGCCGGTGGGTTGGCTCGGTGTCGGCGGCCCATGGGTCCAGGCATTCCTGACGGTGTTCGTGGTCGTGCTGACGATCAACGCCTTCAATTTCATCGACGGACTCGATGGTCTGGCCGCAGGAGTGGCAGCTCTGGGTGGAGCGGCGTTCTTCATCTACAGCTACCTGCTCACGCTCTCTATCAATGCCTTCGACGCATCCAACCTGGTGACACTGCTGATGGCGGTCCTGGTCGGTTCCTGCCTGGGATTCCTGCCGCACAATTTCTATCCCTCGAAGATCATCATGGGGGACACCGGGGCCATGCTGCTGGGGCTGGTCATGGCCGCCGGTGCACTGGCGGTCACTGCCGATGTGGGTCAGCTTGCCGAGGGCTTCCGCTTCCGCAACATCCCGGCCTATATGCCTGTCCTGCTGCCGCTGGCGGTGACTCTGCTGCCCCTGCTCGATCTTGCTCTGGCCGTCGCGCGCCGCACCGCCAGGGGTGCCTCTCCGTTCAGCCCGGATAGGGGGCACCTGCATCACAAACTGGTCGACGGCGGCTACTCCCATCCGCAGGCGGTCCTGCTCCTCTACCTCTGGTCGGCCCTGTTTGCGCTCGGCGCTGTGTCCTTCAGCTTCCTGCCATGGTGGCTGGTCACCGCAGGGATGCTGCTGAGCCTGGGTGCCGCCGTGATCTTCACCCTGGGTCCCTGGTTGCGTCGCCGGGCCCGCCGAGTCAATCGCGCCGCTGCCGAACGAGCCCTGCGCAGGAAGCGCAGCGCCCAGCTCGGAGAGCGCCAGAGGAAGGTCAGTCTTGACGAATAGTGCAGCAGAACCCGATCAGCCGGAGCGGTTCACCGGGTGGCGCAGCGTCTTGCTGCATGCCACTCTCGCCGGGGTGCTGGCGACCGCGATCGCCGCCGGACTCGGTGCGGTGATCCAGGGTCCCGCCGCTGCAGGCAGTGCCGCGGGGGGAGGGCTCGCCGTCGTCCTGCTCTCGGCCATGACCCTGGGACTCGTCGATGTCACGGAGCGTCACGCGCCCCAGCTAACAATCATCGCGTTCATGCTGGGATTCATTCTGAAACTCATATTGCTGGGCACAGTGCTGAGCATCGTTCCCGCCCCAGAATGGGTCAGTGCCGGCTGGGCGGGGCTCACCGCGCTTGCCGTAGTCGTCGTCTGGCAGACCGCAGAATTGCGCGCCTTCAGCAAACTCCGATTCACCGTGAGCCCACATCCCTGATCTGGCAATGATTTTCTACGATATGTAGTAGAGTATTGGAAGAAATCGGTCATGCTCTGAATCACACTCTGTGTTTGGTAGGCTTGCCGAGGGTCGCGTCAGGCTGACGAGTACTACTCCACTCGCCGCCGCACCAATTGCTCATCCTTGTCAGGATCGAAAGACACCGCAGAGAGGACCAGCGTTGCAGTCGCTTGCGCTCATGGCCACCAATGAAGGTGGTTTCCAGCCGCCCACGATCAATGAGACCCACCTCCCAGAGATCTTCCCGTGGATGGCTGAATGGGGGACAGGCTTCGGCAAGAACATGCTGATGGCGATCCTCTCAGTGATCATCATCTACTGGCTCTTCATGTGGGCCATCCGAAAGAGATCACTCGTCCCGTCACGGGGTCAGTTCCTGGCGGAATCGGCCTACGGGTTCGTCAGAAACACCATCGCGAAGGACATCCTGGGCGAGAAGTACTTCGCCAAGTGGGTGCCCTTCCTCTTTGCGATCTTCTTCTTCGTGCTGATCAACAACCTCTTCGGCGCGATCCCGTTCTTGCAGATGCCCACGTTCTCCCACGCCGGACCGGCCTATCTGATGGCCGCCATCGTGTACTTCACCTGGATCGGTGTGGGTCTGCAGAAGTTCGGTCCCCGCTACTTCAAGCTCGCCGTGGTCCCTGCCGGCGTGCCCAAGGCGGTTCTGCCGATCCTGATCCCGCTGGAGATCATCTCCAACTTCATCGTCCGTCCAGTCACGCACTCACTGCGTCTGATGGCAGTGATGCTCGCGGGTCACATGATCGTGATGCTGGCAGGCTCCGGCGCTGAGTTCCTGATCGCACAGCAGGATTCCCTGCTCATGAACGCCACCGGTGTTCTGGTCCTCATCGGATTTGTCGCGCTCTACTTCCTGGAGCTGCTGATGATGGTCCTGCAGGCGTTCGTCTTCGCCCTGCTCACGGCGATCTACCTCCAGGGCGCCATCGAAGCTGACGCTCACTAACTTCAAGATTTTCAGGGTCACGTGCCCATGAGAAAGAACCTCCGTACTCGATTCATTCGAGTACGGGGAAGCACCCAAGAAACTGTCGGTGTACCTGCCGGCATCTTTACAAGAAAGAGAGCATAAGCACATGGATGGATCACTCAACATGATCGGCTACGGCCTGGCATCGATCGGTTCCGCCATCGGTGTGGGCTTGATCTTCGCCGCGTACATCAATGGTGTTGCCCGCCAGCCCGAGGCTCAGCGCATCCTGCAGCCGATCGCGCTGCTTGGCTTCGCCCTTGCTGAGGCACTTGCCATTCTGGCTCTGGTCTTCGCCTTCGTCCTCTAAGGGACGCGAAATGATGCCGTGGAAGTTGGCGCTCGTGCGCAGAACCACGGTCGTAGGACCGTCAGACTATGGAAATGGGTGAACGCATGATCAGGGCACAACTGCTCCAGGCCGCGGCCGAGGACGCAAACCCCCTTGTTCCCAATCCCTGGGAGATTCTCGCCAGCGCAATCGGCTTTGCCGCATTGCTCTTCGTGGTGGTGAAGTTCATCGCCCCGGCGTTCGAGAAGGCTTACCAGGATCGTAAGCAGGCCATCGAAGGTGGCCTCAACGAGGCTGAAGAGGCTAAGGCTGAGGCCGAAGCTATGAAGGCCGAGTACGAGAAGAACCTGGGTGAGGCACGCGCCGAAGCGAGCCGGATGCGCGAGGAAGCTCGCGCTGAAGGCGCCGAAATCGTCGCTGAGCACAAGGAGAAGGCTGCTGCTGAGGCAGCTCGCATCACTGAGCAGGCACAGCAGCAGATCGCGGTAGAACGCGCGTCTGCAGCAGCGTCGCTCAAGGCTGAAGTGGGCACGCTGGCCACTCAGCTCGCTAGCCGGATCGTCGGCGAGGCACTCGAGGATGATTCACGCTCGCAGCGCGTGGTGGATCGCTTCTTGGCTGACCTCGACGCTGATCAGTCAGCGCAGGCTGGCCAGGCAGGGGCAGCACAGTAATGGCAGCGGTGACCACCGAATCCCTTGCAACAGTGCAGAAGGAGCTTGCGCCGGTCCTGGCTCAGGCAGATCTGGAAGTGGCCGAAGAGCTCTTCGGCGCACTGGATGTCCTCGACTCATCGGCAGGACTGCGCCGCAGCCTCACCGATCCTTCCCGCGATCCGCGGGACCGGGCCGCTATGGTCCGGAGTCTCTTCGGAAACAAGGTCAAGGCCACGACGACGTCGATTCTCGACGCGCTGGTGTCTCGACGTTGGAGCCGAGAGCGGGATCTCGGGGACGCGGTGGAGATCATGGCAGTGATCGTGGTGGCCGCGCAGGCCGAGCGCACAGGACTCTCCGGACTCGAAGAGCTGGAGTCTGTTCTGCTGGACTTCCGACGTGCAGTGGCAGACTCGCATGAGCTGCAGCGTGCACTCACGGATGCCCAGGCTCGTCCCGAGGCCAAGCAGAAGCTTGCGCAGCGGCTGTCACCGCAGGTCAGCGCTGAAGCACGACTGCTGATCGACCGGGCAGTGACGAAGCCTCGTGGGCTTCGCCCCTCGAAGCTGATCGAGCGCTTCTCGGAGCAGATCGCGGCACGCCAGGAGCGTTGGATCGCACAGGTCACCGTCGCCAAAGAGCTGGACTCGGCTTACATCTCGCGACTCGGGGCAAGCCTCGATCGCTACTTCGGCCGAGAACTGAAACTCGACGTCGTCGTCGACCCTGGTGTGGTCGGCGGCATCCGTGTGCAGGTCGGAGACGAAGTTGTGGACAGCACTGTCGCCACTAAGCTCAATACATTGCACCGGAAATTGGCCAGCTAGTCTTCTTCAGACTGGCTCACACACTTGAATCTTTGAACCACCCGGCCGCAGACTGCGGCCATGACTGAGGAGAGCAGGGACTGCAGATGGCCGACTTGACCATCAACGCCGACGACGTCCGTAACGCCCTAAACGAATTCGCATCGTCCTACGACCCCGGCAGCGCAGAGCGCGTCGAGGTCGGACGTGTGATCTCCGCGGCTGACGGTATCGCTCGTGTCGAGGGACTTCCCTCGACCATGGCTAACGAACTTCTTCGCTTCGAAGACGGCACCCTGGGCTTGGCCCAGAACCTTGATACCCGAGAGATCGGCGTCGTGATCCTGGGCGAGTTCTCCGGTATCGAAGAGGGCCAGGAAGTCACTGGCACCGGCGAGGTCCTTTCCGTGCCCGTGGGTGATGAGTTCCTGGGTCGCGTCGTCGACCCGCTGGGAAAGCCCATCGATGACAAGGGCGAAATCGTCCCCGAAGGCCGTCGCCCGATGGAGCTCCAGGCGCCTTCAGTGGTGCAGCGCAAGTCTGTGCATGAGCCACTGCAGACCGGCATCAAGGCTATCGACGCCATGATCCCGATCGGCCGCGGCCAGCGCCAGCTCATCATCGGTGACCGTCAGACGGGCAAGACCGCCATCGCGATCGATGCCATTCTGAACCAGAAGGCCAACTGGGAATCCGGTGACGTCAACAAGCAGGTCCGCTGCGTCTACGTCGCTGTGGGCCAGAAGGCCTCCACCATCGCTGCCGTTCGGCAGACCTTGGAAGAGCGCGGCGCGCTGGAATACACCACGATCGTGGCATCCCCAGCCTCTGACCCTGCCGGTTATAAGTACCTTGCACCGTTCGCCGGTTCGGCCATCGGCCAGCACTGGATGTACGGCGGCAAGCACGTTCTGATCGTCTTTGATGATCTCTCCAAGCAGGCTGAGGCCTACCGCGCGGTGTCGCTGCTGCTGCGTCGTCCACCAGGGCGCGAGGCGTTCCCCGGCGACGTGTTCTACCTACACTCCCGTCTGCTCGAGCGTTGTGCCAAGCTCTCCGACGAACTTGGTGCCGGTTCGATGACCGGGCTTCCGCTCATCGAGACCAAGGCCAACGACGTCTCGGCGTACATCCCGACCAACGTCATCTCGATCACCGATGGTCAGATCTTCCTGCAGTCGGATCTCTTCAACGCCAACCAGCGACCGGCAGTCGATGTGGGCATCTCGGTGTCCCGCGTCGGTGGTGCGGCTCAGGTCAAGGCCATGAAGAAAGTCTCCGGCACGCTGAAGCTGGATCTGGCGCAGTACCGCGATATGCAGGCCTTCGCGATGTTCGCCTCGGACCTTGACCCCGCAACGCGCCAGCAGCTGGTGCGCGGTGAGCGTCAGACCGAGCTGCTCAAGCAGGCCCAGTACACGCCGTACCCGATCGAGGACCAGGTCGCATCGATCTGGACCGGCGCCCAGGGTCACCTGGACGATGTCGAGACCGCTGATATCAAGCGTTTCGAGACGGACTGGCTCGACTATCTGCGCCGCAAGACCAATGTGCTGACCAACATCGCAGCCTCGGGCAAGCTCGAGGACGACACCGTCAGCGCGCTCAAAGAAGCGATGGTCGCGTTCAAGAAGGAATTCCACGCCGAGGGTGCCGAGTCCATCGTGGGCAACGAGCAGACCGAAGCGATGTCCGACGACGAGATCAGCCAGGAAGAGATTCCCGCACGCAGCTGAGGGTGAACCTCAGCTGAGCAGAATCACTTGCTGGACGACATCAGGGAAGGACAAGCATGGGAGCCCAGATCCGGGTCTACCGCCAGAAGATCGCATCGACCTCGTCGATGAAGAAGATCTTCAAGGCGATGGAGCTGATCGCGACCTCGCGCATCGGCAAAGCACGCAGCCGTGCGCGTGCGGCCTCGCCATATGCGGACGCCATCACACGGGCGGTCTCCGCCGTGGCCTCGCAGAACGACATCGATCATGTGCTGACCACAAAGGTGGAGAATCCCACTCGCGCGGCAGTCTTGATCCTCACCAGCGACCGTGGCCTTGCCGGCGCGTACTCCACTAACGTGCTCAAGCGGGGCGAAGCCCTGACCAAGCGCCTGCGTGAAGACGGCAAGGAAGTCCGCCCCTACCTCTATGGACGCAAAGCACAGGCGTTCTACGACTTCCGCGAGCGGGAGTATGACCAGGTATGGACAGGGAACACGGACGCCCCTGAGGTGGAACGTGCGCAGGAGATCGGCCGCACTCTGGTCGATCGATTCCTGCAGCCCACCGAGGAGGGCGGTGTGGACGAGTTGTACCTCGTCTTCACCGAGTTCCAGTCCATGGTGAAACAGGAGCCTGTGGCGCGACGTCTATTGCCACTGGCCTTCGTGGAGAGCGACGCAGAGTCAGAGCACGAGCCGACTCCGCTCTATGACTTCGAGCCGAACCCCGAGGAGGTGCTCGATGCGCTGCTTCCGCGGTACATCGAGTCCAAGATCTTCGCGGCAATGCTTGAAGCATCGGCCTCTGAGCTCGCGGCACGTCAGCGGGCAATGAAGTCTGCGGCGGATAACGCTGACGAACTCATCAAGAAGTACACCCTGTTGCGCAACAACGCTCGCCAGGCAGAGATCACCCAGGAGCTCAGCGAGCTCATTGCGGGTGCCGATGCATTGGCCGCGAGCTAGCCCACGGGGACTCCCGCAGGCCTATATAGACGTTTTGACATCATCCAAGATCAAGTGAAGTGAGAGAGATGACTGCCACTACTACAGAGCAGAGCTCCGGAGGAACCGGTCAGCCGGGTGCGACCGGTCGCATCGCCCGGGTCATTGGCCCGGTCGTGGACATTGAGTTCCCCGCCGACTCCATCCCATCGATGTACAACGCACTCACCTCCGAGGTCACCCTCGGCGGCGTGACGCGCACGATCACCTTTGAGACAGCCGCCCACCTGGGCGACAACCTCATTCGGGCGATCTCCCTGCAGGCCACCGATGGTCTGGTTCGCGGGACCTCGGTCCAGGACACCGGATCCGCGATCTCGGTGCCCGTGGGCGAGTCCGTCAAGGGACACATCTTCAACGTCCTGGGTGAAACCCTGGACATGCCCATCGCAGACCTCGAGGTCAAGGAGCGCTGGCCGATTCACCGCCAGGCTCCAAACTTCGCGGCGCTGGAGGGTTCCACCGAGATGCTGGAGACCGGCATCAAGGTCATCGACCTGCTGACTCCCTACATCTCCGGCGGCAAGATCGGCCTGTTCGGCGGTGCCGGTGTCGGCAAGACGGTGCTGATCCAGGAAATGATCACCCGTGTTGCCCGCAACTTCGGCGGCACCTCGGTGTTCGCCGGCGTCGGTGAGCGCACCCGTGAGGGCAACGACCTCTGGGTGGAGATGGAAGAGGCTGGTGTTCTCAAGGACACCGCGCTGGTATTCGGCCAGATGGATGAGCCGCCAGGCACGCGTCTTCGCGTCGCGCTGAGCGCTCTGACCATGGCGGAGTACTTCCGTGATGTGCAGAACCAGGATGTGCTGCTCTTCATCGACAACATCTTCCGCTTCTCGCAGGCCGGTTCCGAGGTCTCGACCCTGTTGGGTCGTATGCCTTCCGCCGTGGGCTACCAGCCGAACCTCGCTGACGAGATGGGTGTGCTCCAGGAGCGCATCACCTCGACACGCGGTCACTCCATCACCTCGATGCAGGCTGTCTACGTTCCTGCGGACGATTACACCGACCCCGCCCCAGCGAACGTGTTCGCCCACCTGGATGCGACCACGGAGCTCTCCCGTGCAATCGCCTCACGTGGTCTGTACCCGGCCGTCGACCCGCTGACCTCGACCTCGCGCATCCTTGACCCGCAGTATGTGGGCCAGGAGCACTACGACACCGCGACTCGAGTCAAGCAGATCCTGCAGAAGAACAAGGAACTCCAGGACATCATCGCGATCCTGGGTATCGATGAGCTCGGCGAAGAAGACAAGATCGTGGTCTCCCGCGCCCGCCGCATCGAGCAGTTCCTGTCACAGAACACCTACACCGCCAAGCAGTTCACCGGCGTGGAAGGTTCCACTGTGGCGATCAAGGACACCATCGAGGGCTTCAACGCCATCGCCAACGGCGATCTCGACCACATCCCGGAGCAGGCGTTCTACAACGTCGGCGGTCTGGACGACGTCGAGCGTCTCTACTCCGAGATCCAGAAGAGGTCCTGATCATGGCTGAACTCGACGTCCAGGTCGTCTCAAGCGACCAAGCCGTCTGGTCCGGTGCCGCAAAGTCTGTCCGCGGCCGCACCGTGGAGGGCGATATGGGAATCCTCCCAGGTCACACCCCGGTGCTGTCGCTGCTCGCTGAAGGTGAGCTCCTCATCGATCCGGTTGAGGGTTCACCGATCAAAGCGAAGGTCAACGGTGGGTTCTTCTCGGTCGATTCCGACCGGGTCACCATCGTGGCCGATCAGGCTGAGCTGGTCGAAGGCTGATCAGCTTCTAGATCCCTGACAACAGAACGGGCCCGCATTCTCTTAAAAGAGATTGCGGGCCCGCTCTGTTGTTCCCGGAAAAGTTGTGCCCCGGAGAAACCGATGGCGAGGATCTCCTTCTCCTGAGACGCGGCCTCAGAAGAGGCGTGAGTCGGCGTCGTCGACCCCGCGCATCGCGTCATAGTCCAGAACAAGGCAGCGGATCCCTCGGTCCTGGGCGAGGGTCCGTGCCTGAGGCTTGATCTGCTGGGCCGCGAAGACACCCTGCACCGGAGCAAGCAGAGGATCACGGTTCAGCAGCTCCAGATACCGGGTGAGCTGCTCAACCCCGTCGATGTCTCCGCGGCGCTTGAGTTCTACGGCGACGTTTCCCTCAGGACCGCGGGCAAGGATGTCCACCGGTCCGATGGGCGTGGGGTGCTCACGTCGGATGAGGCGATGACCCGCGCCGAGAAGCTCGATCTGCTCGGCAAGCAGGCGCTGGAGATCGGATTCCACGCCATCTTTGACAAGTCCGGGGTCCACGCCGAGATCATGGGAGACATCCTCATGGATCTGGCTGATCAGGATGCTCAAGGTGTCATCACTCTTGGTGGCTGAGACCGTCCAGACCTCGCTGATTCCAGCCTCTCGCTGCGCGGCGTCCGGGGCCGTGATACGAATCGTAGCGGGCGGAGACATCCAATTCAGCGGTTTATAGGAGCCGCCATCGGAATGGATGAGCACACCGCCGTCGGCCTTGACCATGAGCAAGCGCGTGGCCTGGGCCAGGTTGGCGTTGAGCCGTCCGGAATATGACACTGAGCAGGTCGCAATTACCAATCGCACGGTGCCTGATCCTACCCGCTCCGAGCCCGGGACCATGCACTGGGGTGACGCCTGGGACATTGTGGTGGCACCTGAGAGAATGGGCGCCATGGCAAAGTCAGCGAGGGGCTCAGGCAAGCGCGGCTCGAAATGGCAGCGCGAGCACCGGCCGCTCTCCATGGGCGTACTCGGACAGGGCGCTTTCGCGGGCGGAACCGTGCGACGTCGTGATGGTGAGTACTACGTCCGCTATATCTCGGCATCCGCGGCACAGAAGAACTACACCTGCCCCGGGTGCTATCTCCCGGTGCCAGTTGGCACCGCCCATGTGGTGGCCTGGCGGGCCGACTCGATCTTCGGCGAAGAGCAGGCAGCAGCGGATCGCCGCCACTGGCACAGCCATTGCTGGCGAATCGGCTGATCGAGCCCTAGCGCGCGTCCTGGCGGCGGATGAGCACCTCGCGGGTCAGCAGCATGACTGCGGCCGCGGTGGGAATCGCCATGAGCGCCCCCAGGACCCCCAACAGCGTGCCTCCGGCCAGGACCGAGATCACGACGACGGCGGCCGGGATCTGCACTGCTCGAGCCATCACCCGGGGAGAGACCAGATACGCCTCGACCTGAAGATAGATGAAGTAGATGGCGGCGAAGGTGGCCGCGGTCTGCCAGTCCACGGTGAGCGCGACGAGGGTGACCAGAGTTCCGCCGGTCACAGGTCCCACGAGCGGAATGAAGGCGAGGATTCCGGCGACGACGGCGAAGAGCACGCCGAAGGGCACCCCGGCGATGCTGATAGCGATGAAGGCGACGATTCCGTTGAGTATCGCGACGATCGCTTGGCCCATCACGTAGTGGCCCACACCGTCGAGGATGCGATCGCCGAGATGCTGGACGCGGTCTCGGGTGGACCGTGGCGCGAGCCGATACCCCCAAGCGGTCATGATGGGCAGCGATGACAGGAAATAGATCGCAAGCACGAAGACGACGAGAGTGCCCAGACCCGTGGTCAGGATGGCCGTGCCGACCCCGAAGAGTCCGCCGAGCGCGTTGGTGATATTGGTCGGGTCCGAGATGAAACGGTTTACCTCGGTATCGATGATCTGTTGGACCTGGAAGTCTTCCTCGACGCGCTGGAACCATTCCGAGCCTGAGATGTCGTTGACCAGCCCCGGCAGTGAGCCCAGGAACGTGCTGGTCTGGACGGCCACCATCGGTGCCAGCGCAGCGATGAACGTGGCAACGACCCCGAGGAACACCGTGATGGTGACAGCCACCCCTGCCGGGCGGGGAAAACCTGCCCGTTCAAGACTGCGCACGATCGGATCCAGGCCGATGGCGATGAACAGGGCCGCCGCGATCCACACCAGCAGCTGCGTGTTCGCCTGTGCCACATAGAAGACAAGCAGGGCCAATCCCACCCCGAGCGCCAGCATGAATCCGGTGTAGACGGGACGCGAGGCATAGGAGGCGGCCTTCTCCATGGTCTCCATGGAGACCGGAGGCAGTCCGTACTGGTCCAATTCAGCAGCGGGAGCAGGTCGACGTCGAGGACGCTTGGCCCTGGGCACCCGTTGACCGCGTGGAAAGACCCATAATCTGCGCGGTGCCGGCTGCGGGTCCTGCTCGGAGTCTGTCACTCGCTCAGCCTATCTATGCAGGTGATAATGGTCAGCATCGGGTGGGCATTATTCGTCCAGCCCGCACCCAGACTGTGATCTTATTGTTATCTTCGGTATTCTAGAACGCTGAACCCTCGCATCCCCACATCAAGGACTCCTTACTCGTGCGCTTTCCCGCCTCAATCGTCGCTTTCATCGTTGGACTCCTCATGGCAGGCATCGGAGTGGGTCTCCTGACCGTCTGGGCCTCCGATGAAGTACCTATGGCCTACAGCGAAGAGGTCGAGGATGCGCCGCTGACTGTGATCAATGCTGATCTGATCGACCCGGAAGCCGAGCGCGAAGAGTTCAACGTCTCCGCGGAGGGGGAGTTCACCATCGCCCTGGCTCGCACGCAGGACATCGAAGCCTGGGTGGGAGACGCTGCCCACGTCACTATTGGGGCAGTCCAAGAGGCCGAGGGCGATGCTGAGGCCACTATCACCACGGAGTTCGTCGACGGCGAGTCCACTGTTCCGGACCCGAGTGATTCTGATCTCTGGGTGGCCAGTGAGACCACAGAAGGTGACCTTCGCTATGGCTGGAGCGCCCCCGATGACAGCGGCGAGTGGAGCCTGTTGATGTTCCGCGACGGTGAAGCGCCAGCACCCAGTGCCGTAAGTGTCGAACTCGAAGAAGATCCCGATCAGCTCCTCGGAACCGTGTTGATCGTCCTTGGAGCCCTGATCATCTTGCTGGGTCTCTTCCTGTTCCTCGGCTCACGGGGTCAGTCTCGCCGCGACCACAGCCACGAGACGGATGTCGATCCTTCGAAGTCGGCTGCTCTAGGAGCCGACACCTCTGCGGCGGCCTCGACGAAGTCCCCGCAGGATGACACCACCCGCACCGAGGATGAGGACGCCATGGGCGAGAACACCAAGAACAGTGACTCCTCGCGTCGGAGTGATGACGTCGCTGATGATGAGCTGACCGGAGTCTTGGGCTCCATCTCCGCCACCGAGACCGTCTACACCCCGGATGCACTGGAGACTGACGGGCCGGCCGAGCAGGACGACCCGGAAGGGACAGGCATCATAGAGCCGGTGTCAGATGATGAGACCCCGCGGGATGGCACCGAAGAAGGTCGCCGCTGGCGCGATCGCTCAGTCGCCACGGCAGCAGCCTTTGCCATTGCGCTGAGCCCTGCTGTCATCCTGGCCGATGCCGAGGAGCCGAGCCAGGAAGAGAGCACCGGCAGCCAGGAGGTCGAGGCCGAAGAGGTCGAGACCGAAGGTGACGGTTACTCCGTCCTGCTGGAGTCCCAGCTCCAGGGCATCGTGGATGATATTGCTGAGCACACAAATGCAGCCGATGAAGAGTACGACGCCGAGCTGCTCGCCCCGCGCGTCTCGGGTAACGCACAGCAGGTCCGAGAGCTGACCTACCGCAATCATGAACTCGACGAAGAGGTCACCACTGACCCGATCGGCACTGAGATACTCAGCGCGGCTGTCACCTCATCCACTGAATTTCCTCGTCAGGCCGTCGTGATCACCCAGGGTGAGGAGGCCGAGATCCCTCAGGTCCTCGTGATCGAGCAGGCCAGCCCACGGGAGAACTACGAGCTCACGCAGGCAGTCCTGATGGTTCCAGGCACAGAGTTCCCCGCCATTGCGGCTGAGGACGGTGGAGTGGAACCAGTTGAGCCTGATTCAGAGGAAGCGCTCTTTGCCGCGAATCACGCCATGGAGCGTGTGGCGGTGTTCCTGAACAACAGCGAGTACTACTTCGGCATGCATGTTGAAGAGAACGCGTATATCGAAGATCTTCAGGCCTATCAGGACGAGCTTCGTGAAAGTGCCGCGGATCTGAGCATCACCTACACCCGTCCGCTCATCGGCGATGGATCAACTGCCATGCGGCTTCCTGACGGTTCGGTCCTCGCCGTGGGCAGCTTCGACTCCACGACTCAGCTGCGGCCAGAAGCGGGTGCCTCGATCAATTTCTCGGGTGTGACCGCCGAGCTGGCGGAGACCGAGTCGACGACTGCGGACACCGATATCATCAACCGGGAGTCCATGATCCTGCACATCCCGGCCGATAATTCCGAAAAGGTCGTTGTTCTGGGAGTCCACGATATTGTGAACGAGGTCAACACTCTCGATTGATCCCTTCCTCCGGGGTTTCGACTCAGGAGGGTTGTGCCCCGAGAGTCGCCACGATGGACGCCGATGTGCAAGGAGAACCTGCAGTGACAGAACCCGCCCAGCAGCCACAGTCTCGACGAGTCGACGCCAGAGGAGCAGTAGATCTCTCGGCCCTCGCCGGGGCTCCTGCGCAGAACCAGTCTCGGGCGGCGGCTTCGGCTCCAGCTGCTCAGCCCGGCACACCGAACAGCTGGGCAATCGCCGTGCAGCCGCAGCAGCTCCAGCAGGTGGTGGAGCTGTCCTCGCAGGCCCCGGTGATCGTGCTGATCTTCGGTGCAGATGCTGCCTCAGCCACTATGCGGACCACGCTCGAGGACCTTGTCGATGCTCAGCAGGGCCGAATCCTGCTTGCGGAGATTGATTCATCCGCGCATCCGGAGCTGGCACAGAGCGCCGAGCAGGTTCCCGTGGCGACGGCTTTCATCGGTGGTCGTCCGGTGGGGGAGTTCGATTCCTCGGTGCCGAGTGATCAGCTCGGTCAGTTGGTGACTCAGATGGTGCAGATGGCCACGCAGAACGGCATGACCCAGAAGCTTCCCGCCCAGTCCACTCGGGCTGTGCAGACGGACGAGCCCGAAACCGAGCCCGAGCTCCCTCCGCTGCACCAGGAAGCGCATGATGCTCTGGAAGCAGGGGATTATGCGGCGGCAGCGCAGGCGTATGAGCGTGCGATCAAGGAAAAGCCCGATGACGAGGATGCCAAGCTCGGCCTCGCGCAGGTGAAGCTGCTCCAGCGCACTGCCGATGTCGATCTCGCCGCGGTCCGCCAAGCGGGTGCTGATCGCCCAGACGACGTCGCTGCACAGATCGCCGTGGCCGACGTCGACATCCTGGGTGGGCATGTAGAGGATGGATTCTCCCGGCTGGTGCGTTTCATCCAGACACACTTCGGTGACGATCGGGAGACCGCCCGCGCACATCTCGTGGAGCTCTACTCCATCATCGGAGACACCGATCCTCGGGTTTCTGCCTCGCGGAAGAAGCTCGCCAGGGCGCTCTTTTAATCATTTCTTCAGCGGCTGATCCGAGGGAGCCGCCCAGTGCGTAGAAAATCTACGTCTCAGGGCTGAGGCGCCACTGAGCTGGGGATGTGTAGGCTCGGGCCCATGGAATCCTCGACCATGGATCAGCCCGCGCTTCGATTAAGCGGTCTGAACAAACAATTCGGACAGACGCCCGCAGTGGAGAACCTCACTCTTGAGGTGCCGCGTGGATCCTTCTATGGATTCGTCGGACCCAATGGTGCGGGCAAGACGACCACGCTCTCCATGGCCACGGGTCTGATGCGTCCCGATTCAGGGGTTGCAGAGATCGTGGGCGTCGATGTCTGGGCGAGCCCTAGCGAAGCAAAACGCAAGATGGGCGTGTTGGCGGATGGGGTTCTGCTCTTCCATAAGCTCACCGGGGCGCAGCTGGTGACCTACGCGGGTCTGCTCAGAGGCATGGACCGCGAGACGGTCGAGACCCGCACCGCGGATCTGCTGAGGGTGCTCGGCCTCGAGGAATCCGCAGGGAAACTCGTCCAAGACTATTCAGCCGGAATGACCAAGAAGATCGCTCTGGCCTCAGCGATGGTGCACGCCCCTGAGCTTCTCGTCCTGGACGAGCCCTTCGAGGCCGTAGACCCCGTTTCCGCGCGCACAATCCGCGGGCTGCTGGAGTCATATGTCGCCTCTGGAGGCACAGTGATCCTCTCAAGCCACGTCATGGACCTTGTCCAGCGGATGTGCTCGCATGTCGGCATCATCTCTGAAGGCCGTCTCCTGGCCTCCGGGACGCTGGCGGAGGTTCAGGGCGGCGTCGATCTGGAGACCAGGTTCGTCGAACTCGTCGGACTTGAAGGTGGAGACCAGGAGCTTTCGTGGTTGCGCATCTGATTCGGCTCAAGAAGGACCTGACGCTCAACGGATTCAATCAGTCCGTCTGGCACATCCTTGGCACGATCTTCGCCGGACTCTACGGTCTCGGCATCGTGGGAACGATCTTTGCCGTCCAGGTCACCTCGGGGGGAATCGAGGACGCTGACCCAGAGATCGTCAGGATCGCCAGCATCTTCATGGGTGCCATCATCTTTGCTCTCTGGCTGATCTTTCCGCTGTTCATCTCGGGCAGCGATACGGCGATGAACCCACGCCAGTTCATCACCTACGGCATATCCCGTCCCGCGCTGATCCTGGGCACGGCGCTCACCGGACTCATCTCCATCGGAGCTGTGCTGACACTGATCTGGCTGATCGGTCAGGTCGTGCACTGGCGGTGGGACCCCGCCGCCGCGATCACTGCCGCTCTGACCATCCCGCTGCTGCTCTTCACGTTCAGTCTCGTCTCCCAGGCGGTGACCACCTCGATGAGTGCCTGGCTCAGCGGTCGCCGAGCCCGCGACTTCCTCGCCATCCTCGCGCTGGGCCTGATGATGCTGATCTATCCGATCGTCATCGGGATCCAGAGCGCGTTCTCCTCGCTGGGGGAAGCTCTTCCTGCGATCGCTGATGTGCTCGCCTGGACGCCGCTGGGGGCCGGGGCTGCCCTGCCCGCTGATGTCGCGGACGGGGAATGGGGGGCTTTCGTGATCCGGCTGGCGATCATGGCCAGTACCGTGATCCTCGCGGTGCTCGTGATCCGTGCGGGTCTTGTCAGGATCACGGAACAGCCGACGGTCCAGAGTTCCGGTCGCTCGACGGGAGCGTCCGGAGTGGGACTCTTCGCTCGATTCCCTGCGACCCCCTGGGGAGCGGTGGCCGCTCGAGCCACCACCTATTGGCTCAAGGACACGCGTTACGGAGGCACCCTCGTGGTGCTGCCAGCGTTCATCATCCTTGCGGTGGTCATGTACTTCCAGTTCGATCAGCCCTGGGTGCTGCTTGCGCTGGGGCCCTTCTTCGGTTGGATGTTCGGGTTCTCCATCTCTGCCGACATCTCCTATGACAACACTGCCTTCGCGCTGCATGTCACCACCGGAGTCAGCGGTATCGCCGATCGGTTCGGCAGGCTCGTCGGGCTGTTGACCTTTGCGCTGCCCATGACGATCCTCGCGGCCGTCGTGCCAGGATTGATGTTCTCCGACCTCAGCACCACAGTGGCGCTGCTCGGGGTCAGTCTCGGCATGTTCTTCAGTGCGGCAGGTCTCTCAAGCCTCGTCTCGGCCCGATTCACCTATCCGGTGCCCAAGCCAGGCGATGGTCCGCTGAGCCAGCCCTCGGGATCGACCGGGCGGATCATGGTGGTCCAGCTCGGGACGCTGATCGCAAGTGTCCTGCTGATGCTGCCCGAGACCGTGCTGCTGGTGATCTGGCTCTTCGCCGAGGCCGACTGGTTGCTCTGGGTGCTCGCCTTCGGCTCCCTGGTGAAGGGAATCGGTCTGAGCTGGGCAGGCGTGATCTTCGGCGGACGGGTCTACGATCGCAGTCAGCCTGAGCTCTTCCAGCAGGTCGGTCAATACTAGAGACCAGTGTCACCTCTGGAACGGTCGCTCGAGATTGCCGAGCCTAGGTGGATGATCTGCTTGGACAGGCTCGCTAGAATGGAGTCCATGATGGTCAATGAGAATGGATTCCTGCCTGCCGACGTTCGCCCTGGCGAGCAGAACCAAGGCCTAGGTCTGTCCCTGAGGATGCACACAGCAGATCCCGCGGCTGCACCTGCCCCGGGCGGCGCTGCCACCATCGAGCGTGAGCACCAGGAACAGCTCTCTGAGCCCGGCGATCACGAGCGCTTCGCTCACTATGTGAAGAAGGACCGCATCATGGAATCCGCCCTGGAGGGTGGAGCCGTGGTGGCCCTCTGCGGCAAGGTCTGGATTCCCTCGCGAGACCCGCAGAAGTTCCCGGTCTGCCCGGAGTGCAAAGAGATCTACGCAGAGATGCAGGGTGAAGGCAGCGGCGACGACTCGGGTGGAGACTCGGGCGGCAAGCGCGGTTTCTTCGGCTTCGGCCGCAGCTGAACCCTGTCGACCTCTAATTCAGTGGATCAGTCTGAGACGCTCTTCGACGTCGGCACCGACGTCGGTCGGTCCCTACCTCCGGTCTACCCGCACCGTGCTGCCCACGGCACCGCAGGGACTCTGCGCCAGTGGCAGCAGGAAGCGCTGGACCTCTATATCCAGAAGCGGCACAAGGACTTTCTCGCTGTCGCGACGCCCGGAGCCGGCAAGACGACCTTCGCCCTGCGCGTGGCGAAGCTGCTGGTGGAATCCGGGGAGGTCAACCGGATCTACGTGGTTGCTCCCACCGAGCACCTGAAGCGTCAGTGGGCCGACGCCGCGGGTCGTGTGGGTCTTGCGCTGGACCCCAATTTCAAGAACTCCGATGGTCGCCATGGGCGGCAATACATCGGCGTGGTGGTGACCTACGCGCAGGTGGCCAATAAGCCAGCATTGCACCGGAACAAGACAGAGGCCGGTCGCACCCTGGTGATCTTCGATGAGATCCACCACGCAGGCGATGCCCTGTCCTGGGGTGACGGTGTGCGGGAGGCTTTCGAGCCCGCGGTGCGTCGTCTTGCGCTGACCGGCACCCCATTCCGTTCAGACACCTCTCCGATTCCGTTCGTGGAATACGTGGAGGACGGCGCCGGGGTACGCCGGTCCAAGGCCGACTATTCCTATAACTACGGTCCGGCGCTGAAGGACCGCGTCGTGCGCCCGGTGGTCTTCATGGCCTATTCCGGAAACATGCGCTGGCGCACGTCTGCCGGTGAGGAGATGGAGGCCCAGCTCGGGGCCGCCGCGACCAAGGACATCACCAATCATGCCTGGCGCACAGCACTGAACCCGGAAGGGGAGTGGATCCCCTCGGTGCTGCGCGCTGCGCACCAGCGGCTGCTGAAGGTCCGTGACAAGATCGACGACGCCGGCGGACTCGTCATTGCTACCGATCATGAGACCGCCCGGGCCTATGCTGCCCAGTTGGATGAACTCACTGGGCAGAAGACCACGGTGGTGCTCTCCGATGACAAGGGTGCGTCGAACCAGATCGAGAAGTTCGCCGAGGACCCCTCACGGCTCTGGATGGTCGCCGTGCGCATGGTCTCTGAAGGCGTGGACGTTCCTCGCCTGTGTGTCGGTGTGTACGCCACCTCGACCTCGACTCCGCTGTTCTTCGCCCAGGCCATCGGGCGTTTCGTGCGGCTGCGCAAGAAGGCGGAGGTGGCCTCGGTCTTCCTGCCCTCGGTTCCGGTGCTGACAGACCTTGCCAATGAGATGGAGCAGGAACGCGACCATGCCCTGGACGTCCCGCGCACGGCGGCGGAGGACTCCGAGGAAGCCCTCGATGATGAGCTCATGGATGAGGCGAATCGGGAGGAGCGCGCCTCTGAATCTATGGAGCGCGGGGAGTTCGCGGCGTTGCACTCCAATGCTGCGTTCGACAAGGTCCTCTTCGACGGCAACGAGTTCGGGCTCGGCGGCGCCATGGGCTCGGAAGAAGAGATGGACTTCCTCGGAATCCCTGGGCTTTTGGAACCCGAGCAGGTCTCTACGCTTCTGCGTCAGCACCAGGCCGACCAGCTGCGCCGGAAGCCGCAGTCCAGTGCACCGGCTGAACCTGTGGTCGATCATCGGCAGCTCAAGACATTGCGTGCCACGCTGAACAAGTCGGTGTCTGCCTATGCGGCCAAGACTGGGATGCACCAGGGAAGCATCCATACCAAGCTGCGTGACGCCTGCGGCGGACCCGCCGTGGGACAGGCCACTCAGACTCAGCTCGAAGAGCGGCTGAAGAAGATTCAGCTGTGGTTCGTCGGACGCAGATAATCGCGTTCAGAGATCTTCGAGGCTGACCACGTCCACGTCCGCGGCGTGGAATTCGGCATAGGCCTCTTCCACGGAATCCTCGCTGACTCCCACTGTGAGTTCACGGATGACGCGCACCCGGTAGCCGTTCTCCACAGCATCCAGCACGGTCGCGCGCACGCAGTGATCTGTGGCAATTCCGACGATGGTCACGGCGTCAACCTCTCGGGCGCTCAGCCAGGCATGGAGGTCTGGAGAGGAGTCTGACACTGCGGCCGCCGGTGTGACCTTGGTGCCGTTCTCACCCTCGAGGCTCCCGACCTTCTCGGGATGTCCCTCCAGACCTTCGAATCCCGAGTAGCCATCTGAATACAGGCCCTTGAGGAAGCTGGCGTCCACGTGCTCGGTGTCGAGATTCTCATGCAGCTCTGCTCCGGGGGTGCCCGCTACGCAGTGCACCGGCCAGCTCCGCACGAAATCTGGAGTGGCGGAGAAATGGGGTCCTGGTTCGATGTGCCAGTCCTGGGTGGTGACGATCGCATCGAAATCTGCGTAGCTGTCCTCGAGGTACTCGCTGATCTCACTGGCGACGCGGGCGCCTCCCGTGACGGCGAGGGTGCCACCCTCACAGAAGTCTTCTTGCACATCGACAATGATCAGCGCCTCGGCCACTACGTCCTCCAGATAGAACAATCGGGTTCACCCGTGCGCAGAGAAGACTCTCATGCGGCACAGGCTCCACGTTACTTGTTCTTCGCTGCCACGGCGAGATCGAACTCTTCGTTGAGCAGCGCGGCATTGGCGGCGCCTCCGGCGAAACTTCCCATGCCCATGGACAGCGGCACTGTTGCCATAGGAGATGCCACATTCCCCACGGCCCAGATCCGCTCATGCGAGGTCTGCCCCATCGCATCGACCTTCAGGAAGCTCCCCGCCATAGTGTCCTCGCGGGTCAGATCCAGACCGCGCAGATACCTGTCCCGGGGTACCAGGCGCCCACCGGTGAAGATCGCATCCACGGGGATCGAGCGGCCGTCCTCGAGATGGGCGGCGTGAAGCAGGGGACCGTCCCCGCTGACCTCGAGAACCCGAGATGACTCCACGGTGACACCGCGAGCCGCCAGCCGGTCCTGCGTCTCGGCCGAGAGTTCTCCTGCGTCGGCGCTGAAGAATGTGAGCTGGTCGCTCCACTGGCGCAAGAGCTGGGCCTGATGGATGGACAACGGACTTATGCCGAGGACCGCGAGTCGCTGACCCCGGACTTCCCATCCGTGGCAGTAGGGGCAGTGCAGGACGCTGGTTCCCCAGCGTTGCGCGAGTCCCGGAATGGCCGGGAGTTCATCGGTCAGCCCCGAGGCCGCTATGACACTGCGGGCAAACAGGACAGTGCCTGAGTCCAGGGTGACGACGAGCTCGCGCGGGCCCTGCTCACGCGTTGATTCGCTGACCCGGTGCACACCGGCCTGGACGAACTCCACACCGTAGCTCGCGGCTTCCGCACGACCTGAGCGCAGGAGTTCGGCGGGGGAGGTGCCGTCGTGCCCGAGAATGTTGTGCATATGCGCGGCGTAGCGATTTCGGGGCGTCCCGGTGTCCAGGACGAGAGTCTTGCGGAGGGCGCGGCCCAGGGACTGTGCGGCGCTGAGTCCTGCGGCCCCTCCGCCGATGATGATGGAGTCATACACTTCTGCTTCTGCTGTGCTGTTCATGAGTCCAGCCTGCGGCCTCCAGGCGTAAACTGAAAGACATCTTGCGGAATTGGCAAGAAATGGTCAGACTGGCTTCATGGAAGAACTTGCCCAACTCGGTCTGCGACTGCGATCAGCACGCACCTCTAGGGGTTGGACCCTCGACCGCCTGGCGCGCAGCGCGGGAATCTCACCCAGTACGCTCTCCCGCCTGGAGTCTGGCAAGCGGCAGGCCAGCCTGGAGCTCCTGCTGCCGCTGACTCGAAGTCTGGGGATCACCGTTGACGAGCTGCTTGTGACGTCCAGCCCCGATCCACGGGTGCAGCGCGACGCCTGGGAGCGCAACGGCATGGTGATCCAGCCGCTGTCTCCGGAGTCATCCCCGGTGCACACCTTCAAGATCAGCTATGTCCCACGTCCCGAGCTGGCCGAACTCGGCAGTCATGACGGCTACGAGTGGCTCTATGTGCTCTCCGGAAGACTTCGGCTGCAACTCGGTGAGGAAGAGATTCACCTGGGGCCCGGAGAGGCTGCCGAGTTCGACACGCTGACCCCGCACGGACTCAGCGCCCTGGGCCCAGAGAACGCCGAGGTGATCTGCATCCTCAATGAGGCAGCAGTGAACTCGCACACCGATGACCATCCGGACCACTGAAGTTCTGAAAGTCGCTGAGGTTCCGGAGGTCGCTGAGCTTCTGGCGGTCGCTGCAGTTCTGGAGATCGTTGAAGCCCCGGGGTCAGCTGAAGATGGTCGGTATCACGGGATCGCCGTGCTGCAGCCGCTGGGCCGCAGCGGGCAGCTCGGCGAGTGAGTCGGCGTGGCGCCGCTGTGCTCGAGCGACGCCTTCTGCGCCGATGTGCTGGGTCTGAACCTCGCCGCCCAGCACCAACGGAACCATCAGCTCGCGCACGTGCTGACCGTTGGTCTGTGGGGCAGCTCCTACCCCGATCAGCTCCGCGTCTGCACGTGAATCCGCACCGAAGCTGCGCAGCGGGTGCTTGACTCCTGCGACACTCTTCTTGCCCGCGGCATTCTTCGCCACGGGAATCGCGACGCCGTCGTCGTCGGTGCGCTGCACGAGCTTATAGACCATGGCCGCCGTGGGGGAGCCGCCGCCGGTGACCAGCTTGGTCCCCACCCCATAGGAGTCCACCGGGGCCGCCTGAAGTCGCGCGATCGCGTGTTCGTCAAGGTCTGAAGACACGATGATCTTGGTGTTCGTGTTCCCGAGAGAGTCCAACAGCGCCCTGACCTCACCGGCCTGCTCCACCAGATCCCCGGAGTCCAGCCTGACCGCCCCCAGTTCCGGGCCCGCGATGGCCACCGCTCGGCGGACCGCAGTGAAGACCTCATAGGTGTCCACCAGGAGCGTGGTGCCTGGACCGAAGGCCTTGACCTGGGCCTCGAAAGCTTCTTCCTCAGAATCATGGAGCAGCGTGAACGCATGTGCTGCGGTGCCGATCGTGGGCAGACCCCAGCGGCGTCCCGCCTCGAGGTTCGAAGTGGCGGTAAAACCGGCGACGGCGGCGGCTCGAGCCGAAGCCACTGCGCTGAGCTCCTGGGTCCGCCGCGAACCCATCTCTACGCAGGGCCGCTCACCTGCGGCCACCGTCATCCGGGAGGCTGCAGAGGCGATGGCCGAATCGTGGTTGAGCACCGAGAGCACATAGGTCTCCAAGAGGCAGGCCTCCGCGAAGCTGGCCTCCACGCGCAGCACCGGAGAATCAGGCATGAAGATCTCGCCTTCGGCGTAGCCGTGGATGTTTCCGGAGAACCGGTAGTCCGCCAGGAAATCGAGAGTGCGCTGATTGACGATGCCGCGCTCGGCGAGCCAGCTGAGCTCCTCAGCACCGAAGCGGAACTGGGCAAGCCCCTCGAGCAGGCGCCCTGTGCCTGCCACGACTCCATAGCGTCTGCCCGCAGGCAGATGGCGGGTGAAGACCTCAAAGACGCAACGACGGCGGGCCGCCCCGGAGGCGAGGGCAGCTTCGACCATGGTCAGTTCATACTGATCCGTGAGCAGAGCGGTGGATGGGCTGGGTGAAGGTTCAGGTGTCACAGCCCCAGCGTAGAATACGAACCATGAGTTCAAGCAGAGGATCCACGCTCAACCGCGAGGAGACGGACCTTGATTCCGAGTTCTCCGAGCTGCTGTCTGCCCAGCGCCCCTATCAGGTGGTGGTCTGGAATGACCCGGTCAATCTGATGACATATGTCAGCTGGGTCTTCCGCAGCTACTTCGGTCATTCCGAGGCGCGCGCCAAGGAACTGATGCTCCAGGTCCACCACGAGGGCCGTGCGGTGGTCTCCCACGGACCGCGGGAGAAGGCAGAGCAGGACGTCACGGCGATGCACCAGTTCGGTCTGCAGGCGACGCTGGAAGAGGCCGAGTAGCCCGTGGCCACAGCTTTTCGCGCAACGACCAAGGGTTACCGATCAGATCTGGAACAGCATGAACGCCGCTTGCTGAGTTCACTCTGCGCCGACGTCATCACGCTCCTGGAGACTCGAGACGAAGAGACTCGAGAGTCGGCCGATTCGAGCACCGGGGAATCAGGGGACTCGGGGAACCAGGCAGAGGACCCAGCTTTTGCGCATTTCCGCGCTGAGCTCGCAGGTCTGGGCGGAGAGGAACCCCTCGCCGCACCGGATGACGCCGTGTTGCGGAGACTTCTGCCCGATGCCTTCACAGACGAGAAGGAATCCGGGCATTTTCGCCGCCTGAGTGAGAACTCGCTGCGGGGTGCGAAGATCGCGGACCTCCGCACCGCCAGGATGCTGCTGGAGAGTTCGCCGATCCACGTGGATGACAACATGGCGCCGATCTTTGGCCGGGCGCTGAACGATCTTCGGCTGACACTCGCCACGCGGTTGGAGCTGGAGACCGAGCAGGATGCGGAACGAATCCACGCCCTTGCGGTGAAGTCTGGTTCCAAGAACTCGGAAGCCTTCATGGCAGAGATCTACACGTTCATCACCTGGCTCCAGGAGTCTCTCTTCGGCGCCATGACAGAATTTCTGCCTGAGCCAGGAGACTCCGAATCAGCCCAGGGCCCCGACGGCGAAGCCTCCGCATGAACGCGTCTGCTCCGGTCGGAATCTTCGACTCCGGGGTCGGTGGACTCACCGTTGCGCGGGCGGTTCTGGATCAGCTCCCGGGGGAGTCGATCACCTACCTGGGAGACACGGCGAACGGTCCCTACGGGCCGCTTCCGATCGCACGGGTTCGTGCGCATGCACTGGGAGTCATGGATGAGCTGGTGGCCTCTGGTGTCAAGGCGCTGGTGATTGCGTGCAATTCCGCCTCCGCGGCGGTGCTGCGGGACGCCCGTGAACGCTATACCGAGCGGCACGGCATACCGGTCATTGAGGTCATTCAGCCCGCCGTGCGCCGAGCGGTGGCAGCTACTCGCAGCGGAAAGATCGGGGTGATCGGCACCGCAGCGACGGTGGGCTCCAGGGCGTATGAGGATACCTTCGCAGCCGCACCGCAGCTGGAGGTCACTGCCGCAGCCTGTCCGCGTTTTGTGGAATTCGTTGAACGCGGCATCACCGCCGGGACGGAGCTGCTCGATGCAGCCTATGAGTACCTTGCACCGCTGAAAGCTGCCGAGGTGGACACCTTGGTCCTTGGCTGCACCCACTACCCGCTGCTGACCGGAGTGATCTCCTATGTCATGGGAGACGGCGTCACACTCGTCTCCTCGGCCGAGGAGACGGGAAAGGACCTCTACCGCGCACTCACCCAGTACGGCCTGCTGGCTGCAGGAGGGTCCGCTGAGTCTCAGCGGCGGCCTCCTCTGCATACCTTCCTCTCCACAGGTGATCCAGAGGCGTTCCAGGTTCTCGCCCATCGCTTCCTGGGTCCAGAGGTTCTGGCCGTACGCCAGGTGGATCATGTGAGGGAGACCTATCCGACTGGTGTGATCCAGAGGATCACTCCCGCTATGCTGGCCGGAGCGCAGGATGACTGAAGGGGAGCAACGCACCATATGAAACTCACCATCATTGGGTGCAGTGGGTCTTTTCCCGGCCCGGAGTCTCCGGCCTCCTGCTACCTTCTCACCGCCCAATACGAGGGTCGCACCTGGCGAGTGGTGGTGGATCTCGGCAACGGCGCGCTGGGAAAACTGCAGCAGCACCTCGCCCTGGAAGACATCGACGCCGTCTGCCTCTCTCACCTGCACCCCGATCACTATATGGACCTGTGTGGTCTGCATGTGGCGATCCGCTGGCGTCCAGGGGGCTGGCCCGGAAAGCACGTTCCGGTCTACGGTCCCTCCACCACGGACCAGCGCATCGCCAGCGCCTACGGCATGGACCCCAACCCAGGGATGCACCCGGACTTCGACTTCAAGACCTGGCAGCCGCGGCAGGCCGAGACGATCGGTCCGTTCACCATCACGCCGGTCCCAGTGCGGCATCCGATCGAGGAGGCCTATGCTCTGCGCATCGATATCGCACCTGAGGCCTCGGCTGACGGCCGCGCCCACACTCTCACCTATTCCGGTGACACCGACGCCTGTGACGGTCTGATCGAGGCGGCCCGGGGAGCGGATGTCTTCCTCTGCGAGGCGGCCTTCGAAGATGGTCGCGATGACCACATCGAGGGCGTTCACCTCAACGGCCACAGGGCCGGAGTCATGGCTCGCGATGCCGGCGTCGGACGACTCCTGCTCACACATATCCCGGTCTGGACCTCTCAACGGGTCCTGCTGGCGAAGGCCAGGGAAGAATACCGGGGCGACCTCGCCGTCGCCGTCGCAGGTGTCAGCTATGAGATCGGCGGCATCAGAACCAACCACCACGAAGAGAGCGAGCAGTGACAATCAGCAATCTGCGGACCGACGGACGCGCAGCCGATGAGCTGCGCCAGGTCACCATCACCAGGAATTGGAACGCCCACGCTGAAGGTTCGGCGCTCGTCGAGTTCGGTGGAACTCGAGTGCTCTGCACGGCCTCCTTTGAATCGAACGTTCCGCGCTGGCTCAAAGGCCAGGGCGCGGGCTGGGTCACTGCCGAGTACTCGATGCTTCCTCGCGCCACGAACACCCGCTCCGGGCGCGAATCCGTGAAGGGAAAGATCGGGGGACGCACCCATGAGATCTCTCGATTGATCGGACGCTCGCTGCGCGCCGTGGTGGATACCAAGGCCCTGGGGGAGAACATGATCACCCTCGACTGTGATGTGCTCCAGGCCGACGGCGGCACCAGGACCGCAGCCATCACCGGCGCCTTCGTGGCGCTGGCCGACGCGGTCGAATGGGCGCGCAGTCAGGGCCATGTCGCCAAGCGCGCAGAGGTGCTGAAGGATTCGGTCTCTGCCATCTCCGTGGGGGTGCTCCCTGGTGGCCAGGCCGTTCTGGACCTGCCATATGCGGAGGATTCCACGGCAGATACCGATATGAACGTCGTGGTCACCGGATCGGGTGACTTCGTCGAGGTCCAGGGCACCGCCGAAGGCCACCCCTTCAACCGCAAGGAACTCGACAGCCTCTTGGACCTGGCGCTGATCGGCACCAAGCGTCTTGCCACGCTGCAGCGGGAGGCGCTGGCCCAGTGACGGCACGGATCGTCCTCGCGACGCGGAACCCCGGGAAGCTTCGAGAGTTCCGGGCGCTGCTTGCAGAGAGCCCAGAATTGGCCGGCGTGGATCTTGATGAGGCCGTGATGGACGCGGCGACCGCAGGGTGCGCGGAGATCCCCGAGACCGGCGTCAGCTTCGAAGAGAACTCGTTGCTCAAGGCGCGCGCCGTGGCGGCGCAGACGGGCCTTCCCGCCGTGGCCGATGACTCTGGGTTGGCAGTGGCCGTGCTCGGAGGTGCTCCGGGGATCTTCTCCGCCCGCTGGGCCGGAGCCCAGGCCTCCGACGAGAACAACCTGCAGCTTCTGCTTGACCAGCTGGCTGACATCTCCGCTGAGCACCGCAGCGCCGCCTTCGTCTGTGTGGCAGCGCTCGTGGTCCCGACTGCCGGAGGAAATCAGGCCAGCGAGATCACGACCACGGGTCGTCTCGAGGGAACGCTGCTCACCGCGCCTCAGGGGCAGGGAGGTTTCGGCTACGATCCGATCCTGCAGCCGCTTGGGGAGACCCGCAGCACGGCAGAACTCAGCATGGAGGAGAAGAACGCCATCTCCCACCGCGGCCAGGCATTCGCGGCCCTGCGCAGGCACGTCGTGGAGGCACTGACCGCGTGAAGGGATTGAACTTCACCGCCGTGGACTTCGAGACCGCCAACGGGTTTCGGGGTTCGCCCTGCGCCATCGGCATGGTCAAGGTCCGTGACGGGCGGGAAGTAGAGACGTTTTACTCCGCCATGCGGCCACCCGTGGGTTTCGATCGCTTCGATCCGCATAACGTCGCGATCCATGGGATCACTGCCGAGGACGTCGCCGAGGCGCCTCGCTTCGGTGACCTGTTCGCAGAGATCAACGCCTTTATCGACGGAGACGTGCTGGTGGCCCATAACGCCGCATTCGACATCGAGGTCTTCGAATCAGCGCTCGAGGTCAGCGGGCTGGATTCCCCGGGGTTGAGCTGCCTCTGTTCGGTCCGGCTCTCCCGTGCGAACTACCAGCTTCCATCCCACGCTCTGCCCAAGGCTTCCGCCGAGGCCGGGTATGAACTGACTCAGCATCACTATGCGCTCGACGACGCCCGCGCCTCCGCCGCCATCGTCTGCGATATCGCGATGCGCCGTGCAGTGAGCCATACGCATCAGCTGTTCCAGGACTGCGGCGTGGAACCTCGCAGGATGGAATCCTGGCAGACGCCCCGATCCCGCGAATCTCGGGCCACGCGTCAGGTCCGGACTATGGCGCACCTCTTCGACGCGCGACTGCCGGCTCCTGAACCGAGACATATGCCGGATCTGATGCGCTGGCAGGATGAGGGAAAGAATCTCCCCCCTTCATCGGTGGCCGACCCCGAACACGTCCTGTTCGGCCAGCAGCTGGTCTTCACCGGAAATCTCTCCATCCCACGGGCAGAGGCGAAGAAGATCGTCTCGGAGTGCGGGGCCGGGACCGCCTCGCGGGTCACCGCAGCCACCACGCTGCTGGTCATCGGCGACGGATTCGAGCCCTGGGAGCTTGGAAAGCCGGAGGAGTCCTTCTCCCTGCGAAGCAATAAGGCGCGCGATGCGCTGCGGCGGCAGGCCGAGGGACAGCCCCTCAGGCTCATCGCCGAGGAGGAGTTCCGCGTGCTCATCGGGTCGCGCTGGCCTGGTGCTGCTCCTCAACACGCGGCCGACTCGGTCAGCGCTGCTGGACCTGAGTAACCTCTTCCCACTGCTGCGCGAGCCGCGCGATCACAGCAGGAACTCCTTCCGCCGCATCTGCGGAATCAGGCTCGTGAAGGTCTGAACCAGCCGCCGCAGCCAGCTGGCGAGCCAGGATCTCCCGAACGGCCATGTCCTCGACGCCAGCGAGCACCTTCTCTTGGGCCTGGCTCGTATCCGTCCCAGTCGGCGCGATCGCTGAACCACTGGCCAAGTTGAAGACCAGCACTGCAAGGTCCTCCGCGCGGTCGAGCAGCTCCGGATGCCCGTGAGTCAATGCGACGCTCTGCCGTGCCCATGCTCGGCGCATGCTCTCATCGATATAGGGGACCAGTCCGATCGGGACCACACGCAGCAACGCCACCGAGTCCGCCGATGCTGGTTGGGACGGGGCGCTCGGATAGGCCATCTGCCCGCTCGCCAAGCCCGCGACGCTGCTTCCGTGCGAATCAGGCTGAATCTCCAGGTGTCCCGTGCCGCGCAGCTGGTGCAGTTCCGCGTCGAGAGTCCGGCTTGGTGGCTGCGGGGCGCTCTCCGGGAAGGACCCGGTGACCAGGCGATACCAGCGCAGAGAGCCCAGCCACATGCACGCCAGTGGATCCGCCCCCAACCCCTGACGGGTCCAATCGAGCAATTCAAGCAGACCGTCTGCAGTGCAGAACTGGTGCAGGACCTCGGCATGCAGCACGGGTGAGTCTGCAGGGTTCACCCCTGCTGACAAGACCGGACGGAAGCGACTGATGACTTTCTCGGCGGAATCCACGCCCCCAGACTAGTCTGCCCCGGGGTGGTGCTCGGGCCATGTCCGCCGCAGCCGATAGCGTGGGGTCATGCGCTGGCTACACACTTCCGATTGGCATCTGGGCCGTGGCTTCCACGGGCATTCCCTGCGCGCAGAACAGGAAGAGATGCTGAGAGTGATCTGTGCAGCTGTTCGGAGCCACAGGATAGACGTCGTCCTGATCGCCGGGGACATCTATGACCGTGCCCTGCCGCCAGAGTGGGCCGTTGCCCTGCTTGAGGACACTCTGGAGGAGCTGGTCCAGGCCGGGGCCCAGGTCATCATCACGCCAGGAAACCATGATTCGGCTGCACGGCTCGGATTCGGACGCGGACTCATGCGTCATTCCGGCGTGCATATCCGCAGCTCGCTGCAGGACGCCTGGACCCCCGTGGAGGTCCGAGAATATGACGGCACCTCCACTCTGGTCTATGGCATGCCCTACCTGGAACCACAGCTCTTCGCCCCCGTCCTGGGCCTGGAGCGAGGGCATCACACCGCAGTCGCAGTCGATGTCATAAAGCGGATCTGGGCAGATGTGGAGCAGCGCACCAACTCCGCTCCGGAATCGAACGAGGCAGGTACCGTCGCTAACCTGGCAGCGGTCGACACCGGTTCCCCCTCCACGCAGAAGATCGTGCTGATGGCACACCTCTTCGCCGCTCAGGGAGCGGCATCAGACTCTGAACGCAATATCGGAGTGGACGTTGCTGCGGGGGAGGCCCCGGAACATCATCGGGACTCCATCGGTGGATTATCAGTTGTCCCGCTCGACGTTTTCGAAGGCTTCGACTATGTCGCCCTGGGCCATCTTCATGGCCGCCAGAGGCTTTCTGAGACGGTCCATTACAGCGGCTCTCCGCTGCGGTATTCCTTCTCGGAGACCAACCAGGCCAAAGGAGCATGGCTCTGGGACTCGCGCTCGGAAGAACCGCCCACAGCATTGGACTGGGCGATCGGGAGACCGCTCGTCCAGCTGGAATCCACACTTGAGGAATTGCTGAATCCCGCCTCAGTGGCTGCACACGGCGACTCCTACGTCCAGGTGAAGCTCACCGACTCGATTCGCCCCGAGCGTGCCTTCCAGCAGGTGCAGGAGAGCTACCCGTTCCTCGCCTCTTTCACGCATACCGGGAGGCAGGACGCGCCTGCGTTCAGCTATTCCGTGAAGGTGGAACAGGCGCGGACTGACACAGAAGTCATCGAGGGTTTCCTCGAACATGTGCGCGGAGGCCGCGGGCCAAGCGCCGCGGAACAGCAGCTCCTTGAGCAGAGCCTGGAGGCCGTGCGCTCATGAAGCTGCACCATCTCACGCTGCATGCCTTCGGTCCCTTCGCGGGCACCGAGAGGATTGACTTCGACCGTCTCGGGGAGGACGGGCTCTTCCTGCTGCGCGGACGAACCGGTGCTGGTAAAACCTCAATCCTCGATGCGCTGACCTTCGCGCTCTACGGTGACGTGCCGGGCGCCCGGGACCGAACGCGGTTGAAGAGCACCCACGCACCAGCGCAGAGCGAACCCTATGTGGAGCTTGAATTCACCCAGGCCGGTCAGCGCTGCAAGATCTGGCGCTCCCCGCAGCACAGCCGCCCACAGAAGCGAGATTCCGGCAAGCTGCGTGAGGTGAACCAGCAGGTCACGCTGCAGCTTCTGCACGCAGGACAGTGGCAGCCCACGGCAGCCGGGATCCAAGCTGCCAATGATGAGATTCAGCGCCTTCTGGGACTGGATCTTCATCAGTTCACCAAGGTCATCCTGCTGCCACAGGGTTCCTTCGCCGAGTTCCTGCATGCCAGCAGCAAGGATAAGCAGGAGCTGCTCGAGCGTCTCTTTGACACTGAACGGTTCACCCTTGTGCAGGATCATCTGCGTGAGCGTGCCCGTGACGCAGAACAAGAACTCAGGGAGACCAGCGCCCGGATCGACCTGCACGCGACCAATCTGCGTGACGCAGCGCAAGCCATCCTCACGATCGAGGCAGCTGAGGCAGCTGAGGCAGCTGAGGAATCCGGATCCGGCGAAGTCAGCGCCGCCATCGCTGCGGCGTCGGAATCTGAACTGATCAGTCTGGTCGGCCCCGCCGTAGCAGCCCGGTACGAACAGCTGCAGGGTCGCGCCGATTCAACGGCGGCGCAGGCCCGTGCAGCCCTGACTGAAGCTGAGGAGCAGCGCAACCGGGATGAAGCTCTCCGTCGATTCGCGCAGCATCGTCAGAAGGTCACTGAGCTCGAAGCCGAGACGCAGCACATCGAAAGCGCGCGCGAGGCACTGAGCAGGCATGAGTCAGCCCAACACATCCGACGCTGGTTCATCACTGCAGAACAATCTGCCCAGGAGCACCAGCGCAGTCAGAAGATCGCGCGAAGCGCTGTTGAACGCGCCGACGTCGAGTTCGGATTGATCTCTGGCATCCAGTCTGAGGACCTTCAGCTGCGGCGACTCACAGACGCTGTCCCGGTTGAAGCCGAGCTCAAGGCAGCGATCGGGGAGCTCCATACCCTTCACGCGCGGCTCTCTGCTCCGGAGATCGAGGCGCAGCAGGACCGCCTTCGTGTGCTCACGCAGAACAGTACGCAGACTCGACGTTCCGCCGAAGAAGCCGAAGCCGAAGCGCTGCGTCTCAGTGAGGAGCTCACTCAGATCATCGAGGCTCGAGCGGAACTCTCAGCTGAGCTCATAGCTGGCGACGAGCTCGAACTGGCGCAGGACGAGGCCAAGGCGCGCCAGGATGAGCTCAAGAAACGGGCCGAGACGCTGCGTACCCGTGACGCACTCCTCGATTCATGCGAGACCTGGACATCGCGAGTCGTGGAGCGAGAGCACGCGCACCGGGACCTCAGGCAAGAGCACCAGCGGCGCCTCCAGGGGTACCTCCAAGACGTTGCCACCGTGCTTGCGGGAGAGCTGGAAGAGGGAGAACCCTGTCTGGTCTGTGGGTCAACGGAGCATCCACAGCCCGCGCTCAAGGGTGACTCTGGCATCACCCGTGATCAGGTGGAAGCCACCCAGGCTGAGCTTCAGAGTGCACGTGACGCGCTCAAGGAGGCGCAGATCGAACACCGCAGCGCCGTGGATCACTATGAGAAGGTCCTGGCTGAACTGGGTGAGCACGCGAAGTCCAGTCTCCAAGACGTGGAGCAGGAGGCTGAGTCCGTTCGCGCTGAGCTCCATGAGATTCAGACCAGCCGGGCTCGGCAGAGGGAACTCCGCCGGCTGCTTGATGCGAAGACTGCTCAGGAACAGGACACTCGGCAGCGGCTCTCTGAAGCCAGGCACACAGCGGAGCGCAAGGACGCGGCAGCGACTCAGCTCACCGCAGATATCGGCCTGCTGGAAGCGGCACTGGAGAAGTTTCGCGGAAACTACGCGTCATTATCTGATCGGCTCGCTGATATCGAACGTGTGCAGAGCATTCTCGATGAATCCCAGGGCAATCTCGAGGAGGCTCATCGCCTGGAGCGCCAGTATGAGCAGGCTCAGCGTTCGGCCGAGACCGAATTGGAGGAGTCCACATTTATTGATCGACCTGACTTGGATTCGGCTGACCTTCCGGAAACAGTGATCCGGGACTACCGGGCGGCAGTAGAGGGCTGGGATCAGCGACGCCGGCAGCTGGATTTCGAGTCGGAGAATGAGGTCATCCAAGATGGTCAGCGGCGCCACAGCGCGGGCGAAGTAAGGCCCGATGCGCAGCTACTGGATGAGGCAGCCACGGCAGCAGATCAGGCTCAGTCACGCGCGCAGAGCGCCTCCACGGCACTGCTGCGTTTCCTGGCAAAGAAGGAGACACTCGATGATCACGCGTCCAAGCTGGCTCAGGCCCAACAGCATCGAGACTCGGCCCTGGTTCAGCAGCGACGGCTATCGGACCTCGCCCAAACGATCAATGGAGCAGGGGTCGAGAACTCGTTGAAGATGACGCTGACGACATATGTGCTCGCGGCTCGCTTGGAGCGTGTGGCGCAGGCGGCAAGTCGTCATCTCGCCACGATGTCCGAGAACAGGTACCGGTTGCTGCACAGTGATGATGCAGGAGGCCGTGGTCGGCAGGGGCTGGATCTGAAGGTCCATGATGAACATAGCGATGTCGAACGACCCACCTCCTCCCTCTCCGGAGGGGAGACCTTCATGGCCTCTTTGGCCATGGCACTGGGTCTCGCGGAGGTCGTCCAATCCGAGTCAGGCGGCATCGGAATGGAATCGCTGTTCATCGACGAGGGGTTCGGATCTCTTGACGAGGACACGCTGGAACATGTGATGACCGCGTTGCATCGACTGCAGGGGGAGGGTCGAAGGGTGGGACTGGTCAGTCACGTCACCGAGATGCATCGAGCCATACCCACTCAGCTGAGAATCCTTCGTCATCGCCGCGGTTCCACCACGGAGATGGTGATTCCGTGAGCCGCACGCCGTATGCGCGCATGGTCTCTGTGGCTGCGAGACTGCCCGGGCCTCTGCTGCCGGTAGGGATCATGGCTGCGGCTGCCTCAAGCACCGGGTCGATGTTCACCACTGCCACACTGGTGGGGGCCGCCCTGATCGGTATGTCGATCTCTGCTCCAGCCGCCAGCGCACTGGCTGAACGGGTGGGACCCCGCAATGTGCTCCTGGTCAGCGCCATCGTCCACGTTTTGATGCTGGTGCTGATGGTCAGCAGCATCGAGCGGCTCACCCGTCAGGACACGATCACCTCCAATGCTGTGATCTACGCACTTCTTTTGAGCTTCACCCTTGTGGCGGGTCTGAGCACCCCCGCGACGGCCACGTTCAGCCGATTGCGCTGGTGGATTCCGCGAGGACTCTCGCAGGAGCGCGGAGAAGGGGCGATCGGACCGCACTCGGTCCGCGAGGGACTGCGGTTCGAGGCGCGGATCGATGAGGGCGCACTCATCGCTGCACCTGTGCTGATCGCCGTGCTGAGCTTCAGCTTCGGACCCACGGTCGGGCTGCTCTGCTCCGCGGTCCTGACAGCTGTGGCGGTTCCGCTCTACTCCGTGGAGCAGGGAGATCCCGTCATAGTGCCGGCGGAGGCAACCCGGTTTCCGCTCGGGGGCGCAGAGCACGCTCAGCAGCTGCTCTTGGAGTACCGAGGCCTTGCCCCGGATCACGAGCCACACGAGGTGGAAGCAACTGGACCCCAGGATCCTGAAGTTCGATGGATCCGCGGCGCGATTGCTGCGGCGACGCTTGCACTCTGCCTGGGTGCTGTGCTGGGTGCACTCTGGATAGGAGTGCTCGACGCAGCCCAGGTCCTTCGAAGGCCCAGCTTATTCGCGCTCACCCTGGGGGTGCTGGCGGCGGCTTCGTTGACTGCGGCGGGATTCAACGCGCGTCATTTCACCGATCCGATACGGCTTCGCCGACGTCGCCTGAATGCACTCCTGCTGCTGGGGCTCAGCCTGGTCCTGCTGGCCGTTTCAGTGCTTTCCACGCCGGGCCTGCTCGCATTCGTGATTCTGAGTGCGCTGGGCGCGGCCATCGCGGCAGTCCTAGGACGCCTTCTTATCGGACTGTACTCAAGCCTCGCCATTGGAGCGCCGGCACAGAAGCTGCCGACGGCACTGGTGACCATCTCCGGCGGACTCCTATTGGGACTGGTCCTCGGGCTGACCGTCGCAGGCGTCTCTGCGGATGAACTTGGTCAGGGATGGTCTGCGCTTGTCGGCGTGGTTGCAGCGGCGCTGATAAGCGGGATCGTCTTGGGAGGAGCGCTGTGGGGGAGCCCTGCGCGCCCCCGATCCTAGGAGGCCGTCAGGAAATTCACGACAGCAGACTTATAGTCCCGTGAGGTCACAGCATTGATGTGATCGCGTGCCGGAATCTGGACGAATGCCGCCACAGAACCCTTCTGCGTGATCAGCGGGACCAGCGAGGCAGCTTCAGCGGCGATGTCGTCTTCAGACCCAGCCACGACGAGGGTGGGTGCGGAAGGAACCGTGGCCGCGGGATCATAGGAGTCCACCGACAGGCTCAAGAGGAGCTCGACCACGTGGGGCACATTCGCGCCCGGCAGCTTCCCCGCCAAGGTGACGAGGTTTCGTGTCAGTTTGTCGAGGGGACGCACACCCTCTTGCACCCAGAGCCGTGCCTGCTTCTCCTTCAGCGCTCCAAGACGGTCATCCGTGGGGGAGCCACCCATGATCAGGTGAGTGACCAGCTGTGGGTGAGCTGCGCTGAACTCCCAGGCCAGCCGAGACCCCAGGGAGTAGCCGTGCACTGCCACAGAGTCGTGACCCTGCTGTTCCAGGTGAGCTTTGAGATCGGCGATGATATCGACCACTCGAACATCCACGGGGTTGATGTCCTGGGAATCACCATGACCCGGGAGATCCACTGCAATGATGCTGCGTCCGGTCCCGGCGAGCGGGTCGAGCCAACCTGTTTTGACCCAGTTATAGAGCGTGCTGCTGGCGAAGCCATGGATCAACAGAATAGGCGCCTCCACAGGGTTGGCATGTGCCCACGTGTGCAACGTCAGTCCCGACGGCGTGCGGCGGGAGTCAGGTGCAGGAAACTCCAGACGTGCCATGAATCAGGGCTCCAGCTGAAGAGTCTTGGACGTCTCCGCGGTGACCTCGGAGAGGAGCGCGGGATTGTCATTGAGCGTCTGGCCGAAGGAGGGGACCATGGCTTCGAGCTTGGGCCGCCACCGGTCCATCTGCGCGCCGAAGCAACGCTCCAGGAGCGAGAACATGATCGAGGGCGCAGTGGAAGCACCCGGTGAGGCGCCGAGCAGACCAGCAATAGATCCATCACGAGCAGAGATCAGTTCGGTGCCGAATTGCAGCACGCCCTTGCCCTTCTCATTCTTCTTCATCACCTGCACGCGCTGACCAGCCGTGATCATCTCCCAGGCATCGCTTCCAGCGCTGGGGAAGAAGTGGTGGAGCTCATCGAATTTGGTGCTCGAGGACTTCGTGACCTCTTTGAGCAGGTAGGCCACCAGGTCGGTGTTGTCCTTGCCCACCTGAAGCATCGGAATCAGGTTATGCGGGCGGACCGAGAGCGGCAGGTCCATGAAGGAACCGCTCTTGAGGAAGTTCGTGGAGAAGCCGGCGTAGGGGCCGAACATCAGCGTGCGGCGTCCCTCGACGAAGCGGGTGTCCAGGTGGGGAACCGACATTGGAGGCGCGCCCACCGAGGCCAGGCCGTAGACCTTGGCATGGTGACGTTCCGCCACGGCCGGATCGGTGCTGCGCAGGAACTTGCCGGAGACGGGGAAGCCGCCGAAGCCCTTGATCTCGTCGATCCCGGCTCCCTGCAGCAGCCCCAGAGCGCCGCCACCGGCACCGACGAAGACGAATCGGGCACTTGCGGTGCTGCGCTCTCCGGTGGCCTTGTCCTTGACCTTGATGTCCCAACGGCCATCTGCACCCCGCTTGACCGACTGCACCTCGTGGCCATAACGGAGTTCGACCCCGTTGCTGTCCAGGTGCGTCGCCAGCTGACGGGTGAGAGATCCGAAGTCCACATCGGTGCCGGAGTCGAACTTCGAGGCGGCGATGCGCTGGTTGGGATCGCGGCCCTCGATCAACAGTGGTGCCCACTCAGCAATGGTCGTGTGATCTTCGGTGTGCTCGATATCCGAGAACAGCGGCTGAGCCTTCATGGCCTCATAGCGGTCCTGCAGGTACTGGGCGTTCTTGTCTCCCCAGACAAAGCTGATGTGCGGCAGACCATTGATGAAGGTTCGCGGGGATCCGACGGTCCCGGCTTTGACCCAGTGGGAATACAGCTGGCGGGAGACGGTCCACTGCTCGTTGATGCCCTGGGCTTTGGCGGTAGAGACCGTGCCATCAGCGCCGCGCGGGGTGTAGTTGAGCTCGCAGAGGGCTCCGTGGCCGGTACCTGCGTTGTTCCATGGATCGGAGGACTCCTGGCCCGCCTGATCGAGGGCCTCGAACAGGCCGATCGACCAGTCAGGCTCAAGCTCTTTGAGCATGGAGCCTAGCGTGGTGGACATGATTCCGGCGCCGATGAGCACGACGTCGAACTTTTGCCCTCCGTGTGACGGCTGAGCACTTGTCGACGATGACTTGGCCACAGAATTCTCCTTGAGTATTCCCCCTGATGGGACCCGGGGGTGGTACGGGTTATCCGATCACCGACTCTACCCGCGCCCGCGCGGGCGGATGAAATCCAGAACAGGAACTGTGGAGGTTCTATTCGGCAGGGACGATGTCCTTGAAGAGCTCGTGGAGCACAGGCGACATGGGATAGTCACTGACGCCCCGGCCCAGTGCGACTCCAGAGATCGGGTGCACCAGGGGAAGCGCCGGCAGGTCCTCCGCCACGAGGTCGGAGACCTCTCGGTATATGTCGTTGCGTGTCTGCTCATTCGTCTCGCTGCGCGCGGTGCTGATCAACTCGCGGACGCGTGCAGAGTCGTAGTTGAACTCCGCAGTCTGCTGAGAGAACAGCGGGCCGAAGAACGAGTGAGGAGACCGATATCCACCGTTGCGGCCGAGCAGATGCATCGCGCGATCATCGTCTTCTAGCAGTGCGTCTACGTACCCGTTGTCCCAGGAGACCGGACGGGGCTGGATATTGAATCCCACAGCAGTGAGATCTCGGGCGACCGATGCGAAGACGGCTTCAGGTCGCGGGAAGTAGCTTCTGGTGGCGTTCATCGGATAGTAGAAGGGCAGGGGCTCGCCGTCGTACCCGGTGTCTTCCAGGAGCGTCTGAGCCTCCTCCACGTTGAAGCCGTACCTCGATGCTTCCTCGGACTGGACTCCAAGGGCTGCGGGCGTGAAGTGGTAGGCGGGACGAGTGCCCTCGAGGAAATAGGTCTCGACGAGCGCGTTGAGATCGATGGCTCGGGCTGCTGCTTCGCGCACCTCAGCATCGCCCATCACTGGGTGGTCGAGATTGAAGCCTAGATACAGGACCGAGAAGGGGTCCCGCTGCAGAATGAGTCGACCCGCCTGGACCAGCGAGCGAAGGTTGTCGGCAGTGATGTAGTCGTAGACGTCGATCTCTCCGCGCTGGAGTTCACGGAGTCGGTCAAATGAACGCGGGAGGGTCCGCACGATCACCCGTTCGGCAGGGGGTGCGCCATCCCAATAGTCATCAAAGGCTTCGAGGGCGACCTCGTCATCCTCGACGCTGACGGCGCGGTAGGCCCCGGTTCCCATGGGTTCCCGCGCGAGAAGCCCGGGATCGGAGTCGGATAGGACCTCGGCGGAGGCGATGCCGAATGCCGGCATCGCCAGGGCTTGAGGCAGGAAGACCAGTGGTTCGAGGAGCGTGAGCTCCATGGTGAGTTCCTCGGTGGCCTCCACGGCGTCCAAGAGGCAGGTCTCCTCACCCAGGAACCCGCCGAAGAGGGACTCGAACGCCAGCGTTGTCCGCGCGGGTGCGTCGGATGGCAGCAGCTCATTCATCCGACCCCAGCGGCGGAAATTCGCCACGACCACCTCTGCGGTGAGTTCGCTGCCATCGTGAAACATGACGTTCTCACGCAGGCTGAAGGTATAGGTCAGTCCATCGCGGCTTACATCCCAATCGGTGGCCAGCAGGGGAGCAGTCGCACCAGTTTCCCGGTCGATCCCCACGAGCGTCTCAAAGACCTGGCGGCATACGCGTTCAGTCTCGGTGTCTACGGCGAGGGCCGGATCCATAGACACCACGGAAGAGACTGCAGAGAGAACGACGGCGCCAGAGTCTGTCTGATCGGTCTTAGCAGAAGGTGCAGCAACAGTGCGTGAGCTGGTGTCCGAGGTGGGCCACTGCAGCGCTCCGGCTGTCCCGGCCAGCCCGAGAGCGCCCAGAAAACTGCGACGTTGGATCTGTGACCGCATGTCTCGTCCTTCCGCTCAGGCCTGGGCGGGGTGATCAGCATCTGGGAGAACAGCCGTGCCGTCTCTCATCGGCTCGGGATGAAAATTGTGCGGGCGGGGGGACTTGAACCCCCACGTCTAAGACACTGGATCCTAAATCCAGCGCGTCTACCAATTCCGCCACGCCCGCAGTATCGCCGGGAGACTGGGTGGACAGGCTCCGGGCGACACCTCACTCTACAGGAGCCCCGACATCACCGCGCCAGCCACTATCACCGCGCCAGCCACGGTTGATCCGCGCGGCTCGAGCTAGGCCGCGAGCTTCTCGCGGAGCCGAGCAACGTGCCCGGTTGCTTTCACGTTGTACTGGGCCAGCGTGACCAGACCGGCCTCGTCAAGCACCACGGTGGACCGGATGAGACCTTCGAAGACCCGTCCGTAGTTCTTCTTCTCGCCCCAGGCGCCGTAGGACTCTGCGACCGCATGGTCCTCGTCGGCCAGGAGCGGAAAGCTCAGCGACTGCTCAGCACTGAACTTGTCCAGATCAGCAACGGGATCGGGAGATATCCCCAGCACTGTGTACCCGGACGCAGCAAGTGAATCCAGCGAATCTCTGAAATCGCAGGCCTGAGTGGTGCAGCCGGGGGTGGATGCCTTGGGGTAGAAGTACAGGATCACTTTCTTCCCCCGCAGCTGTGCGAGGCTCACCGCTTCCCCACCCGCAGCGGGCAGGGTGAAGTCGGGAGCCGAATCGCCAGGTTCAAGTCGGATGCTCATGAGCTGTCCTTTCGACGGGTGTGGCTGATGCGCCTGATCCAGCCTATCCGTAGACTGGGCGGACGAAGCCCCCGCGAGAGTCGAGGCATGATGATCATCACCACCGAGCGCAGCCAGTCTGAGCAGCACCTGGTAGATGCTCTGCGTGCCACCTTTGATGCCTCGGTCATGAACTATGGTTCGTACAACATTCTCGGCACTGTCGATCTGCTTTCAGCCTCAGAAGCTGAAACCAGGCCAGGGGATCGGCCCGGGGAGGGGTCACTGCTGCTGGTGGGGTACCGGCGGGAGCCGGTCGAGATCGTGCTCTGTCCGGTGGATCTTGATGAGGCACTTGGCCGGGCGCGAGCACTGCGCCGAGGTGAGGTCCCTTCTGAGGCTGCCGCATCGATCCCGACGCTGGTCAATCTCACGAACCTTGCCGGGATGGCAACTCATGACAACCTCGTGGAGCTCAAACTCTCCACAGGTCGTCGGGTGCAGCTGGACCTCCATGGTCACGTGAGGTTCAAGGCGTTTCCTGACATCGTGCTCCATCAACGTAAAGATGTAGAGGACTTCTATGAATTCATCGACTACTTCATGGATACAGTC
>Ga0308167_1000263_pt1 | contig 111990 bp, 100 predicted proteins | sample PhyCR1_2_FD_202138 | JGI IMG/M metagenome (GOLD analysis project Ga0308167, IMG submission 202138) | Phyllosphere microbial communities from UC Gill Tract Community Farm, Albany, California, United States - DLSLRC.R1 | ecosystem: Host-associated > Plants > Phyllosphere > Unclassified | place...
TTAAAGCGGGCTACGCTCGTAACTTCCTGGTACCACAGGGCAAAGCTGTTCCTGCTACCAAGAAAAACGTTGAGTTCTTCGAAGCACGCCGTGCTGAACTGGAAGCCAAACTGGCTGACGTTCTGGCCGCTGCCGAAGCGCGCGCAACCAAGATCAACGAACTGGCTTCAGTAACCATCGCGTCTAAAGCAGGCGACGAAGGTAAACTGTTCGGCTCTATCGGCACCCGCGACATCGCTGACGCAGTTACTGCGGCTGGCGTTGAAGTTGCCAAGAGCGAAGTTCGCCTGCCGAACGGCGTTCTGCGTACCACTGGTGAGCACGAAGTGCACTTCCAGGTACACAGCGACGTGTTCGCACAGCTGAATGTAGTTGTGGTTGCAGAAGCTTAATTAAAGCCTCTGTCAATCCGGTTAAAACGCCAGCCTCGTGCTGGCGTTTTGCTTTTCTGCGGCGGCAAAAACGCGCTACCCTGCCTCTGATGCATCAGCCAGGAGGGACAGCATGAATATCGTATTACAGCGAGTGTATGATTTTAACGGCCCGGCGCCACAGTACTGCTTTCTGATCGATCGACTCTGGCCGCGCGGCATTAGCCGACAACGTCTTGCCGGCGTGGAATGGCTGAAGGAAGTGGCACCGGACAATGCATTGCGCCAGTGGTTTCACCAGCACACCGACCAATGGCAAGAGTTTGTCACGCGCTACCGTCGGCAATTGGCCGAAAACAGCGCCTGGCAGCCGCTGGCGGCGTTATTGCGCCAGGGCGAGAGCTTGACCCTGCTGTATGGCAGCAAGGATACGCAGCACAACCAGGGGGTGGTGCTGCGCGACTTCCTGTATCAGCAGCTCGGGAACTAGCGCTGACGTCGATAGCTACCGTCGGCCTGACGACGGAACAGTGCCTGGCTGTTATCCGCGGCGGTGACCGACAGCGCGGTTATCACGCCGTTGGCGTCGCGCTCAATGCGCACTTCCTGGCCGGCTTGCAGGTTGCTTAACGGCTTGTCGTTGCCTTCGACCTGCGCCATGGCGAACACCTCATTCACCGGCAGGTTATTGTCGCGGAACAGCTGCGCCAGCGTTTGCCCCGGCTGGATCTGATAACGCTGCCAGTTGCCTGCTGGCGTTTCCTGCGGCACTGCGGCGTCGTTGCCGGCTTCTCCTTGCAGATCGGCCTGCATTGGCGACGACGCATTCTGCGGGGTGCTCACCGGATAGGGATGACCGCTGTTTTGCGGTGAATAGGGCCACAGCAGGGCCAGCAACAGTATAATGCCAAAGATAATCACCCAGCGGCGGTGAAAGTAAGGCAGGGGTTCCAGCCAGCGGAAACCGTCCGGCAAATGCCAGATTTTCAGCAACAGCGCTTTGATTCCATGTCCTTTACCGTGTTCAGGTAGTTGCTCCGAATCCGGATCCTCGGGCGTCCGTGGGGCTGTGCCGGGCTTCAGACGCTGGCTGAAGTTCAGCCAGGTACGCAGCAACGGCTGGTAGACGCGGGTGGTTTTCCTTCTCCTGGGCGCGATTCTGCCCATGGTGACCTCTCTTCAGACTGCGTAAAAATGCCACGGTACTGATGGCGTACCGCCAAACCGACGACACCTTCAGTATAGACCGCTAACTGCTTGATGTGACAGGCAGCGGCGATCGGCAGCGGCGCGTGTGGCAACGGGCGTTAACAGATTGCCATTGTTTCTTTTTCCACGACAAAAGTCATCATTATCAACACAAGATTTTACCCGGCTTTCTGGCACTGTTATGCTGCGCCTTCGACTTTTTACAGACTAAAGGAAAACCCATGACAACCCCTTCATTTGACAGCGTTGAAGCGCAAGCAAGCTACGGGATTGGTTTACAGGTCGGCCAGCAATTGCAGGAATCCGGTCTGGAAGGTTTACAACCGGAAGCGTTGCTGGCGGGTTTGCGTGACGCGCTGGAAGGGAATGCGCCAGCGGTTCCCGTTGATGTGGTGCATCGTGCGCTGCGTGAAATCCACGAACGTGCGGATGCGGTGCGCCGCGAGCGTCAGCAGGCGATGGCGGTAGAAGGCCAGCAGTTCCTGGAAGAAAACGCCAAGCGTGACGGCGTGTCGCTGACCGAATCCGGCCTGCAGTTCTCGGTACTGGAGCAGGGTAATGGCCCAATCCCGTCCCGTCAGGACCGCGTGCGTGTGCATTATACCGGCCGCCTGATCAACGGCGATGTGTTCGACAGCTCGGTAGAGCGCGGCCAACCGGCAGAATTCCCGGTCAGCGGCGTTATCCCAGGCTGGATCGAAGCGTTGACCCTGATGCCGGTCGGCTCCAAATGGCAGTTGTACATCCCGCATCACCTGGCTTACGGTGAACGCGGTGCCGGCGCCTCGATCCCGCCATTCAGCGCCTTGGTGTTCGAGGTCGAACTGCTGGAAATCCTGTAAGACACACGGTTTCCTCTCCAGGGCGCCCCAGCGGCGCCCTGTTTTTATTCGCCACCGAGCGCCCGCGGAAACAGCAGATTATTTTCCAGGTGGATATGCTCCATCAGATCGGCAATAAATTGATCGATGCCCCGATACAGCGCTTGCCAGGTGGTGCATGCGTTTGCCGGCGGCGTCAGATTATTGGTCAGAAACTTCAATACCTCCAACTGCTCGCCGGCTTCGGCGTGTTCATGCTCCATCACCGCAATTGGCCCCATCGCCTGCCGACCCATGCCGTTGACGATCATCGGGAACAGGATCTGTTCCTCTTTCATCATGTGATTGTCCAGATCCTGGCGGATCAGCATTAGCTGCTTGGCCAGACCGCGTGGGCAGGCCGGTTTATCGCCGTGTACCCGCTCGACTTTTTCCGCCATCAGCACCAGCTCCGGCAACTGTTCCCGATGACGCTGATGAAAACGCGGCAGAATGTAATCGATAATCTCCGCCAGCGGCGCCTGACGCCAGTCACGTGCGTTCGATTCGCCGGTGGCCAACGCCGCCAACTGCGATTGCAGTTGCTGCAGATCCAGCGATTTGCGTTGCGCGGCGTGTTGCAGCGTCCGTTTACCGCCGCAGCAGAAATCTAAATCATGATCGCGAAACAGCTTGCTGGCACCGGGAATGGCAATGGCCAACGCACCGAGAGTGTGATTGTGGTAATCCATGATGACGTCCTCTGAAATGAATAATTCTTATAACATGCATTTTAAATGCAACTTAAAGGGCGCGCCATGGCTAAATGGAGGTAGTGGTGCAGGGCGCGCTGATCCGCGCCCTGATAATTTGATTACTTCGTTGTTAAATCAATCTGATAAAGCGCAAAGCCAATGCTGTCGCTGCCAACCTGTCGCATCGGGTACTGGGCATTTTGTTTGATAAACGCGGCGGCCTTGTCGCTCGGCGAGGTTTCGAAGCGAATATCCAGCGGGTGAGGGCTGCTGAACGCGGCCAGTCGCCAGTTGTGATCGGCCTGTGGATGCACCGCTCCGTGCTTTTGGCTTTCGGCGCTGATATAGGCTGCCAGCACCGAACGATTCTCATCCGGTGAGGCAAAGGCGATGTGCCGGTCACCGGTGCCGGCAAACTTGCCGCCGTAGGCACGGTAATTGTTGGTCGCCACCAGGAACATGGCGTTCGGATCGATTGGCTTGCCGTTAAACGTCAGCTGTTTGATGCGTTCGGCCTGCGGATTGATCGGTTGACATTCGCCGTCGTAGCGCGCCGGTTGGCTGACATCGATCTGATAGTCAACGCCGTCGATAACGTCGAAGTTGTAGCTGCGAAAGCCGTCCCAGTTGATTAACGACTGCGGTTGGCGGTTGTTGACGTCAATGCGGTTAAACTGTCCGGCAGAACATTCCAGCCATTCCTTGACCTCTTTTCCGCTGGCCTTGACCACCACCAGCGTATTCGGATACAGGTACAGATCGGCGGCGTTGCGGAAGGTCAGCCGGCCTTGTTCCACTTCAACGAAACTGGCCGGATCGTTCTTGCGTCCGCCGACCTTGAACGGTGCCGCTGCGGAGAGCACCGGTAAGTCTGCCAGATCCGGATCGCCTTGAATGTAGTGCTCGACATAGGCCTTCTGCGCGTTATTGACGATCTGAACCGTCGGATCGTCTTGTACCAATGCCAGATAGCTGTACATATTGCCGTCGGCGTTGCCGATCGGCTGACTGACGAACTCGCGGGTGCCCTGATGATCCTGTGCCAGTACTTTCAACAGTGTGCTGTCTTCCGCCGCCAGCGATTTTTTAGCCTGATTGTCGTAAATCGGCCGGGCCTGCGCGCTGGCCTGCGTCACTTTCCAGGCGCCGCCGTGGTTATTCAGCTGTAAATCGACCACGCCGAGGTGATCGCCCCACTGGCCGGGCATGACCGCCGGTACGCCGTTCAGCAGGCCTTTCTCAATGTCGGCACCTTTGATGGCGGCAAAGTCCTGGCTAGGAAACACCGCGTGCGCATGGCCGAACATAATGGCGTCGATGCCTTGCACCTGGCTGAGATAATATACCGAGTTTTCCGCCATGGCTTTGTACGGCTCGCTGGACAGACCGGAGTGCGCAATGGCGATCACCAGATCGGCCCCTTGTCGGCGCATTTCCGGCACGTAGCGCCTGGCGGTTTCGGTAATGTCGTTAACCGTCACCTTGCCTTGCAGATTGGCTTTGTCCCACACCAGGATCTGCGGCGGTACAAAACCGATATAGCCGATGCGCAGGGTATGGTTTTGGCCATCGCGGTCGGTCACCGGCGTATCGACGATGATGTACGGGGTGAACAGCGGCTTTTGAGTTGTTGCATCGATGACGTTGGCATTGACGTACGGGAATCTGGCGCCGGCGATGGCGGTTTTCAGATAATCCAGGCCGTAGTTGAATTCGTGATTGCCGATATTGCCTACCGCGTAGTCCAGCGTATTCATCGCCTTATAGACCGGATGAACGTCGCCGGCCTTCAGCCCCTTGGCCGCCATGTAATCCCCCAGCGGACTGCCTTGAATAATGTCGCCGTTGTCGACCAGCACGCTGTTGGTGACCTGCTGACGCGCCTGTTGGATCAGGCTGGCGGTGCGAACCAGGCCGAATTTCTCGGTGGGTTTATCCTTGTAGTAATCAAAGTCCATCATATTGCTGTGCAGGTCACTGGTTTCCAGCACGCGCAAATCGACCGTAGCCGCCTGCGCCGAGGCGCAGACCAACAGGGCGAGGGCGGACAACGACAGTGGTCGCTTGATCATGATGACGGTTCTCCATGCCATTTTTAGTTTGTTATCGCAGAGGTTGATGCAATCACGTTAGGTGTTCTCAATAAACTGTGAAGTGTGGCAGAAAATCAACGGCAGTAACGCGGGGAAGTTCACAGTTGGGCGGAACAAGATGCGAGGAATTACCGTGGGTTAAGCGGTGGGGATGGATATTCCACGTAAAAAAAACTAGTCTGCTAGCTATGACAGGGGAAAATTTCCCACGGAAGTATAAACAGAGGTGCATGATGTTAGAGCAAATTTGCCAGCTATCCCGCGATGCGGGCGCGGCGATCATGGCGGTGTATAACGGCGAGCAACCGCTTGATGTCGCGCAGAAAAAAGACGACTCACCGGTGACGGCAGCCGATTTGGCGGCGCATCATATCATCAAGAGCGGCCTTGCGGCGCTGACGCCGGACATTCCGCTGTTGTCGGAAGAAGATCCTCCCGCTTGGGAACAGCGGCAAAGCTGGACGCGTTACTGGCTGGTTGACCCGCTCGATGGCACCAAGGAGTTTTTACAGCGCAACGGCGAGTTCACCGTCAATATTGCGTTGATCGAAGATGGCCAGGCGGTGATGGGCGTGGTCTACGCGCCGGCGCTGGAGGTACTGTACCTGGCCGAACGCGGCAAGGCGTGGAAGGAAGAGAACGGGCAACGCCAGGCCATTCGCGTCAAAGAGGGGACGCCGCCGCTGGTGGTGGTCAGCCGTTCGCACAGCGACAACGAGCTGAAGGATTATTTAAAGCAGCTCGGCGTGCACCAGACGGTGGCGGTCGGCTCCTCGCTGAAGTTCTGCCTGGTGGCTGAAGGGAAGGCGCAGCTCTACCCGCGTTTCGGGCCGACCAATATCTGGGACACCGCGGCCGGGCATGCGGTGGCGGTGGCCGCCGGGGCGCAGATTCATGATTGGCAGGGCAAGCCGTTGCTTTATACCCCGCGTGAATCATTCCTCAACCCCGGCTTCCGGGTTTCGCTGTTCTGATCAGTCAGCCAACAGTTGGTGCAGCTTGTTCATCACTTGCTGCACTTCTTCTGCCGTCAGTTTGCCGTCTTTGGCAAATTGAATCTTGCCTTGTTTATCCAGCACGATAATCGCTGAACCGCCCGCTTGCAGATCCCAGGCTTTACGTACGTTGCCGTTACTGTCGACGATGAACTGCGACCACGGGAATTCTTTCTTGTTGTCTTCAATGCTGCTGCGCACAAACATCGCGGTGCCGACCATGGCGTCATCGGTATTGACGATTGTCGTCGTTTGGTAACGATCGCGTGGTAGCTTGGCCTGCTTGATGGCTTCAATCAGCGGATCGTTCATTTCCTTGGCGGAGCTGCGGCCGGCAATATGCTGGATCACTCGCACTTTTCCACTGAGCTGTCCGCTATTCCAGTTTTTGTAGCTAAAATCATCATTGGCGTAGTTTAACTCTCCCCGATCGCTGACGCCGACTGGCGCAACGCGCTGCTGGATTTGAAAGTTGTGCGCGCAGGCCAATAAGGGAGCAAACAGCAGGGATACAATTAGCATGTTACTTTTTTTCATGCTTTCTCCTTGTAGGGGGAACGATGAAGACAGTCTCCAGAGCCTAAAGCATAGGTGGTGATCGGAGGTCTGTCCTGTTAGCGGGTTCTCAGTTTTCCCTTCAGACGCTTAATGCCTGTATTTTGAAGGGATATTCTGAAAAGGTTATAAATTATCATATACAATTCTGTCAAAAAGTGTAAATCCAGTGAAGATGCCCAAGCGAAAGTGAACAAAATGGTCTTAACTAGGTCTACACCCATGCAATCATGTTGCGCTCTCTGGTTAGAGGCTGCCACTTTAGCGGCTCGCGGAGCGCATGGTCCAACGGGAGGAGAGTAAAAGAATGAGAATCTTCCAGCGTTATAACCCATTGAAAGTTGCAAAGTACGTGAAAACCCTGTTCCGCGGAAGGCTGTATATCAAGGATGTCGGCGCATTTGAGTTCGACAAGGGTAAAATCCTGGTGCCGAAGGTTCGCGACAAACGCCATCTCAGCGTGATGTCCGAAGTTAACCGACAGGTATTGTTGCTGCAATCTGAAATGGGTTGAAACGCCAGTCGTTGCGGTAAGTTGCAGTAAAAACAGATGTAATTGCGGCCCCCAACGGGGCCGCTGATGTTTCCGTCCGACTCAGGCCGTCAGGTTTTCGTCCGGCGCCTTCGGCAGTACCGCCGCTGGCTTATCACTCAACTTGGTGACCAGCAGCTGGTCAATCTTGTAACTGTCGATATCCACCACTTCAAACTTGTAGCCGGCGTATTTGACGAAATCGGTGCGTTTCGGGATCTTGCGCAGCATATACATCATAAAGCCGCCGATGGTTTCGTAGTTGCCGGCCTGTGGGAATTCGTCGATATCCAGCACGCGCATCACGTCGTCGATCGGCGTACCGCCTTCAATCAGCCATGAACTCTCGTCGCGCGCCACGATCTGCTCTTCCTGCCCCTGGCCGACCAGATCGCCCATCAGCGTGGTCATGACGTCATTAAGCGTGATGATACCCACCACCAGCGCGTATTCGTTGAGGATCACCGCGAAGTCTTCGCCGGCGGCCTTGAAGCTTTCCAGCGCTTCGGACAGCGTCAGCGTATCCGGCACGATCAGCGCCGAACGAATCTGTACGCCGCTGCTCAATACCAAGCTTTGATTACCCAGTACACGGTTCAGCAGGTCCTTCGAATCCACATAGCCCACCACCTGATCGATGTGGCCGTCACATACCAGGAACTTGGAATGCGGATGCGTCGACACTTTCGCGATGATGCTTTCTTCGCTTTCGCGCAGATCGAAGTAGACCACGCTTTCACGCGAAGTCATTGATGACGGCACGGTACGCGATTCCAGCTCGAACACGTTTTCTATCAGCTCGTGTTCCTGTTTACGCAATACGCCGGCCAGTGCGCCGGCCTCAACCACGGCATAGATGTCGTCAGAGGTGATGTCGTCCTTACGCACCATTGGCAGTTTGAACAGGCGGAAGATCAGGTTCGCCATGCCGTTGAAGAACCATACCAGCGGTCGGAAAATGGCGATGGAGAAACGCATCGGGTTGATGATCCGGACGGCAACCGTCTCTGGTGCAATCATACCGATGCGCTTCGGGGTGAGATCCGCGAAAAGAATAAACAGGCTGGTGACCAGGACGAACGAGCAGATAAAGCTGACCTGCTCAGACATCTCTGGCGGCAGGAAACGATCGAACAGCACCTGGAAGGACGGTGAAAACGCCGCATCGCCGACGATACCGCCGAGAATGGCGACCGCGTTCAGGCCAATTTGTACCACGGTAAAGAACAGCCCCGGCGTTTCTTGCAGCTTGAGCACCTTGGCGGCATTGATGTTACCTTCGTCGGCCATCAACTTGAGTTTGATCTTGCGCGACGCAGCCAGAGAAATTTCCGACAGTGAGAAAAATGCGCTCACGGCGATCAGAAAAAGAATCAGTAAAATACTGTTTAACATAATCTATCCATACGTGCCGACGGGATGACGGCGCTCTTGAGGAAGGGTAATACATTGTCAAAAGAATTGTTGCAGCGCGGCATGCTGCGCCGGTTCAACCGCATCGGCTATCTGTTATGCCTCGCGAAAAAACAGGCCGCAAGCGCGGCCTGGATAGTATAGCAGTAGCCCGATGAAGCCCGCCAGCGGTTAAAAATTAACGCTTTAGCCCTGTGGCGGCAGGCAGACGCCGATGCCGCCCAGCCCGCAGTAACCGCCTGGATTCTTTTCCAGATACTGCTGGTGATCGTCTTCTGCATAGTAGAACGGCAGCGCCGGCGTAATTTCCGTGGTGATGGTGCGCCGGTCGCCGCTGGCGTCCATCGCCTGCTGGAAGCGCACCATGCTGCTTTCCGCCTGTGCCTGCTGTTCTGGCGACAGGGTGTAGATCGCCGAACGGTATTGGGTGCCGATATCACCACCCTGACGCATTCCCTGTGCCGGATCGTGGTTTTCCCAGAATACCTGCAATAATTGGCGGTAGCTGACAACGGCGGGATCGAACACCACCCGCACCACTTCGGCATGGCCGGTCTGGCCGCTGCACACTTCGCGGTAGGTTGGATTGGGGGTATATCCGCCGCTGTAGCCGGCTGCGGTGCTGTAAACACCGGGTTGCTGCCAGAACAGGCGCTCGACGCCCCAGAAGCAGCCCATGGCGAAAATGGCCACTTCCATGCCTTCCGGCACCTGGGTCATCGAGTGCTGGGTAACAATATTGAGCGGGGCCACCGGCATCGGTGTGGTGCGGCCAGGCAGCGCATCGGCTTTATTGAGGATATTGGATTGATCGGTATAAGGCACCACGGTTGACTCCTATTGTCACAGTAAGAATTTACCCAACACGGGCTGTGTGAGTTGTAACTCGCCGCTTCTTTGCTCACAATAAGCCCCATGTTGCGATTATGTATAAGCTTAACGCAGTATTTTGAGCGCAAAAAGCCAATAATGCGTCGGCGTCAGCACGGCGACATTGACAGGAAAGTAAAATAATTAAGGAGAACGCGTGCCACGATATCGTGCCCTTTGCGTTTTATGCGCGCTGTTTGTCGCACCAGCGGCGTTGTCGGCCAATATCCGGTTGCAGGTGGAAGGCCTTAGTGGGGAGCTGGAAAAAAACGTTCGCGTTCGTTTGTCATCGATCACCCCGGAAGAGGTGAGCGACGGCGGGCGTTTCCGCGCTCGCGTGGCGGATGCCATCAAGCAGGGGCTGCGTGCGCTCGGCTATTATGAACCGACCATTGATTTTACCCTCGACAACAACCCCAAACTTTCGCGCCCGGTGCTGCACGCCAAGGTAAGCCCGGGCGAACCGGTGCGCATCGCCGGTGCCGACATCACGTTGCAAGGCGGCGCCAGGGAAGACGAAGACTATCTGGCGTTGGTCAAAAAAGGCCGGCCGACCATCGGTGAAATTCTTAACCACGGCAAGTATGACGGCTTCAAAGGTTCGCTTACCGGCCTGGCCCTGCGCAAGGGCTACTTCGACGCGGAATTGACCAAAAGCCAGCTCGGCGTTTCTGAAGAGCTGCATAAAGCGTTTTGGGACATTGATTTTAACAGCGGCGAACGCTATCGCTTTGGCAAAGTGAGCTTTCAGGGCGCGCAAATCCGCGAAGACTATCTGCAAAATCTGGTGCCCTTTCATCAGGGAGACTATTACAGTTCGCAGGATCTGGCCGAGCTGAACCGCCGTTTGTCGGCGACCAACTGGTTTAATTCGGTGGTGGTTTCCCCAGATTTCGACAACGCCAAAGAGAACAAGATTTTGCCGCTAGATGCGCTGGTCACGCCGCGCAAACGCAATATCATCGAAGCCGGCGTCGGTTATTCCACCGACGTCGGGCCACGTATTAAAGGTACCTGGAAGAAGCCTTGGCTCAACGATCGCGGCCACAGCCTGGAAACCAGCCTGTATCTGTCCGGCCCGGAGCAGCAGCTGGATCTGTCGTACAAAATCCCGTTGCTGAAAAATCCGCTGGAACAGTATTACCTGTTACAGGGCGGTTATAAGCACGAAGACTGGAACGACACCAAATCCGACAGTACCAAGGTCGTGGTATCGCGCAACTGGGATCTGTCCAGCGGCTGGCAGCATGCCATTAACCTGACCGGGCGGCTCGACCACTTTACCCAGGGTAACGTCACCAACACCACTGCGCTGCTTTATCCGGGCGTCAGCGTCAGCCGCACCCGCTCGCGCGGCGGCCTGATGCCGACCTGGGGAGATTCACAGCGTTACTCGATCGACGTTTCCGACACCACCTGGGGATCGGGCGTCGATTTTGCGCTGATGCAGGCGCAAAACGTATGGATCCGCACGCTGGCTGACAAGCATCGCTTTGTACTACGTGGCCAGGTCGGTTGGATCGAAACCAACGACTTTGACAAGGTCCCGCCCGATCTGCGTTTCTTCGCCGGTGGCGACCGCAGCATTCGCGGCTACAAATACAAGAACATCTCCCCGCGTGACGAGGACGGCAAACTCTCCGGCGCGTCAAAAATGCTGACCGGCTCGGTGGAATATCAATATAACGTTACCGGCAAGTGGTGGGGCGCGGTGTTCGTCGACTCCGGCGAAGCGGTGAACGACATCAAACAGAGCAACTTCAAAACCGGCGCTGGCGTCGGCGTACGTTGGCAATCGCCGGTTGGCCCGGTAAAACTGGATATTGCCGCCCCGGTCGGGGATAAGGAAACCCACGGGATGCAGTTTTATATCGGTTTGGGGCCTGAACTATGAGCCTGGTAAAAAAGATCTGTCTTGGATTTCTGATTGTGCTGCTGTTGCTGGTGGGTGGCGTGGCGTTCCTGTTGGGCACCACCAGCGGTTTGCATATGACCCTGAACGCGGCGGCGCGCTGGGTGCCGGGGCTGGACATTGCCAGCGTCACCGGCGGCTGGCGCGATCTGACGCTGAAGGGCGTCAAGTATCAGATGCCTGGGGTGACGGTCAACGTCGGTCAATTCCACCTTTCGCTCGATCTGTCCTGTTTCAAGCGTAGCTCGCTGTGCGTTAATGCGCTGACCGCCGACGACGTTGACGTGGTGGTGAAGACCAGCGAAATGACGCCATCGGAGCCGGTCGCCGACAGTGACGAGCCGGCCGCCAATCTCAGTACGCCGTACCCGATTACCCTGCGCAAACTGGCGCTGAACAATGTCAAGGTCAGCGTTGACGACACCGCCATTTCGCTGGGTGAATTCAGCACCGGTGCGCAATGGCAGGAGCGCGCATTGACCCTGATGCCGACCCGGATCGGTGCCTTGCTGATCGCGCTGCCAAAAACGCCGCAAAACCCGTTGCCGGAGGCGATGCAACCGGCGGTTGAGGTAGCCAGGCAGGTCGGCGATCGTGCGCTTGAGACAGAGAAACCGGCACCAAAGCCAGAGGAAACCCCGCTGGGGGAAACGCTGAAGGCGCTGTTTGCCAAGCCGCTGTTGCCGGATTTGCCGGAGGTTCGCCTGCCGCTGGATATCACGGTGAAGGAGATCCGCGGCGAGCAGCTGCGCCTGACCGGCGATACCGACGTGCTGATCACCAGCCTGCTGTTGCAGGCCAGCACGCTGGATCACCATTTGCAACTGGATAAGTTCGACGTCAAATCCCCGCAGGGCACGCTGTTCGCCCACGGGCAGGCGACGTTGAAAGACCAGTGGCCGGTGGAGATGGTCGCCAACGGCACGCTGAACGTGGAGCCGCTGAAGGGCGAAAAAGTGAAGCTGAACGTCGGTGGCGCGTTGCGTGAGGCGTTAAGCGTGGCGATGAATCTGTCCGGGCCGGTGGGGGCGCAGCTGGATCTGCAAACGCAACTGGCGGAGGCCGGTTTACCGCTGGCGTTGACGCTGGAAGGCAAACGGCTGAGATGGCCGCTTAGCGGTGAAGCGCAGTACCAGGTTGATGGTTTACGCCTGCGTTTCAACGGCAAGGCCACCGATTATGCACTGTCGACGCGTGCCAATATCAAAGGCCAGGATCTGCCACCGGCAGTACTGACACTGGACGGTAAAGGTAACGTCGAGCAGTTCAAACTACAACGTCTGCGACTGGCGGCGTTGCAGGGCCATGCCGATCTGACCGCGCTGGTGGACTGGAGCAAGGCCATCAGTTGGACGTCACAGTTGCAGTTGAGCGGCATCAATACCGCCAAGCAGTGGCCGGAGTGGCCGGCGAAGCTCGACGGCAAAATCACCACTCGCGGTAGCCTGTACGGCGGCAGTTGGCAACTGCAGGTGCCGACGTTGCAACTGGACGGCAACGTCAAGCAAAACAAGGTATCGGCACGCGGCTCACTCAGCGGCAACGCCGCCGGGCAATGGAAAATCCCCGCAGTCGATCTGGCGTTAGGGCGTAACAGACTGAATGTGAAAGGGCAACTGGATGAGAAAAGCTGGAATCTGGATGCCGATATTGACGCACCTCAGTTGGACGGCGCGCTGCCGGGGCTTGGTGGTACCGCAAAAGGCCAACTGAAACTGCGTGGTAATCTGCAGGCGCCACAGCTATTGGCGGATTTGACCGCCTCCGGCCTGCAATGGCAGGCACTGCATATCCGGCGGGTGAAGGTGGACGGCGATGTGCGTTCCACCGATCAGATCCAGGGGCAGCTGGCGGTGCGGGTAGAGCAGCTCAAGCAGGACGCGCTGGAAGTAAACCTGCTGACGCTGGATGCCAAAGGCAGCGAAAAACAGCATGCGTTGCAGTTGAAGATCGACGGCAAACCGGTATCCGGTCAACTGGCACTTTCCGGCAGTTTTGATCGCCAGCAGCAACGCTGGCGTGGCACCATGAACAACACCCGCTTTGATACGCCGGTTGGTGAATGGCGTCTGACGCGGGCTATTGCGCTCGACTACCTCAATACGCAGCAAAAAATCAGCGTCGGGCCACACTGCTGGCAAAATCCGGATGCCGAGCTGTGCGTGCCGAAAACCATTGAGGCCGGCGCCAGTGGCCAGGCCAGCGTGGTGCTCAACCGGTTCGATCTGAAAATGATCAAACCGTTCCTTGGCCCGGACACCGCGCTGAGCGGCGTGTTTACCGGCCGCGCCGACGTTAGCTGGCAGCCGGGCGCTGCGCTGCCACAGGCCAAGGTGGCGCTGGTGGGCAACGGGGTGAAAGTGGTGCAGCAGGTGCAGGGTAACCCGCTGCCGATCGCCTTTGATACGCTCAATCTTAATGCTGGCATCACCAATGGCCGGGCGCAGGCCGACTGGCGCATCAAGTTGAACAATAACGGCCAGTTTGACGGCAATGTGCAGGTCACCGACCCGCAGACGCGACGCAATCTCAGTGGCAACGTCAATATCACCAATATCTCGTTGGCGCTGATTAACCCGGCGCTGATGCAGGGTGAGAAAGCCGCCGGTATGTTGAACGCCAATCTGCGGCTGGGTGGCAATGCGCAAAAACCGCTGGTGTTTGGCCGGTTGGCGCTGGACAAGGTGGATATTGACGGTAGCTGGATGCCGTTCGACATGACTGACGGCCGCCTGGCGATCAACTTTAACGGCATGAATTCGACGCTAGACGGCTTGATCACCACCACTCAGGGCCAGTTGAACATGACCGGCGATGCCGACTGGAGCGATATCAACGCCTGGCGCGCACGCATTGCCGCCAAGGGCAACAAGTTACGGGTGACGGTACCGCCGATGGTCCGTCTCGACGTTTCTCCCGATCTGGTGTTCGAAGCGACGCCGCAATTGTTCTCGCTCAACGGCAACGTCGATATTCCCTGGGCGCGCATTACGGTGCAGGAACTGCCGGAAAGCGCGGTGGGCGTTTCGTCTGACGAAGTGATGCTGGATCGGCAGCTGAAGCCGATTCAGCCGAAAACCGCGTCGATACCGATTAACAGCAACCTGATGATTCACGTCGGTGATGATGTTCGGTTGGACGCCTTTGGCCTGAAAGCGCGGCTGAAAGGCGATTTGAAAGTGGTGCAGGACAAGCGCGGGCTGGGGCTGAATGGCCAGATTGACATCCCGGCAGGCCGCTTCCATGCTTATGGTCAGGATCTGATCATCCGCAAAGGGCAACTGATGTTCTCCGGGCCTCCGGACCAGCCGCTGCTCAACATGGAAGCGATTCGTAACCCGGAAGCCACCGAAGACGGCGTTACCGCCGGCGTGCGCGTCACCGGGCTGGCGGATGCGCCCAAGCTGGAGGTATTCTCCGATCCGGCCAAATCGCAACAGGAAGCATTGTCTTATCTGCTGCGCGGCCAGGGTTTGAGCAGTTCCGGTGCCGACGGCAACGCCATGACGTCAATGTTAGTGGGTCTGGGGGTTGCACAAAGTGGTCAACTTGTGGGTAAAATCGGCGAGGCGTTTGGCGTAAGTAATTTGGCCCTTGATACTGCGGGAGTGGGTGATAGCTCCCAGGTTGTCGTGAGCGGCTATGTCCTCCCTGGCTTACAAGTAAAATATGGGGTGGGCATTTTCGATTCGCTGGCCACGCTGACGTTGCGTTACCGCCTGATGCCTAAGTTGTATCTGGAAGCGGTGTCCGGTCTCGACCAGGCACTAGATTTGCTCTATCAGTTTGAGTTTTAGCGATGCGAATAATTGTCTACGGCAGTTTACGACGCAAACAGGGAAACAGCCATTGGATGACTAACGCCCAATGGTTAGGCGAGCATGAGCTCGATGGTTATCAGATTTATAATCTGGGCCATTACCCGGCGGCGATCCCTGGAGAGGGCACGATACATTGTGAGGTGTATCGTATCAACTCATCGATTCTGGCAGAGCTTGACGAACTGAAAAGCAACACCAAGGACTATAAGCGCGAGCTGATTCAGACGCCTTATGGCACTGCGTGGATCTACCTGTATCGACACAGCGTAGAGGGATATCCGCTGATTGAAAGCGGTGACTGGCTGAAGCGTCACGACGAAGCGTAATAAAAAAACACCGCTCATTGAGCGGTGTTTTTTCATCTATCGGCAGGGCGAAGAATTACTTCTTGGCACGCTCGAAGGAGGCAACGATCTCGGCTTTGGCGGCGGCGGCATCGGCCCAGCCTTCCACTTTCACCCATTTGCCTTTTTCCAGATCCTTGTAGTGCTCGAAGAAGTGAGCGATCTGGGCTTTCAGCAGTTCTGGCAGGTCGTTCACGTCTTTTACGTGATCGTATTCCTTGGTCAACTTGCTGTGCGGTACCGCAACCAGTTTGGCATCTTCACCGGCTTCGTCGGTCATCTTCAGCACGCCAACCGGACGGCAGCGGATCACGGAACCAGGCTGCAGCGGGTACGGGGTTGGCACCAGGACGTCAACCGGATCGCCGTCCAGTGACAGAGTGTGGTTGATGTAACCGTAGTTGCACGGATAGAACATCGCGGTAGACATGAAACGGTCAACGAACAGTGCGCCGGTTTCCTTGTCGATTTCATATTTGATCGGATCGGCGTTGGCCGGGATTTCGATAACAACGTAGATGTCTTCCGGCAGGTCTTTGCCAGCAGGGACCAGATTCAAGCTCATGTCGGTTTCCTTTAATCAAACCAGAAATGGAGTGCCGGGTATTATAGCGGACTCTTTTGCGATTTCCTGCCCTTTTCATCAGCGTAACCGCGCGCGCCTCCTTTAGCATGAATTTCCAGAATAATCCGCCGTTGCCGTCAAGTTTTTCCCTTTGGCGCCGATAAAACCAATAAATAATAACGGTGCGTGCGCCGTGTCTTGCCTCTGCCTCTACCACACCTATTGTCTAAAGCCGGGAAGAACACATGTTAAACAAGATTACGGTCAAGGCCGGGCTGATTGCCTTGCTGGGACTGATGACGGTATTGCTGATTATGGTCAGCGTGATCGGCGTAAACGCCATTAATCAGGGCTCGCGTTCACTGCATACGCTGAACCAGATCCTGGGGGAAGAGCTGGGGTCGCTGGCCAACAGTTCCAACCTGACGCTGCGTGCACGTACCGCAGCATCGTTGGCGGTACGCCAGCGCGAAACCGGCCAGATTGAGGTGTCTGACGCTACGGTAGGCCGTATCTACGGTTATCTGAACCAGTCGCAGCAGGAGATGGCGCGCTTTATCCGCGTTGGTACGGTGACCGAACGGGGTAAAGCGTTATCCAAACGCCTGCAGGCCAGCTATCAGGCCTATCAGGAACAGGGCGTGAGGCCAATGGCAGACGCCATCAAGGCCGGTGATATCGCCGGTTATTATGCCATTCAGGAAACGCGCATCTCAACGTTGAGCATTGCGTTTGAAAACGATCTTGGCGAGTTTCGCAGCTTTGCCATGCAGGTCGGCCAGCAGCGGGTGGACGAGGCAGAAGGCAATGCCAGTACGCAAATTGTGTTGATCGTGGCGGCCGGCGTACTCAGCGTACTGCTGGCAATAGTGGCCTGGTTTGCCCTGCGGGTGATCATTCTGCGGCCGCTGGATGTGTCGATCGCCGAGCTGGAACAGATTGCCAATGGCGATCTGACTCGCAACATTCACGGCGGCGGCACCACTGAAATGGGGCGCCTGGCGCATGCCATGCAGCGCATGCAGCAATCGCTGGCGCTGTCGGTGAGCAAAGTGCGTGACGCCAGTAGTCAGATTGATATTGGATCGCGTGAATTGGCTGCCGGTAACGTGCATTTGGCGCAACGTACCGAAGAGTCTGCCGCGTCGCTGGAGGAAACCGCCGCCAGTATGGAACAGCTGACCTCGACGGTCAGAATGAACGCTGAAAATGCCCAGCAGGCCAACCAGTTGGCGCTGAGCGTGTCTGACATTGCCGATCGCGGCAGCCAGGTGGTCGGTCAGGTCAAAGATAAAATGCAGGCGATTACCGACAGTTCGCGCCGCATTGCCGATATCATCAGCGTGATGGACGGTATCGCGTTTCAGACCAATATCCTGGCGCTGAATGCGGCGGTGGAAGCCGCGCGTGCCGGCGAGCAGGGCCGTGGTTTTGCCGTGGTGGCCGGCGAAGTGCGCAGCCTGGCGCAGCGCAGCGCGCAGTCGGCCAAAGAGATCAAGGGGCTGATTGAAGCATCGCAAAATCGGGTGCAGGAAGGCGAGCAAATGGCCGAGTCTGCCGCAAAAACCATGAACGGCATTGCCGATGAGGTCGGACGGGTTACGGCCTTGATGCGCGAGATTTCAGCGGCGACCCGCGAGCAGAGCAGCGGTATCGAGCAGGTCAACGTCGCGGTGGCGCAGATGGATCAGGTGGCGCAACAGAATGCTGCACTGGTGGAGGAATCCGCCGCGGCAACGCGTTCACTGGAAGAACAGGCGCAGGCGCTGGCGCAGAGCATGTCGGTGTTCAAGGTGTAATTGGGCATTCGCGCAGGGCCGTTCGGCGTTGACGGCGGCGTGCGGTAGCGCGGCTTGACATGATCGTCAGGGAGAATATCGGGCCGGACGAGCCGGCCCTGAATGGGGCTTTATTCGTCCGGGTATTCGGCGATAAAGCGTTCCGCGTCTTCCACCATGGATTTGGTGCCGACGAAGAATGGTGCGCGCTGGTGCAGTTTCTGCGGGGTAATATCCAGAATACGGTTTTTACCGTCGCTGGCTTTACCGCCGGCCTGCTCGGCCAGGAACGCCATCGGGTTGCATTCATACAGCAGGCGCAGTTTGCCTTGCGGGTGACTGGCGGTGCTTGGGTAGATATAAATGCCGCCTTTCAGCAGGTTGCGGTGGAAGTCGGCAACCAGTGAACCGATATAGCGTGAGGTATACGGGCGCTGAGTGGCTTCATCCTGCTCCTGGCAGTATTTGATGTACTTCTTCACTCCGAGCGGGAACTTGATGTAGTTACCTTCGTTGATCGAATACATATTGCCGGATTCCGGGAAGCACACTTTCTCGTGAGAAAGGCAGAATACGCCGAGAGACGGATCGTAGGTAAAGGCGTGTACGCCATAACCGGTGGTGTACACCAGCATGGTGGAGGAGCCATAAACCACATAACCGGCTGCGACCTGGGCGCTGCCCGGTTGCAGGAAATCTTCTTCGGTAACAGGCGTACCGACGGGGGTGATGCGACGATAGATAGAGAAAATAGTACCGACAGAGACGTTGACATCAATGTTGGACGAACCGTCCAACGGATCCATCAGCACCACATATTTGGCATTTTCAGCACGCTCGCCGTCGAAAATCACGATTTCGTCTTCTTCTTCGGACGCAATCCCGGCAACTTCACCGCGCGCTTTCAATGCGGCTTTCAGTTTTTCGTTCGCGTACAGGTCCAGTTTCATCTGAACTTCGCCCTGTACGTTGGAAACGCCGCTGGTGCCTAGAATATCCACCAGACCCGCTTTATTGATGTCGCGGTGGATGATTTTAGCGCCCAGCTTGATTGCGGAAAGCAATGCAGTCAGTTCGCCGGTGGCGTGAGAGAAGTCGTGCTGTTTCTCGACGATAAATTCGCCTAACGTTTTCATGACACAATCCCTGAATCTACGGATGGATAGCGGTTTGTTAACAAACCGCCAACGTTTTCGCTCAGCAGTGTAGCCCAAAGCATTGCGCCATTCATAGGCAAATCCATTTCTTCTGGACGATTCTGAGCGTTAGAATAAGCGCACATTCGACGTACTCAAATGAGAAACCTATGCGCATTCACATTCTTGGCATCTGCGGCACCTTTATGGGTGGGCTGGCCATGTTGGCTCGGTCGCTTGGACACGAGGTTACCGGTTCCGATGCTAATGTCTATCCTCCGATGAGCACGCTGTTGGAAAACCAGGGGATCGATTTGATCCAGGGGTACGATCCGGCACAGTTGGATCCGGCGCCGGACATGGTGATCATCGGCAATGCCATGACGCGCGGCAACCCGTGCGTGGAAGCGGTGCTGGAACAGGGGATCCCCTATGTATCCGGCCCGCAGTGGCTGCACGATCATGTGCTGCGCGATCGCTGGGTACTGGCCGTCGCTGGCACCCATGGCAAGACCACCACCGCCGGTATGGCCACCTGGATCCTTGAAGCCTGTGGTTATCAACCGGGCTTCGTCATCGGCGGCGTACCGGGCAACTTTGAGGTGTCTGCTCGCCTGGGCGGCAGCCCGTTCTTCGTGATTGAAGCGGATGAATACGACTGCGCCTTCTTTGACAAGCGCTCGAAGTTCGTGCACTACAGTCCGCGAACGCTGATCATGAACAATCTGGAGTTCGATCACGCCGATATCTTTGACGATCTGAAGGCGATTCAGAAGCAGTTCCACCATCTGGTACGCCTGGTACCGGGCAAAGGCAAGATCATTCTGCCGGACAACGATCCGCACCTCAAACAGGTGATGGCGATGGGATGCTGGAGCGAACAGGAGCTGGTAGGCGAAGAAGGCGTCTGGCGCGCCAATAAACTGACCGCCGATGCCAGCCGTTATGAGGTGCAGCTCAACGGCGAAACGGTGGGCGAGGTCAACTGGACGCTGGTGGGTGAACACAATATGCATAATGGCCTGATGGCCATCGCTGCGGCGCGTCACGTTGGTGTGCTGCCGGCAGACGCCTGCCGCGCGTTGAATGATTTTATCAACGCGCGTCGCCGTCTGGAACTGCGCGGCGAAGCCAATGGCGTCACGGTGTATGACGATTTCGCCCATCACCCGACGGCGATCCTGGCAACGCTGGCGGCGTTGCGCGGCAAGGTCGGCGGTACCGCACGCATCCTGGCGGTGCTGGAACCGCGCTCCAACACCATGAAAATGGGTATCAACAAGAACGAACTGGCGCCGTCGCTGGGGCGGGCCGACGAAGTGTTCCTGTTCCAGCCACACCATATTCCCTGGCAGGTGGCGGAAGTGGCCGAAGCCTGTGTACAGCCAGCCCATTGGAGCGCCGATGTGGATACGCTGGTAGAGATGGTGGTGAAAACGGCACAGCCGGGCGACCATATTCTGGTGATGAGCAACGGCGGTTTCGGCGGTATTCACGACAAGCTGTTGACGGCACTGGCCAACAAGCCGGCCGCACCGCAAGGTTACTGACAGACAATCGGGGGGCGCCGTCACCCCGACGATCGTAATGACAGGGCCGCTTGCGGCCCTTTTTTACACCCATAAAAAAGCCCCCGCGAGCGGGGGCAATGGGGTTCGTCGGATAGGACGACGAGGGGTTTCTTCAAAGAATTCGCGTTGACGTCAAACTCGGCAGTGGCAGTGACGAGGGTAATCAGTTCGGTAACGCGTTCTCTGAATTGTTATTTGTAAATTTCGGCCGTCGCGTGCCAGTTGCCATTTTCGTAGGCTTCGATAACGCGATAGGCTTTGGCGCCTTGCTTGTCGGCTTTGTCAGACAGCGCCTGACGAATGTCGGAAGGGGAGCCGGTCACACCGCTGGCAGTAATGGTACCGATGGTCTGCATGTTGCTGGCTTGTGCATTGTCCACCAGCGTAGCGGCGCTGGCACCGAAACTGACGGCTGAGAGCAGGCTGACCGCAGCGAGAGTGATTTTCATGTTCATGTTGGTGGTCCTTGAGGTATCCATCCCGGCCAGGAAGGGCTTGCTAGCGTTTTTTATTCTTGAAGGCCGTGACAGGTACTGCTGTTTTCCAGAGATTTATTGCCCGTTGTCGGGTAATGCCGGTACTGCTGACTTACTTGTAGATTTCTGCGGTGGCGTGGTAGTTGCCTTCGTTACGCGCTTCAATCACACGGTAAGCGGTCGCGCCTTGGGCATCCGCTTTGGCAGACAGCGCTGCGCGAATATCAGACGGTGCGCCGGCAACGCCGCTAACGGTAATGGTGCCTGCGGATTGCAGTTTGGTTGCCTGATCTGCGCTAACGGATTGTGCTGCAAATGCACCGAAAGAAAGCATGGATAGAACGCCTAACGTCATTACTGTAGTTTTAACTTTCATGATTTTGCCTCTTCGAATTCTTTTGTCAGTTCGCATGAACTGTGATTTACGTCACGGAAATGAGTATACATCTAGTAACGCGAAAAATTAATAGTTAGCTAACAGTTTCTTGTGAAACTTACGCATAATATTGATTATTTTTTATATCCAAATGGAATAAAAAGCGCTCATAAAACACACTTTTATTGTTAATTAGATGTAATTTCAACAAGCTAAGTGCTTTTGACCAAAAGTGCGGAAATTAATAGCAGGTATCACTAGTTACGGATAAATGTCATGGAAATGTGTCGCAGGTGGGGTGTTGTGCGGCGTTATACGTGGTAGTCGAGAGGGGGAATGTGCCGGCAACGTAAAGCGGTGGTTAAGCAAAAGCTAACAAAACGCGGCGGAGAGCCGCATTTTATTAGCCATGGCGATCACAGTTCCTGCTCGAACAGCGTCAGGATAGCTTCATACAGTTGACGCGCGCTGAAGGTGTTGGCCGGGGTAACAAAAATGGTGTCATCACCAGCAATGGTGCCCAGTATGCCTTCGGATTTGCCCAGCGAGTCGAGTAAACGGGCAATTAACTGTGCTGCACCCGGGCTGGTATGGATAACGACCACCGCATCATTGTGGTCGACGTCCAGTACCAGATTCTTCAGCGGACTGGAGGTGGTCGGCACGCCCAGTTCGGCTGGCAGGCAGTAAACCATTTCCATTTTGGCATTGCGTGTACGCACCGCGCCGAACTTGGTCAGCATGCGCGACACTTTGGATTGGTTAATGTTTTCGAAGCCTTCTTCCTGCAGCGCCAAAACGATCTCGCCTTGCGAGCTGAATTTTTCTTCTTTCAATAACGCTTTAAACGCCTTGATCAGATCTTCCTGCTTTGCGGGATTACGCATTTTGCACCGGTGAATGTTAACAATAGAGTTCATTATTATGCATATAAATGAATTTTTATGCAATAAGACAGTGTCCGGAAAAATCAAAATAGCCCGGACAATAAGGAAAGGGCGGCATTTTAACAAAATCCGTATCTCATGGATATGCCCATTTCACCCAGGGGGGAAAGCTGCCTCTCCGGTAAAGAAAATGTTATTAAAATGATGTTGTTCTGATGTTGTGTAAGGGTGTAATGTAACGGCCGGTTAACTTGCTCGTGAATAACCTCGCACTATTTTCGATTAGTGTGCGCTATGCCCTTAATGCGTAAGCTATTTAATCTAAAATGTCCGCGATCGAGGCCATTTTGTTGCGCCAGCTCTCAATCCAACTGTTAAGAGATTGTTTTAAAAGGTGTAATAATCTAAGGTCCGTACCCAGAAATTCACGGCGCTTTTATATTTAAGATAATAAAGGAGTATAGGATGAAAGTTGCAGTTCTCGGTGCTGCTGGCGGTATCGGCCAGGCCCTCGCCCTTCTACTCAAAACCCAGCTTCCTTCAGGTTCTGAACTCTCCCTCTACGACATTGCCCCAGTAACCCCAGGCGTTGCCGTCGATTTAAGCCACATCCCAACCGCAGTGAACATCAAAGGCTTTGCCGGCGAAGACGCAAAACCTGCCTTGCAGGGTGCGGATGTAGTACTGATTTCCGCTGGTGTGGCGCGTAAACCAGGGATGGATCGCTCCGATCTGTTCAACGTCAACGCCGGCATCGTGCGTAACCTGATCCAGCAAGTGGCGGAAACCTGCCCGAAAGCCTGCATCGGCATCATCACCAACCCGGTGAACACCACGGTTGCCATCGCGGCCGAAGTGCTGAAAAAAGCCGGTGTGTATGACAAGAACAAACTGTTTGGCGTCACCTCGCTGGATATCATTCGTTCCAATACCTTCGTGGCCGAGCTGAAAGGCAAAAAGCCGGAAGAACTGAACGTGCCGGTAATCGGTGGCCATTCGGGCGTGACCATCCTGCCATTGCTGTCCCAGATCCCTGGCGTCACCTTCAGCGAGCAGGAAGTTGCGGACTTGACCAAGCGTATCCAGAACGCAGGTACCGAAGTGGTTGAAGCAAAAGCCGGCGGCGGGTCTGCTACGTTGTCCATGGGCCAGGCTGCGGCACGTTTCGGTCTGTCGCTGGTACGCGCGCTGCAGGGCGAGCAAGGGGTGGTGGAATGCGCCTATGTAGAAGGTGACGGCAAATATGCCCGTTTCTTTGCACAACCGCTGCTGCTGGGTAAAAACGGCGTGGAAGAACGCAAAGACATCGGCACCCTGAGTGCGTTCGAGCAAAAAGCGCTGGAAGAGATGTTAGACACGCTGCGCAAAGATATCGAGCTGGGCGAGACTTTCGTCAACAAGTGATCGCTTGCTCTGAGTAAACTCTTGTTAGGCCGCCGGACAGCGTTCCGGCGGTTTTTTTTGCCCGCAATTACGATTTCATCCGCGATTTGCGATCCAGCAGCTGATGAGTATCGGGATCAAAATAGCGGCTCGGCCAGATTTCCGCCGGATGGATGCTCAGCGCATCGGCAATCAGCCATTCTCCCTTCGGCCATGGGCGCGACAGGGCATTTGCCAAGGTGGACGAGCTTAAACCGGCGCGTCGCGAGACCGCTGCCAGCGTAGTGCCTCTCTTGCGTAATGCGGCAATAACGTCTGCCGGATGCCAATCCTGACTCCTTGAATTCATGTTTTCATTCCTTTTTTGATTAGTCAAAGTTCCGTTAGTGGTATAACTAACAGGCATGTATTAATCGTTCGCACAACATGAAACGCTTAGACGGAAACCAGAATACCATTGTTTTCTGAAAATGGCGGAATGGTTTCCTAAAAATGCGTTGACCACATAATTTCCCAGAGAAAAAGGTTATGAAAAACGAGTGGTTTGCCGCCAAGGAGCTGATAGGCATCGCAGGGTTACCGTCCTCACCACAGGGAATCAATCAAATGGCTCGCCGTGAGGGATGGGTTAGCCGTCGTCGCAAGGGTGTCCAGGGTAAGGCGGTGGAGTATCACATCGACAGCCTGCCATTGTCGGCGCGTAATTTACTGATATTGCAAGAAGAGCCAGCCGGTTATCAGGTTGAACGCAACGATTCGTTGGTGGTGTTGATCGAATGTTTCCGCCGCATGACGGAAAGCGAGCGCGAACGGTTATTGACGTTTTTGATGCGGGAAGGCATTGGCAGCCTGTTGGCGCGCATCAGCGATGAGGCTACCGCTGATGCGATGACAGGCCCGGATAGCGAGCCTGAGAAACGATAGGGAAACCCCGTTGCTAGAAATCCCGTTGCACCGCCAGATGCGCCAGGCCTTCCAGCGCATCACGGAACGGTGATTGCGGCAGGACATGCAGCGCAGCGATAGCCTTGTCTGCTTCTTCTTCCGCCCGCTGGCGGGTATAGCTCAGCGAACCGCACTGTTCCATGGCTGTCAGCACCGGTTCCAGCAAATGCCGGCCGTTGCCCTGCTCGATGGCGCCGCGAATCATCGCCGTCTGCTGCGCATTACCGTGGTGCATGGCGTGCAGCAGCGGCAGTGTCGGTTTGCCTTCATTCAGATCGTCGCCGGTGTTCTTGCCCAGCGTGACGCCGTCAGCGCTGTAATCAAGCAAGTCGTCAATCAATTGGAAAGCGGTGCCGAGATAGCGGCCATAATCCTGCAGCCCCTGTTCCTGTGCCTCTGTGGCGCCGGACAAAATGGCGGAAGACTGTGCGGCAGCTTCAAACAGGCGCGCGGTCTTGCTGTAGATCACCCGCATGTAGCTTTCTTCGGTAATGTCCGGATCGTGCACGTTCATTAATTGCAGTACTTCGCCTTCGGCAATCACATTGACCGCCTCCGACATCAGCGCCAGCACCCGCAGCGATTCCAGACTGGTCATCATCTGAAATGCGCGCGTATAAATGAAGTCGCCCACCAGCACGCTGGCGGCGTTGCCGAACGCCGCGTTGGCGGTTGCCTTGCCGCGGCGCATATCGGACTCATCGACCACATCGTCATGCAGTAAAGTAGCGGTGTGGATGAACTCGATCAGCGCAGCAACGGTAATGTGCTTATCACCCTGATACTGCAACGCCCGAGCTGCCAGTACGGCGATCATCGGGCGAATGCGTTTACCGCCACCGCTGATAATGTAATAGCCAAGCTGATTGATGAGCGTGACTTCGGAATTCAACTGTTCAAGAATTGTTGCGTTCACGGCCGCCATATCCTGCGCGGTTAACTCGGTAATTTGTTCTAGATTCATTGTATTGTTTTCAGCTGTGTTTCTCTTCACCGCGTTGAGATCGCTGCTCACATCGGTACATGGCGGTAACTGTTCCTTGATTGTACTTGAAAAACGCCTCAGATAAACGCCAGGAAAGAAACTGTGCTTTTTTTCTTCTTTTTTCTGCTTCAGGCCGGATTCTGCTCTTGTCATGTGCTGTATTTTTGCGTAGAATTCGCGCCCTATTGTGAATATTTATAGCGCGCTCTGTACTACACGGTTGAGCACGCGGAAAGCGGAGTTTTATATGTACGCGGTTTTCCAAAGTGGTGGTAAACAACACCGAGTAAGCGAAGGTCAGACCGTTCGCTTGGAAAAGCTGGACATCGCAACTGGTGAAGCGGTTGAGTTTGACCAGATTCTGATGATCGCTAATGGCGAAGATATCAAAATCGGCGTTCCTTTCGTCGATGGCGGCAAGATCAAAGCTGAAGTCGTTGCTCACGGTCGTGGCGAGAAAATTAAGATTGTTAAGTTTCGTCGTCGTAAGCACTACCGTAAGCAGCAAGGCCACCGTCAGTGGTTCACTGACGTCAAAATCACCGGCATCAGCGCTTAAGTTAGGAGAGCGGATTAATGGCACACAAAAAGGCTGGCGGCTCGACTCGTAACGGTCGCGATTCTGAAAGCAAACGTCTGGGCGTTAAGCGCTTCGGCGGCGAAGCAGTACTGGCAGGCAGCATCATCGTTCGTCAGCGCGGCACCAAATTCCACGCTGGTACCAACGTGGGTTGCGGCAAAGACCACACTCTGTTTGCTTTGAAAGACGGTAAAGTCAAATTCGAAGTTAAAGGCCCGAGCAATCGTAAATTCATCAGCATCGACGCTGAATAATTTTCCGAGCCTTACTAAATAGATGTAAGCCCCGCAATTCGTTGCGGGGCTTTTTACATTTATACCCGGCATATTCAGGTTGCAGGCGCGCCAACAGCGCCCGAAACTCGCTTTAGGCGATTGCGGGCCACGGGTTGGTACGCCGTATCAATCGGTCTACGACCGAATTGACGCTTCTTGCGATGAGGGTATAGGGCTGTGCAGCGGCCCGACAGCGCGCAGGCAAAAATCACGAATGGAAACAAAACAGCAGGTCGGTATTGGCATTTTTCTGGCGGTGACCACGGCGGTTTGCTGGGGGGCATTGCCGATCGCCATGAAGGAAGTGTTGCAGGTGATGGAGCCGTTTACCGTCGTCTGGTATCGCTTTACCATGGCGGCCATCGGGTTGGGTCTGATTCTGGCGGTGCGCGGCAGGTTGCCGCCGCTCAAGATGTTCCGCCAACCGCGCTGGCTGCTGTTACTGGTGATTGCCACCGCCGGGTTGCTGGGGAACTTTGTGTTCTTCAGCTCTTCGCTGCAATACCTCAGCCCGACGGCTTCGCAGGTTATCGGCCAGCTGTCGCCGGTCGGCATGATGTTTGCCAGCGTGTTGATTTTAAAAGAGCGGATGCGTATTACCCAGGTGATTGGCGCCTTGATGCTGATTTGCGGGTTGATGCTGTTCTTTAACGTCAGCCTGATCGAAATCTTCACCCGCCTGACGGATTACACGCTTGGCGTGCTGTTGGGGGTGTGTGCGGCAATGGTCTGGGTCACCTATGGCGTTGCGCAGAAAGTCTTGCTGCGTCGATTGGCCTCGCCGCAGATCCTGGTAATGTTGTACACTTTATGTGCAATCGCGTTGTTCCCATTGGCGAAGCCGGCAGTTATTTTCCAGCTCAGCAGTTGGCAATTGGCCTGTCTGCTGTTTTGCGGTGCCAACACGCTGATTGGCTATGGTGCGCTGGCGGAAGCCATGGCGCGCTGGCAGGCTGCGCAGGTGAGTGCGTTAGTAACGCTTACTCCGCTGTTTACCCTGCTGTTTTCAGATTTATTGGCGTTGGCCTGGCCACAGGTATTCACCGCACCGACGCTCAATGTCGTCGGTTATGTCGGTGCTTTCGTGGTGGTCGCCGGCGCCATGTTTTCCGCAATTGGTCACCGGTGGTGGCCGCGACGGGCAGAACCCCGCCTGGTTGCTCCTCTAAAGCAACCCGGTGAATGATTTACGGAGACGGTAAATGAAGTTTGTAGATGAAGCAGCGATTTTGGTCGTTGCAGGTGATGGTGGTAATGGTTGCGTCAGCTTCCGCCGCGAAAAATATATTCCGAACGGCGGCCCAGATGGCGGTGACGGCGGCGATGGCGGCGACGTTTATCTGCTGGCGGACGAAAACCTGAACACGCTGATCGATTACCGCTTTGAAAAATCTTTCCGCGCGGAGCGTGGCCAGAACGGTCAGAGCCGTGACTGTACCGGGAAGCGCGGTAAAGACGTTATCATCAAGGTTCCGGTGGGCACCCGGGTGAAAGATCAGGGCACCGGCGAGATCCTCGGCGATATGACGCGCCACGAGCAGCGTCTGATGGTCGCCAAGGGCGGTTGGCATGGCCTGGGCAACACCCGTTTCAAATCCTCGGTAAACCGTGCACCGCGCCAGAAAACCAACGGTACGCCGGGCGAAGAGCGCGATCTGCTGCTGGAGCTGTTACTGTTGGCTGACGTCGGTATGCTGGGGCTGCCGAATGCCGGTAAATCCACCTTTATTCGCGCGGTTTCCGCCGCCAAGCCGAAGGTCGCGGACTATCCGTTTACTACGCTGGTGCCAAGCCTGGGCGTGGTGCGTATGGACAACGAACAAAGCTTCGTCGTGGCCGATATTCCGGGGCTGATCGAAGGCGCTTCCGACGGTGCCGGTTTGGGTATTCGCTTCCTGAAGCACCTGGAGCGTTGCCGCGTATTGCTGCACCTGGTGGATATTGCGCCGATCGATGAATCCGATCCGGTTGAAAACGCCCGCGTGATCGTTAACGAACTGAACCAGTACAGCGAAAATCTGGCGCAAAAGCCGCGCTGGCTGGTGTTCAACAAAGTCGACCTGCTGGATGAGGAAGAGGCCGCCGAGCGTGCCAAGGCCATCGTTGAAGGCATGGGCTGGGAAGGCAAGTACTACATGATCTCCGCCGCCAACCGCGCCGGCGTCAACGCACTGTGCTGGGATGTGATGAACTTTATCAACACCCAGCCTAAAGCGATGGCGATCGAAGAAAGCGCGCCGGAAAAAGTGGAGTTCATGTGGGATGACTACCACCGTGAACAGATCGCTGAAGTGGAAGCCGAAGCGGACGATGACTGGGATGATGATTGGGATGAAGAAGACGACGAAGGCGTCGAGTTCATCTACAAGAAGTAATTACCGGTTGTCATGATTAAAGGGCCCTGCGTGATGCAGGGCCCTTTCTTTTGCGCGTCGGCGGGGTTATCAAGGCTTCAGCGCGTCGTTCGGCAGCCAGCACTGGGCATTTAGCCCGTGGCTGTCGCTACGGTTTTCCAGCGTCAAACGTCCCTGGTGCAGTTGTACGATGCGGATGACGATGTTCAAGCCCAGGCCGCTGCCGCCGTAGCGCTGATCCATACGGCGAAACGCCTGGGTGATTTCCCCGATCATGGTTTCCTTGATCCCCGGCCCTGCGTCGATCACCTGCAACAGATGCCCCTCAGCCTGCGGCGTCAGCCGTACCTGAATGCTACTGTTCTGCGGGCTGTAGCGATGGGCGTTTTCCACCAGGTTACGCAACAGCAGCCGTAACAGCACCGGATCGCCACGGGTCGGCGCAACGGGCGGCAATTGCCACTCCAGGCGCTGCTGGCGCTGCGCCGCCAACTCGGTCAATTCTTCCTGCAATGGCTGGATAACGTTATCCACCCAGTCGAACCGCTGATAGTGGCCGCCGGCGAAGTTCTGCCCGGCACGTGACAGCATCAGCAACTGTTCGACCGTGTGCATCAGTTGATCGATACGGGCAATCAGCAAGGTGCTTTCCTTGACGCCCTGCTGTTCCATCAGCTCCAGATGCAGGCGGATACCGGCCAGCGGCGTGCGTAGCTCATGTGCGGCATCGGCAGTAAACAGCCGTTCTTGTTGGATGGTATTGTCCAGCCGAGAAAAGAGCTGATTGAGCGCGGTAGTGACCGCGACCATTTCGCGACTGTCGCTGTTGACGGGCAGCGGCGACAGGTTATCGGCGGAACGCTGCTCCAGACGCGTTTGCAACTGGTTGAGCGGCCGGATGATCCAGCTGATGGCCCAGAAAGACGCCAACAGCGTCACCATCATCATGATCAGCGACGGTGCCAGTAGCGAAGCGATGGCTTCGGCGATTTCGTTGTCGACCCGCTCGGTGCGAACCTTGGCGGTCAGCGTTTCATCGACCAGGAAACCGATTTGCTCACGGCTTTCATGCCATAGCCATAAAGCGCTGATCAACTGGGTGACCAACAGGATCAACGCCAGCATCAGCAGCAGACGACGGCGCATGCTGATCATGGTAGGGATTCCAGACGGTAGCCAATGCCGCGCACGGTGCGGATACGATCCTTACCCAGCTTGCGGCGAAGATTGTGGACGTGTACTTCGAGGGTGTTGGAGCCGAGGTCGTCGTTCCAGGTGTACAAATCCTGCTGCAACAGCTCGCGATTGACCGTTTGCCCGGCGCGCATCATCAGGCGCGACAGAATGGCAAATTCCTTGGGAGTGACGTCCACCGGCTGTTGCTGTACATACACCTGCTGGCTGGACAGGTTTAGCGTCAGGTCATCGAGTTGCAACAGGTTGTCGCTGTGGCCCTGATAGCGGCGAATCAAGGCGCGTACCCGCGCCTTCAGTTCGACCAATGCGAACGGTTTGACCAGATAGTCGTCGGCGCCGGCGTCCAGGCCGTCGACGCGGTCTTCCAGCGCGTCGCGGGCGGTGAGGATCAGCACCGGCAGATCGATATGCTGACGGCGCCACTGGCGCAGCAGACTGGCGCCGTCCAAATCCGGCAGGCCCAAATCGAGGATCACCATGCTGTACTGACTGCTGACGATCAACGCATTGGCCTCGGCGGCGTTCAGGGCGCTGTCGCAGGCATAGCCTTCGCTGGCCAACGCCATGGCCAGACCCTGTAGCAGCAGTTCATCATCCTCAACGATCAGTAACTTCACCCTGGGCCTCGGTTATTGTGCTACTCAGTTATTTTGGTAAATATCCTTGTACAGCCGGCTTTCAAAACGCACCAGCGGGATACGACGTTGTCGCTGGTCTTCTGGCGGCACCGCATAGCCCGACAGATACTGTACGAAGGCCAGACGCTGACCGCTGGCGGTGGTGATAAAACCGGCCAGGTTGTACACGCCTTGCAGCGCCCCGGTTTTCGCCGATACCTTGCCGTCGACGCCGGCTTCGTGCAGACCGCCGCGATAACGCAAGGTGCCATCGTAACCGGACAGCGGTAACATCGAAATAAAGTTCAGCTCGCTGTCGTGCTGCGCGATGTATTGCAATGCCTGCATCATGGTGGCCGGCGCCAGCAGGTTGTGGCGCGACAGGCCAGAGCCGTCCACTACGATGCTGTTGCCAAGATCTACTCCCGCTTTCTGGCGCAGAACCTGACGCACGGCGTCGGCGCCTGCCCGCCAGGTACCCGGTACGCCGAAGCGTTCATGGCCGATGGTACGAAATACGGTGTCGGCAATCATGTTGTCGGACTTTTTCAGCATAATCTTCAGCAGATCGTGCAACGGCGCTGACTGGGTCTGCGCGATCACCGTTCCACTGATGCCTGGCTGTGTCTGGCGCTTCAGATGACCGTCAATCTGGATACCGGCCTGCGTCAGTTCGTCTTTTAAAATCGCGCCGGCATAGCTGGCGCCGTCCTGAATGGCGAAGGCCAGCGGCAAAGGGTCGCTGCGCTGCGTCAGACAGCCGGTCAGGGTAAAGCGGTTCAGCTCGCCCGGCACCACGTCCAGCTCGCAGTATTGCGCGTCTGACGAGCCTTTGGCCAGGGTACGCACCTGGCTGAACATGTTCACCGGATAATAGGATGCAACGCGGATAAACGCCATGTCGCCGGGTTTCGGTGCGCTGTACAATGATACCGAGAAGCAGTTGCGATCAACGATGGCCGCCGACGGCGGGGCGCTGAAACACTGCGTCAAATCGTTCCACGGCCAGCCCGGAGCCTTGTCATGGCTGGCGAACACCGAGGTATCAACCAGTACGTCGCCGGTGATTTGCCGCACGCCCTGTTTTTTCAGCACCGCGACCATGTTGCGCAGGCTTTGGCGTTTAAAGGTCGGATCGCCGCCGAAGCGCGCAATCAGGTTGCCCTGTAACACGCCGTCGTTGATGTTGCCCTGGCTTTCCAGCGTGGTGCTGAAGCGATAGTCCGGGCCGAGCTGCAACAGGGCTGCCAGCGCGGTCAGCACCTTCTGGGTACTGGCGGGCAGGGCCATTTGCTGAGAGTGATAATCGATGATCGGCGCCGGTGCGCCGATCTTCTGAACTACCAGGGCAAGGTTGGCCCCATTAGGCAAATATTGTGTGTAATCTTCAACCGGGGCCGCATTTACATTTAGAACAAATGCGCAAGCCAATGCACTGACAATTCGTGAAAAACGCATAATCTCGGAATAGCTGCTGGGTAACGTGCCGCCATACTACGGCGCATTCAGGGAAAAAGTAAACGATGACCCTCAAGGAACTCTACGCTAAAATGCGTATCAAAATGCAAAATCGATCCTGACTTGGGCAACAGTTCCGAGTCAGGCTTCTTTTGTTTATCGCCTGGAGGCGGCTGGCGGTAGCCATCCGTGTTTTCATACGAATACGTCAGGATGACGGTTATTTGAACAGGAAAGATTTAGAGGTAGTGAAATTATGAAACAGATTCCGATGACCTTGTTTGGCGCTGAAAAACTGCGCGAAGAACTTGAATATTTGAAGAGCGTGCGCCGCCCGAAAATCATTGCTGACATTGCGGAAGCGCGCGAACACGGCGATTTGAAAGAAAATGCCGAATATCATGCGGCGCGTGAGCAGCAGGGTTTCTGTGAAGGTCGTATCCAGGAAATCGAAGCCAAACTGTCCAACGCCCAGGTGATTGATATCACCAAAATGCCCAATACCGGCCGCGTGATTTTTGGCTCCACCGTTACGGTGATGAATCTGGATAGCGAAGACGAAGTGACCTACCGCATCGTTGGCGACGATGAAGCCGATTTCAAGAAAAATCTGATTTCGGTCAATTCGCCGATGGCGCGTGGTTTAATCGGTAAAGAACAGGACGACGTGGTGGTGATCAAAACCCCCGGCGGCGACGTGGACTACGAAATCCTGAAGGTGGAATACCTCTGATTGACCAAGGCTGGTCAGAAGTTCGGCAGGGTTTTGTAAAGAAAAGAAAAAGGCCGCATGGCGGCCTTTTATCTGACGCAGGTGCATGGCACCTTTTCGTTAAACTGGCGTCAATTAACGCGGTAGACTGATCTTGCGCTCTTTGGAAGGGCGGTAAAGAATAAGCGTACTACCGATAACCTGCACGTTGCAGGCACCCGTTTCACGCACGATAGCATCGGCGATCAGGGTTTTGGTCTCGCGATCTTCAGCAGCGATTTTTACTTTGATCAGCTCGTGGTGCTCCAGAGCCTGTTCAATTTCAGCCAGCACCCCTTCGGTGAGACCGTTATTACCCAGCATGACAACCGGTTTTAACGGATGCGCCAGGCCTTTCAGGTGCTGTTTTTGTTTATTATTCAGATTCATTGTCTTTTTTGCTTAAGTTGGGATTGAAAACGGTACATTCTACCGCCATCTCATGTGTATCACCAAATCGGTCTTCACCGATGAGAGTCTACGTGAGCAGCGAACCTGACATAAGACTCTTTTTAGGATAGTTGGAAAACGAGATGGCAAATAAAAAGCGTTCGGCGAGTTCCAGTCGCTGGCTTCAAGAACACTTTAGCGATAAATATGTACAACAGGCGCAGAAAAAAGGGCTGCGCTCTCGTGCCTGGTTTAAACTTGATGAAATACAGCAAAGCGACAAACTGTTTAAACCGGGTATGACGGTAGTGGATTTGGGGGCGGCGCCAGGTGGCTGGTCGCAGTATGTCGTTACCCAGATCGGCGGTACCGGGCGGATCATCGCCTGTGATATTTTACCAATGGATCCTATCGTTGGCGTCGATTTCCTCCAGGGCGACTTTCGTGATGAACTGGTATTAAAGGCGCTGTTGGATCGTGTAGGTGAAAGCAAGGTTCAGGTGGTCATGTCTGACATGGCCCCGAATATGAGTGGCACCCCGGCGGTCGATATTCCAAGATCGATGTATCTGGTGGAATTAGCACTGGAAATGTGTCGTGATGTCCTCGCACCAGGCGGAAGTTTCCTGGTGAAGGTGTTCCAGGGAGATGGCTTTGACGAGTACCTACGGGAAATTCGCTCCCTGTTTACGAAGGTTAAGATTCGTAAGCCAGACGCTTCCCGCGCCCGTTCGCGCGAAGTGTACATTGTAGCGACAGGGCGCAAACTGTAGTACCCTAACGCTGTTTGTTAACACAGTTGTAATATGAGGTTAATCCCTTGAGTGACATGGCGAAAAACCTAATTCTCTGGTTAGTCATCGCGGTAGTGTTGATGTCTGTATTCCAGAGCTTTGGGCCCAGCGAGTCGAATGGCCGTAGGGTGGATTACTCTACCTTCATGTCCGAACTGACCCAAGATCAGGTTCGCGAAGCGCGAATCAACGGACGTGAGATCAACGTTACCAAGAAAGATAGTAACCGATACACGACTTATATCCCCGTCAACGATCCCAAGCTGTTGGATACGTTACTGACGAAGAATGTGAAAGTTGTCGGTGAACCGCCGGAAGAACCGAGTTTGCTGGCTTCTATCTTCATTTCGTGGTTCCCGATGCTGTTGCTGATTGGGGTCTGGATATTCTTTATGCGGCAGATGCAGGGCGGCGGCGGCAAGGGCGCGATGTCCTTCGGCAAGAGCAAGGCCCGTATGCTGACTGAAGATCAGATCAAGACCACCTTTGCCGACGTTGCCGGCTGCGACGAAGCAAAAGAAGAAGTGAGCGAACTGGTTGACTACCTGCGCGAACCGAGCCGATTCCAGAAATTGGGCGGCAAGATCCCGAAAGGCGTGCTGATGGTTGGCCCTCCGGGTACCGGTAAGACGTTGCTGGCGAAAGCCATCGCCGGCGAGGCGAAAGTACCGTTCTTCACCATTTCCGGTTCCGACTTCGTGGAAATGTTTGTCGGTGTGGGTGCATCCCGCGTTCGCGACATGTTTGAACAGGCGAAGAAAGCCGCGCCTTGCATCATCTTCATCGATGAAATCGACGCCGTCGGTCGCCAGCGTGGCGCCGGTCTGGGTGGCGGTCACGATGAACGTGAGCAGACGCTGAACCAGATGCTGGTTGAGATGGACGGTTTTGAAGGCAACGAAGGCATCATCGTCATCGCGGCAACCAACCGTCCTGACGTGCTTGACCCGGCGTTGCTGCGTCCAGGCCGTTTCGACCGTCAGGTGGTAGTCGGCTTGCCGGACGTGCGTGGCCGTGAGCAAATCCTGAAGGTGCACATGCGTCGCGTGCCATTGGCGGCAGATATCGACGCGTCGGTTATCGCTCGCGGTACCCCGGGTTTCTCCGGTGCCGATCTGGCCAACCTGGTCAACGAAGCTGCGCTGTTCGCTGCCCGTGGCAACAAACGCGTGGTGTCGATGGTCGAGTTCGAAAAAGCCAAAGACAAAATCATGATGGGCGCGGAACGTCGCTCGATGGTAATGACCGAAGCGCAGAAAGAGTCGACCGCCTATCACGAAGCGGGGCACGCGATTATCGGCCGCCTGGTTCCGGAACACGATCCGGTGCACAAGGTGACGATTATTCCACGTGGTCGCGCGCTGGGTGTGACCTTCTTCCTGCCGGAAGGGGACGCGATCAGCGCCAGCCGTCAGAAGCTGGAAAGCCAGATTTCTACCCTGTACGGTGGTCGTCTGGCGGAAGAAATCATCTACGGGCCGGAAAAAGTGTCTACCGGTGCCTCGAACGACATCAAGGTCGCGACCTCCATCGCGCGCAACATGGTGACCCAATGGGGCTTCTCCGAGAAGCTGGGGCCACTGCTGTATGCCGAAGAAGAGGGCGAAGTGTTCCTGGGTCGTTCCGTGGCCAAGGCGAAGCACATGTCTGATGAAACCGCGCGTATCATCGACCAGGAAGTCAAATCCCTGATCGAACGCAACTACACCCGCGCGCGTTCGCTGTTGATGGAAAACATGGACATCCTGCACTCAATGAAGGATGCCCTGATGAAGTACGAAACCATCGACGCGCCGCAGATTGACGACCTGATGAACCGTAAGGACGTGCGTCCGCCAGCGGGTTGGGACGATGCGAGCAAAGGCAACAACTCCGACAACGGCGGCACACCAAAAGCCCCGACGCCGGTTGATGATCCTCGCACGCCAAATCCAGGCAATACCATGTCTGAACAGCTCGACAAGTAACATCGACTGTGTAATAACATCAAACCCCGGCATGCCGGGGTTTTTTATTGCCCACAGGCAGTGGAACAGCAACAGTAAGGTAGAACAACGATGCAGTTAACCGTGCGCGACATGACGCTCGACCTCTCCCACCCGCGGGTGATGGGCATTCTCAACGTTACCCCGGATTCCTTCTCCGATGGCGGCAAACACAACACGTTGAATGATGCCTTGTTGCATGCCCATGGATTGATATCTGCCGGCGCGACGATGATTGACGTGGGCGGTGAATCGACCCGACCAGGCGCGGCAGAGGTCAGCGAGGACGAAGAGATGGCGCGCGTGGTGCCGGTGGTTGAGGCGATTGCCCGGCGCTTTGAGGTGTTTATTTCGGTGGACACCTCCAAACCGGGGGTGATTCGTGAATCCGCCAACGCCGGTGCGCATCTGATCAACGATGTGCGTTCCTTGCAGGAACCGGGAGCGCTGACGGCAGCGATCGACAGTGGCCTGCCGGTATGTCTGATGCACATGCAGGGCGAGCCGCGCAACATGCAGCAGGCGCCGCACTATGATGACCTGATGGGCGACGTGATGGCCTTTTTCCAGCAGCATATCGCGCGTTGTACTGCGGCGGGCATAGCAAAACAGAAATTGTTGCTCGACCCGGGCTTCGGTTTCGGTAAGAATCTGGCGCATAATTACCAGCTATTGGCACGGTTGTCCGAATTTCACCAGTTCGGCCTACCGCTGTTGGTGGGCATGTCGCGTAAATCGATGATTGGGCAATTGTTGAACGTGCCGCCAGAACAGCGGGTTACCGGCAGCGTGGCCTGCGCGGTGATCGCGGCGATGCAAGGCGCACAGATCATCCGGGTACATGACGTTAAAGAAACCGTCGAGGCGATGCGCGTCGTCGAGGCAACACTTTCAGCTAAGGGACAGTAGAGACATGAGCGAGCGTAAATATTTTGGTACCGATGGCATCCGTGGCAAGGTCGGTGACAGTCCGATCACGCCGGATTTCGTCCTTAAGCTCGGCTGGGCTGCAGGGAAAGTGCTGGCACGCCATGGCTCACGCAAAATCATCATCGGCAAAGATACCCGTATTTCCGGCTATATGCTGGAATCGGCGCTGGAGGCCGGCCTGGCGGCGGCAGGGCTGTCCGCGTCGTTTACCGGCCCGATGCCAACCCCGGCGATTGCCTATCTGACCCGTACCTTCCGTGCCGAAGCCGGTATCGTCATTTCCGCGTCGCACAACCCGTATTATGACAATGGCATCAAATTCTTCTCGATCGATGGTGCCAAGTTGCCGGATCACGTTGAAGAAGCCATCGAAGCTGAAATGGAAAAACCGCTGACCTGCGTCGAGTCTGCGGAGCTCGGCAAGGCCAGCCGCATTATTGATGCTGCCGGTCGCTACATTGAATTCTGTAAAGGCACCTTCCCAAGCGAGCTGAGCCTGAAGGGGCTGAAGATCGTCGTGGACTGCGCCAACGGCGCCACCTATCACATCGCGCCGAGCGTACTGCGTGAGCTGGGCGCCAACGTGATTGCCATCGGCTGTGAGCCGGACGGCATGAACATCAACGAACAGTGCGGTGCAACCGACGTTCGTCAACTGCAAGAGCGGGTGCTGGCCGAAAAGGCGCACGTCGGACTGGCATTTGACGGCGACGGCGACCGGGTGATGATGGTTGATCACCTGGGCAATAAGGTCGATGGCGACCAGATCCTGTATATCATTGCCCGCGAAGGGCTGCGTCAGGGCCAGTTGCGCGGCGGTGCCGTCGGCACGCTGATGAGTAACATGGGGCTGGAACTGGCGCTCAAGCAGTTGGGCATTCCGTTTGCGCGCGCCAAGGTGGGCGACCGCTACGTGCTGGAAAAACTGCAAGAGCTGGGCTGGCGCATCGGGGCGGAAAACTCCGGTCACGTGATTCTGCTGGACAAGACCACCACCGGTGACGGTATCGTGGCCGGTCTGCAGGTATTGACCGCCATTGTGCGCAACAACATGAGCCTGCACGATTTGTGCAGCGGCATGAAATTACTGCCGCAGATCCTGGTTAACGTCCGTTTCACCGGCGAGCACAACCCGCTCGAGTCGGAATCGGTACGACAAGTGACCGAAGCGGTGGAAGCTGAACTGGCGGGGCGCGGCCGCGTGCTGCTGCGTAAATCCGGTACCGAGCCGCTGATCCGCGTGATGGTGGAAGGCGAAGATGAACAACAGGTGACCGAACTGGCCAACCGCATCGCCGAAGCGGTAAAATCTGCGGGTTAAAACAGGCGGTTAACTGCCTTGTCGAATATTTGAGCCACTGGACGTGGCGCGTTTGCTGTTTTTTTCCGCAAACGCGCCTGCCGCAGCAAATTGCCCTTGCACGGTTTGACGGCTTTGGTTAGTATTCACACCCGCTTCAGTAGGCCGTTGATAACAACGCCTGCGACTTCGTTTAGAAGCATTTGGGGTGAGAAGCATTTGGCACGCGGTGAAGCCGCAAGGATACGGGTACAACTATGTACGAAGCTCTTCTGGTAATTTTCCTGCTGATTTCGATCGGGCTTGTGGCTCTGATCATGTTGCAGCAAGGTAAAGGCGCTGATATGGGAGCCTCATTCGGAGCAGGTGCGTCTGGCACATTGTTCGGTTCGAGCGGTTCCGGTAACTTCATGACCCGCATGACGGCTGTTTTGGCGACGCTGTTTTTCGTCATTAGTCTGATCCTGGGCAACCTGAGCAGCAACCAGAGCCAAAAAGGCAGCGAGTGGGAAAACCTGGGTCAGCCGGTTAAAACCGAGCAGACTACCGCGCCGGCAGCACCAGCCAAGCCGAGCAGCGATATCCCGCAATAAGCCGTCAGCAGTAAACGTGTTTAAACGGTGGTTGGCAGCAATGCAAACGGCCGTTGCAGTAAGAATCAGTACCGAGGTGGTGGAATTGGTAGACACGCTACCTTGAGGTGGTAGTGCCCTAACGGGCTTGTGGGTTCGAGTCCCATCCTCGGTACCAATATCCCAGAGATAACTTGCATTTTTGCGATTATCAGCGTAGTATTTGCCACGTTTTCGGACGCGGGGTGGAGCAGCCTGGTAGCTCGTCGGGCTCATAACCCGAAGGTCGTCGGTTCAAATCCGGCCCCCGCAACCACTTTCCTTTAAGTGTTTATTTTCAAATACACTTTTCGATTGAATCCGCTTTTCTCGAACAACATTTGAAAATGACACTTGTCAGAAAGTTGTACCGAAGCCGCATTGCGGCAAACAGGGTCCAGTTGCATAAAGCCCCGAATTTTCGGGGTTTTTTGTTATTTGGCAACAGAATCACTGGGCTATTAAGCCCTTTTTTTATGTCTTGGGGGTGGGCTTGTCCACATTAGAACAAAAATTGACAGAGATGCTTTCGGCACCGGTAGAGGCGTTGGGCTTTGAGCTTGTAGGCATAGAATTTATTCGTGCGCGCCAATCCACGCTCCGCATCTATATTGATAGTGAAAACGGCATTAATGTTGATGATTGTGCTGATGTCAGCCACCAGGTCAGCGCCGTATTGGATGTCGAAGATCCGGTTACGGTCGCTTACAACTTGGAAGTCTCCTCTCCTGGCCTTGATCGCCCGATGTTCACCGCAGAACACTATACTCGTTTCCTCGGTGAAGAAGTCAGCCTGGTCCTGCGCATGGCGGTACAGAACCGCCGTAAGTGGCAGGGCATCATCAAGTCTGTCGAAGGCGAAATGATCACGGTTACTGTGGATGGGAAAGATGAAGTGTTCGCGCTGAGCAATATTCAGAAAGCGAACCTGGTACCCCACTTTTAAAGTTTGGATGAGGCAACTAGGATGAATAAAGAGATTCTGGCTGTTGTTGAAGCTGTTTCCAATGAAAAATCCCTTCCGCGTGAGAAGATTTTTGAAGCGCTGGAAACCGCATTAGCCACCGCAACCAAGAAAAAATACGAGCAGGAAATTGACGTGCGCGTCAGCATCGATCGCAAAACCGGCGATTTCGATACTTTCCGTCGCTGGGTCGCCGTTGACGAAGTTACCCAGCCTACGCGTGAAATCACGCTGGAAGCGGCTCAGTATGAAGACCCAAGCATCGAGCTGGGCGGATACGTCGAAGACCAGATCGAATCCGTTACCTTTGACCGCATCACCACCCAGACCGCCAAGCAGGTTATCGTACAGAAAGTACGTGAAGCCGAGCGTGCGATGGTGGTCGACGCTTTCCGTCAGCACGAAGGTGAAATCGTCACCGGCGTGGTGAAAAAAGTTAACCGCGACAGCATCGCGCTGGATCTCGGCGGCAACGCCGAAGCGGTGATTGGCCGTGAAGACATGCTGCCACGCGAAAACTTCCGCCCAGGCGACCGTATCCGCGGCGTTCTGTACGCGGTTCGCCCGGAAGCACGCGGCGCACAGCTGTTCGTCAGCCGCTCCAGCCCGGAAATGCTGAAAGAACTGTTCCGCATCGAAGTGCCGGAAATTGGCGAAGAAGTTATTGAAATCAAAGCGGCAGCCCGCGATCCGGGTTCTCGCGCCAAAATCGCCGTTAAAACCAACGACAAGCGTATCGACCCGGTCGGTGCCTGCGTCGGGATGCGCGGCGCACGCGTTCAGGCCGTTTCGAGCGAGCTCGGCGGCGAACGTATTGATATCGTGCTGTGGGACGACAACCCGGCCCAGTTCGTCATCAACGCCATGGCCCCGGCAGACGTTGCCTCGATCGTGGTTGATGAAGATCGGCACACCATGGATATCGCCGTTGAAGCCAGCAATCTGGCACAGGCGATTGGCCGTAACGGCCAAAACGTGCGTTTGGCCTCTCAGCTCAGCGGCTGGGAACTGAACGTGATGACGGCGGACGATCTGCAAGCCAAGCATCAGGCCGAAGCTCATGCCGCCATTGATACCTTCACCAAATATCTTGATATCGACGAAGAATTCGCCACCGTACTGGTTGAAGAAGGCTTCTCTACGCTGGAAGAGCTGGCCTATGTGCCAATCAAAGAGCTGCTGGAAATCGACGGTCTCGATGAAGATATGGTTGAAGCGTTGCGCGATCGCGCCAAAGCTGCATTGACCACGCTGGCCCTGGCTCAAGAAGAAAGCCTGGGCGACCAAAAACCTGCTGATGACTTGCTCAACCTGCCGGGTCTTGAGCGCAGCATGGCCTTTAAACTGGCCGCGCGTGGGGTTTGTACGCTGGAAGATCTTGCCGAGCAGGGTGTTGACGATCTGGCTGATATTGAAGGGCTTAGCGATCAGCAAGCCGGCGAGCTGATTATGGCCGCACGTAATATCTGTTGGTTTGGCGACAACGCGTAATAAACTGTAGCAGGAAGGAACAGCATGACGACAGATGTAACCGTAAAATCACTGGCAGCAGAGATTCAGACTCCGGTTGATCGCCTGGTACAGCAGTTTGCTGATGCAGGGATCAACAAGTCTGAGACCGACTCTGTCACCCAGCAAGAAAAAGAAACCCTACTGGCGCACCTGAACCGTGAACACGGCAGCGCGCCAGGTAAACTGACGTTGCAGCGCAAAACGCGCAGCACCTTGAATATCCCGAGCACCGGCGGTAAAAGTAAATCGGTGCAAATTGAGGTCCGCAAGAAACGCACTTATGTAAATCGCGATACGCAAGAAGCCCAACAGGCGGAAGCGGCAGAGCAGGCACAGCGTGAAGCGGAAGAGCAGGCACGGCGCGAAGCGGAAGAGCTAGCGAAACGCGAAGCAGAAGCGAAGCGCGCAGCCGAAGAGCAAGCCAAACGTGAGGCCGCTGAAAAAGCTAAGCGTGATGCAGCGGAAAAAGATAAAGTGACCAATCAACATACCGACGAAATGACCAAGCCAGCTCAGGCAGAAAAAGCACGACGCGAAGCCGAAGCCGCTGAACTGAAACGTAAAGCGGAAGAAGAAGTGCGCCGTAAGGTGGAAGAAGAAGCCAAACGCGTTGCTGAAGAAGCGCGCCGCATGGCGGAAGAAAACGGCGAGAAGTGGGCTGAAGCCGACGCGGCAAGCGCCGCTGTTGAAACTGCCGACTATCACGTTACCACCTCCCAGCATGCGCGTGCCGCAGAAGACGAGAACGACGCCAAGGTTGAAGGTGACCGTCGCGCCCGTACTCGCGGTGGCAAATCCACCAAGCAGAAGAAAGGCAGCAAGCTGTCCGAATCCAAGGCCGATCGCGAAGAAGCGCGCGCCGTTACCCGTGGTGGTAAAGGCAAGCGTAAGCCAAGCACGCTGCAGCAGGGCTTCAACAAGCCAGCGCAGGCGGTTAACCGCGACGTTATCGTTGGCGAAACCATTACCGTTGCCGAACTGGCCAACAAGATGGCGGTAAAAGGCTCTCAGGTTATCAAAACCATGATGAAGCTGGGCGCCATGGCCACCATCAACCAGGTCATCGACCAGGAAACCGCACAGCTGGTTGCCGAAGAGATGGGCCACAAGGTTATCCTGCGTCGTGAAAACGAGCTGGAAGAAGCGCTGATGAGCGATCGTGATACCGGTGCTGCCGCTGCCGAGCCTCGTGCTCCGGTAGTGACCATCATGGGCCACGTTGACCACGGTAAAACCTCGCTGCTCGACTACATCCGCTCCACCAAAGTGGCATCGGGCGAAGCCGGCGGCATTACCCAGCACATCGGTGCCTACCACGTTGAAACCGACAGTGGCATGATCACCTTCCTGGATACCCCGGGCCACGCCGCGTTTACCTCGATGCGTGCTCGCGGCGCTCAGGCGACCGATATCGTGGTTCTGGTTGTGGCGGCGGACGACGGCGTGATGCCGCAGACCATCGAAGCCATCCAGCACGCGAAGGCGGCTCAGGTGCCATTGGTGGTTGCGGTTAACAAAATCGACAAACCAGAAGCCGATCCGGATCGCGTGAAGCAAGAACTGTCCCAGTACGGCGTTATGCCGGAAGAGTGGGGCGGTGAAGCGCAGTTCGTACACGTATCTGCCAAAGCCGGTACCGGCATTGATGAACTGCTCGACGCTATCCTGTTGCAAGCTGAAGTCCTCGAACTGAAAGCGGTGCGCAGCGGCATGGCGAGTGGCGTTGTCATCGAATCCTTCCTGGATAAAGGCCGTGGCCCGGTTGCCACCGTGCTGGTACAGGAAGGTACGCTGAACAAGGGCGACATCGTGCTGTGCGGCTTCGAATACGGCCGTGTGCGTGCGATGCGTGATGAACTGGGCCGTGAAGTGGTCTCTGCCGGTCCATCCATCCCGGTGGAAATCCTTGGTCTGTCCAGCGTTCCGGCAGCGGGTGACGAAGCGACCGTGGTGCGTGACGAGAAGAAAGCGCGTGAAGTGGCGCTGTACCGTCAAGGCAAGTTCCGCGAAGTCAAACTGGCGCGTCAGCAGAAATCCAAGCTGGAAAACATGTTCGCCAACATGACCGACGGCGAAGTTTCAGAACTGAACATCGTACTGAAATCCGACGTACAGGGTTCTTGCGAAGCGATCAGCGACTCGTTGCTGAAGCTGTCTACCGACGAAGTGAAAGTGAAGATTGTCGGTTCCGGCGTTGGCGGCATCACCGAAACCGATGCCACGCTGGCAGCGGCTTCCAATGCCATCATCATTGGCTTCAACGTTCGTGCCGACGCCTCTGCGCGCCGTGTCATCGAAGCTGAAAGCCTGGATCTGCGTTACTACTCCGTCATCTATAGCCTGATTGACGAAGTGAAGCAGGCGATGAGCGGCATGCTGGCACCAGAATACAAACAGCAGATTATCGGCCTGGCCGAAGTGCGTGACGTGTTCAAATCACCGAAATTCGGTGCTATCGCCGGTTGTATGGTTACCGAAGGTAACATCAAGCGTCACAACCCAATCCGCGTACTGCGCGACAACGTGGTTATCTACGAAGGCGAGCTGGAATCCCTGCGTCGCTTTAAAGATGACGTTAACGAAGTCCGTAACGGCATGGAATGTGGTATCGGCGTGAAGAACTACAACGACGTGCGCGTCGGCGACATGATCGAAGTATTCGAAATCATCGAGATCCAACGCACCATCGCTTAACGATCGCATATCTGCTGATACCCAATGGGTAACATCTGTTCTGGGGGGCCTTGTGCCCCCCGATTTGTCTGGAGAATCCAAAATGGCAAAAGAATTCAGCCGCGGCCAACGCGTCGCGCAAGAGATGCAGAAAGAGATTGCCATCATTCTGCAACGTGAAGTCAAAGATCCGCGTGTCGGCATGGCGACCGTTTCCGGCGTGGAAGTGTCGCGCGATCTGGCCTATGCCAAAGTTTATGTGACTTTCCTGAACGTGCTGACCGAAAACCACGATCCCGATCTGGTCACCAACGGCATCAAGGCGCTGCAAGACGCGTCCGGTTATATCCGTACCCTGCTGGGCAAGGCCATGCGTTTGCGCGTGGTGCCAGAACTGACCTTTGCCTACGATAACTCGCTGGTTGAAGGCATGCGCATGTCCAACCTGGTGACTAACGTAGTGAAGAACGACGCCGAGCGTCGCACTGCTTCCGGTGATGACGAGGAGGCTTAATGAGTCGCCCTCGTCGCCGCGGCCGTGACATTCACGGCGTTTTGTTGCTGGACAAGCCGCAGGGGCTGTCTTCCAACGACGCGCTGCAAAAAGTAAAACGTTGCTATAACGCCAATCGCGCGGGCCATACCGGCGCGCTCGATCCGCTGGCGACCGGTATGCTGCCGATTTGCCTGGGTGAAGCGACCAAGTTTTCCCAGTTTCTGCTCGACTCCGACAAGCGTTATCGGGTGATAGCCCGTCTGGGCCAGCGCACCGATACCTCGGATGCGGACGGCCAGGTGGTGCAAGAGCGCCCGGTCAACGTGACCCGCGAGCAACTCGACGCGGCATTGGACACCTTCCGCGGCAACATTCAGCAAGTGCCATCGATGTATTCCGCGCTGAAGTATCAGGGTAAGAAACTGTACGAATACGCGCGTCAGGGCATTGAAGTGCCACGTGAGGCGCGCAGCATCACGGTGTACGAACTGACGTTCATCCGCTGGGAAGGGGATGAGCTGGAGCTGGAAATCCACTGCTCCAAAGGAACCTACATCCGCACCATTACCGACGATCTCGGCGAACTGCTGGGCTGCGGCGCGCACGTGATTTATCTGCGTCGTTTGCAGGTAGCGAAATATCCGATCGAACGCATGGTGACGCTGGAACAGCTGAGCGCATTGCTGGAACAGGCGCAGGCCGAAGGCATCGCGCCGGGTGAACTGCTCGATCCGCTGCTGATGCCGATGGACAGTCCGGTGGAAAACTTCCCGGAAGTTAACCTGCTGCCAGCGGTGGCGGGCTACGTCAAGCAGGGGCAGCCGGTTCAGGCTGCCGGCGCGCCAGCGCACGGTATGGTACGTATCACCGAAGGCGATGAGCATAAATTCATCGGCGTCGGTGAGATTGCCGACGACGGGCGGGTGGCACCAAAACGGCTGGTTGTCGAGCATTTCGACTGACCGGTTAACAACGCCTCGTCTGGCGTTGCTGCTGCGCACATTGCCTGTTGCTTGAAGGATGATGGGGATCAGAGTAGAATGGCGCAGCTTATGCATTGGGTTGCTGAATTAGAGATCGGCGCCTGTATTTATTATCTATAATCTGGAGTATGACAATGTCTCTAAGTGTTGAAGCTAAAGCTAAAATCGTAGCTGATTTCGGTCGTGGTACTAACGACAGCGGTTCTACCGAAGTTCAGGTTGCCCTGCTGACTGCGCAGATCAACCATCTGCAAGGCCACTTCTCAGAGCACAAAAAAGATCACCACAGCCGTCGTGGTCTGCTGCGTATGGTTTCTCAGCGTCGTAAGCTGCTGGACTACCTGAAGCGTAAAGATGTAGCACGTTACACCAGCCTGATCGAGCGTCTGGGTCTGCGTCGCTAATCGAACAAGTTTCAGTGGAAAGGGGCCTATTTTGGCCCCTTTCTTCTAGGAAGCATAAGCAAATCAGGTTAATGTATTGTTGAGGATCTTCCGGTACAGAGGTTCGCGCGGCTAATGAGAGACTTTATCTCGCGCATGAGATAAGGGTTGTCATTAGTCGCGAGGATGTAGTGTGAAGATCAGTGAGTCACCGGCGTGTCGAGTCGTCAATACGATTGCGCGCCTAATCTAAGGAAAAAATTTTGCTGACACCGACTATTCGCAAATTCCAGTATGGCCAGCATACCGTCACCATCGAGACCGGTATGATGGCACGTCAGGCCACTGCTGCCGTCATGGTAAGCATGGATGACACCGCGGTATTCGTTACCGTTGTAGGCCAGAAAAAAGCCAAACCAGGTCAGAGCTTCTTCCCACTGACCGTTAACTATCAAGAGCGTACCTACGCGGCCGGCCGTATCCCAGGCAGTTTCTTCCGTCGTGAAGGCCGTCCAAGCGAAGGCGAAACCCTGACCTCGCGTCTGATTGACCGTCCAATCCGCCCACTGTTCCCGGACAACTTCCTGAACGAAGTGCAGGTGATTGCGACCGTAGTATCGGTCAACCCGCAGGTTAACCCGGACATCGTGGCGATGATCGGTGCTTCTGCCGCCCTGAGCCTGTCCGGTATTCCGTTCAGCGGCCCAATCGGTGCAGCACGCGTCGGTTACATCAACGACCAGTACGTGCTGAACCCGACCACCGACGAGCTGAAAGAAAGCCGTCTGGATCTGGTGGTTGCCGGTACCGAAGGCGCGGTACTGATGGTTGAATCCGAAGCTGACGTTCTGAGCGAAGATCAAATGCTGGGCGCGGTGGTATTCGGCCACGAGCAGCAGCAGGTTGTGATTGAAAACATCAATTCCCTGGTTGCCGAAGTCGGCAAACCGAAGTGGGATTGGCAGGCGCCAGCGGTTAACGAAACGCTGCACGCCCGCGTAGCGGAACTGGCGGAAGGCCGTCTGGGTGACGCTTATCACATCACCGAAAAACAGCAGCGTTATGCTCAGGTTGATGCGATTAAAGAAGACGTGATTGCCGCATTGCTGGCGCAGGACGAGTCCCTGGACGCTGGCGAAATCCAGGACATCCTGGGCAGCGTCGAGAAAAACGTAGTGCGTAGCCGCGTACTGCGTGGCGAACCGCGTATCGACGGTCGCGAAAAAGACATGATCCGTGGTCTGGACGTGCGCACCGGCGTACTGCCGCGCACCCACGGTTCCGCGCTGTTCACCCGTGGCGAAACTCAGGCGCTGGTTACCGCGACGCTGGGTACCGCACGTGACGCGCAGAACCTGGACGAGCTGATGGGCGAAAAAACCGACAGCTTCCTGTTCCACTACAACTTCCCTCCATACTCCGTGGGTGAAACCGGTATGGTGGGCTCGCCTAAACGTCGTGAAATCGGTCACGGTCGCCTGGCGAAACGCGGCGTATTGGCTATGATGCCTAAACCAGAAGATTTCCCGTACACGGTGCGTGTGGTGTCTGAAATCACCGAATCCAACGGTTCTTCTTCCATGGCTTCGGTCTGTGGTGCCTCTTTGGCGCTGATGGATGCCGGTGTGCCGATCAAGGCTGCCGTTGCCGGTATCGCCATGGGTCTGGTGAAAGAGCAGGACAACTTTGTGGTTCTGTCCGACATTCTGGGTGACGAAGATCACCTGGGTGACATGGACTTTAAAGTGGCTGGTAGCCGTGATGGTATCACCGCGCTGCAAATGGACATTAAAATTGAAGGTATCACCCGCGAAATCATGCAGGTGGCACTGAACCAGGCCAAGGGCGCGCGTCTGCACATCCTGGGCGTGATGGAACAGGCTATCAGCACTCCGCGTGGCGATATTTCTCAGTTTGCACCACGCATCCACACCATCAAGATCAATCCGGACAAGATCAAGGATGTGATCGGTAAAGGCGGTTCAGTCATCCGTGCGTTGACTGAAGAGACTGGCACTACCATCGAAATCGAAGATGATGGTACAGTTAAAATCGCTGCTACCGACGGTGAGAAGGCCAAGTTTGCCATTCGCCGCATCGAAGAGATCACCGCAGAGATCGAAGTGGGCCGCGTGTATCAGGGTAAAGTGACCCGTATCGTTGATTTCGGCGCCTTCGTGGCGATCGGCGGCGGTAAAGAAGGTCTGGTTCACATTTCACAAATCGCTGACAAGCGCGTTGAGAAAGTGACCGACTATCTGCAGATGGGTCAGGAAGTGCCGGTCAAGGTGCTGGAAGTTGATCGCCAGGGCCGTGTGCGCCTGAGCATCAAGGAAGCTACCGCGCCTGAAGCGGATGCTCCTGCTGCACCAGAAGCAGAATAACTGTAAAGCAGTTTTGACAGCTCCCCGCCCCTGGGGTTGGGAGCTGTTCGTATCGCGCGGGTAGGAAGCCCGCGTTTTAGCAAGCGGAGGACAGGACGTTCATCCAATGTTTGTCTTCGGGAGTGGGAAATGAAGCCTTTCTTACGCTGGTGTTACGTTGCGACAGCGCTCATGCTGGCAGGATGCAGCAACAATGATTGGCGTAAAGATGACGTTCTGGCTATCCCGTTGCAGCCTACGTTGCAGCAGGAAGTGATCCTGGCGCGCATGGAACAAATACTTGCCAGTCGGGCACTGACGGACGATGAGCGCGCGCAGCTTTTATATGAGCGCGGTGTGCTGTATGATAGTCTTGGGTTACGTGCACTGGCGCGCAATGACTTTTCACAAGCGCTGGCGATACGTCCCGATATGCCGGAAGTTTTCAACTACCTGGGCATTTACTTAACGCAGGCAGGCAATTTTGATGCTGCCTATGAAGCGTTTGATTCTGTACTAGAGCTTGATCCAACTTACAATTACGCGCGTTTAAACCGGGGCATCGCACTGTATTATGGCGGCCGCTTCCCGTTGGCGCAGGATGATCTGCTGGCGTTTTATCAAGACGACCCAAATGATCCCTTCCGTTCGTTGTGGCTGTATCTTGTGGAACGAGAAATCGATCCCAAGAAGGCTGACGTAGCGCTTCAACAGCGTTACGACAAAGCGGACCGAGGGCAATGGGGATGGAAAATTGTCGAATTCTACCTGGGTAAGATCAGCGAAAAAACGCTGATGGAAAGCCTCAAGGCGGATGCAACGGATAACACTTCGCTCGCTGAGCATCTCAGTGAAACTGACTTCTATTTGGGTAAACACTACCTGAGTCTGGGGGACAAGGACACCGCTTCGGCGCTGTTCAAACTGACGGTGGCTAACAACGTTCATAACTTTGTTGAGCACCGCTATGCATTGTTGGAATTGGCGCTTTTGGGCCAAGAACAAGACGACCTATCGGAATCGGACCAGCAATAGCTGACGAACATCTAACAGCCTGATAGACCTTGGTTTAACCGACCATAGCTATCGCCTTCACGGGTGAGGGCTTTTTTGTTCGTTTTATAATCTAATTTGAGCCGGTTCACACTTTTCAATGAAAATGACTGAAAATTTTCTCGACGAGTTATGTAGACTGGCTGCCATTATTAATGAGGCACGTGTACATGACTACTGAGCTTGAAACCTCTTTTGCTGACCTGGGGCTGTCTGCTCCTATCATTTCCGCCCTGACCGATCTGGGCTATGAAAAACCGTCACCGATCCAGGCTGAGTGTATTCCTCACCTGTTGAACGGTCGCGATGTGCTGGGTATGGCACAAACCGGCAGCGGTAAAACTGCGGCGTTCTCGCTGCCACTGCTGCATAACCTCGACGCTTCCCTGAAGGCACCACAGATTCTGGTGCTGGCCCCGACCCGCGAACTGGCGGTTCAGGTTGCCGAAGCGATGACCGATTTCTCCAAACACATGAACGGCGTTAACGTTGTGGCTCTGTACGGCGGCCAGCGTTACGACGTGCAGCTGCGCGCCCTGCGCCAGGGCCCACAAATCGTAGTGGGTACCCCGGGCCGTCTGCTGGACCACCTGAAACGCGGCACCCTGAACCTCTCTAACCTGAGCGGTCTGGTGCTGGATGAAGCTGACGAAATGCTGCGCATGGGCTTTATCGAAGACGTAGAAACCATCATGGCGGAAATCCCGGCTGAACATCAGACCGCGCTGTTCTCCGCTACCATGCCGGAAGCGATTCGTCGCATTACCCGCCGCTTTATGAAAGAGCCGCAGGAAGTGCGCATTCAATCCAGCATCACTACCCGTCCTGACATCAGCCAGAGCTACTGGACTGCACAGGGCATGCGTAAAAACGAAGCGCTGGTGCGTTTCCTGGAAGCCGAAGACTTTGATGCAGCCATCATCTTCGTGCGTACCAAAAACGCCACGCTGGAAGTGGCCGAAGCGCTGGAGCGCAGCGGTTACAGCAGCGCCGCGCTGAATGGCGACATGAACCAGGCGCTGCGTGAGCAGACCCTGGAGCGTTTGAAAGACGGTCGTCTGGATATCCTGATTGCTACCGACGTTGCGGCCCGTGGCCTGGACGTTGAGCGTATCAGCCTGGTAGTCAACTACGATATCCCGATGGATTCCGAATCTTACGTTCACCGTATCGGCCGTACCGGTCGTGCTGGCCGCGCTGGCCGTGCGCTGCTGTTCGTGGAAAACCGCGAACGCCGCCTGCTGCGCAACATTGAACGCACCATGAAGCTGACGATCCCTGAGGTTGAGCTGCCGAACGCAGAACTGCTGGGTCAACGCCGTCTGGCCAAGTTCGCCGCTAAGGTTCAGCAGCAGCTGGAAAGCAGCGATCTGGACATGTACCGCGCGTTGCTGGCTAAACTGCAGCCGGAAGAAGAGCTGGACATCGAAACGCTGGCAGCAGCATTGCTGAAGATGGCACAGGGCGAACGTCCACTGATCCTGCCACCGGATCCGGTGTTCAAACCGCGTCAACGTCGTGAATTCAACGACCGTGACGATCGCGGCGGTGACCGTCGTCGTGATAGCCGTGACGGCGGTGAGCGTCCACAGCGTCGCGAACGTCGTGACGTGGGTGAAATGCAGCTGTACCGCATCGAAGTGGGCCGTGATGACGGCGTGGAAGTGCGTCATATCGTTGGTGCGATTGCCAACGAAGGCGACATCAGCAGCCGTTACATCGGTAACATCAAGCTGTTTGGTTCCCACTCCACCATCGAACTGCCAAAAGGCATGCCGGGCGAGATCCTGAATCACTTCACGCGCACCCGCATTCTGAACAAGCCGATGAATATGCAACTGTTGGGCGATGCTCAGCCGCATGAACGTCGTGAGCGTCGCGAAGGCGGTAACGCCGGTGGCGAACGTCGCGGCAACGGTCGTCCTTTCAACGGCGAACGTCGTGAAGGCGCACCGCGTCGTTCTTTCGGCGAGCGTCGTGAAGGCGGAAATGCAGCCGGTGGCGAACGTCGTGGCGGTGGTAACTTCAACCGTGACCGCGCACCGCGTCGTGACGATGCAGCGCCAGCCACTCCACGTCGTCGTTTCGGTGACGCATAAGCACTGATTTATCGTTCGCGCTAAGTCATGATGAAAACCAGCCCTCGGGCTGGTTTTTTTACGTCTGAAAAGAGGGATTGCTGCGGTTAATGACGTATCATTCATCTGGTTATTATTCATGGATGTGATGCATAGGAGATGCCATGAGCTGGCAGCAATTCAAATCGCAATACCTGGTGCGCTTTTGGGCGCCGCTACCGGCGGTGATCGCCGCAGGGATCCTTGCCACCTATTATTTCGGCCTGACCGGCACCTTCTGGGCGGTGACCGGTGAATTTACCCGTTGGGGCGGTCACCTGTTGCAGTGGCTCGGCTTTCACCCGGAACAATGGGGGTACTTCAAACTTATCGGCCTTGAGGGGACGCCGCTACAACGCATCGATGGGCGGATGATTATCGGCATGTTCGCCGGTTGCATTGCCGCCGCGTTGTGGGCCAACAATGTTAAGCTGCGACGGCCGCAGCACCGCATTCGTATCGTGCAGGCGCTGTTGGGCGGCATCATTGCCGGCTTTGGCGCGCGTTTGGCGATGGGGTGCAACCTTGCCGCCTTCTTTACCGGTATTCCGCAGTTTTCGCTGCACGCCTGGTTCTTTGCGCTGGCGACCGCGGTGGGGTCGTACTTCGGCGCCAAATTTACCCTATTGCCGCTGTTTCGTATCCCGGTGAAATTGCAGAAGGTGCGCGCGGCGGCACCATTGACGCAGCAACCGCAGCAGGCACGTCGCCGTTTTCGGCTCGGCATGCTGGTATTCCTGCTGGCCGTGGCCTGGTCGCTGTGGACGCTGTTTGACGCGCCGAAGCTCGGCATCGCCATGCTGTTTGGTATCGGCTTCGGTCTGTTGATTGAGCGTGCGCAGATCTGCTTCACCTCGGCGTTCCGTGATTTGTGGATCACCGGTCGCACCCACATGGCGAAGGCGATTATTCTGGGGATGGCGGTCAGCGCGATAGGCATCTTCAGCTATGTTCAGCTTGGCGTATCGCCCAAGATTATGTGGGCCGGCCCGAACGCGGTGCTGGGTGGGTTGCTGTTTGGTTTTGGCATCGTGCTGGCGGGCGGCTGCGAAACCGGCTGGATGTACCGCGCGGTCGAAGGGCAAATTCATTACTGGTGGGTCGGGCTTGGCAATATCATCGGGGCGACGCTGCTGGCCTATTATTGGGACGATCTGGCCCCGGCGTTGGCCACCGACTATGACAAGGTCAATTTGCTGGACACCTTCGGCCCGCTTGGCGGCCTGCTGGTCACCTACCTGCTGCTGGGGTTGGCGTTCATCGCCATGCTGTGGTGGGAAAAACGCTTTTTCCGCGCCAGACCGCAGGCGCAGGTGGTTAATCTGAGGAGTGTGCCATGAAACAACCAACGATAGTGCCGGATTACCGGTTGGACATGCTGGGCGAGCCGTGCCCCTATCCGGCGGTCGCCACGCTGGAGGCAATGCCGCAACTCAAGCCGGGCGAGGTGCTGGAAGTGATCAGCGATTGCCCGCAGTCGATCAACAATATTCCGCTCGACGCGCGCAATCATGGCTATCAGGTGCTGGATATTCAGCAGGACGGGCCAACCATTCGCTATCTTATTCAACGCTAAAATCAGGGCGCCGTGCGGCGCCCGATTGTTTAGCCCTTGCGCAGGTCGTCTTTGACCGTCGACACAATCTCAAACGAACGCAGACGCGCCTGGTGATCGAAGATCTGGCCGTTAACCATGATTTCATCGGCTTCGGTTTCCCGCAGCAGCGTTTGCAGACCGTGGCGTACGGTAGTTTGATCGCCAATGATCGACATGCTTAGCGCCTGTTCAACGCCGTATTGTTCGCCGGCGGTCCACAGCGCATGAATATTGTCGACCGGTGCCGGCAGCGGGCCTGGCGAGCCGCGGCGCAGGTTGATGAACTGTTGCTGCATCGAGGTAAACAGGAAACGCGCATCGTTGTCACTGTCGGCGGCCACCACGTTGACGCATACCATGGCATGTGGCTGCGGCCAGCGCTCGGATGGCTGATAGTTTTCACGGTACAGCTTCAAGGCCTGGAACAGCATGTCTGGCGCAAAGTGGGAGGCAAAGGCGAACGGCAGCCCCAGCTTGGCCGCCAGCTGCGCACTGTACAGGCTGGATCCCAACAGCCAGATTGGCACATGCAGGCCTTGCCCCGGCACCGCCTGTACCGCCTGGCCCGGCTGCACTTCGCCAAAGTAATGTTGCAGCTCCTGCACGTCGCGCGGGAAGTTGTCCACTTCCCCCGACAGGTGACGGCGCAGCGCCATCATGGTGCGCTGATCGGTACCGGGCGCGCGGCCCAGCCCCAGATCGATGCGTCCGGGATACAGCGATTCCAGCGTGCCAAACTGCTCGGCGATCACCAGCGGCGCATGGTTTGGCAACATCACTCCGCCAGAACCGAGGCGGATGCTGTGCGTGCCGGCAGCCAGGTAGCCCAGCAATACCGAGGTGGCGGCGCTGCCGATGCCGGTCATATTGTGATGTTCCGCTAACCAATAGCGTTGGAAGCCCCACTTTTCAGCATGTTGTGCTAAATCTAAAGAGCTGTGGAATGCATCGCGCGGTTTGGCGCCGGCCGGGATCGGGGAAAGATCCAGTACCGAAAGCGGTACCCGTGTGGTTTCAGTCATGTTATTCGTCCATTGGCTAAAGTGTTATCGCGTAAAGGGCGAGTGCAGCAATCTGCAAGTTAACGTTAAAAGCATAATTCAAATTGCGGTTATAAAAGGGGATATCCGTGCTTGTGATATCCTTGCTACAGAAATGACATGTTAGGAGATTCAGCGAATATGGACCGTTACCTTTCCCCCCGCCGCGTACCGTTCAGGGAGCCGAGTGCATGAAAAAAAAGACCTTATTTACCCTGTTGCTGGTGGTGATCGTTATCGCCATGGCGGTACTGTTCCGCGCGCACAACCAGTATCTGTTATTGCAGGGTGAAGTGGACGCACCGGAAGTAATCGTGGCTTCCAAAGCCAAAGGGCGAGTGATTGAACGTTTGGTTGAGCGGGGCGACGATGTCAAAAGCGGGCAACTGATGATTCAGCTCGACAGCCCGGAACTGATGGCGCAACTGCGTTCCGCACAGGCATCGCGCGATGAGGCCAAGGCGCAGCTTGAGCAATCGCTGCACGGTACCCGTGAAGAAAGCATCCGCAATCTGCGTGCCAGTCTGGCGCAAGCGCAGGCCGAACTGCGCAATGCGCAGCGCGATTACGATCGCAATCAGAGCGTGGCCGCCAAAGGATATGTTTCCCGCTCCGAGCTGGATAACTCGCGGCGCGCACGGGATAGCGCCTATCAACAGGTGTTGGCAGCGAAGGCCAATCTGGATGAAGGCATTAACGGCGATCGTATTGAACTGCGGCAACAATACGCGGCGGCGCTGCGGGCGGCAGAAGAAAACCTGCTGGAAGTGAAGGCGCAAACCGACGATCTGCAGGTCAAAGCGCCGGTGGATGGCGAAGTGGGGCCGATCCCGGCGGAAGTGGGGGAGTTGCTTAACGCCTCCAGCCCGCTGCTGACGCTGATCCGCGTGCCAGATGCCTATTTCGTCTTCAACCTGCGGGAAGACATCCTGGCCCATGTGCGCAAAGGCGATAAAGTGTCGCTGCGCGTGCCGGCGCTGCAAGACAAAACCATCGAGGCCGAGGTTCGTTACATCGCGCCATTGGGGGATTACGCCACCAAGCGCGCCACCCGCGCCACCGGCGATTTCGATCTGAAAACCTTCGAGGTGCGTCTGTATCCGGCGCAGCCGGTTGAAGGGCTGCGACCGGGGATGAGTACCTTATGGCAATGGAAAGACTGAGGGCCTGCTGGCGCTGCTTCAGCCACGCGTTCGACAGCGAGTGCCGCATTGCTCTGCGCAGCCCGGTAATTCACTGGCTCGGCTGGCTGTTCCCGCTGCTGCTGTTCGGTCTGATCAGCAGCAACTTTTCCGAGGGCACGCTGCTGGACTTGCCGGTGTCGGTGGTCGACAGCGATCACAGCCCGCTGTCGAAGTCGCTGGTGCGCAAGTTGGATGCCGGTTCTCACGCCCATGTCGCGGCCTATGACGGCGGCATGGATGAATCGTTGCGCCGTTTGCGCAGCGCGCAGGATTACGCGCTGCTGTATGTGCCACCGGATTTTGAAGCCAATGTGCTGGCGGGCAAACAGCCGAGCATCGTGCTGTATTACAACGCGTTGTTCTACGGCGCTGGGCTGTATTCCACGCAGGATTTCGCCGGGCTGATAAGCGAAACCAACGGCAACTACCGCTCGATTATCGCCGGTGAAATGGGTAAAACGCTGCCGCCGTTGGCCAACGTCACGCTCAATTACGGCAGTCTGTTCAATGCCAGCGGCAGTTATATTTATTACCAGCAGTTTGCCGCCACCATTCACCTGCTGCAGCTGTTCGTCGTGACCTGCATGATCTACGTCCTGGCGCGCAGCAAATCCCTGCTGAAAGCGCGGCCGTTCAGCCTGGCGCTGTTGGGCAAACTGGCGCCGTATACCCTCTGTTTCACTACGCTGCTGATGGTGGAGATCGCAGCGCTGGTGGGGATTTTCGACGCGCGCGTCAGTGGCAACCCGCTGTTTATGCTGTTGATCGGTTTCTTTTACGTGATTGCCGCCCAGAGCGTCGGTTTGCTGCTGTATACCTTTACCGGCAGCGCCATTACCGCCTACAGCCTGATCGGCATCCTGGTCAGTATCGCGCTGACCTTTTCGGGGATGGCGGTGCCGGAGCTGTCAATGCCGTTGCCGGCGCGGATTATCTCCAATATCGAACCCCTGACCCATGCGCTGTATGCCATGTTCGACGTGTTCCTGCGCCAGGTGCCGGCGCGGGCGATTTTCGGCGTGTGTGCCCTGTTGCTGGTGTATCCGTTGGTGACGGCATTGCTGGTGCGTAACCGGCTGTTGAAACGTCTGGCGAAACAGGAGAGTGCGGCATGAAAAGTTTCTGGCAGACCTTTAGCCGGGTGCTGATCGGCATGCTGGAACGGCCGATGTGGCTGATGCTGGTGCTGTCGCTGTGCATCATGAGTATGGTTTACGCCAACCGCACGGTGTGGGATTTGCCGGTGGCGGTGGTCGATCAGGATCACAGCACCGCCAGCCGCCAACTGATCCGCCAACTGGATGCCACCTCAAAAATCGCTATCAAGATCTATGACAATCTGGACGATGCCAAGCGCGATCTGGGCTGGCGCGAACTGTTTGCCATCATCATCATGCCGGTGGATCTCGAAAAGAAAATCCTGCACGGGGAAAGCCTGGTTATTCCGGTGTTCGGTGACGCCACCAACCGGTTGGCCAATGGGCAGATTCAACAGGACGTGGTTGCCGCTTACCAGCAGTTGCTCAATGAATACAATACCGAGCTGCTGTTGCGAAACGGCTTTAGCGAACGGCAGGCTAAGGTGGTGTTGACGCCGATTCAGGGCCAGACGCTGGATCTGTTTAACCCTGGCATCAGTTTTGCGGCAATTATCTTCCCTGGCCTGTTGGTGATGTTGCTACAGCACTCGTTGCTGATCGCCAGCGTGCGCGTCAGCATCGCGCTGAAAAGCGCACCGGGCGGCAAGCCCTCTTTGCCGGTGTATCTTGGCGGACTGTCGGCATTGCTGCCGATCTGGCTGTTCTTGTCGATCGTGCTGTTTGTCTTGTGGCCGTGGGTGCTGGGATACCGGCAGGCGGCGGCGATCCCGGAGATACTGCTGCTGACGTTCCCCTTCCTGCTGGCGGTGTTGGGGCTGGGCAAGCTGGTGACCGAATGCCTGCGCAGCGTGGAAATGATTTACCTGACGCTGTCGTTTATCACCACGCCGGTGTTTTATCTTTCCGGCACCATTTGGCCGCTACAGGCGATGCCGGGCTGGGTGCGCGCCATTTCGTCAATGATTCCCTCGACCTGGGCGACCAAAGCGATAGCCGGCGTGAACCAGATGGGCGTGCCGCTGCGTGACGTGTGGGGCGACGTGGCAATGCTGCTGCTGTTGGGGGCGCTGTATACCGCCATTGGCATTGCCGTTGGCTTGATGCGCAACAGCGTGGCGCTGCGCAACCTGTTCCGTAGGCGACGAGCCTAGCGTTGGCGCAATGGCGTAGAGCGCCGTCGTTGGTAACCCCCTTTGCTGTCGGTCGAAAAGGATTTTACCCTGGGTGCTGCCAGCGATGTTTTAAAACATCAACCGGTGCCGACTGCGGAACCAAAACGGCGTGGCAATGCTTGTGCGTAGCCTGCAAGCATTGCCAAATTCCGTGATGAACAGCTTATTGCACCAGCTCCAGCCCGGCGACGCGCTGCCAGTAACCGTTGCAGTCGGCATCGTTGGTCAGCGTCAGCGGGGCGTCGCCTCGTTGATTGGCACGAAAGCGCTCGAGCATCGCCAGCGTGTCTACTCCCTGCGGCGACAGGCGTACGATGTCTACCAATCCCTGCATGCCATGCAGTTCGTTGCCCAGATTGTAGCAATAGCCGCTCATGGTCTGGATGCCGTTTAGCACGAACACCTGCTGATTTTCCTGCGATCGCATACTGCGGCCCTGCGGGTATTTGATACAGCAGGTTTCGCACTCATCCTTGCCACGGTTTTCCGAGCGGGCGGTGAAGCAGCGCGCCGAATAGGCCAGCGGCAGATAGCCATAACTCAGCACTTCGACCTCAAACTGCTGCCGAAAGCCCAGGGTTTCACACTGCGCCAGCAGATTGACCAGCCAGTCGCGCGACAGTTCGACCGGCATACACCAGCGCATCATGCCCTGCCTGTGCAGCAGGCGCAGTGTGTAGGCGTTATAACAATTGAGCGCGTGGCCGGCGACAAACGGCAAGCCGCGCTCTGCCGCCATATTCACCGTGCCAAGGTCGTTGGCCTCAATCAGAAACTCGCCGTTTTCGACATAGCGTTTCAGCTCGTTGAGCTCGGAGGGGGCCTGCAACAGCGCCAGCGTGGTGAGCACCACCTGCTTGCCGGACTGTGCGATGGCCTGTGCCAGCGCCAACCAGTCGGCGACCTTCAACTCCCGCCGTTTGGTACAGACGCTTTCGCCCAGGTAAATAATATCGGCACTGCTGTGGATTGCCTGCTGATAAAACGCTTCAACGTCGTCTTTTGGCCAGTAGTAGAGTACCGGCCCCAATGCATATTTCATGGTCACTCCTGCTATTGCCATTTGCGGTGATAGGCGCCAAGCGTGGTCTGCGAGCCTTCGGACATCGCGCCGAGCGTCTCCATCCAGGCGCTGTCGGCCCGATAGCCGGTTGGATCGGCGATGCAACGGTCAATAGCCTGTCGCCAGACGCGTGCTACCTGGCTGACATACGCCGGACTGCGCTGACGGCCTTCGATCTTCACCGAGGCGATATTGGCGGCCAGCAGCTCTGGCAACAGCTCCAGGGTATTAAGGCTGGTGGGCTCTTCCAGGGCGTGATAGCGCACGTCGTCCACCAGGTAACGGCCTTTGCACAGCGTTGGATAACCGGCATTTTCGCCGTCCTGATAGCGGTCTATCAGCACATCGTTCAGCCGTGATTCCATGCCCTGCGGCGTTTGCTGCCAACGTACAAAGCGCGCGGGCGAACAGGCGCCGACGGTATTGGGCGATTCCCCGGTCAGGTAAGAGGACAGATAGCAGCGGCCTTCGGCCATGATGCACAGACTGCCGAAGGCAAACACCTCCAGCGGTACCGGACTGGTGCGCGCCAGTTGTTTAACCTGGTGCATCGACAGCACGCGTGGCAGCACCACGCGATGTACCGCGAAATGGCGTTGATAAAAGCGAATCGCTTCTTCATTGGTGGCGGACGCCTGTACCGAAACGTGGCGTTCAATCTGCGGATAGCGTTCGGCGGCGTATTCCAGCATCGCCAGATCCGCCAGGATCAGCGCGTCGGCGCCCAGTTGCGCGGCCATATCGACGGCGCGTTGCCAACGTGAAAAACCGTCCGGATGCGCGAAGGTATTTATCGCGATGTGCAGCTTGCGGCGGTGCTGATGTACGTAATCTGCCGCCTGTTGCAGTTTTTTTTCGGTAAAATTGAGCCCGGCAAAGTGTCGCGCGTTGGTGTCGTCTTTCAGGCCGATGTACACGGCGTCAGCGCCGTTATCGACCGCAGCCTTCAGGGCCGGCAAATTACCGGCGGGACAAAGCAGTTCCATGGTCTTATCCTGCTCCAGCGGGTTTTACGCCGTGATGATGGTCGCCGCACGGTGTTTTCCGTCGGCATTTTTTGTTATCGGGTGGACGATTTTAGTGAAGCTGCGGTTAACAGGTTTTGATTTGAGGCAGTTTCTGGCGTATTGATAGGCGGTGTGACGCGCACTGAATTGCACTATTTGTTGATGTAGGCCGCTGAAGCTGGGCACCGTTGTGGCAAAATGACCGTAGACCGAGTTGAAAGGAGTGGATGATCGTGTTGGAAAAACTACGAGCACGCATTGTGCGTCAAGGGCCGTCGCTATTGCGCGCACCGTTAAAACTCACGCCGTTTGCTCTGCAACGCCAACTGTTGCAACAGGTGCTGGGCTGGCAGTTCCGCCAGGCGCTCGAGGACGGCGATCTGGCATTCCTCGAATCGCGCTGGTTGAAGATCGAAGTGCGCGATCTGGCGCTACACTGGTTTATGACGGTCGAAAACGATCGGCTGGTTGTCAGCCAGCACGCGCAGGCAGATGTCAGTTTCAGCGGCGACGCCAACGATCTGGTGCTGATCGCGGCACGCAAGCAGGATCCTGACACGCTGTTCTTCCAGCGTCGGCTGCGGATAGAAGGGGACACCGAATTGGGCCTGTATGTAAAAAATCTGATGGACGCCATCGAACTGGACACGATGCCGGCGCCGCTGCGCATGGGCTTGCTGCAGTTGGCGGACTTTATCGAAGCGGGTATGCAGGAGGGCACGGTGCAGTCTGACCGTGTGATGGCATCATGCTGATACGCGTAGAAATTCCGGTAGACGCCGCTGGCATCGACAATCTGCTGCGCCGCGCTTTCGGCGGAGATGATGAGGCCGACTTGGTGCAGCAACTGCGTGAGGACGGCTTGCTGACCCTGGGTATTGTGGCCACCGATGACGAGGGCGGCGTGGTTGGCTATGCCGCCTTCAGTCCGGTCGAGGTGGCCGGAGAGGATCGGCAGTGGGTTGGCCTGGCGCCGCTGGCGGTGGACGAAAGCCTGCGCCGGCAAGGGCTGGGTGAAAAGCTGGTCTACGAAGGGCTGGACGCGTTGAACGAGTTCAGTTACGCCGCAGTAGTCGTGTTGGGAGAGCCGGAGTATTACGGCCGCTTTGGCTTTAAAAGAGCTGCCGACTACGACTTGCATTGCCGCTGGCCGGAAACGGAGCAGGCATTTCAGGTGTACCCGCTGGGGGAAGATGCGCTGACCGGCGTCAACGGCCTGGTTGCCTATGCCGCGCCGTTCAATCGATTTTAACCTGCGGTAGCAGGTGTTCCAGCGAGAGGGGCGGGTGTGACACCAGCCTCTCTTTTTGCTGTTTGCTCAGTTGCTTAACCCGATACTCCAGGCGTAGCGCCAACGATCGATCCCCCGCCGGACAGTGGAATACCAACGTCAGTTCCCCTTTGCCGCGTAGCGATTTTGCCCCCTTACCGGCCTGATGCTGTGCCAAGCGCCGCGGTACATCGGTGGTGATGCCGGTATACAGCATGCCGTTGGGCAGGCGCAGCATATACAGATGCCAGGTTATGCCAGGGGGACTGCCAGCGTCATGTGACATGCGGTTATTCCTCGCCGAGTCCGCGCCGATCGCCACCCCAGAAAGGGCCATGGGCGACCGAATCCCTGACGATAAGTTGCGAGCTAAAAAGCGTGTCTTTTGACAAATAGCCGCCGTCGAGCATGGCAATCAACCGATTGATCACTTCGTTGATCATGTCGCTGACCGGATCTTTAACGCTGGTCAAGGCCGGCGTCAGATAGGGCGCGGTTGGAATATTATCGAAACCAATCACAGACACCTGACCCGGTACGGCAATGCCTCGATCGGTCAGCTGCTTGATGGCGCCAATCGCCATGTCGTCGTTACTGGCCAGTAAGGCGCTAAACGGGATGTTGTCGTGCAGCAGGCTGGCTACCGCTGCGGCGCCGCAGGCCGGCGTCCATTTGCCCTTGATGATGCGCCGTTCCTGCACGGGGATATTGAACCGGGTCAGGGCCTCTTTGTAACCGGATAAGCGTTCGATGGCGGTCGGAGAATCCAGCGAACCGGTAATAAAGGCGATATCGCGGTGGCCCTGCTCAATCAGATATGCGGTGGCGTTAAAACTGGCACCTTTGTGATCGCAACAAATGCAGTGGCTTTGGTTCTTTCTCAGTCGGCGATTCGCCACCATGATCGGTTGCTTAACCTGCTCGATAATCTCGTCTATCACGTCGATGGTTAAGAAACGTGGATAGAGAATCACCGCATCACATTGTAAATCCAGCAGAAACTGGATCGCTTCCTGCTCTTCTTCGGCGCTGTGCTTGCCGTCGACCAGAATCAGCTGCCGGCCATTATCTTCCAGCTTTTGTGCCGCCTGGGACAGTAGTTCGCTGAAATAACTGCCGTTATACAGGGTATTAGTAACCACCAGGCCAATGCATTGCGACTTATTGGTCGCCAGATTTCGTGCCAGCAAATTAGGGCGATAACCTGCCGCTTCAATGGCTTTATACACCTGATCCCGGGTGGCCTCGCTGACGTACCCTTTACCGGACAGCACACGTGAAACCGTGGCCTTTGAGACGCCTGCTTTGTTGGCTACTTCCTGCATGGTTGACATGGCGTTTTCCTGGCTTGCTGACTTGCCCCATATTCTACACATTCCACCGCGCCTGAGCAGGGCATCGCGCAGATTATTGCGCGGCATGTATGTTGATCAACTTCTCAAATCGGGTAAAAATAAAAAATATAAATTGATATTGCCAGTCAATATTATCAATCTCGTGTGAAACCGGTTACCTATTTGTGAGAGTTATCCTCATGGCAAAGAATTATGCGGCGGTATCACGATCGATAGTGGAAGCAGTTGGGGGAGCGAGCAATATTGCGGCAGTGACGCATTGCATGACGCGCTTACGTTTCGTGCTTAACGATGACAGCGTGGTCGATAGCGCCGGTTTGAAGGCGATCGCCGGGGTATTGGGCGTGGTCAGAAGTGAAAACCAGTGTCAGGTGATCATCGGCAATACGGTTTCACAGGCCTATGCCGAAGTGGTGAAGTTATTACCCGACCAGGCGGTGGCGCAGCAACCTTCGCCGCCAAAAGGTAAAATCACCCTGAAACGCATCGGCGCCGGTATTCTGGATGCGTTGATTGGCACCATGTCACCGCTGATTCCGGCGATTATCGGTGGGTCGATGGTGAAGTTGCTCGCCATGATCCTGGATATGACCGGCGTATTCAACCCAGGCTCTTCAACCTTGATCGTGCTGAACGTGATCGGTGACGGAGCATTCTTCTTCCTGCCGGTGATGGTGGCCGCTTCTGCCGCGATAAAATTCAAAACCAACATGTCGTTGGCCATCGCCATTGCCGGGGTGCTGGTGCATCCCTCTTTTATCGATTTAATGGCCAAGGCCGCTCAGGGCCAGCAGGTGGAATTTATCGGCTTATCGATCACCGCAGTAAAATACACCTACACGGTCATCCCGGCGCTGTGCATGACCTGGCTGCTGTCATACATTGAAAAATGGGTCGATCGCATTACGCCGGCGGTGACGAAAAATTTCCTCAAACCGATGCTGATCGTGCTGATTGCGGCACCGATCGCCATCCTGCTGATTGGCCCGCTGGGTATCTGGATCGGCAGCGGTATTTCTGCGTTGGTCTATACCATTCATAACTATCTGGGGTGGTTATCGGTGGCCATTATGGGCGGTCTCTGGCCGTTGCTGGTGATGACCGGCATGCATCGCGTGTTTACGCCAACCATTATTCAGACCATCGCGGAAACCGGCAAGGAAGGCATGGTGATGCCGTCAGAGATTGGCGCCAATCTTTCGCTGGGCGGCTCATCGCTGGCGGTGGCCTGGCGCACCAAAAATCCGGAACTGCGCCAGACGGCGTTGGCTGCCGCGGCATCGGCTATCGTGGCCGGTATTTCAGAGCCTGCGTTGTACGGCGTGGCGGTCCGCCTGAAGCGCCCGCTGGTGGCGGCGTTGATCAGTGGTTTTGTCTGTGGTGGGGTGGCCGGGATTGCCGGATTGGCTAGCCATTCGATGGCGTCACCGGGCCTGTTCACCAGCGTGCAGTTCTTCGACCCGAGCAATCCGATGACCATTGTCTGGGTGTTTGGCGTGATGATCCTGGCGGTAGTGCTGTCGTTTATTCTTACGCTGCTGCTAGGGTTTGAAGATATTCCCGTTGAGCAGGAGGCGCAAAGTGAAAAAGCCGCCACCGCGCCGGCACTCTCGGTATGACCATGATGAAAATACATAATCAACAAGAGGTGTAGTATGTCAGCATCTGTTTTCCCCGCAGACTTTTTATGGGGTGGTGCGTTAGCTGCCAACCAGGCCGAGGGCGCCTACCGTGAAGGCGGCAAAGGGCTGAGCACGGTCGACATGATCCCTCATGGCGCTCACCGGCTGGCGGTAAAGCTGGGGCAGGAACAGCGTTTCACGCTGCGTGAGGATGAGTTCTATCCCAGCCATGTAGGCATCGATTTTTATCATCGTTATAAAGAGGATATCGCGCTGATGGCGGAAATGGGGTTTAGCGTATTCCGCACCTCGATCGCCTGGAGCCGACTGTTTCCGCGCGGGGATGAAACGCAGCCCAATGCGCAAGGCATCGCCTTTTATCGCGATGTATTCCGCGAATGCCAAAAGCACGGTATCGAACCGTTGGTGACGCTGTGCCATTTTGACGTGCCGATGCATCTGGTGCAGGAATACGGATCGTGGCGTAATCGTAAAATGGTGGCGTTTTTTACCCACTATGCCCGCAGCTGTTTTGAGGCGTTTGATGGCCTGGTGAAATATTGGCTCACCTTTAATGAAATCAACATCTTGCTGCACAGCCCGTTTTCAGGTGCCGGGCTGGTGTTTGAGGACGGCGAGCATCAGGAGCAGGTGAAATATCAGGCGGCTCATCATGAATTATTGGCGAGTGCACTGGCGACTAAAATTGCCCATGAGGTCAATCCGCACAATCAGGTAGGCTGCATGCTGGCCGGCGGCAGTTTTTACCCCTGGTCGTGCAAGCCGGAAGATGTCTGGGCGGCGTTGGAAAAAGACCGCGAAAACCTGTTTTTCATCGATGTACAGGCGCGTGGGGCTTACCCCGCCTATACGCAACGGCTGCTGCGGGAAAAGGGCGTGACGCTCGAGATGCAACCCGGCGACAGCGAGATCCTCAAAAACAGCGTCGATTTCGTTTCCTTCAGCTACTACGCTTCGCGCTGCGCATCGGCCGAGATGAACGAGCACAACAGCAGCGCCGCCAACGTGGTCAAGTCGCTGAAGAATCCGCATATTCTCGCCAGCGAATGGGGCTGGGGCATCGATCCCCTTGGCCTGCGCATCACCATGAACATGATGTATGACCGCTACCAAAAACCGCTATTCCTGGTGGAAAACGGCTTGGGCGCGAAAGACGAGTTCAATCAGCAGGGTGAAATTGACGACGACTACCGTATCAGCTATTTGCGCGAGCATATCAAAGCAATGGCCGACGCCATTGAAGACGGTGTGCCGGTGATGGGATATACCTCTTGGGGGTGTATCGATCTGGTTTCCGCCTCCACCGGGGAAATGAGCAAACGCTATGGCTTTGTCCATGTTGATCGTGACGACCAGGGGAACGGCACGCTGGCGAGAACCAGAAAAAAATCGTTCTATTGGTACCAAAAAGTCATCGCCAGTAACGGCGCGGATTTAACCTAATCACCCCGGCACGAACGCAAGAATGGGCGCTTTTGCGCCCATTTTTTAATGCTGGCGATTATCAGCCTTTTTTATCCATCATTTCAAAACGTGGTGAAACCATGCCGTAGAGCGTCCAGCCTAGGAAGGTGGCGATCGCTCCCCACATCATGGCTTCCTCTCCCGAACTATAGAGCGCGTAGAAACTGTAAAGGGCGCCAATACCGGCAATGACGTTGGCGATCTGCGCCTTGTTTTCCGGCACCTTGGCGACTTTCTGGATGATCACCAGTGCTGCCATCGACAAAATATAAGGGATGATGTTGGTGACCACCGCCAGATTGACCAGCACGTTGAACTGCTTGTTGAGCGATGGGCTGATGGTCATCAGGGACAGCACGCTCTGAATGACAACGATGGTCAACATGCCTTTGACCGGCGCATCGGCTTTGCTCAGCTTCGAGAAAATTTTCGGGAAGAAGCCGCTGTCGGCGGAGGATTTGAACACCTGCGCAATGGTGAATTGCCAGCCAAGCAGCGAACCGACGCAGGACATTATCATCAGTGCCATGATTATCTTGCCGACGGTGGGGTTGAACATGTGCGAGAACGCCAAGCCGAACGGCGCGGTAGAATTGGCAAGATCCATATTGGGCACAATGCCGGCGATCACGTTGGTGGACACGATATAAATCACCGCGGCGCCCAGTGTACCGCCGAGCACGGCGATCGGCACGTTGCGCTCGGGGTTTTCCACCACGTCGGTATTGGCGCAGGCCGATTCCAGCCCCAGGAATGCCCACAATGTCATGGAAATCGATGCGCCAATCGCTTCAAAGGTCGGCACGGCGTGTGGGTTCCAGGCGGCCAGATAGGCGTCGCCGCTGAACCAATGCCAGCCGATGACCGAAATGCCGACCACCGGGATAATCACCCCCCAAACGGTGATGCCGCTGATTTGCCCGGTGATGCGGGCACCGCCAAAGTTGGCGACGGTTGCTATCCACAGCACACAGATCGTGGCGATGCAGATGCCAATCGGCGTCAGATTAACGCCGAACAGTTCGGTGCCGTACCCAACGGCAGAAATGGCGATGGCAATGTTGGCAATCAGCAAGGAAACGCCGTAGGTATAGTTGGCCATGAAATTGCCGGATTTACCGAACGCGTACTCGGCATAACCGCCCATGCCACCGGATTTACGACTGAACATGCCGCATTTGGCAAAGGCATAGGCCAGCGCCATCGAACCGACGGCGGTAACCAGCCATGAAACGATGGAAATGGTGCCTACCTCGGCCAGCTTGGTCGGCAGCATAATTATGCCGGATCCCATCATGTTGACAGCGGTGAGAATGGTTAACTGAACCACGCCCATTTTGTTCTTTGACTTACTCATGATCATTCTCTCTTTTATCATGCGATCGTGACGGTGAAAGCTCACCGTCTTATAAGGGGAATTAATCTTTAATCACATAACCATAAGCGCGTTGCCAGCCGTCTTCGTCCTGCTGGATATAGACACCCTGCAGTTCAGGTGCGAAGCCGGGTAATAAGTTGATCCCCTCCTCAAGAGCCAGGAAATAACGCTGTGCCGCACCGCCCCATATTTCACCAGGCACCACGCACAACACGCCAGGAGGATAAGGAAGCGCGCCTTCCGCGGCAATTCGCCCTTCCGATTTGGCGAGTGAAACCAATTCCACATTACCGCGAACAAATTGTGTATTGGCATCCTGTGGATTCATTACCACCCGTGGGAAATGTTTTTTGCGGAACATTTCCTTTTGCAACTCTTTCACGTCATAGCTGACGTATAAATCATGCATTTCCTGGCAAAGTTGACGTAAGGTATAATTTAAATAACGCTGTTGGTGGTTTTTATATACCGTCGGCAACACTTCACTGAGCGGAGAATCCTGTTCAATATGTTGTTCAAAGCGTGCAATCAGCGCCACCAGATGCTGCATCTTGGCGATGTCTTCCGCCGGCGTCAGCAGGAACAGAATTGAATTGAGATCGCATTTTTCTGGAACAATACCGTTTTCACGCAGGTAATTGGCAAGGATGGTAGCCGGTATGCCAAAACGGCTGTAGGCGCCCGTTTCACTGTCGATCCCTGGGGTCGTCAGCAACAGTTTGCATGGATCGACGAAATACTGTGATTGTGCGTAACCATCAAAGGCATGCCATTTCTCGCCGGGCACGAAGTTAAAGAAACGCAGATCGTCGGCCATGGTTTCCGTATCATATGATTGCCATGGCCGGCCTTCGATTTGCACCGGGACGAACGGTTTGATCAACTGACAGGTATCCAGCAGCATTTTGCGTGCTTCAATACCAATCCGTACGCACTCCTTCCACAAACGCTGTCCGCTTTGACCTTCGTGCATTTTGGCGTTGACGTCGAGTGCCGCAAACAGCGGATAAAACGGGCTGGTGGAAGCATGTAGCATAAAGGCATTATTGAAACGCTTATGGTTGCAATAGCGCTGTTGCCCTTTGATATGTTTATCTTTTTTATGAATCTGTGAGGTTTGCGAGAAGCCAGCCTGCTGCTTGTGCACCGATTGGGTGACGATGATGCCCGGATCGTTTTCCGTCAGCTCCAACAGCAGTGGCGAGCAGTCTTTCATCATCGGAATAAACTGCTCGTAGCCGACCCAGGCCGAGTCGAACAAAATGTAATCGCAAAGATGGCCTATCTTGTCTACCACCTGGCGCGCGTTATAGATGGTGCCGTCGTAAGTACCTAATTGAATGATCGCCAGCCGGAACGGCCGTGGCTGGTTAGCACGTTCCGGTGCCACTTCCTGGATCTGCTGGCGCAGATAGCGTTCCTCGAAACAGTGCGCATCGATGCCGCCGATAAAACCAAACGGGTTGCGGGCCGTTTCCAGATAAACCGGCGTTGCGCCAGCCTGGATCAACGCCCCGTGGTGGTTGGATTTATGGTTATTACGATCGAACAGCACCAGATCGCCACGCGTCAATAAGGCGTTGGTCACTACCTTATTGGAGGCTGAGGTTCCGTTGAGCACAAAATAGGTTTTGTCAGCGTTGAAGACCTTCGCCGCATGTTTTTGTGCATCACAGGGCGCCCCTTCGTGGATCAGCAGATCCCCCAGCTTAACGTCAGCGTTGCACATGTCCGAACGGAACAGCGTTTCGCCATAGAAGTCAAAAAACTGCCGGCCTGCCGGGTGCTTACGGAAAAACTCACCGCCCTGATGGCCGGGACAGGCGAAGGTTGCGTTGCCCATTTCAACGTATTGGGTCAGCGTATTAAAGAATGGCGGCAACAGTTCGCTTTCATATTTTACTGCCGCCGCTTCCAGCTGCTTGCCATAGAACTGCGTATTTTTGCCGCACAATTCGAAGACGCCATGCAGGGCTGGCAAGATAGCGTTATCCAGCTCTTCTTCACAGCAGATGGCGGCAAACAGCGGAATATTCAAGCCGCGTTCTGCTATTTTCGCCACCATTCCCTGTTGAACATCGTTGGCAGAAAGTACCACTGCGGCAATATCGGTAAAATCAGTGTGATGCACATCAATGATTTCCCGGTGGGTTTCAAAGCAGCTTCGGGTTGAAAGGTTAGCGGCAATTTTCAAGCTTTTCATTTTGTTTTCCTTTGGGCAGAAATATCCCGCAGCGAATCGACGATTCACTGAAAAATATTCCCGTAAAAATAAAAATACAGATCCTTGGCAATGCCTGTATGGCACTGCGCGGTTTTATTTTTTAAATGGGATAGTGTTGTTATTAATTAAACGAAATCACTGTGCCACCCACGTCATTGAATAATTGACATAGTGAAGCCGTCGCACAATGCGGATCAACGAATAAAGCGGCGATCGTTCCGATTAACTAATAAGAAACGAAGAGGAGAGTTATCTGTAGTTGAAGAATGCGAAGCTAAAGCAACTGCGGTGTGCCATCATCATTAAGTGAGTCGTGCGCCTGATATGCGCCCATTTTCTATTGTTGTTTTCCATTTTCATCCACCTGGTATGAGTGAAACGATGGCGTCATTTTAACGCCGAAAACGGCAAAAAATGTGATTGCAGTCACTAATTCTGCCGTTAAATTAAATAACTATTCATTTTTTATGCAGATGATTGCATAACCTTGCCAAATGACCTATTCAGTATGTGAATAAATTGATACGGCGCAGAGGCCAATAAATGGCATAAACGCGATTACCGAACTCAGTAACGGTAATAGCGAGCGCAAGTCGCGAGGAATGTCATCAGAATAAATCACGCTTGTTTTCTGTTTGTTATTTTTTATCTTTAATCTCAATTGAATGGAAATGTGTTTTTAATGTATTTTTATTCGATTATTGGTGATAAAGAAATTTCTGACGATTGTGACTGGCTTCAATAAAGCGCGTTAAGATAACAAGGCGACTAAGGAGACACGCGTGGAACAGAGTGAAGACCAACAACACATCAGCCGCTTTCTTGGCAAGCAGCACGTATTGACGCTGTGCGCCGGCCATGGCCTCGACATGTGGTGCGCCAATTGTTTTTACGTCTTCGATGCCGAACGCATGGCGCTGTGGCTGATGACCGAGCCGCACACCCGGCATGGGGTGCTGATGCAACACAACCCCAGCGTGGTGGGCACCATTGCGCCACGGCCAAAAACCATCGCCCTGATCAAGGGCGTGCAGTATCGTGGCCTGGTCACCGAGCTGAGCGGTGACGACGAGGCGTTGGCGCGTGCGCGCTACTGCCGGCGTTTCCCGATCGCCAAGGCAATGAAGGCGACGCTGTGGCAGCTCGATCTGCTGGAGGTCAAAATGACCGACAATGCGCTGGGCTTTGGCAAAAAACTGTATTGGCAGCGTGATTAACGGTATGAAGGGGCGCAGGCTGCGCCCCCGGCTGGATAATTACTGCGCCAATATGCGCAGCGATTCACGGTTAAAGGCCGGTAAATCCTCCGGCGTGCGGCTGGTGACCAGCGTATCGTTATCCACCACCACTTCCTTGTCGTAGTAATCGGCACCGGCGTTTTTCACGTCGACCACCACCGGTTTGACCGTGGTGAGTTTGCGCCCGCGTACCGCATCGGCGCTGATCAGCAGCTGCGGCCCGTGGCAGATGGCGAAAATCGGTCTGCCGCTGTCGGCAAACTGTCGAGTAAACTCGACGAAGCGATCGTCAGCGCGCAGCGCATCGGGCGAATGGCCGCCGGGCAACAGCAGGGCGTCGAAATCGGCGGTTTGTACCTCATCGATCGATTTGTCGATGGTTACGCTGGCCTCGCCTTTTTTGCCCTTAACGGTTTTGCCGGCCTGTTTTTCAATGGTGATCACCTGATGCCCCGCCTGGCGAAAAGCGTCGGCGGGAGAGGTAAATTCGGCGTCTTCAAATTCATCGGTAATCAGCACCGCAATTTTCTTGCTCACATTTTCCTCCTTCTGATCAATGACCGTCTTATAAGGCTAGGGGCGCCGGGCGTCATTCTCAACCCCGAACGGGCAGAAAACCCCACCGGCCGCGGCATGGCGCGGTTTGTCGCCATGCACAACACGTAACAGGGTGTGACAGCAGCAAATCACTTATACTGAAATCGAGTAGCTAACTCGGCACGGGAGGGCTTATGGCACGGGTACTGATTATTGGCGCTACCGGACTGGTGGGCGGTGAGTTATTGCGTCTGTTGCAGGCCAATCGGCAAGTAACGGCGATCGTCGCGCCAACGCGCAAGCCGTTGCCGCCACATGACAAATTGCACAATCCGGTCGGCGACGATCTGTTTCAATTACTGACCGGACTGGATCAGCCGGTCGACATGGTGTTCTGCTGTCTCGGCACCACCCGACGCGAGGCCGGCAGCGACGGCAATTTCCACTATGTGGATTATACGCTGGTGGTGGAAAGCGCGCTGACCGGCCGCCGGCTAGGGGCGCAGCACTGTCTGGCGGTGAGCGCATTGGGCGCCAGCACGCGCTCGACCTTTCTGTACAATCGCACCAAGGGTGAAATGGAACAGGCGCTGCGTGAGCAGGGCTGGCCGCGCCTGACGCTGGTGCGGCCGTCAATGCTGCTGGGCCAGAGGCCGACGCCACGCTTGATGGAGCGTATCGCCCAGCCGCTGTTCAATCTGCTGCCGGGCAAATGGAAAGCGATCGCCGCCAAAGACGTGGCGCAGACCATGATGGAACAGGCGTTCAGCGCCGGTAACGGGGTAAAGGTATTAGAATCCAACCAGTTGCGCTGTTTTCACTCCGTCACACACTGACGCTGAGATTATCAAACGCCAATTCCAGGCCGCCAGGCAAGGGGTTGTCGAGCAACCATAAATCGAGCTGATGGCTGATGTGCGTCAGCAGGGTACGGCGCGGCTGCAAGCGCTGCTGGATCTCCAGCGCGCGGGTCAGATCGTTATGGTTGCGCGGCGCCTGCGTCTGCGGTGGCAGGCTGCAATCCAGCACCAGCAGATCCAGCGACACATGTTGCAGGAAACGCGCGGTCTGCGGTGGCAGGCCGACGGTATCGGTAAGATAGGCCAGCGCCTTGCCCGGCGTTTGAATCAGATATCCGTGGGTCGGTTTTGAGTGGATCAGCGGCAGCGGCGTGATCTGCAGGCCGCCAAGCTCCACGCTGACAAACGGCGCCAATGGCGGCTGAAAGTCGAGGATCCCGGGGTGTTTGAACAGATCGTCGCAGCCTTGAGGATCGGGCGGCCCGTACACCGGAATGGAATTTCCGCACCCCCAACGCAAATGAAATAGCCCCTGAACGTGATCCATGTGGTAATGTGTCAGTAAAAAACGTTGAATTTGCCCCGCCGAAAATCGCCGTTCCAACGACGTCAATCCCGCATCCAGCAAGCTGGTTTCCCCGTTATATTGCAACATGGCGCTGCACGCCCGCCGCCGGAAGGCCGCTTCTCGCCGCGCGCGCCGACACACCAGACACTCACAGCCAAATGCCGGCACCTGCTGCGCGCCACCGGTGCCAAGAAAAGTTAATTGCATGACGTTTCCTTATGCGAATGCCGCGCCAGCAGCGCCGTCAATGCCGCCAGCGTGGTGGCCAGATCGCCATTATTATCCAGACGGTGGCAGCCGGGCGGCAAGGCGTGCTGATAGGCCGCCGCGCGCGTTAGCCGCTGCTCTATCTGCTGGGCGTCTTCGCGCCCGCGTTGCTGCAATCGCTGGCGCAGAATGGCCGGATCGACCTGCAGGCATACCGGCAGCAACTGCGTGCCGTAGCGCTGCTGCGCCTGTGGCAGATGAGCGCGAGAGCCGTTGACCACCACATCGATCCCTTGCAGCAGCCACAGATCCACCTCGATCCCCAGTGCGTAATGGGTCTGATGCGCCTGCCAGTCGAGGGCAAACAAGCCGTTGGCTCGCCGGCGCAGAAACTCCACTTCGCTGAGCGCGATGTGATTTTCACAGCCGGCCGCCGCCGGCCGGGTGATATAACGGTGCGCCACCAGCGGTGCGCCGTGCGGGTCGGCTCGCAACCGCTCCAGCAGGCTGTCTTTGCCCGCGCCGGACGGGCCCATCAGATAGATGAGATACGCCATCAGAACACCTGCTTGCCCTGGCGCCAGACGTTTTGTACGTAAATATGCTCGCCGTGCGGGCGTGCCAGCACCAGATCGCCGCGCAGCCCCTCGCCGATGGTGCCACGATCGTCTAGCCCCAGCGCCCGCGCCGGATTGCGCGTTACCATCGCCACCGTTTGCGGCAGGTCATAGCCATTGCGTGGGTCGGCGGCAAGGCGGAATGCGGCATCGAGCAGGCTGGCCGGATAATAGTCGGACGACAGAATGTCCAGCACCCCGAGCGCCGCCAGGTGGTGCGCCGCCACGTTGCCGGAATGCGAACCGCCGCGTACGATGTTCGGTGCGCCCATCAGCACCTGTAATCCTTGCTGATGCGACGCGCGGGCGGCGGCTTCGGTAGTGGGGAACTCGGCGATTACGCTACCCAGAGCGCAGGACTCGCGGACGTGCGCCGCGGTGGCGTCGTCATGGCTGGCCAGGGCAATGCCGCGCGCCCGGCAATGCGCGGCAATCGCTTCACGATTGGGGGTTGCCCAGCGTGCCGACATGGCGATCTGTTCCTGTTCGAACGCGTCCATTTCCCCATCGTTCAGGTTATATTTGCCTTGATAATATTCACGATATTTTTCATGTGCCGCGAACTGGCGCTGACCCGGCGAATGGTCCATCAACGACACCAGCGATACGCCCGGCTTATCCATCAGCTGTTCAAACAGTGGCAAGGTGCTGTGGTGGGGCAGTTCGCAGCGCAGGTGCAGCCGGTGTTCGGCCCGATTGACGCCGGCGCGCTGACTGTGGATCACCGCGTCGATCATCTTTTGCAGGTTGTCCAGCCGGTGGCCGCCGTCGCGCACGTCGCCAATCGCGACCGCGTCCAGCACCGTGGTGATGCCGTTGGCCACCATCAGCGCGTCGTGGCTGCTCATGGCCGAGTGCGCCGGCCAGTCCACGTTGGGACGCGGGGTGAAAAACTTGTCGAGGTTGTCGGTATGCAGCTCGATCAGCCCCGGCAACAGCCAGCCGCCTTCACCGTCCAGCGCCTGCGGCAGACCACTGCTGCCATCGGCGAAGCTGCGGATCACCCCGTCGCTGACTTCCAGCGAACCGTTAACCACCCGATCCTCAAGCACCAATTTGACGTTGTTAATAATCACGGAACCTCCAGCGCCTGTGGCGCCTGCATATCGTGCAACCGGTCGGCAACCTGTGCGCGGACCTGTTCATCATGGAAAATGCCGACGATGGCCGCGCCGCGCTGTCGCGCCCGGGCAATCAGCTTCACGACCGCCGCGCTGTTGCGGCTGTCGAGCGAGGCGGTCGGTTCGTCCAGCAGCAGAATCGGGTAATCGACGATAAAGCCGCGGGCGATGTTGACCCGCTGCTGTTCGCCGCCGGAAAAGGTCGACGGTGCCAGCGGCCACAGGCGTTGCGGCACATTGAGCTGGCTGAGCAGCGCTTCGGCACGCTCACGGCAGACGGCGCGCTCAACGCCCAGCTCCAGCAACGGCTGCATCACCACTTCCAGTGCGCTGATGCGCGGGATCACCCGCAGGAACTGGCTGACCCAGCCGACGGTATGGCGGCGCACCGCCAGGATCTGCCGCGCTTCGGCCTGAACCACGTCCAGCCATTGGCCTTGATGCTCGATCCAGATATGGCCGCTGTCCGGCAGATAGTTGGCGTACAGCGACCGCAGCAGCGTGGATTTCCCGCTGCCGGAATGGCCGTGCAGCACCACGCATTCACCGCTGTTGACCGTCAGGTTGGCGTCATGCAACACCGGCAGCCGCGTGCCGTGCTGCTGGTGCAGCACAAAGGTTTTACTCAGGTGTTCAACCCGGATTTTAAGCGTCATGTTGTTTTCACTCCGTTATGCCAGCACTGACGACACCAGCAGTTGGGTATAGGGGTGGTGCGGATCGTCCAGTACCCGGTCGGTCAGGCCGCTTTCCACCACTTCGCCCTGTTTCATCACCAGCAAACGGTGCGCCAGCAGCCGCGCCACGCCAAGATCGTGGGTGACGATCACCGCCGCCAGCTGCATTTCCACCACCAGCGTGCGCAGCAGATCCAGCAGTCGCGCCTGTACCGAAACGTCCAGCCCGCCGGTCGGTTCGTCCATAAACACCAGTTTGGGGTGGGTGACCAGATTGCGGGCGATTTGCAGCCGCTGCTGCATGCCACCGGAAAAGGTGGTTGGCAGATCGTCCAGGCGCGACACCGGGATCTCGACGTCCTCCAGCCACTGCGCGGCCTGCTGGCGGATGTCGCCATAGTGCCGTTGGCCAATTGCCATCAGCCGTTCGCCGATATTGCCGCCGGCGGAGACCTGCGGCCGCAGCCCGTCAAGCGGATGCTGGTGCACCACGCCCCAGTCGGTGCGCAGCAGACGGCGGCGATCGCTTTCCGCCATCGCGTACAGATCGTGCCGTTGCCCGGCCTGTGGCTGATAAACGATCTGTCCGTGCTGTGGCGCCAGGCGGGCTGAAATCGACTTCAGCAGGGTGGTCTTGCCGGAGCCGGATTCGCCGACGATACCCAGCACTTCACCGGGATAGATATCAAATGACACATTGTTAAAACCTTTGCCCGGCGCGTACAGGTGCGTCAGGTTGCTTACCGACAGCAGCGGGGCGCTGTCCAAAAGTGCGGAAGTCATCAGTGCTGCGCCTCTTGCTGTTGCGCCAGCTGCTGCCGGCAATAATCGGTATCCGAACAGACGAACATACGGCTGCCCCGATCGTCGAGCACCACCTCATCCAGATAGCTGTGGCGCGAACCGCACAGCGCGCACGGCTCTTCCCACTGCTGGATGCTGAACGGGTGATCGTCAAAGTCCAGGCTTTCCACCTTGGTGAACGGCGGCAGGGCATAGATGCGCTTCTCACGCCCGGCACCAAACAGTTGCAGCGCCGGCATCATGTGCATTTTCGGGTTGTCGAACTTCGGGATTGGCGACGGATCCATCACATAGCGGTCGTTGACCTTCACCGGATAGGCATAGGTGGTGGCAATGTGGCCGTAGCGAGCGATGTCCTCATACAGTTTCACCTGCATCACGCCGTATTCTTCCAGCGCGTGCATCTTGCGGGTTTCGGTCTCGCGCGGTTCGATAAAGCGCAGCGGCTCGGGGATCGGCACCTGATAAATCAGGATCTGATCTTCCCGCAGCGGCGTTTCCGGAATGCGGTGGCGGGTCTGGATCAGCGTGGCTTCCGGCGTCCGTTCGGTGGTGGCGACGCCGGCCACCCGTTGGAAGAAGCGGCGGATGGAGACGGCGTTGGTGGTATCGTCCGCGCCCTGGTCAATCACTTTCAGCACGTCGTGCTGGCCGATAACGCTGGCGGTGATTTGAATGCCGCCGGTGCCCCAGCCGTATGGCATCGGCATTTCACGACCGCCGAACGGCACCTGATAGCCGGGGATGGCCACGCCCTTCAGAATGGCGCGGCGGATCATGCGTTTGGTCTGTTCGTCCAGGTAGCCGGGGTTATAACCGCTCAATACTTCAGTCATGACGCGCCTCCTGACGCTCGGCAAATTCCTGCCGCAGGCGTTTCAACAGTTCCAGTTCGGCCTGGAAATCAACGTAGTGCGGCAATTTAAGGTGAGAAACGAAGCCGGCGGCTTCCACGTTATCGGCATGGGCCAACACGAACTCTTCGTCCTGTGCCGGGCTGGCGACGCTCTCGCCGTATTCGGCGGTTTGCAGAGCGCGATCGACCAGCGCCATCGCCATGGCCTTGCGTTCCGCGCGACCGAATACCAGCCCGTAACCGCGGGTAAAATGCGGCGGCTGTTGCGGCGGATCAACGAAGCCGTTGACCATTTCGCATTCGGTCAGCAGGATTTCGCCGATATCAATGGCAAAGCCCAACTCTTCCGGCACGATGGACACCGTCAGGTAGCCGCTGCGAATTTCCCCGGCGAACGGGTGGGTGCGGCCATAGCCACGCTGGGTCGAATAACCGAGCGCCAGCAGAAAGCCTTCGTCGCCGCGCACCAGCTGTTGCAGGCGTGCCGAACGCGGGCAGGGGTAAACCGGTGGCGTGCGGGTAATGTCGTCCGGCGTGCTGTCGTCATCCAGTTCGGGCTGCGCCAGTTGCTGCTGGCTGAGCAGATCGAACACGTGGGCGCATTGCTCCGGCAGCGGCTCTTCGGCCAACGGCGCGGCGGGCGTTTCGCCTTCTGCCAGCAGCGCGAAGTCCAGCAGACGATGGGTGTAATCGTAGGTTGGGCCAAGCACCTGACCGCCGGGCAAGTCTTTGTAAACCGCAGAAATGCGTCGTTCCAGACGCATCTTGTCGGTGGCCAGCGGTTGGCTGACCGCCAGCCGTGGCAGCGTGGTGCGATAGGCGCGCAGCAGAAAAATGGCTTCCACCAGATCGCCGCTGGCCTGTTTGACGGCCAGCGCCGCCAGTTCGCGGTCATACACGCCGCCCTCGGTCATCACACGGTCCACCGCCAGCCCGAGTTGCCGATCGATTTGTTCGGCGCTCAGCGCCGGCTGCGCGCTATCACCGCGACGCAGGTTTTCCTGTAACTGATGGGCGGCCTCAATGGCTTTTTCGCCCCCTTTCACCGCGACGTACATCAGCAGGCCTCCAGATGCGTGGTGCGTGGAATGGCGATCAGTTGCTCGCCACAGGTCAGTAGTACGTCAATGCCCAGCGGGAAGCGGTGCGGACGTTCCAGCAGATAATCGCGCAGCGCGGCGGGCAGTTCCGGGCTGATAAGCCGTTGCCGCTCAATGCCGGGGCCGCTCAGGCGCAGCGGTGCGCCTGCCGTCAGGCTGCTCACCTGCACCAGCAGAGTGGCGCCGAATTCCGGCGAAATATCGCTGCCGTACGGTAATTGGCTTAAATCTGCCGCTTGCAGGCTGCCGTCCCACAGCGCAAAGCGGATCGCTGCCGGCGTGTCAGCCAGCGGCGCGCCGGTGTGGAAACGAATGTTTGTCAGCACTTGCTCACAATGCAGGGCAGGGCAGAGATGGATCGGGGTTTCCCCGTCGGCCAACGTCAGCAGCGCTGCGGTGTCGGCGGCGTTCAACGGCGGCCATACTGGCCCGTCGCCGAGCGTCACCGTGACGCCCGGTTCGCTTAACGCCTTGAGCATCAAGCGGAAGGCATGCTGCGCCTGTTCAATCGGTTGGGCAAAGCCGGTGAGTAAACTCATGGTTATTCCCCCCGCACCAGGGTAAAGAAGTCGACCCGGCTGGACGCCACCGCGCGGGAGCGCAGTTGACGCTGCTCCTGCTGCAGCGCCGCCAGCGGTTCAATCAGCCGCTGTTGCAGCCGTTCGTGGTGTTCCGGCTGTTGCAGCAGCGCATCGGCCAGCGCGCACAGCTCGGCATGGGCCTTGTCGCGCCCGGCGATGTAGCTGTATCCGTGGCCGCCGTTGTCCAGTTGCACCACGCTGCGGGTGACGGTCATGTCGCCCAGCACGAAGCGGCGGCCGGTAGCTCCCATCCGCCCCTGCAACTGCGCCAGGCCGATCTCCGGCGCGCGCAGCAGTTGATAGCGCGGGTTAAGGTTCAGCGCCTGCCAGTGGCTGCGTAGCTGGGCCGGTTGGCTGTGCGCCAACACTGACATCCAGCGTTGTCTGCTCGATAAGGATTGCATTCAGTGCTCCATCGTCAGTTCGATCATGTCGGCGCGCGCCAGGCTGACGGAGTATTCCGCCACGCTGTTGCTGCCGACACAGGTATTCAGGGTTCGCACGCACAGCAGCGGCGCGTGGGTGGCGATCTCCAGCAGTTGGCTCTCTTTGGCCTGCGCGCGACGGGCGCTGATGCGCGTCTGGCTGCGGGTCAGTGACTGGTGGATACGTTGTTCGATAAATTCATGCAGCGAGCCGCTGTGGAACTGTTGCAGCGCTGGCCACCAATCCAGATCCGGCAGGTAGTGATCGATAACGCTCAGTGGTACGCCATTGACCCGACGCAACGTCCGCAGGTGAATCACCGTTTCGCCCTCTTCACGCGATAACGCGCTGGCGATATGGCCGTTGCAGGGGCGCAAAACTGCGAGTAAGCGCTCACTGGTGGGGTGGCTTCCCTGCTCGAACAGGTTCTGGCTAAAGCGGGTTTTGGCATGCAGCGGATAATCATAAGGGCGCATCAGCACCAGAATGCCGATGCCATGGCGACGTTGCAGCCAGCCGCGTTCCACCAGTTGATCGACCGCACGGCGCAGCGTATGGCGATTGACCTGGTAGCGGTCGGCCAGTTGCTGTTCTGAAGGCAGATAGTCGCCGCAGCGGTAGTGGGCGCGTAACTCGTCTTCCAACTGCGCGGCGATTTGCTGGTAACGGGTCGGGTAAGTGGTCGGATGTCTAGATAACTGCATCATAATAAAAACCTCCGTTGGCCGGGGCGCTGTCGGTGATGTCGAATGTAAATTGCGGCATGGTGCATACCCGTTGATCACGTTGGCCATAGGGTGCCGCCGCGAGATGACAATTGCGTTACGCGTTGGTGGCGAACAGATGAACTATTTTCGACAGAGGGATGCCAAGCGGCGCACGTCGCGCTAAGCTAACGCCATTGTTTGCTCTCACGCTGGTTCGCAACATGTCTCAACCCATTACTGCTCCTGAATCCCCGGCTCGCGCATGGCCGCTGTGGAAACCAATCCTGTTCCTGCTGGTGGTCGCCGTCGGGTTGTATTACGTCAAGTGGCAGCCGTATTACGGCAAGGCGTTTTTGGCGGCAGACAGCCATTCGATTGGCAACTCCATTCTGGCCAACCCGGCTGACAGCCCGTGGCTGGCGGCGTGGCAATACGCGCTGGTCTACTTTAAGGCGGTGTGGAAGGCGGCGGTGCTCGGCGTGCTGCTGGGGTCGCTGGTGCAGGTATTGATCCCGCGTGACTGGCTGGTGCGTACCCTCGGCCACCGGCGTTTTTCCGGTACGTTGCTCGGTACGCTGATTGCGCTGCCCGGCATGATGTGTACCTGCTGTGCGGCGCCGGTCGCCGCCGGGCTGCGTCGGCAGTCGGTGTCCAGCGGCGCGGCATTGGCATTCTGGCTAAGTAACCCGGTACTGAACCCGGCGACGCTGATCTTTATGGGCTTTGTGCTCGGTTGGCAGTTTGCGGTTATTCGACTGGTGGCCGGCGTGGTCATGGTGTTGGGTATTGCCTGGCTGGTGCAGCGCCTCACCGCCAACGATGCGCCGCCGGCAGCACTGCAGGCGGCGGTCATGCCGCAGGCGAAAACGCCGGATCAACCGTTCTTCGGCCGCTGGATAAAGGCGCTGTGGGCGTTATTCTGGTCTACCATTCCGATTTATATCCTGGCGGTGCTGTTGCTGGGGGCGGCGCGCGTCTGGCTGTTCCCGCATGCCGACGGCGCGGTGGACAACAGCCTGCTGTGGATTGTCGGCCTGGCGATCGCCGGCTGCCTGTTTGTCATTCCCACCGCGGCGGAAATCCCTATCGTGCAGGCGATGATGTTGGCGGGCATGGGGCCGGGCCCGGCGCTGGCGCTGCTGATGACGCTGCCGGCCGTCAGCCTGCCTTCGCTGTTGATGCTCAACAAGGCGTTTTCTGCCAAGGCGCTGTGCCTGACCGCCGCGCTGGTGGCCTTGTGCGGCGTCGCCACTGGGCTGGTGGGACTGGTGTTGATGTAATGGTCGCTGAAGGCATCTAGCGCAGCTTGTGCACCACCTGATTGCTGCTGCCGCGCCAGATCAGCGCCGGATCTTTTAAATCCTGCACGAACTTGCCGTCAATCAGTACGTTGATCAGATCCACCACCTGCATCTGTTGGTGGTCCAGTTCATCCAGCCGGTAGCCGGTCCACAGCCAGATATCCTTGCCGGGGCATTCGGCACGTACCCGTTGCACCAGCTGCAATATTGCCGCCAGGTTGGCCGGATGCAGCGGATCGCCGCCCGACAGCGACAGCCCCTGACGCGGTATGCGTTGGTCGTTGAGATCGGCAATGATGCGATCCGCCATCCGTGCGCTGAACGGCTGGCCGGAGTTCAGCCGCCAGGTGCTTTTGTTGTAGCAGCCGGGGCATTGATGAACGCAGCCGGCGACAAACAGCGTACAGCGGGTGCCGGGGCCGTTGACCACATCGATCGGGTAATACTGATGATAATTCATAGTCGGTTTGCCATCAGGCCATTGTTGGGATTGATAACGCCTGATGAGCCGATTGCTGCTGGCCCATCAGGCGGCAGGCGTTAGCCGATCTGCCCGTTATCCAGGTGTTTCACCCGGCGTTTGACCTCTTCCTGTTTACCGGCGTTGAACGGCCGTGCGTCCGGGCTGCCGAGATAGCCGCACACCCGGCGCGTGACCGACACCTTCGCCGAGTCATGATTGCCGCATTTCGGACAGGTAAAGCCCTTGCTGGTGCAGGAAAACTCGCCGGTGTAGCCACACTGATAGCATTCGTCGATCGGCGTGTTGGTGCCGTAATACGGCACGCGGCTGTAGCTGTAATCCCACACGTCTTCCAGCGCCTTCAGATTGTGCTGCAGGTTCGGGTATTCGCCGTAGCAGATGAAACCGCCGTTGGCCAGCGGCGGGTAGGGCGCCTCAAAGTCCAGCTTGTCGTACGGATTGACCTTTTTCTCCACGTCGAGGTGGAAACTGTTGGTGTAGTACCCCTTGTCGGTGACGCCCGGCACCACGCCGAAATCGGCGGTATCCAGCCGGCAGAAACGATCGCACAGGTTTTCGCTTGGCGTACTGTACAGGCTGAAGCCGTAGCCGGTTTCCGCTTTCCAGCTTTCAGTGGCGGCACGCAGGCGTTCGACGATCGCCAGCGCTTTGGCACGCAGCGTCTCATCGTCATACAGATGGCTGCGGTTGTCGCACAGCGCATTGATGGTTTCGTGAATGCCGATATAGCCGAGCGAGATCGACGCGCGGCCATGCTTGAAAATCTCGGCGATGTCATCGTCGGCGTTGAGACGCACGCCGCAGGCGCCCTCCATGTAGAGAATCGGTGCCACCCGAGCCTTGATGCCCTGCAAGCGCGCGATACGCGTCATCAGCGCTTTCTTCGCCAACAGCAGGCGTTCATCCAGCAACTGCCAGAAGCGTTTTTCGTTGCCCATCGCCTCCAGCGCAATGCGTGGCAGGTTCAGACTGATCACGCCGATATTGTTGCGGCCGTCGTGGATCTGTTCGCCGTTTTCCTGGTAAACGCCGAGGAAACTGCGACAGCCCATTGGCGTCTTAAATGAACCGGTAACGCTAACCACTTGATCGTAGTTAAGAATATCTGGATACATGCGCTTACTGGCACATTCCAGTGCCAACTGCTTGATGTCGTAGTTCGGATCGCCGTACTGGTGATTCAGGCCATCGCGGATGGCGAACACCAATTTGGGGAATACCGCCGTTTTACGGTTTTTTCCCAGCCCGGCGATGCGGTTTTTCAGGATCGACTGCTGGATCATTCGCGACTGCCAACCGGTACCGAGGCCAAAGCCAAAGGTGACGAACGGCGTCTGGCCATTGGCGGTGTGCAGCGTGTTCACTTCGTATTCCAGCGACTGGAACGCGTCGTAACACTCTTTTTCGGTACGCGCCATGGCGTAGTCATCGGGCTGCGGGATCTGCCATTGTTGCGCCACCTGTTGGTGCTTGCGGAAGCTTTCGCTGACGAACGGCGCCAGGATTTCATCGATGCGGTTGATGGTGGTGCCACCATAGATATGGCTGGCGACCTGGGCGATGATCTGCGCCGTGACCGCGGTGGCGGTAGAGATCGATTTTGGCGGCTCAATCTCGGCGTTGCCCATTTTGAAACCGTTGGTCAACATGCCTTTCAGATCGATCAGCATGCAGTTGAACATTGGGAAGAACGGTGAGTAATCGAGATCGTGATAATGGATCTCGCCGCGTTCATGCGCCAGCACCACGTCGCGCGGCAGGATGTGCTGTTTGGCGTAGTGTTTGGCGACGATGCCGGCCAGCAGATCGCGCTGGGTCGGGATCACTTTGCTGTCCTTGTTGGCGTTTTCATTCAGCAGCGCGACGTTGCTCTGTTCAACCAGGCCGCGGATCTCCTGGTTCAAGCGGCCGCGCAGTTCACGAGAAACGTCGCGATCGTGGCGGTACTCGATGTAGGCGCGCGCCAGCTGTTTGTACGGCCCGGCCATCAGCTGATTTTCAACCGCCAGCTGAATGTCATGGATATCAACGCGTTGCTGTTGCTCCATTTGCTGAGCGACCACGCGGGCGACGGTGGCGCAGTAGTCGGCGTCAACCACACCGACGGCCAGGGCGGCCCGTTCGATAGCCTGCCCGATCCGTGCCTGGTCAAAAGGTACCTGACAACCGTCCCGTTTAATCACTACTGGTTTCACGATGCTACTCCTTGTTCCGCTCGGGAGCGTTATGCCCGTTGTTGGGCTTATCCACAGGGCAATACCGCAGCGTGCAAGGGCTGCAGCGACGTGTGGACGATTTTGTGGATAACTACTACATATAGGTGATGGAAATTATCTATGCACTATATATGGGTGTTGTGGCGGTTTTTTTGATGTAGGACAAGGAAGTTTGGTGACAGTTGGTTCGCTGTACAAACGTAAATCGTGCAGATGAATGCAGCCCCCATAATCCGCGGGTTGAATGTATCGGTAGGCAATAAAAACAATGTGGCAAACTGTGATGGCGATCGCGGTTACTGGCAACAGCCGGGCCCGCGCGGGCAGGCCCGTCTGGCGTCAATCTTCCCGCAGCCACCACACCGCTTCAAACGGGCGCAGCGTGGTTGCCTGTGGTAACGCCGGTGCATCGGCATAGTTGGCGGCCAACTGGCGCCACAGATCGCCGGCGTCGATCCCTTCTGCCTGCCAGCGCAGCGGTTCGCGGCTCAGGTTAGCGACCACCAACAGCCGCTGGCCGTTCCAGCTGCGCTGGTAGCACCACAGCGCCGGGTGTTCGGGCGCCAGATCCTGGTAATCGCCGTGGGTCAGCAGCGGGTGCTGCTTGCGCAACGCAATCAGGTGACGGTAGGTGTAAAACACCGAATCCTGGTCGGCCAGCGCCGCGTCGGCGTTGATCTGCGCGTAATTGTCGGCGCAGGCAATCCACGGCGAACCGCAGGTAAAGCCGGCATGGGCGGCGGCGCTCCACTGCATTGGCGTGCGGCCATTGTCGCGTGATTTGCAGGCCAGAATGGCCAGCAGTTGCCGATCGTTGATGCCTTGGGCGCTGAGTTCGGCGTACATATTCAGGCTTTCCACATCACGGTATTGCTCAATACGCTGGAAACCGGGGTTGGTCATGCCGATCTCTTCGCCCTGATAAATGTACGGCGTGCCCTGCATGCCGTGCAGCACCAGTGCCAGCATTTTGGCCGCCGGCACGCGCAACTCGCCGTCATCGCCAAAGCGTGACACGATGCGCGGCTGATCGTGATTACACCAGAACAGTGCGTTCCACGCCCGGTTGTGCATACCCTGCTGCCAGTGGCGGAAAATGGACTTCAGGGCGACGTAATCCGGCGCGGCCAGCGTCCATTTTTCACCGTTGGCATAGTCCACCTTCAGATGGTGGAAGTTAAAGGTCATTGACAGCTCTTCGCCGCTGTTAGCCGCATATTGCTGACAATGTTCCAGCGTGGTCGACGACATCTCGCCGACCGTCATCAGGCCGCGCGGCTGGAACACCTCACGGCTCATTTCCTGCAGAAATTCGTGGATCCGCGGCCCGTCGGTGTAAAAGCGCCGGCCGTCGCCGAGGGTATCGTCCAGAAAATCCTGTTGTTTTGACACCAGATTAATCACGTCGAGACGCAGGCCGTCGACGCCTTTGTCGGCCCAGAACTGGCAGACTTTTTTTAGCTCTTCGCGCACCGGCGGATGTTCCCAGTTCAGGTCCGCCTGTTCGGTGGCGAACAGGTGCAGGTAGTACTGGCCGCTGTCGGCGTGCCACTGCCACGCCTGACCGCCAAATTTGGAGCGCCAGTTATTGGGCGGCGTCTGTTCGCTGCCGTCGCGCCAGATGTAAAACTGACGATGCGGGCTGTGGCGATCCTGTGCCGCCTTGAACCACGGGTGCTCGGTAGAGGTGTGGTTGAACACCATATCCATGACGATGCGGATACTGCGCTGATGCGCGGCGGCGACCAGCCGCTCAAAGTCCTCCAGCGTGCCGTAGGCCGGATCGATGGCGCAGTAATCCGCCACGTCGTAGCCATTGTCCACCTGCGGCGAGAGGTACACCGGCGTCAGCCAGATGGCGTCAACGCCCAGCTCTTGCAGATAGTCCAGCCGCTGGATCACGCCGGCCAGATCGCCGTAGCCGTTGCCGGTGCTGTCCTGAAAGCTCTTCGGGTAGATTTGATAGATGACGCCGTTTTGCCACCAGGGGATTGGGTTGCTCATAACAGAATACCTTTTGACTGTAACCGTGGGGCCGAACCGTCGGCCCCGGTTCCCGTCATCCTCCATCACTCGGCCAGCGCCTGGTGAGAAGGGCTGGGGAATATTATAAAACCAGCAGCTCGCCGCGGCGCGCCTTGCGTTGGTAAATCAGCACCGTCAGTACCAGTGGGATAACCACCGCCGCCAGGGTGGCCAGCGCAAACACCATCCAGAACTGCGGCTGGATAGACAGAATGCCCGGTAAACCACCGACGCCAATGCCGTTGGCCATCACGCCGTCGAGACCGCAGATCAGGCCGGCGACGGCGGAACCGATCATCGCGCACAGCATCGGGAAGCGATATTTCAGGTTGATACCGTACATCGCCGGTTCGGTGACGCCGAGGTAGGCCGAAATGGCGGCCGGTACGGAGATTTCACGTTCGTTGGTTTTGCGGCTGACGATGATGATGCCCAGCACCGCCGACGCCTGCGCAATGTTGGACAGCGCGATGATTGGCCACACCGGGGTGCCGCCCATGCTCTGGATCATCTGCATATCGATCGCCAGCGTGGTCTGGTGTACGCCGGTAATCACCAGCGGCGCATACAGGAAGCCGAACAGCGCGGCGCCAATCGGCGCAAAGGCGCCGGTCATTACCGATTTTACCGCCCAGGCGACGCCATCACCGATCATGCGGCCAAATGGCCCGATCAGCGTATGCGCCAGGAACACTGCCAGCAGCAGCGAAACCACCGGCACCACCACCAGATACAGATAATCCGGCACGATCCTTTTCAAGCGGGTTTCGATCCAGCCCAGCGCCATGCCGGCCAGGATCGACGGGATCACCTGCGCCTGATAACCGACCTTTTCAATGGTGAACCAGCCGAAATTCCACACTTCCGGCAACTGCTGGCCGAGTAGGTAGGAGTTCATCAGCTGCGGCGACACCAGCGTAATGCCCATCACGATGCCCAATACCGGCGTGCCGCCCATTTTTTTCACCGTTGACCAGCAGATCGCCACCGGCAGGAACATAAAGATCGCTTCGCCGAGCAGCCACAGGAAGTCATAAGCGGTTTTCCAACCGGCGCTGGACTGTGCCAGCGTTTGGCCGTCGGACATCGGGATATCGCCGATCACATTGCGAAAGCCGAGGATCAAGCCGCCGCTGATCAGCGCTGGCAGCAGCGGGAAGAAGATTTCGGCAAAGTGCGAAATGGTGCGTTCGAACCAGGTCATGTTCTGGCGCGCCGCCACCTTGGCCTGCTCCTTATCGGCTTCGTTGACGCCGGCGGCGGCGATCAGCGCCTGATAGTAATCGCCGACTTCCGGGCCAATCACTACCTGGAATTGCCCGGCGTTGGTGAAGCAGCCCTTGACCATGCGCAGCTCCTCAATCTCTTTCGGGCTGGCCTTGCTGGGATCCTTCAGCACAAAACGGAGCCGGGTAATGCAGTGGCTGACGGTCGCAATATTGTCGCGGCCGCCCACCAACACGATCAGACGATCGATATCCTGCTGGTTGACTTTACTCATTATAAGTACCTTTTTTGGCAGAACGCAGAGGTGAGCCGGTTACCCGTCATACTTGAAGCCGCATCGGCGTTGGCTACGCGCATTTACCCGAATCACTGACTTGAGTCAGCTCATCGGGATGCATTTGCTTGCCGCCTGGATGCAACGTCCATGTGTTGGGATCTCGAGCTGATCGAAGCTTAGCCATTTGGCTTTTTTAATGAAATGGGAACGTTCCCGGATTGGGGCGACGATCACAAAATGCCAAAATAAGTGCGTTTTTTAATCAGGAAAGTTTGCTGGGTACCACGATGCGCCGAATGGCGAGTTCACCGTTGAGTTGCCCAAGCAGCTGCTGTGCTGCCTGTACACCGGCGCTGCCGTAGCCGAACTCCACCGACAGCGTCTCCGGGAACAGAAAGCTCAGCAGTGGGGTATTGCCGATGGCGCACACCTGAATCGGACGAGCCTGTTGCTGTTGCAGATACTTGATCGCGCCGAGCGCAATACTGTCCGACGCGCAGACCAGCGCGGTGGTCTGTTCGGCGATCGCCGACGCTGCCAGCTGGAAGCCGCTCTGATAGCTCAGTTCGCCTAGCGCCGCGTGCGGTTCAATCTGCTGCTGTCGACAGGCGTCCAGATAGGCCTGATAGCGGCGTTGGCCGGTGGTGGCGTCCGATTGCTGCACCCCCAGGTAGCCGATGTGCCGGTGGCCCTGGCGCTGCAAGTGTGCCATCAATAAATTGACCGCGCCGACGTCGTCATAACACACCGAGGAAAAGCCGGCGTATTCACGCACCATCACCACCATTTTTTCCTGCCACGGGTGCAGCATGTCGGCGGTCAGCCCGGTAAAGCCGAACAGGATCACGCCGTCGACGTTGCGCTGCGCCAAGACGTGCAAATGCTCCTGTACCAGACGGGTTTCGAACTGGCTTTCCATCACGATCGGGTCATAACCCTGCTGATACAGCAGCGGCAACATGGTGCGCACCGCCTGGTTTTCCGACGGTGAATCCAGACGGGAAACGATAATACCCACCACTTTATCGCTCTGCCCGCGCATGGCGCGTGCCGACTTGGACGGGGTGAATCCCTGCTGACGGATCACCGCTTCCACCCGTTCGCGGGTTTGTGGGCTCACGCTGCCTTCGTTGTTCAAAACGCGTGATACGGTGGATTTTCCTACGCCACTCAGGCGAGCTATATCCTTGATTGTCAGCCGGTTTTGCATGGTTTATTTATCGTTTAAGTTGAAGGGCGTAAACTTTGTGCTCTGTCAGTGCCGGTCAGAATAGCGCATTTTGCAAAATGGATCCTGGTGCTGAGCGCGTATCTGCGCATTGTCGGTGCGGCCGCGGCGGCCGCCCTGTCTTTTCACTTACCGGAGGTTATCACCCGTATGGACCCTGAGCCTACCCCCGCAAACACCCACTCGGTTCACCGGTAAACCTCTCCGCTCTGCGCTGCTGATTTACCGGTGAAGTTAACGGTAACCGGTAGCGTGCGCTTGACTGTTCGCTTCTGTTGCTATTGATACAAAGAATCTGCCACGGCGGAGGTTTTTGGCGCGTTCAAAAATCAGCCGCCGTGGCCGGTTCGCGACTGCGCTGCCGCCGCCAGGCGGTGGCAAAAGGGGCGAACAATGAACCTGAAAATGCTGCCACACCTGTTGCTGAACCTGCTCAGCCGCAATCTGCCGCACCGCCTGGTGCACCGCGATCGCCTGCTGGAGGGCGTAGCTAGCGACGCGCGCGCAATGCCGGCCGGCCTGGCGCAACAGCGGCTGGAGTGTGCCGCCGCCAGCCCGCTCCAGCTGTATACGCGTTTTGACAGCCACCCGGAAGGCATCACCGATCGCGAGGCGCAGATCCAGCGCGATCGCGTGGGTGAAAACATCATCGACGATCGGCAACAGGAAAGTGCCTGGCGTCACCTGTGGCACTGCTATCGCAACCCGTTCAACCTGCTGTTGACCGCGCTTGGCATGATCTCTTATGCCACCGAGGATCTCACCGGTGCGCTGGTGATTGCGCTGATGGTGCTGGTGTCTACGCTGCTGAACTTTATTCAGGAGGCGCGATCCAACCGCGCTGCCGATGCGTTGAAGGCCATGGTCAGCAACACCGCCACGGTGATCCGCAGCGACGCGCTGACCGGTAAAAGCGAGCATCGCGAACTGCCGATTGCGCAGCTGGTGCCGGGCGACATCATCAAGTTGGCGGCGGGCGATATGATCCCGGCGGATCTGCGGCTGCTCAGCGCCAAGGATCTGTTTATCAGCCAGGCGGCGCTGACCGGCGAGTCGCTGCCGGTGGAGAAAGCCGCCGATCCACACCGCCTGGCGCAGGATCCGCTGGAGTGCCAAAACCTGTGCTTTATGGGCACCAACGTGGTGAGCGGCACCGCGCTGGCGATGGTGATCGGCAGCGGCGGTAACACCTATTTCGGTCAGTTGGCACAGCGCCTCACCGGGCAGGCGGAGGAACCCAACGCCTTTCAGCGGGGGATCAGCAAGATCAGCTGGCTGTTGATCCGTTTTATGCTGGTGATGACGCCGATCGTGTTGCTGATCAACGGCTACACCAAAGGCGACTGGTGGGAAGCGGCGCTGTTTGCGCTGTCGGTGGCGGTCGGGCTGACGCCGGAAATGCTGCCGATGATCGTCACGTCGACGCTGGCGCGCGGTGCGGTGAAACTGTCGCGGCAAAAAGTGATCGTCAAACGTCTGGACGCCATTCAGAACTTCGGCGCGATGAACATCCTCTGCACCGATAAAACCGGCACGCTTACGCAGGACAAAATTGCGCTGGAGCGCCATACCGACGTGTTCGGCGTCAACAGCGATCGAGTTTTGCGCTACGCCTGGCTCAACAGTTTTTACCAGACCGGGCTGAAGAACCTGCTGGATGTGGCGGTGTTGAGCTGCGGTGAGCACAGCGGTCAGCCGGATGCGCTGCGCGATTACCGCAAGGTGGATGAAATTCCGTTTGATTTCGAACGTCGGCGCATGTCGGTGGTGGTCGCGCAACATGACGACCAGCATCAATTGATCTGCAAGGGCGCTCTGGAAGAAATGCTGGCGATCTGCAGCCAGGTACGTCAGGGATCGCAGATCCTGCCGCTCGATGCCGGGCTGTTGGCGCGCATTCGCTGCATCACCAGCGATCTTAACCAGCAGGGACTGCGGGTGGTGGCCGTGGCGGTCAAGACGCTGCCGGCAGAGAACCGGCAGTACGGCGTGGTCGATGAAGCGGATCTGATCCTTGAGGGATACATCGCGTTCCTCGATCCACCAAAAGAGAGCACCGCGCCGGCGCTGGCGGCGTTAAAGCGCAATGGCGTTACGGTGAAGATCCTGACCGGCGACAACGAACGGGTGGCAGCCAAGGTTTGTGGCGACGTCGGGTTGGCCACCGAACGGGTGCTGTGCGGCAGCGACATCGAACGGCTGAGCGATGCGCAGCTGGCGGTTGCGGCGCAAGACACTACGCTATTCGCCAAGCTGACGCCGTTACACAAGGAACGTATTGTGCAGGTGCTGCGGCAACAGGGCCACGTGGTGGGCTTTATGGGTGACGGCATCAACGATGCGCCGGCGTTGCGGGCGGCGGATATTGGCATTTCGGTGGACTCGGCGGTGGATATCGCCAAAGAAGCGGCCGACATCATAATGCTGGAAAAGAGCCTGATGGTGCTGGAACAAGGGGTGATTGAAGGGCGCCGCACCTTCGCCAATATGCTCAAATACATCAAGATGACCGCCAGTTCCAACTTCGGTAACGTATTCAGCGTGCTGATTGCCAGCGCTTTTTTACCGTTCCTGCCGATGCTGCCGCTACATCTGCTGGTGCAGAACCTGATGTACGACGTTTCGCAGATCGCCATTCCGTTCGATAACGTCGATGACGATCAGATTACGCAGCCGCAGCGGTGGAACTCCGCCGATCTGGGGCGGTTTATGGCTTTTTTTGGGCCGATAAGCTCGATCTTTGACGTGCTGACCTTCTGCCTGATGTGGTGGATCTTCAAGGCCAATACGCCGGAAGCGCAAACGCTGTTCCAGTCAGGGTGGTTTATTGAAGGACTGCTATCGCAAACGCTGATTGTGCATATGATCCGCACGCGCAAAATCCCCTTTGTGCAGAGTCGCCCGTCGTGGCCGCTGCTGCTGACCACGCTGTTGGTGATCGCCTGCGGCATCGGCCTGACCTTTTCGCCGTTGGCTGGTTTTCTGCAATTACAGGCGCTGCCGCTGGGGTATTTCCCGTGGCTGCTGCTGATTCTGGCCGGTTACATGGTGCTGACTCAGGGGGTGAAGGGCTGGTTTGTGCGCCGCTACGGTTGGCAGTAGCCGGCTGCCGTAGCGCCTGGTGGGGCGGGCAGGCCGCTGTCCGCCCACAGGTTGTGATCAAGTGCGCCTTTTTGCCGTCGCGGTTGGACATCTGAACTATGCTCGGTCTTTATCTACAGCATTGGCTGTTTTTATTGCTGTTTTTCCTCTGAGGAATTTCCGATGCATAAGATCCATCGTTATACGCTACCGGCCCTGTCCCTGTTACTTTCCCTCAATGCGCTGGCACAGCCGGCTGGCGAGTTGCCGCTGATGCCATGGCCGCAGCAGGTGACGCTGTCGCAGCCGCCGGGCAAATGGCTATTGAATCAACGCCTGGCGATCCGCGTGCAGGGCGACGATCTGGACGAGGCGGTAACACGCTGGCGGCAGCGCATTGAAATGCAAACCGGCTGGCAGCTGGCTCCGGCCACTTCGCCGGACGCGGCGATCATCGAGGTGAGGGTCAAACATGCGGTGGCGGCACAGCCGCTGCCGGACAGCGACGAAAGTTATCAGCTGTCGGTGACGCCGCAGGGAGCCACGCTGATCGCCAATACCCGCTTTGGCGCGTTGCGCGGCATGGAAACCCTGCTGCAATTAGTGCAAACCGACGCCGACGGCACCTTCCTGCCGCTGGTGTCGGTCACCGATGTACCGCGTTTCCCATGGCGTGGGGTATTGCTGGATTCCGCGCGTCATTTCTTGCCGGTGGCCGATATTCTGCGCCAGTTGGACGGCATGGCGGCGGCCAAGCTCAACGTGTTCCACTGGCATTTGACCGACGACCAGGGCTGGCGCTTTGCCTCGACGCGTTATCCGAAATTGCAGCAGTTGGCCAGCGACGGTCAGTTCTACACCCGCGAACAGATGCAGCAGGTGGTGGCTTATGCCGCCGCGCGGGGTATCCGCGTGGTGCCGGAAATCGATCTGCCGGGTCACGCCTCCAGTATTGCGGTGGCCTATCCACAGTTGATCAGCGCGCCTGGCCCCTACCAGATGCAGCGTGAATGGGGCGTGCATCGGCCAACGCTGGATCCGTCCAATAAACAGGTTTACGTCTTTATTGAGGCGATCATCGGCGAACTGGCGGAGATTTTCCCCGATCCTTACCTACATATCGGCGGTGACGAAGTGGACGCCAGCCAATGGCAGCAGTCCAGCGCGGTGCAGGCGTTGATGAAACAGCAGCAACTGGCGGATACCCACGCCTTGCAGGCCTGGTTCAACCAACGGCTGGAGCAGATCCTCGAACGTCACCAACGGCGGATGGTCGGCTGGGACGAGATTTATCACCCGTCGCTGCCGCGCACTATCGTCATCCAGTCATGGCAGGGGCCGGACTCGCTCGGCGCCAGCGCGCAGGACGGCTATCAGGGCATTTTGTCGACCGGCTTTTATCTCGATCAGCCGCAAAGTACCGCCTATCACTACCGCAATGAAATTCTGCCGCAGCCGCTGGGCGTCGATAGCGCGGTGGGCGAGGGGGAGCGGGCGCAGAGCTGGCAGTTCAGCATGCCGCGCCTCAAGGGCAGCCCGGTGGAAGGCAGTTTCACGCTGATCGAGGGAGCCAACGGTTGGCGCGGATTTATCGATTTCAACGGCAAATCGCGACGGGCGTTGCAGGATATCGTCTGGCTGGCGCCGGGCCGGCTGACCTTCCGCGTCGACAGCTGGATGGGGGAAACGCGCCCGGTGCTGAGCTTGCAGCAGCAGACGCTGAGCGGCTATATACGCGTCGGTAACGTGCGTTACCCCACCAGCGGCAGCAGGCTGGCGGTGATGCCGCAGGGTAAAATGCCGGTGGTGCCGGACCCGCGGCAACAGGCCAATATTCTGGGCGGCGAAGCGGCGCTATGGGCGGAAAACGTGCGTGCGCCGCTGATCGATCTCAAGCTGTGGCCGCGCGCGTTTGCCGTGGCGGAACGCTTGTGGTCGGCGCAGGACGTGAGCGATGAAAATAATATGTACCGGCGTCTGGCGACGGTGGATGCCTGGTCGGTAGTCTCTGTGGGGTTACAACAGCATGCGCAAACCGCGCGTGAATTCACCCGACTGGCCAACAGCGTGGACATCATGCCGTTGCAGGTTTTCGCCGAAGCGCTGGAGCCGGCGCAGTATTACACTCGCCAGCACCTGAAGTTCCAGGCCGGCAACTATCACCAGTTCGAGCCGCTGAATCGCCTTGCCGATGCCTTGCCGGCGGAAAGCAGTGCGGTGCGTGACATGACGTTGCAGGTGGCGGCATTGCTCAAGGATCGCGACAATCGCGTGGCGCAGGCGGCGCTGCGTGAACGGCTACAGCGTTGGCAGCAAAACGGCGCGGCGCTGCAACCGATGGTGGCCGGTAATCAGCTGATGCTGGAGCTGGCGCCGGTGGCGCAGGACGTCGAGACGCTGGCCGACATCGGACTGATGCTGCTGGATCGCTGGCAGCAGGGCAAACCGCTGAACGGCAGCGAAGCGCAACAGGTGCAACGCCAGTTGGATGCGGCGGCACAGGTGCGTGACGAACTGGTGATTGCGGCGGTGTATCCGCTGGAAACGCTGCTGCATGCGCTGACGGTGCGCTGACGGTGCGCTGAGCGCTCAATAAAACGGTCAGCCTGGGCTGACCGTTAATGGCCTGCGAACCGATTAGCGGCGCACGGCGATGGCTTCGATCTCGATCTTCACGTCTTTTGGCAGGCGCGCCACTTCAACACAAGAACGGGCCGGGAACGGCGCATCGTGTTCGGTAAAGAAGGCTTCATAGGTAGCGTTTACCGTGGCGAAGTCGTTCAGATCCTTGACAAACACGGTGGTTTTGACGATGTCGGCCACCTTCAGGCCGGCGGCTTCAACGATCGCCTGGACGTTTTCCAGTGACTGACGCGCCTGAGCGGAAATGTCGTCGGCTACCGCGCCGGTTTTCGGGTTTACCGGGATCTGGCCGGAGGTGATGATCATGCTGCCCAGATCCACGCCTTGTACGTAGGGGCCGATGGCTGCCGGCGCGTTTTCGGTGCTGATATTACGTGACATTTTTTCTCCTGATAGACCCTGGGTGTTGCAAACCACAGCGTTGTCGGCTGCCTGCGTTCACCCCGCTCACCGACGTCCGTCAGCGCTTGGGGCCCCGCGCACCAGCGGCCTGACCGCGGCTTGCAATCCATTGGGTAGCAACGTGGATAGAGTTAACTTCAGAGACTCATTATAGGGAGTGGCGGACAGATGAACAGCGCCACGCCCGGATATTTGTCAATTTCACTCCGCCTTTAACACTACCCGGTGGTCGAACTCTTTTTCACAGTAGCGGCATTTCAATTGCACTTGGTCGGCGCGGGCCTTGACGCTAAAGCTGGACGGCACCGGTTCGCTGCGACTGATGCAGTTGCCGTTCGGGCAAGTCAGTACGCCGTCGATATGCTCCGGCAGGCTGAGCGTCAGTTTGCGTACCACCTCGTAATTGTCGATGCGGTTGACGGTGGCGTTCGGTGCGTACATCGCCAACTGGTTGGCCTGCTGCTCGGTGAGGAAGGTGTTCTCGATCTTGATCAGATCCTTGTGCCCCAGCGCCTTGGAAGGCAGGTTTAGGCCGATGGTGATGCGCTGGTCGGTGGCGGTCAGCTTGAACAGGGTCAGCAGTTTAAAGCCGATTTGCGCCGGGATATGGTCAATCACCGTGCCGCACTTGATGGCTTCTACCTGAAGTTTGTTGTCATGAGTCATGGTCATATCCCCCTTAAAGATCCAGTTCTGCGTTTAACACCAGCGCCAGCAGCGCCTGACGGGCGAAAATACCGTTGCCGGCCTGCTGGAAATAGTAGGCGTACGGCGTTTTGTCGACGTCGATGGTGATCTCGTCGATGCGCGGCAGCGGATGCAGTACCTTCATGTTGTCGCGGGCGCCCTCCAGATCCGCCGCGCGCAGCACGAACTGGGCTTTGACGTTGGCGTATTCGGACGGATCGAGACGTTCCTTCTGCACCCGGGTCATGTACAGAATATCCAGCTGCGGCACCACTTCTTCAATGCTGTTATGCAGACTGTATTGAATGCCTTTTTCTTCCAGCATCGTCAAAATGTAGCCCGGCATCGCCAGTGCGTCCGGCGCGATGAAGAAGAAGCGGTTGCCCTCGAACTTGGCCAGCGCCTGGGTCAACGAATGCACGGTGCGACCGTATTTCAGGTCGCCCACCATGGCGATGTTGATGTTGTTCAGCCGGCCCTGGGTTTCCTGAATGGTGAACAGATCCAGCAGCGTCTGGGTCGGGTGCTGGTTGGCGCCGTCGCCGGCGTTGAGTACCGGAATGCTGCCGGAGAATTCGGCGGCCAGCCGCGCCGCGCCTTCCTGTGGATGACGCATGACGATGGCGTCAACGTAAGTGCCGATCACCGAAATGGTGTCGGCCAGCGTTTCGCCTTTCTTGCCAAGCGACGTATTGCTGCTGTCGGAAAACCCGACCACCGACGCGCCGAGACGCTGGATGGCGGTTTCAAACGACAGGCGGGTACGGGTCGAAGCTTCGAAGAAACAGCTGGCAATCACCTTGTGCTTTAGCAGTTCCGGCTGCGGCTGGGCTTTCAGGCTGGCGGCGGTGCGCAGCACCAGCTCCAAATCCTCACGGCTGAGATCGTTAATAGAGATGATATCTTTGTGATACAGCGGATTGGCCATGCTTCACTCTCCTCGACGAATGCCCGTGGCGCGGGACTGGGTGTTCAGGCAAAAAAAAGCCCCTCAACGAGGGGCTTGATACGATCGGTTCGGCAACAGGAGAAACAACGGCAGGCGGCTGCCGCGAGGCAGGGCGTTTTGTCGAGTATGGCGAACAAAACAGACGTCGTTTTTCATGCTTTCTCCTGGCAAATTGTCGCGCATTATACTCGCGCTTTACGTCACTGCAAGCGCTAAAACGCCGATTTTTGTCATTTGGCAAACGATTGGCTGGCTCGGTTGAGCGTCAGCGCTATGGTGGGAAAAGCAGAGGATAAAGAGGGGATTGGGGTACGGATCGAAACCCGCACCCCATTGCCTTTGCGTGACGCGCCCCGGCAATACGTTTCTGAGCTTAGCTCAAATTTTTAAAAATTCATCCTCTGCCGTTTACAGCGCCTTGCTCAGCGTCGCCACCATCACCGCCTTGATGGTATGCAGCCGGTTTTCCGCCTGATCGAACACCACGCTATGCGCCGATTCAAACACCTCGTCGGTGACCTCCATACCGCCTTGCAGGCCGTACAGCTGCGCCATTTGCTTGCCGAGCGTGGTCTGATCGTCATGGAACGCCGGCAGGCAGTGCAGGAACTTGACGTTCGGGTTGCCGGTCTGGCGCACCATCGCCATATTGACCTGATAAGGTTTCAGCAGCGCGATGCGCTCCTGCCATACTTCTTTTGGCTCACCCATCGACACCCAGACGTCGGTATACAGGAAGTCCACATCCTGCACGCCTTCGGCAATATCTTCGGTCAGGGTGATTTTGCCGCCGGTCTGCTGGGCCAGTTGCTGGCACTGCGCCACCAGCTCCGCCTGCGGCCAGCAGGCCTTTGGCGCCACCAGACGCAGATCCATGCCTACCAGCGCCGCCGCTTCCAGCAGGGTATTGCCCATATTGTTGCGCGCGTCGCCGAGGTAGGCGAATTTTACCGCCGACAGCGGTTTGCCCGGCAGCTGTTCCTGTACCGTCAGCAGATCGGCCAGCAGCTGGGTCGGGTGGAATTCATTGGTCAGCCCGTTCCATACCGGCACGCCGGCATACTGCGCCAGGGTTTCCACCAGCGCCTGACCGTAACCGCGGTATTGAATACCGTCATACATGCGGCCAAGCACCCGCGCGGTGTCTTTCATCGACTCTTTGTGGCCGATCTGGCTGCCGCTGGGGCCGAGATAGGTGACCTGGGCACCCTGATCAAATGCGGCAACTTCGAAAGAGCATCGTGTGCGGGTAGAGTCTTTTTCGAAGATGAGCGCGATATTCTTGCCTTGCAGATGCCGGACTTCGCGGCCCTGTTTCTTGGCCTGTTTCAAGTCGGCGGACAGCTGCAACAGCGCCTGGATCTCGGCGGGGGTGAAATCCATCAACCTCAAAAAGTGACGACTGTAGAACGGGTTTAGCGTGCTCATCTTCGGGTATCCCTGATGGTTGTATTTGAATTAAAATTCACTTTATATGTATGAATATTCAAATTCAACCCCATTGTAGAAATCTTTGCGGTTTAACGTGGCAGGCGCGTCGACGGTGTGTGAAAATAGAAGCAATGAAAGCCATTTATTGAGGATAGAGACATGGCAAACCGCGAATTGCTGGAAGAACAACGTGAAGAGACCCGTCTGATCATCGAAGAACTGCTGGAAGACGGCAGCGATCCGGATGCGCTCTACACCATTGAGCACCATTTCTCTGCCGAAAAGTTTGAGGTCTTGGAGAAGGCCGCCGTCGAAGCCTTTAAACTGGGCTACGAAGTGACCGACGCCGAAGAGCTGGAAGTGGAAGACGGTTCATTGCTGATGTGCTGCGACGTGATCAGCGAAGTAGGCCTGAATGCCGAGGTGATCGATACCCAGGTGGAACAGCTGGTGGCGCTGGCAGAAAAATGCGGCGTTAACTACGACGGCTGGGGCACCTACTACGAAGATCCGAACGGTGAAGACGGCGATGACGAAGACGATGAAGACGGTGAATTCATCGACGAAGACGACGACGGCAAACGCCATTAATCATTGCTCCCGACGACTCACAAGGGCCGGCGCCGGCCGGCCTTGATAAGCTGACATGACTTACCAATCACTGCTATCCCCGATTTTACAATTCCTGCACTGCGAAACCCCGGATGCCTGGATTGAAACCGCGCGCCGCGCGGAAAACCTGCCGCTGTTGCTGACCGACCATCTGGTATGCGAGCTGAAAGCCGCACAGACCGGCATGTGGCTGATTCGACGCTACGTGGCGGACAAGGAGAGCGGCGATGCGCTGCTGGCCTTGCTGCGGCCGTATGAGGCGTTTGTGCACGAAGCGCAGGGCGTGCCGCAAGCGCTGTTCAAGCAAAGCCAGTTCACCAGGAAGATCCTGCCGAAAAAAACCTCGACCTACGGCCAGGCTCTGGTGGACAGCATGGTGCTGTTGATCAAAGAGGAACTGCATCATTTTTCACAGGTGCTGGAAATCATGCAGTCGCGCGGCATCCGCTACCAAAAGATCACCGCCAGCCGCTACGCCAAGGGGATGATCCGCGAGGTGCGTACCCACGATCCGGCGACCTTGATCGACAAGCTGATCTGCGGTGCTTATATCGAAGCGCGCTCCTGCGAACGCTTTGCCAAACTGGCGCCGCATCTGGACGATGAACTGAACCGTTTTTACGTCTCGCTGTTGCGCTCGGAAGCGCGGCACTACCAGGATTACCTGACGCTGGCGGAGCAGATCGCCGGCGGCGATATCAGCGAGCGGGTGGCGCATTTCGGCCGCGTCGAAGCCGAGCTGATTCAGTCACCGGACGGCGAGTTGCGTTTTCACAGCGGCGTGCCGGCGTAATAACTCAACAGGCGTCTTTCGGCGCCTTGTTAGATTTTGCGAAACTCTCGAATGAGCGTTTCTGCTGCTTCAAAACGCGACGACAGTTTATGCACCGTCTCGCCGAACGGGCAAAAAAATGCCAGTCGGCAGGCATGCGGACTGGCATTGTTGCGATGCTGTTCGCGTTACAGCGTTTTCAGCATCGTCACTTCGCAATCACCGTGGCCGGTGTTGCCCATCGGCCGATCGATGTGTTCAAAACCGAGGTGCTGGTATAGCCCGATAGCCTGCGTCAGGCTGGCGGTGGTTTCCAGATAACAGCGGCGGAACCCTTGCTGGCGGGCGAACTCCAGCGCCTGCAGCGCCAGCCGTTTGGCCAGACCCTGACCGCGCAACAGCGGCAGAAAATACATTTTCTGCAGTTCGCATACGTCATCTTCGCCGCCTTGCAACGGTGCAACACCGCCGCCACCGGCAATCTTGCCGTCGACTTCTACCACCCAGTAAGCGCTGCGCGGCAGGCTGTAGAGCTGATACAGCGCGTCCAGGTTGGGATCGGCAACGGTATAGCCCTTATCCGCGGTCAGGCCGTGCTCGGCGGAGACCTCGCGGATCACATGAGCAATAGCGGCGTTGTCTTCTACCGCTATTGGGCGCACCAGCAGGCGCACGGGGGTTGCGATTGTCATGTGTTTACTCACTCGCCAAATAAAAAAACGTCTTTTTATTGCAGCTAAAAACGCGTCGGGGTTTGATTTCCCAACGGCGTCCTTGCTGCATTGTTAATGTGTAATAGCACTTATTCCCGGCGGGATGCAATGCCTATAAAAAAACAGCGGGCTGTTAACCCGCTGTCTGATAGGCATCGCTGCCGGTGTGAGCCAGCAATTACAGCGCGGCGATGGTCGCCTGCTGTTCTTGCAGCTTCACTTTGCCTTCTTTGCAGGCCGCCAGACGATCTCGCTCTTTAGCCACCACCGCTTCCGGTGCGCGGGCCACAAAACCTTCATTGGCCAGCTTGCCTTCGATAGCGGCGATCTCGCCGTCCAGCTTGGCCATTTCCTTGGTCAGGCGCGCAATTTCCGCGTCCTTGTCAATGAAACCGGCCATTGGGATCAGCAGCTCGGCGCCGTCCACCAGTTTGGTGACCGATACCGGGCCTTTTTCGCCCGCCGGCAGCAGCGTGATGGATTGCAGACGTGCCAGTTTTTCGATGAAGCTCTGGTTGTCCTGCACCCGGCGCTGAGCGTCGCCGTTGGCGTTACGCAGCAGCACTTCCAGCTGTTTGCTTGGCGCGATGTTCATTTCGGCGCGAATGTTGCGCACCGCGGTGATCGCCTGCTTGATCCACTCCAGATCCGCCAGCGCCTGCGCGTCTTCCAGCGCGGCGTCGTAGGCCGGGAACGGCTGCAGCATGATGGTATCGGCGCTGATGCCTTTGATCTGTTTAACCCGTTGCCAGATGGTTTCGGTGATAAACGGAATGATCGGATGCGCCAGACGCAGCAGCGCTTCCAGCACGGTGATCAGCGTATGGCGGGTGCCGCGGCGTTCCGCTTCGCTGCCGTTGCTGACGATCGGCTTGGTCAGCTCCAGATACCAGTCGCAGAACTGGTTCCAGGTGAACTCGTACAGGATGCCGGCCGCGATATCAAAGCGGTAGTTGTCCAGCGCTTCGCGGTAGGCTTTCACCGTGCGGTTGAATTCCGCCAGGATCCAGCGATCCGCCAGCGACAGCTGTTTTTCGCCGCCGTTGAAGCCGCAATCCTGATCTTCGGCGTTCATCAGCACGAAACGGCTGGCGTTCCACAGTTTGTTACAGAAGTTGCGGTAACCTTCCAGACGCTTCATGTCCCAGTTGATGTCGCGACCGGTAGAGGCCAGCGCCGCCAGGGTGAAGCGCAGGGCGTCGGTGCCGTGCGGCTCGATGCCGTTCGGGAACTGCTTTTCGGTACGCTTGCGGATTTTTTCCGCCAGCTGTGGCTGCATCATGTTGCCGGTGCGTTTTTCCAGCAGGTCTTCCAGCGAAATACCGTCCACCATGTCCAGCGGGTCGATCACGTTGCCTTTGGACTTGGACATTTTCTGCCCTTCGTCGTCGCGGATCAGGCCGGTCATGTACACGGTGTGGAATGGCACCTGCGGTTTGCCGTCTTCATCCTTGATAAAGTGCATGGTCAGCATGATCATGCGGGCAATCCAGAAGAAGATGATGTCGAAGCCGCTGACCATCACGCTGGTTGGGTGGAAGGTTTTCAGCGCGTCGGTCTGCTCTGGCCAACCCAGGGTGGAGAAGGTCCACAGGCCGGAGGAGAACCAGGTGTCCAGCACGTCTTCGTCCTGGTTCAACGCCACCTCGGCGCCCAGGTTGTTGTCGCGACGTACTTCGTCTTCGGTACGGCCGACGTAGACCTTGCCGTTGGCGTCATACCAGGCCGGAATACGGTGACCCCACCACAGCTGACGAGAAATACACCAGTCCTGAATGTCGCGCATCCAGCTGAAGTACATGTTTTCGTACTGCTTTGGCACGAACTGGATATCACCTTGTTCAACCGCTTCTACCGCCACTTTGGCCAGCGGTGCGGTGCGCACGTACCATTGGTCGGTGAGCATCGGTTCGATCACCACGCCGCCGCGGTCACCGTAAGGCACCGTCAGGTCGTGCGGTTTGATCTCGTCCAGCAGGCCGAGCTCGTCAAAGGCGGCAACCACCGCCTTGCGCGCGGCAAAACGCTCCAGGCCACGGAACTGCGCCGGGATCTCGTTGCAATAGTCGCTGCAGGCTTCGCCGAGGGTGTTGAACACTTCTGCTTCCTGGCGGATATCGCCGTCGAAGGTCAGAATGTTGATCATCGGCAGGCCGTGACGTTTGCCCACTTCGTAGTCGTTGAAATCGTGCGCCGGGGTGATCTTCACGCAGCCGGTGCCTTTTTCCATGTCGGCGTGCTCGTCACCGACGATGCGGATGCGGCGGCCGACCAGTGGCAGAATGATTTCCTTGCCGATCAGATCCTTGTAACGTGGATCTTCCGGGTTGACCGCCACGCCGGTGTCGCCCAGTACGGTTTCCGGGCGGGTAGTGGCGACGATCAGGTAATCTTTGCCTTCGGCGGTTTTAGCGCCGTCGGCCAGCGGATAACGCAGATGCCACATCGACCCTTTGGACTCGCGGTTTTCCACTTCCAGATCGGAGATGGCGGTGCGCAGTTTCGGATCCCAGTTCACCAGGCGCTTGCCGCGGTAGATCAGATCTTCTTTGTACAGGCGGACAAACACTTCTTTCACCGCGTTGGATAGGCCGTCGTCCATGGTGAAACGCTCGCGCTCCCAGTCCACGGAGTTGCCGAGGCGACGCATCTGGCGGGTGATGGTGCCACCGGATTCGGCCTTCCACTGCCAGATTTTGTCGATGAACGCGTCGCGGCCGTAGTCATGGCGGGTTTTGCCTTCTTCCGCCGCTATTTTGCGCTCCACCACCATCTGGGTAGCGATGCCGGCGTGGTCGGTACCTGCCTGCCACAGGGTGTTTTTACCCTGCATGCGCTGGTAGCGGATCATGGTGTCCATGATGGTCTGCTGGAAGGCGTGACCCATGTGCAGGCTGCCGGTGACGTTCGGCGGCGGGATCATGATGCAGAAGCTATCCTGGCTGGTATCGCCATTCGGCTTGAAGTAACCCTGACTCTCCCAATGGTCGTACAGCTTCTGTTCGATTTGGGAAGGATCGTATGCGGTATCGAGCTGACTGTTTGTCTTTTCCATTTTATTTCGTAATTCAGTGAGTTGGCGGCGTTGCCGTGGTCAAGTGGAAGCCGACGCTGCGATAGGCTTTGTATCGGTCGCGCGCCAACTGTTTCAAGGTTTCTTCGTAAGGCACAAAGTCTACCACTTCATGGAAAGCAGTAGCAAAATCTGCAAACTGCGGCAGCAGGGCGATCAGCAGATCGCGTGGCGCATTACCGCGTTTTGCCGGCCAGCACAGCTCGACCGGCGCGCCGTAATGCGGCCCTTCACCCGCCAGGTTGTGTGGCACGAACTGATGCGGATCGCGCTGCCACAGCGCTTCGTCCAGCCGCTGCGCCTGTTCCTGGTTTTCGCAGGCAATCAGCACGCGCTTTCCGGCACGAAAGCCGTTGGCGGCCACGTCGCAGGCCACGGCTTCATGCGCACTGAGCGCGCCGACGGGCTGGTCGGTTTCGAGGAGGTAAAACGTTGCCTGCTTGATCATCTGATTCACCGCTGCCGATAAAAAAACAGGGCACAACGTAGTGGTTGCGCCCTTTTGGGATGGAGCAGGTAGCCCTGCTCCTTCGCTGCTGAGAGGATTATATACCCATAGGTTTCAAGTTGCAGCCAACGGCGCGGCTTGAAAGGTGTCGGGCATTTAATCGTCGCCGTTCAGCCCCGCACGGTTGAGCAGGAACTGCGACAGCAGCGCGACCGGACGGCCGGTCGCCCCCTTGGCCTTGCCGGAGCGCCAGGCGGTGCCGGCGATGTCCAGATGCGCCCAGCTGTACTTGCGGGTAAAGCGCGACAGGAAGCAGGCTGCGGTAATTGCTCCGCCCGGACGGCCGCCAATGTTCGCCATATCGGCAAAGTTGGAGTCCAGTTGCTCGTAGTATTCGTCGGCCATCGGCAGACGCCACGCGCGATCGCCGGCCTGTTCGGACGCGCCGATCAGCTCATGCGCCAGCGGGTTGTGGTTCGACATCAGCCCGGTGATGTGGTGGCCCAGCGCAATCACGCAGGCACCGGTCAGGGTGGCGATGTCAATCACCAGCTCCGGCTCGAAGCGCTCGACGTAGGTCAGGGTGTCGCACAGCACCAGACGGCCTTCGGCGTCGGTGTTCAGCACTTCCACCGTCTGGCCGGACATGGTGGTCAGCACGTCGCCCGGACGGTAGGCGCGCCCGCCCGGCATGTTTTCACAGCCGGCCAGTACGCCGATCACGTTCAGCGGCAGGTTGAGTTCCGCCACCACGCGCATCACGCCGTAGACCGTGGCCGCGCCGCACATGTCGTACTTCATTTCGTCCATGCCGTCGGCCGGTTTGATCGAAATGCCGCCGGAATCGAAGGTCAGACCCTTGCCCACCAGCACGATAGGCTTAGCGTCCGGGTTCGGGTTGCCCTTATATTCCATTACCGACATCAATGATTCGTTCTGCGAACCGGCACCGACCGCCAGATAGGCGTTCATGCCCAGCTCTTTCATCTGCTGTTCGCCAATCACCCGGGTGGTGACGTTGGTGCTGAAGGCGTCGGCCAACTGCCGCGCCTGCGACGCCAGATAGCCGGCGTTACAGATATTCGGCGGCATATTGCCGAGATCCTTCGCCGCCTTGATGCCGGAAGCGATCGCCAGGCCGTGCTGGATGGCGCGTTCGCCGCTGGTCAGTTCGCGACGGGTCGGTACGTTGAACACCATTTTGCGCAGTGGACGACGTGGCTCCACTTTGTTGCTTTTCAGCTGATCGAAGGTGTAGAGCGTTTCTTTGGCGGTTTCCACCGCCTGACGCACCTTCCAGTAGGTGTTGCGGCCTTTTACGTGCAGCTCGGTGAGGAAACACACCGCTTCCATCGAGCCGGTATCGTTGAGGGTATTGATGGTTTTCTGAATCACCTGTTTGTATTGGCGTTCATCGAGCTCGCGCTCTTTGCCACAACCGATCAACAGGATGCGCTCGGAGAGAATGTTTGGCACGTGGTGCAGCAGCAGGGTCTGACCGACCTTGCCCTCAAGTTCGCCACGGCGTAACAGAGCGCTGATATAACCATCACTGATTTTGTCGAGTTGTTCTGCGATAGGGGACAGGCGGCGCGGTTCGAAAACGCCGACTACAATACAGGCACTGCGCTGTTTTTCCGGGCTACCGCTTTTTACACTGAACTCCATGCACTCTCCTGAATCTTAAAGACAAAGGCGGACGCTACGGCTAGAATGACCCACTCCGTAACGATCTCCCGCCAATGAGTTAACTAAAGTATGTTAACCTTTACGGCGTAAATTGTTCTGTTTTGGCGACTATAGGTTTGTTCCTATAGGGCACCCAAACGGCTTGATGTTCTAATACTATTTTAGCTGTGAAGGTTGCCATATGATGAGAATAAATGGCGGATTAGCGAAGAAACTATCGATTTTCCTGCAAAAAGACAAGTTTTCACAGGCGTAATAAGCGTGATCATCATTAGATATCTGGTACGGGAAACGCTCAAGAGCCAAATCGCGATCCTGTTCATCCTGCTCCTGATCTTCTTTTGTCAGAACCTGGTCAGGGTGTTAGGGGACGCGGTGGACGGCGATGTCCCGACAAATTTGGTTTTATCTCTGCTCGCATTAGGTGTGCCGAAGATGGCGCAGCTAATCCTCCCATTAAGCCTGTTTCTCGGCTTGTTGATGACGCTTGGGCGTTTGTATACCGAAAGCGAAATCACGGTGATGCACGCCTGCGGTCTGGGCAAGCGCACGCTGATTATTGCCGCCATGGTGCTGGCGCTGCTCACCTCGCTGGTTGCCGCCGCCAACGTCTTCTGGATTGGGCCGTGGGCCTCCAGCCATCAGGATGAAGTGATCGCCGAAGCCAAGGCCAACCCGAGCATTGCCGGGCTGGCGGAAGGGCAGTTCCAGCCGTCGCAGGACGGTAACGCGGTGCTGTTCGTCGGCAACGTGAAAGGCAACACCTTCAACAACGTGTTCCTGGCGCAGCTGCGGCCGAACGGCAACCAGCGCCCGTCGGTGGTGGTGGCGGAACATGGCCAGATCAACCAGATGAAAGACGGCTCGCAGGTGGTGACGCTCGACAAGGGCACCCGCTTTGAGGGCACTGCGCTGCTGCGCGACTTCCGCATTACCGACTTTAGCGATTACAAGGCGGTGGTCGGCCACCGTGCGGTGGCGATGGACAACACTCAGGCCGAACAGATGTCGATGCGCACCCTGTGGCAGTCCGACGATCAGGAAGCGCGCGCCGAGTTTCACTGGCGCCTGACGCTGGTGGTGTCGGTGGTGCTGATGGCGCTGCTGGTGGTGCCGCTGAGCGTGGTCAATCCGCGTCAGGGACGGGTGCTGAGCATGCTGCCAGCGATCCTGCTGTACCTGATTTTCTTCCTGCTGCAGACCTCGCTGCGCTCTAACGCCGGCAAGGGCAAGCTGGATCCGATGCTGTGGATCTGGCTGGTGAACGCGGTGTACTTTGCCATCGCGCTGGCATTGAACCTGTGGGATACCGTGCCGATGCGCAAGCTGCGCGCACGCCTGAGAGGAGCAGCCTGATGTTTGGCGTATTAGACCGTTATATCGGTAAAACCATCTTCAACACCATCATCATGACGCTGTTCATGCTGGTGTCGCTGTCCGGCATCATCAAGTTTGTCGATCAGTTGCGCAAAGTCGGCCAGGGCGAATATTCCGCCTTGGGCGCCGGCATGTATACCCTGCTTAGCGTGCCAAAGGACGTGGAGATCTTCTTCCCGATGGCGGCGCTGCTGGGTGCACTGCTCGGGCTGGGCCAGTTGGCGACGCGCAGCGAACTGGTGGTAATGCAGGCTTCCGGCTTTACCCGCCTGCAAATCGCCGGCTCGGTGATGAAAACCGCCATTCCGCTGGTGCTGCTGACCATGGCGATCGGCGAATGGGTCGCGCCGCAGGGCGAGCAGATGGCGCGTAACTACCGTGCGCAGCAAATGTACGGCGGTTCGCTGCTGTCGACCAAAAACGGCCTGTGGGCGAAGGACGGCAACGACTTTATCTACATCGAACGGGTCGCAGGCGAGAACGAACTGTCCGGCGTCAATATCTACCACTTCAACGATCGTCGTCGGTTGGAAACGGTGCGCTATGCCGCCACCGCCACCTTTGAAGACGGCGCCTGGCAGCTGTCGCAGGTAGACACCTCGGATCTGACCAACGAAAAACAGGTAACCGGTACCCAGACGCTGACCGGGGTATGGAAAACCAACCTGACGCCGGACAAGCTCGGCGTGGTGGCGCTGGACCCGGATTCGCTGTCGATCAGCGGTCTGCATAACTACGTGAAGTACCTCAAGCAGAGCGGCCAGGAAGCCAGCCGCTACCAGTTGAACATGTGGAGCAAAATCTTCTCGCCGCTGTCGGTGGCGGTGATGATGCTGATGGCGCTGTCGTTCATCTTCGGGCCGCTGCGCAGCGTGCCGATGGGGATGCGGGTGGTCACCGGCATCAGCTTCGGCTTCCTGTTCTACGTGATGGACCAGATCTTTGGCCCGCTAAGCCTGGTGTACAATATGCCGCCGGTGCTCGGTGCGCTGTTGCCAAGCCTGCTGTTCCTGCTGATCAGCGTGTATCTGCTGCTCAAACGCAGATAATCCGCTGTGCCGGCCCCGCGACATCGAGGGGCCGGATCCCTGCCTGCGGCGCCTGGCGCCGTTACATCAGCCAATCCAGCACCAGCACCCCGACCAGGCTGATGGCCCAGGCGATGGTGGTCGGCACCGACCACACCATGATCTGCTGTTTGACCTCCTTGATGCCCATCATACGGTTCACCACCCAGAACATACTGTCGTTGAAATAGCTAAAGAACAGCGCCCCGAGCGTAGCCGCCTGCGCCGCCGCCAACATGTTGATGCCCGGCAGTTGGCTGACGATCGGCGCCGAAATCGAGGCGGCGGTGATCATCGCCACGGTGCCGGAACCCTGAATCAGGCGCACCAGCGTGGCGATAACAAACGGGATCAGGATCGGCGACAGCGGCAGGCTGGCGACGTGCTGTGCCAGCAGATTGCCGGTGCCGCTTTCGCGCAGTACCGCCCCCAGCGCGCCACCGGCGCCGGTCACCAGCAGAATGATCCCCGCCGATTGCAATCCTTCTTCCAGCCGTTCCAGCGTTTGCTGCTTGTCGACCTTTGGCATCAAGGTGGCGACCGCCAGCAACACGCTGATCGCCAGCGCAATCACCGGCGAACCGAGGAAGGCGAAAACCTGCCCCCACAGGCTGCCGTCCAGCCCGCTGAAGCTGGCGGTCTTCGCCAGCATGCTATTCACCGCGTTGATGAAGATCAGCGCAATGGGCGTGACGATCGGCAGCAGCGACAGCAGCAGGCTCGGCAGCGGCTTGGCGGCCTTGGCTGCCAGATAGTCCTGATGGGCGGCGTGCAGATCCAGCGGCGGCTCATCGTCCGGCTGCAGCGCAAATTCCGGGTATTTGCTGCCCAGCCAGCGCGCATAGAGCACGATGCCGATCACGCACGGAATGGCCAGAATCAGCCCTGCCAGCATCATCGCACCGATATCCACGCCGAAGATGCCCGCTACCCCCAGCGGCCCCGGCGTCGGCGGCACCGCATGGTGAGTGAGGATCAGCCCGCCGGCTAACGCCACGCCGAGCGTCAGCAGATTGCGCTGCCCCTTTTTGGCCAACGCCTTCACCAGCGGATAGAGGATCACGAATGCCGAATCAACGAAGATCGGGATACTGACGATATAGCCGGTAATCGCCAGCGCCCACTCTTCGCGCTTTTTGCCCAGCCATTTGATAAAGCTGTAGGCGATCTGCTCCGCCGCGCCGGAGACTTCCAGCACCCGGCCCATCATCACCCCCAGACCGATAACGATACCGATACTGCCGAGCGTCGAGCCAAAGCCCTTGGTGATGGTATCAATGGTTTGCACCGCGCTGAGGCCGCCGGACAGCCCGGCGATCGAGGCGGCAATCAGCATGGCGATCAGCGCGTGCACCCGGGTGCGCAGCACCAGAAACACCAGCACGAACACCGCCACCGCCAGCCCGATAATTGGAATATATAATTCCATAATCAGTTCCCACCCTGCTGTTGTTCGCGCATAAAGGCGCGGATCGCTTGCTGGAAGTTTTCGTCGGCGACGAAGCCCATGGCCAGCGCGCGGCGTACGTCGAAGTTGCCCGGCCAACTGGCAACGATGCGGTTTATCGCCTCATTGGCCTCAAAGCGCACCAGGCCGCTGACCTGCTCGCCGGCCACCTCGCGCAGCGCATCCAGCATCTGCTGCACGCGCACGCTGATGCCCGGCAGGTTGACGGTGCGCGCAGTGCCGAACGCCTCGGCAGGCAACGTGGCGGCGTGGATAAAGTTGCGCACCACGCTGGCCGGGCTGGATAGCCACAGCGCCAGATCCGGTGACACCGGACACACCGCCGGTTCGCCGTGCAGCGGTTCGCGGATTATGCCGCTGGCGAACGACGAGGCTGCCTGATTCGGCTTACCTGGCCGCACGCTGATGGTTGGCAGGCGCAGCACGCGACCGTCGACAAAGCCCTTGCGCGCGTAGTCGTTAATCAACAGCTCGCACATCGCCTTTTGCGTACCGTAAGAGGATTGCGGCGTGACCGCGCAGCCGTCATCGATCAGCGCCGGCAGTTGCCCGCCGAACACCGCCAACGAACTGGTGAAGATAAATTTCATCGCCGGTGCCTTGCGGCGTGCGGCCTCCAGCAGTTGCCGGGTGGCGTCGAAGTTGACCTGCATACCGAGATCGAAATCGCTTTCGGCGTGGCTGCTGACGATGGCCGCCAGATGGAACAGCACGCCGCATTCGGCGTCGATCAGCGCCTCCGCGGCCTGCGGCTGGCTGAGATCGAGTGCGACACAGCTGACGCGCGGATCGTCCAGCGGCGAGCGCGGCAGGTGGATGTCTGCCAGTATCAGTTGATCAAAACTCAGGGTGTGCTGGCCTTGCAGCAGAGCGGTGGCCAGGCGCTGACCCAAAAATCCGGCACCGCCGGTGATGATGATTTTCATGTGTTATTCCTTGCCAAGCGTTGTGATTAGAGTTGGACGTTGTGCAGCCGCAGGCCGCGTTCTTTGAGCTGTTGTTGTGCCGCTGGCGCCAGCGCGGCATCGCAGATGATGTCGTTCAGCGCTTCCAGCGGGCAGACGCGGAACATGCCGTACTTGCCGTATTTGCTGCTGTCGGAGACCAGTACCCGACGGCGGGCGACCTCCAGCAGCGCCTGCTTCACCAGCACTTTTTCTTCGTGCGGGGTCGACAGCCCGTGCCCCAGATCCCACGAACTGGTGCTGATGAACGCCACGTCGATGTTTAGCGTGCGCAGCAGCATCGCGGCGCTGTTGCCGACGCAGGAATAATTGCGCTGATCCACCAGCCCGCCGGTGTGGAACAGGCTGAGCTGCGGGCGGTTCATCAGGTGCTGGATAATGGAAAAATCGTTGGTGACCACCGTCAGGTTGAAACGCTCCGCCAGATTGCGGGCGATTTCATAGGTGGTGGTGCCGGCATCCAGATAGACCACCTGGCCATCCTCCACCAGCGTGGCGGCATACTTGCCGATGGCGCGCTTGTGGCGGTGGTGCAACTGGGCCTTTTCGTTGTAGGCCAGTTCCTGGCGCAGCGTGTCGCTCAGCCGCACGCCGCCGCTGACGCTGACCACTTTGCCTTCTTCTTCCAGCACGCGGACGTCGCGCCGCACCGTCATATGGGAGACGCTCATCAGCTCCGCCAAAGCGACGATGGGCACCAACTGGTATTCATGCACATAGCGATAGATAAAATCACGGCGTTCGGACGGGATCATGTTTGCTCCTCAGGCACTGGCGGCAGGCCGTCGCCGTGGCTGTTATTTTTTGTTATCACCAGAAATATTTGACGATTTGATTTAACAAGTAAGCGATAGTGGTCACAATTGCGGCGCGGAGAGAATGTGATGGTTGTCTGTTTAATGATTTGAATTAAATAAATTTATTCTTATATGGCGGGCAGTGGGCAGTGAACAGCCGCCTGTGATAAATAATGTGACGTATAACAAGCTTTGTGAGCGGACGAGCAGGCGGGCAGGGCGGGATGGTAGGGCGACAGTGACGAGACGTGCGAGCCAGGGCATGCGCCGCCGTTTTTTTCAGCACTTAACTCATTGAAGCCATGATAACTATTGCACGGCGATCGCTGGTAGGTATAATACACCCGTTTTCCGCATACTACTTCAGTGCCGAAGTGGCGAAATCGGTAGACGCAGTTGATTCAAAATCAACCGTAGAGATACGTGCCGGTTCGAGTCCGGCCTTCGGCACCATTAGTATGTAAATAGACCTCAACTGAGGTCTTTTTTTATGCCTAAAATCCAGTCCCCGCAAGGCTTTGCCCCACTTTTCAGTCAACCGACGTCAATCTGAGTTACCCCACATCAACATGCTTGTGAGTATAGAACCGAGTATATATGCTGGTTCGATAATGCTTATATACTCACGGCAGCATATGGAAGGAATACCATCATGGCCCTGACTGATACTAAGGTGCGTTCGGCAAAACCTGAGGTAAAGGAATACTCGCTCGTCGATGGCGACGGCATGTTTTTGCTGATACACCCTAACGGCTCCAAATACTGGCGCTTTCGTTTCCGTTTTGGCGGTAAACAACATCTGATGGCTTTTGGTGTTTACCCTGAAACGTCACTGGCGGATGCTCGTCAAAAGAGGGAAGAGGCCAGGAGGCTTGTTGCTGCCGGTGTCGATCCTCGTGAACATAAGCGTGCAGTAAAAGAAGAACTGGCTAAAGAGATCATCACTTTTGAATCTGTTGCCAGAGACTGGCACGCCAGCAATCAAAAGTGGTCTGAGTCGCACAGTGGCCGTGTTCTTAAAAGCCTGGAAGATAATCTGTTCGATGCGATTGGTAAGCGAAATATCGCTGAGCTCAAAACCAGAGATTTACTTATTCCCATCAAAGCCGTAGAGATGTCTGGACGTCTTGAGGTGGCGGCGCGTTTACAACAACGAACAACAGCAATTATGCGATTTGCCGTGCAAAGCGGTTTAATCGACTACAACCCTGCACAAGAGATCGCTGGAGCGGTTGCTACAGCTAAACGTCAACATCGCGCTGCGCTAGAGCTTAATCGCATTCCTGAACTACTCCATCGTATCGACACATATACCGGCAGACCACTAACACGCTTAGCTGTGGAGCTGACGTTATTGGTCTTCATTCGCTCTAGTGAACTACGTTTTGCTCGCTGGTCAGAAGTCGATTTTGAAACTGCTATGTGGACGATTCCGGGAGAGCGTGAGCCTTTGGAAGATGTGAAGCATTCACATCGAGGATCAAAAATGCGGACTCCCCATCTTGTTCCTTTATCCCGCCAGGCTTTGTCCATTCTGGAACAGATCAAAAGTATGAGTGGAAATCGTGAGCTCATCTTCGTTGGCTGACCTGCTCCCCGTTGATTAACACACCGCGATGTTAGTAATGTCTTCATAATGACCCTGACCCCGAATATGATCCAGACATAATCAGGAATAACCGGCTTCATGTTGGTTGTGTATTCTGGCAACCGGCAGACTTCTCAGCAAATTCTGACGGGGTCATCCAGCCCAGCGCAGAATGG